>WNFR01010744.1_pt1 | contig 11611 bp, 9 predicted proteins | sample 5400221 | NCBI WGS metagenome assembly WNFR01 (sample SAMN13153357, study PRJNA577476) | soil metagenome | isolation source: 40 cm soil under Madrone tree | place: USA:California | collected 2016-06-14 | reverse complement strand
AACTCGCTCTCTTTTACTACGCGTTCGTGCACCTCTAGTTGACTCTTGATTCGATACCGAAACTGCCCATCCTCGGCCGGCAGCGTCGCCCTGACCTCGTACACCCCGAATGCTGCGTTGCGTATAGACAGGTTTGGTCGGAGGTAAACGGATTGACCGACATCGAATTTGCGAGCCAACACGTCTGATGCCTCCGATGGTTTCGAGATTAAGATATCTGATTCTCTGCAGCCTGGGACAAGAACTGGGCCAAGCGTGCGGTGATATTTCTATATTGAGCCGCAGGTAGCGGGGCCGTTAATGTGTACCCGTCGTCTGGCGGCGCCGTCGGCAGGGCAATAGGCCTAACATGAGTTGTCGGTTCCGCGGTGCTCTAACACTATCATCGGCGCGCCTTCCAAATGGCCCAAGTCGAGCTGGCAAGCGAAGGGACTCATGACCGCTCATCGACCATCACGAGGCGGCTAGCCGCCATCGCGTTTGCCGATGTCGCAGGCTTTTCCCGTCTCATGGCCCTCGACGAAGTCGAAACAGTTCGGCGTTGGAGGGAGCTGCGAAGTCAGATCATGGAGCCGCATATGGTGCGGCACGGCGGACGTGTGGCCGAGATTGCTGGCGACGCGGTTTTGGTGGAGTTCCCGAGTGCCGTTAACGCAGTACGATGGGCGGTCGATGTCCAGCGGACCCTTCAGAGCCAGGCGAGTGAGCCGGACTCTTCGGCGGTACGAGTTCGCATTGGCATAAATGTGGAAGATGTCATCGACGACGACGGCATTCTCCAGGGAGATGGCGTCAATATCGCCGCCCGCATCCATCAGGCGGCCGAGCCCGGGCAGATCGTAGTGACGGCTGCGGTGCGTGATTACGTAATGAATCGGCTGCCGGTGGCGTTTCATGACCTCGGCATGCCTTCGTTGAAGAACATCGTTCGGCCTGTTCGCGTGTTTGCAATCGAGTGGATTGGCGGGCAGGTCATCGCGCACCCCTACCTGCAATGGTCGACCCGTCCGACCATCGCGGTGCTTCCCTTTCGAACCATTGGCGGGACTGATGAGGACAGCTATTTCGGAGACGGGATCACTGACGAAATTATCACGGGCTTATCCCGTAGCCGCTCATTATACGTCATAGCGCGCAGTTCGACGCTGCGCTATCGCGATCGCCAGAAAGATTCACGCCAGATAGCCAGTGAGTTGGATGTCCGCTATATACTCGACGGAAGCGTGCGACGGCAGGGAACACGTCTGCGGATCAATACCGAACTGATAGACGTGGCGGGCAACCGGCCGATTTGGGCCGAGCGGTTCGACGGCTCGACTGAGGATGTATTCGAGTTTCAAGATCGCATCGCCGCCAACATCCTCGGTTCGCTCGAACCACGCTTGCGCGCGGTCGAGGCTTCGCGCGTTCTCGACCGCCCAACGGAAAGTCTGGACGCGTACCACTGCGTCCTCAAGGCGCTTTCCCGGCTCTATCTTTTCACGGCGGAAAGCTACCGAGAGGCGGGAGAGTTGCTCGAGCGCGCGATCTTGCTGGATCCTTCGTATGCACAGGCGCACGCTTATCTGGCGTGGTGGCTCAACTTTCGCCTCGGTGAGGGGTGGTCCTTAGAGCCGGATGCGGACAGCGGCATTCGCGTGGGGGCTAAGCGCTCTGACCATCGCTTACCTTGGCCGAGCCGAAGAAGCGTTGGAGCGCATGCAGAACGTATGGCGTCTAAACCCGTTCGATCCATTGAATTTCTATTTTTTGATAATAGCCGGCATTGCCGAGTTCGTTGCCGGGCGGTACAGTGAAGCGATTTCTTGGCTGCGGAAGTCCAAGCGCGTCAACCCACGTTTCATCGCCTGTTTGCGGATGCTGGCCGCGTCACTCGCGCTGTCGGGTGACAAGGCGAACGCGCAAGCGGTCGCGCAGGAACTGCTTGCGATCGAGCCGTCATTTTCGGTGTCGAAATTTGTGTCGTGGTATCCGCTGCAGCGGACAGATGATCTGGCTCGTCTCGAGGCGGGATTACGCGCCGCGGGCTTGCCGGAATAGGCAGACGCAGCAGTGAACTGAGGGAGGGTTGAAACATGGCTTTGGGGGCTGGCGCTGGAGCGGGAGCAGGCGCAGGAGCAGGTGCAGGTGCTGGCGCTGGAGCGGGAGCAGGTGCTGGAGCGGGAGCAGGCGCCGGTGCGGGAGCAGGCGCCGGTGCGGGAGCTGGAGCAGGAGCAGGTGCGGGTGCCGGGGCTGGTGCGGGCGCAGGTGCTGGCGCGGGAGCGGGTGCAGGCGCAGGAGCGCGCGGCGCAGAACCAGGGCCGGGGACGGGACGCAGCTATTACGCAACGCCGGTGGAAGAAGGCTACCGGCCGTGGGCGCTCGACTTTACCCCGGACGACGCAGGAAACCCGCCGTACCCGTTCCTCGGGATCGTAAATCCGTCTGAAAACCGTCGATCCCTCGCGAACTTACATCATGGCCGGGCGCGAGTTCGGTGGGCAGCCAGACCGTTGGCAATTTGATCGTCCAGGGTTGCTGGCGAGGGGCTGGCTCGAACCCGGGGATCTGGGATGGCAGCCCGATCCCGCCTTGGCGGGAGTAGAGCCTGACTGGACCAATGCGAAAACAAACGCCTGGAGCGTCATTCGCGGCGAGATCGAGCAGCTTCAACAGCTGATGCAGGATGACCGCGAGCGCTACCTGCCGGAAGCCGACGCGCAGGCAGACGGCGGCCCGCAATACGTGGTCGCATACATCAATGCGAATACGTTTCGATACCCGTGGACCACCGAGCTCATCAATTGTGGGCTCTCCATCGGCAATATTGCCTATTCGTATTACAAGGAGTTCTTCAGCCGGGTACGCCCATCCTTCCTCTGTCCCGGGCTGACGCCGCCGTTCGGCCCGCCCCAGCATCCCTCATTCCCGAGCGGCCACTCCTTTCTTGGCCATCTGTTTGCGTTGCTGCTCCTTGAGATACCCGCGCTCGCGCAGCGCTATGGCATCTTTGCCGCGCCAGGTTCGCCGGGCCAAGCGGTTGATGCGAGTCCATACCAAAGGAGCGCGGAAATCTCCGTGGCAAACCCGGCAATCGTCACCTCTCCGTCCCATGGGCTCCAGCCGAATGATGCAATCGGGTTTCAAACCACCGGGACGCTGCCTTCGCCCATCGCGCCCGGAACTCCCTATTTCGTTCTGGCAAACGGGCTAACCCTCGACGCCTTCCGGATCTCCCTCGCTCCAGGCGGAACACCGGTGCGCACGCAAGGTGCCCAGTCCGGCACCCATGTCCTGACCAGGGCCGCCACCATTTCGATCGCAAGCCCAGCTGTCGTCACCTTCAGAGCGCACGGGCTGCAACCGGATGATGCCGTAATTTTCCAGACAACCGGCACGCTTCCCCCACCCATAGCTGCAACAAGCGTTTACTACGTGCTGCTTGGCGGGCTGACAGCGAACACTTTCCACATCTCCGGCACGCCGGGAGGCGCGGCCATTAACACCACGGGTGCCCAGGCAGGCGTGCAGACCATCGCGATCAATCCGCTGCGCGGGATTACCGCCATCAATTCGCCGCTGCTGTGGCTCGCGCAGCGTCTTGCCAAAAACCGCGAGCGGATCGGCGTTCACTACGCTTCGGATTCGATGGCAAGCCGCCATCTCGCAGCAGGTGTCTGGCGCGCGATCTTGCACGAGCCAGATCCGAATAGATGCGTTTCCTGCCCGACGCTCGAGATGGTGGTCAGGCGCGCCCAGGCCGAGTGGCCCGCCTGACCTTAATCCGGCGCGACGCTCATCGCCTGACGACGCGAAGGCCGATGTTGTTGTCATTGGCCACGACGTCAATGAGTGGGGTCGGCTGGTTGCTGCAAGCCAGCCCGGTCGCAGCAACGGTGTTGGCTGGATCGTCGGCACAGGTGGCTTGCGCAAACAGCAGGTAACGGTTGCCGGCTTGCGGAGGCGCGGGCCGGAATACGAACGTTTTCCGGTCGCCCGGGTTGATGGTTTGCAGCGGGTTGCCCGGCGTGGCACACATTGTCCAGGAAGTGGAGTCCCAGTCGGGAAGCGGCTGCCCGGCCGGCCACGCGTGCCACCAAACATCTACCGTGACGTTATTGGCGGGCCGAGTGCCGCGGTTTCCCACCGCGACAGAAATATCCCCGTTCGCTGCCACCGTGATCGCATTCGGATCCGCTTGCCAGGGCGGCGCAGGGTCGTTCGCGTTGAGCTGGCGATGCAGCGAAACGGGGATGTAGCTCCCCTCGCCGTAGTCGATCTTGCCATACGGCGTGTCGTCAACGGTGGGCCGCAAATCCTTGATGTAGATATCCACCGGCGGAGGCAGTCCCGGCGCATTGCGCAGCATCGCGCCATACATGCCCTGCGCTTCGAAGGCCCACCGTATGACCTTGTGCACGCAGCCGCCGATGCGATGGAACTGAAGCGGTTGCGGGAAAGGAAAGGTGATGTCCCACACGCCCGTGCCAATGTCGGCATCCATCAGAGCCGTAACCAAGTGATCCGGCTCAGTGCGCGACAGCACGTCGTAGGTGCCGTATATCTGGATACCCAGCATGATCAGATAAACGGTGTAATGGGACGCGGACTGCCGTTCGTCGGAAGTGCGGGGATCCGGGCTCGCGTCGGTATCGCCGCCAATGCAGCGGTAGAGCCGAAACAATGACGAGGAGAGAATCTGCTCGGTCCAGTAGCCCTTCCGCCGGAGCTGTTGTGACGGCGGCACCTGGGCCGCTTCATAATGCAGCGATCCCGCCCAGCTCCATCCCTGCAGCACCGACCGGTCGTGTCGACGCGGGATGAACACCCACGGAAACGTGGCGCCGCGCCAGTTGACATCTTGGCGCGCCAAGGTCGATTCGGCATCTCCGACGACTGCCGCGAGTGCATCCCCTGCACTGTGCGCGAACGGGAATTGCAGATAGCCCACGCAGGCCATCAGCAGCACGTGTCCAATCTCGTGCCACATCCAGCGCGGGTCCGCGGCAATGCCGAGGGGTTCCGCCGGTGACTGTTTGTTGCCCTGCCGCGGCTTGCGCTCACGAGTCGAGAGGTTGCCGAGTGCGCAATGAATGGTCAGCTCCGGGCGGTCACCGGGCGGGGTGGGACCGACAAAATCGCTCTTCCATCCGTCCACCACGACCCGCGCATTGACAGTCTGGCCGTCCTTGCCGCGACCGGGCCGGACGCCCGAGCGGTACCGCAATTTCAGCGGCAGCTTGGCAATGCGGAAATAGGGGTATGTCGGATTGCCATGGATATCTGTGGAGTTGTTGAGACCGTAGGCAGCAAGACGCAGGAACAGTTGCTCCACATTCCAGTATGCGCTTACAGCAGCGAAGTCGTTGCTGCGGACCTCCGGGATGATGCGAGAACCGGGGAGATCAACCGACTTCGGTGTTCCCTGCGCGCGCCCTCTGTCCTCGAAGGAAAAGCCAGGACAGACGACGACCACATCCTCCGGGAAGGCAGGTGTGGGGTAGTACAAGGGTACATTCCGCCCGTTTGTTATGTGCTCCAGGGTCCGAAAGGTGTTGAGCGTATCTTGCGAGCGCGTCGGCCGCCGCTTGACAATGTCCTCCGGCCCGCCCAGCGAAGCCGGATCGATCAAAAAGACGCCCGTGTCGCCCGGGGTCGCCGCGTCCGCGACAAGGTCAACCTTGCTGACAAGAGCCAAGGACCCTTCCTGCAGCAGGAAGACACCGGAATAGGGTGTCGGGTTGCTGCTTGTGACACCAACCGTACCTCGCAGCTCGACGCTCTGCTTCCCATCCACTTCAACGAACCGAACGCCTCGAATTTGCACCGAGGAACTGTCGCTTAACCCAGCGCTTCGTGCCATCTCCGCTCGCAAGGTGTCCCTGGCACTTTTGTTCCGAAGGATCGATGCGATCTCATTCCGAATTGATTTATTGCGAGCGTCAAGTACGAACGGTGGAAGCGAGGCGGACATCCCGGTGATGCGCACCTCTACTCCGTCTTTGTCCGTGTGCGTATGCGCAATGACCCGAATGCCGTGACCCGAGCCCGACGGCACGCCTATAATCTTCTCACCAGCCAGCAAGACGACCGTGTCATCAGCTAATTCCGTGCCGTCCGACGACTTGGCGTCGATCCTGAAGGATACGAACGGGTCGCCTGCATTGTCATCGGTGAAATCCTTAGGGGGCCAGCTTAGCGGCAGCCAGCCGAAGAAAGGATCATCTTCCTGCTTCAGGCGATCGAGCCAGTCTTGAATCCCAAGCGGCGGAAAGTTTGCATGCGTTAAATAATGTAATGCGATCACGCGCAGCGAGGTCTCATCGATTTCCGTACCACGCGCCACGAAGGGTGCCGTCGGATGGCGCAGCAGGATGGCCGAAGGATTGGAACCGCTTGGATCGTCCCACCGCTGCGCCCATAAGGCGAATGGACTGGGCGCCCATGCGTCCTCAACGATTCCAGCAGCCTTGCCGGGCTTTGCGATTCCTTCTTTGGTGCGCGTGCCGACTGCCGCTCTTCGCGCTGAGCGCTTTTGCTTTTTTCGCGCTGAGCGCTTTTGCTTTCTAGCGCGCACTGAACGCTTGGAACTTCCCCTAGGCACACGCCGCTTGACCATGACGCGCCTCCCTGTGCGTTGTGACGAGCCTAACACAATGCGGGGACGCGGGTCATGTTGTCTTATAGTTGCTCAAACTGATCCGCTCTCTCGCATCCAGCCTTTCCGCTTTTTTGGCGAGGTGGTATGAACCGTAGCGTGGATCCGCATTGGTCGAGCTAAACGCCTCAGGGGCGAGACGTCATGAGGAGACGAGCTGCAATCCTGGCGATCGCCGGGACGCTGGTGACCAGTGGAACAGGCACCACCGAAACCTACCCCTCGCATCCGGTCACCATCGTGGTGCCGTTTGCAGCGGGTGGGCCGATGGACGTTGTTGCCCGCGTGCTCGCGGACGGAATGCGTTCGCCACTGGGCCAGCCGGTGGTGATTGAAAATGTCGTCGGCGCTGGCGGCAGCATCGGCACCGGCAGAGTAGCGCGCGCGGCACCGGACGGCTTCACCATTGGTTACGGCGGGTGGCCGACGCATGTCATCAACGGTGCTGCCTATGCCCTCTCCTATGACGTGATCAACGATTTTGAACCTGTTTCGCTGACCGCAAGTGCTCCGTGGCTGCTTGTCGCAAAGAATGACATGGCGGGAGACGACCTAAAGGGTCTCATTGCCTGGTTGAAGTCCAACCCCGACAAAGCGTCCGCGGGGAGCGGCGGCGTCGGCAGCGCATCGCATGCGATTGGCGCCTTGTTTCGCATCGCCAGCGGCACACGCTTTCAGATCGTGCCCTATCGCGGCAACGCCCCGGCGATGCAGGATTTGATAGCCGGACGACTCGACATGTTGTTCGACAGCCCGGCCACTGCCCTGTCACAAGTGCGTGCCGGCCGAATCAAAGCCTACGCGGTGACGGGTAAGGAGCGCCTGGCGTCGGCGCGCGATATTGCCACGGCAGATGAGGCCGGATTGTCCGGATTCGAGGTTTCGTCTTGGCACGCACTTTGGGTACCGAAAGGGACGCCGAAAGGAATCATCGAGAAGCTCAATGGCGCAGTCGTGGCCGCCTTGGCCGATCCAACGGTACGCCAACGTCTAGCCGATCTAGGGCAGGTGATTCCAACGCACCAAGAACAGACGCCGGAGGCACTCGTCCGGTTGCAACGGGCCGAGATCGACAAATGGTGGCCAGTCATAAAGGCGGCGGGCATAAAAGGAGAATAGACGGCATGCGGTAGAAGCGGCGTACCGCGGTGTTTGCCGCTCACGCTGATTCCGTTTCAACCGGTTTGCTCAACTGATACGGCGAACGTCGCAGAGATAGGCTCGAAGGGGTGGCGAGCCACTGATAGGATCGCGAGCATCGCCACTGATGACCAAGTTTAGGTTCGCGCCTTCGGGCCCGAAGGGGTCGTAGCCCAGCACGCCAAGTTCCTTGCAAGCCTGCCACCATCCGTGTTGGCCGCACACGACGCGACTATCGAGGCTTGGATTGAAGCGAACGCGCGCGCGCACGCTTCCCTCCGGGGTTTCGATCGCTACCCATTCGCCCTCGGCAATGCCCCGCAGCCTGGCGGTCTCGGGGTGCAATTCCACCTCCGGATGCAACGCATGCCTGCGTAAGCTTGGCAAAGCACGGTGCTGACTCTCGCAAAAAAGTGTGTGCTTGACGCTGGTCAAGATGAGCGGAAAGCGGGTCGCAAGGTCCGGTCGCGCCCGCGGACTCATCATCGGCTCCTGATATTCGGGCAACGGCGGGTAGCCATGCTCGAGAAACGTCTCGGAATAAAGCTCAACTTTGCGTGAGGGCGTGCGAAATCCCGGCGGTATTCCATTCGCGTCCATCACCGTGTGCTTGGCATAGCGGGTCTTGAGCGGCACTCGTGCGCCGCCTGGTTCCGCGCGTAGCTTCTCCAGCGTGAGGCCTGAGGGGCCAAGCTGGTGGCGGTAGGCGGCCTCAATGTCACCTTGCCAAAAAGATTCTCCCAGCCCGAGGCGGCATGCGAGGTCAAACACGATCTGCGTATCCGAACGGGCCTCGCCGCGTGGCGGCACCACTGGCCGCCGCAGCTGGACCAGCGATTGAGCTTCGGGACTGACGTCAAAGCCAACCTTGAGTGCTTCGTGCTCAAATGGTGAGGTGACCGGCAGAACTACGTCGGCCATCTCGGCGGTCGGGTTCATGAACAAGTCCGCGTGCGCATAGAATTCCAGCGCGGCGAGCGCCTTGCGTCCAAGTCGCACGTCCGCGTGCGCCAATAGGAGGTTCGCCCCGAATCCGAGCAGCCCGCGCACCGGGTACGGCTGCTCCTCCAGGATGGCACGGTAAAGTTCGCGACTGGTGACGTAATTCCAGCGAGAGGGGCCGAGCGGCCGTTCGGCCAAGCCCAATGCGGGCGCGAGCCGCCGAGCGGACGGCAGTTCCTCTCCGGTGATGGAATTGACGGGCACCGAGGGGAAGAGCACGTTGCCGCCCCGCGCATCGAAGCACCCCGTGAGCGCATACAGGATTGAGATAGCGCGGGCCGTCTGCGTGGTATTGGTGTGCTGCTCGTGGCCGCTCCAGGCGTAGTAGGACACCGGACGCGAGTGCCATATCATATGAGCGGCTTGCTGAAGCTGCTCCGGACTGATCCAGCAGGTCTCTTCCACTACTTCCGGTGTATAGCGCCGGCACAACGAGGCGTAGAGTTGGAAGACTGGGCGACATAGCACCTGACCCTGCAGCGTTGCGATGACATACTCCCCCTCCAGCGCAACGCTCGCACCCCCGCGTTCGTAAAGACCTGTGTCGGGGTCATAAAGGACCAAACCCCCGCTCGCGCTATCCCAGGCAACGTACCGTCGCATGCTGGCACTCGCGGAGAGGTCGCACTCGGTTAACAAGCGTCCTGTGTCAGCGCGCACCAGTAGCGGCCCGTTGCTCCATTCGCGCACAAAGTCAAGGTCATACCAATTCCGTTGGATCATCAGGTTGGCGAGCCCGAGCGCGAGCGCGCCATCGGTCCCAGGTCGTACGCGCAGCCAAACATCGGCTTTATTTGCCAGCCCAGCGCGCCGGGGGTCGACCACGATCAGGCGCATTCCGCGCTTGAGTGCCTCGACGATGATGGTCGCATGAGTCAGCCGTGCGAGGCTTGGATTATAGCCCCACAGGATGAGGCATGAGCTGTTGGCGATGTCCGCCATGGCTCCGCCGATAGTTGTAGCGACGCTAGCGACACCGTAGGTATAGCGAGTGGCGAAGCCGCGACCCCATCCGCATACTTCAACATTGGTACTCGCGTTCGGAGTGCCGAACGCGTTCATCAGTCGTCGTATCCACCCTGCAGCATCGGCAATCGCTGAGGTGGAAGGCGAGGCTGTGCTGAAGGCAAAGGCCTGCGCTCCGTGCCGCTCGGCAATTCGCCGCATCGCGGCAGCAGTAAGATCAAGCGCCTCGTCCCATCCGATCTGCTGCCACCCGGGATCCCGATCACCCTTTGGCCGAGTGCGCTTGAGTGGATGTGTCAGCCGGTCAGGATGATATACCAATTCGGGCGCCGCGCGTCCCTTCGCGCAGAGCGCTTGGCCGGTCGGGTGTGTGGGGTCTGGCTCCAAAGAGACAAAGCGGCCGTCTTCCATCACCGCGACGTAGCCGCAGCGCGCGATGCACAGTCCGCAATAGCCGTGGATCTGCTCGGTGCTGCTTTGGCCGGCCATGGCGTCGGAATCTCCATGCGCCTAATGCACGGAAGGCCGATGGTTTGCTGAAGGCACTGCTTATCGCAAGGACGCGCCTATCCCACGCACCATCCAGATCTTTGGTCGCAACGATGCTAGTTCCAGGCGACCCGCGCCTGTCCTTCCCGAAAATCATATCCGCGTGTAGCGAAGATGCAATCCGAACAGAATTGGTGTAGCAATGATGGTTCTGCTTGATCATTCCATGCTCAAGTGCGCCCACACTGAGCAATAACATTATCCAGAAAGGACTGGCATTCGGCCGCGATTGGAGCGGTAGTGCCGTCAATTCCGGGCGCTGAGGGCGCTCCGAGTTCCTGCCCCGCCGGCCTGATGGCCGAGGTGGGGCTTCGGTGGTGCGGCGATGCCGCCGCAACCGAACGGAGGATCTCGATGTCAAAGTCCTTGAAGAAGCGCTCAGTAGCGCCATACGCAGCGGGTGGTGCAGCAAAGGCCCCGCAACAGGGCACAGTCGACCCCAGGGGCAACAAGAAGGCCGAACCGGGCTCGAAGCAATCGCGCGTCATTGCCATGCTGCAATCACCCGCGGGGGCGACGATTGCCGCCATGATGCAGGCGACGGGCTGGCAGCAGCACTCGGTGCGCGGCTTCCTGGCCGGCGTGGTGCGCAAGCGCCTCAAGCTCAAGCTTGGATCGAAGAAGGTGGATGGGACCCGGGTGTACCGGGTTGCAACCGGAGACAGCGGCAAGCCCGGCGCTCGCCGCTCCAAGCGCCAGTCGTCCTGAGCGCCCGTGCCGCGCATCAGGATCGGTCCTGCCCTGCCGGACCGCAAATCACTCGACGCCGAGATTGCGCGCCTGCGCGATCTCGGCGTCAGTGAGCTTCGCAGCCGTTGGCACACCGTGTTCGGGAGGCAGCCGCCCCCTCACCTGCCCCGCCATCTGTTGTTTCGCGTCCTGGCCTACCGACTGCAGGCCGATCAACTGGGTGACCTGGACGCCGAGACCGTACGCCTGCTCGATCGCTCGGGGTCTCCCGAGAAGGCCGGACAGCGTGCCGTGAGCGTGGGTCAGCGTACCGCAGAACTCAGCCCGGGCACCATGCTGGGCCGAGAATGGAACGGGCAGATGCACCGGGTGGCGGTCTTGGCCGAAGGCTTTGCCTGGAACGGCAAGACTTATCGGAGCCTCACGAAGGTCGCGTTTGCGATCACCGGCACCCGCTGGGGAGGACCCAAATTCTTTGGGTTGCGCGACAGACGGCCGAAGGGATCTGCACCATGAATGCCAGGTCGACCAAGGTCGTTCGCTGCGCGATCTATACCCGCGTCTCGACCGACCAGGGGCTTGAGCAGGACTTCAACTCGCTCGACGCCCAGTACGATGCCTCGCAAG
>WNFR01016520.1_pt1 | contig 11613 bp, 15 predicted proteins | sample 5400221 | NCBI WGS metagenome assembly WNFR01 (sample SAMN13153357, study PRJNA577476) | soil metagenome | isolation source: 40 cm soil under Madrone tree | place: USA:California | collected 2016-06-14 | reverse complement strand
TGAGCGAATTTCCGAGAAATTGCATGAGGCTTATAAAGCGGTGCGGCCAGGAGTGAAGCTGGCACAGATCGCGGCGTTCAAAGTGAAGCAGCTACAGCCGACGGAGCTGCTTTCAACTGCGAGCTATAAGCCTGGTGAAATGATCGAGTACCAATGTCACGCGCAAAAGTCTGCGCGTATAGCGGAGGTTGCGACGGTGACTGCCGACGGCATCCGGGTCAAGGGCCAGCAGGAGCTTGTGGCGTTCGACAACGTGGCGGCGGTCTACTCGAAGACGATGCTGGAACGAGGCGCAGGTGAAACGCTTCTATTAACCGAGAAAATCAAGCAGAATGGCAAGGTTTACGAGAACGGCTCGCGGCAGACCATCGCGTCGATTGATGACGGTAAAGTAAGTTTTGAGTCTGGCCTGGTCGAAGACAACCGCTCGCTCAATGCGATGGCAAATCGGGAAGACTTGCATGTCGCTTTTACCCGGCATCGAGCAACGGCACGAATGTTTGTACAGGACATCGAGGTGCTACGGAGAACCGCGAACCGGTCGATTATCGATCAGGTGACAGCCAGAGATCTGGAAGCGGTCGCACGTCGAAACAGAATTGAGCAAATAGTCGAGCGAGCTTTTGAGCAGGCTCGGCGTATTGCGCAAAGAGTAAAGAGCACCGCGCAACGACGGCACGAATTGATTAGCGAACTGCGGTTTAAGAAACAGCAGGGGAAGGCGCGGAAAATCGAGCAAAAGCGCGGCCACGGGCCGTCTATGCCGCTAGCATAGGTAGATCTACGCTGCGACTAGGTCTTATTCTTCAAGTCTTTGACGAATTCGCCAATGCAGAGCATGTGCTGCGGGCCCTTTATCCGATAAACATTGACGCTAAGGGATTGATCACTAATGAGTTGTTCCAGTGCCGCTTCGGCCGCTGTCTCGTCGCTTGGAATCGCATTCACCCAGACTACTCTTAACAGGGTAAAGAAAATCCTGCAACTATAGAACCCTGTAGTCGAAAGGTCCAGACAGTAGACATAATAGCGATTATGTCGCATGTGCATTTTGGCCCAAATGCTCTGCCTGGGAAAATTTACGATTTGGTTCTTGTTCCTCACTGTCAGCCGCGAGCCGCCTGGGCGACAGCGAAACTGTCTTCCAACATCTGAAAGCGAACAATTTCACCATTGGCGACGGTGAGCACGATCGCGAAGTCCGTCTTGATGACCTTGCCGGTTCGCTTGAGTTTGGACTCGAGCGAACCAAGGATCACGGCTCGATCGTCGCCGGCCAGAATGTCGAGGACGTCAAAGCTGATGCGCTCAATCATGACGCGCGAGTCATTAACGAAATCGGTAATAGCGGCCCTGCCCGATTTTCGTCCGATCCACGGCAGAACGCCGGTATCACCCGCTATTTCCCAGTCCACACTCTCGCTGAACAGCTTGGCGATCTCGGCCGGTTCGGCGCCGCTGCCCATGCGGCCCAGAAACTCCTGTGCGAGGCGAAGGCTATCGGTCTGGCTCATGGAAACTTCTGTTCCATACGATTGAACGTCGTATCCGCATTTTTCTCCACATAAATCAGACTATACATTTGAAGAGTAAGCGTCTGGGCATTACACCCTCGCTTGTGCATTGACCCGGACCGGAAGATCGAGCTCGAAGCGGCAACGGTGGGCGCGCCCGTTTGGAGCCCAGATGGACACTTCGCCCAAGAGTGCGATCGATGAGGGTGGCGCCGGGCGTGGCACCCGACGCAGGTTGCCGCCTAGAGGTACCGCCCGCCCCGAGCGCACGAGCGGCCGTGATCAACGAGCCCATTGGAATCCCGCCACACTTGTCACTCCCACCGTTCGAGCACCCGTCGTACTATTGAAGAGCGAAAGGCAAAGATGAGCACACAAACTCTGACATCGGACATCCGCGCGGTGATTGAGGAATGGGCTGACGCGCTCCGCAATAAGGATGCCACTCGCATGCTCTCCCACTGTGCCCCGAACCTGGTTCACTTTTCTCTCGCGCCGCCGCTGCTCTCGACTGCATCGAACGCAGAAGGTCTAAATGCGTGGTTCGCCACCTGGCAAGGCCCAATCGGCTACGAAATCCGCGACCTGGGTATCATGATCGGCGACGATGTTGCCTTCAGCCATAGCCTGAATCGAATGCACGGAACAAAGACGGACGGAGCAAAGGCCGATCTCTGGTTTCGACCGACGTTCGGCTTCCAAAGGATCAAAGGCGAATGGAAGATCGCGCACGAGCACGAGTCAGTACCCTTTTACATGGATGGCAGCTTCAAAGCCGCAATCGACCTTAAGCCGTAGTTGGGCGGCTTCGCTGGAGCAAATGAACAAGGGCGAGACAGGTCAGAGCAACGGAGAAAAAACAACGAGCGCGAAGAAAAAGTTCAAGACTGTTGACGCCACAACTGCGCGCCGCTGCTTGCGTTCGGTCGGTTTTAGAGGATCAAGCCAAGCTTTTGATTGAGTGTGAAAACGGCAGCGCTTACAAGTGTCCTGATCACTCCGTTTCGCTCGTCATTAAATTGGACAAAATAGAACCCGCAAGCTTCGAAGGAGCCTATGACCACACAAACGACTGCATCAGAATTTCTAGTGATTTGCCGAGGCGCTAGGCTGGATGAAGGTCTTCGCTCCCCGGAAGATATACAGAATGCCATGAAACAATTCCACGCCTGGTTTGAACGCATGAGCGATCAGGGAAAGATGAAAAGCGGGCATCAGCTTGGGCCCGAAGGCAAGGTCCTTTCCGGCAGAAAAGGTGTGATGGACGGCCCGTTTGCGGAATCCAAGGAAGGGGTCGCAGGTTACTGGTTCATTCGAGCAGCCAGTCTTGAGGAAGCGGTAGAGATAGCCAAAGGGGACCCGTTGCTGGACTACGGTCACACCGTTGAAATAAGGCCCATCCTCCCCGAAGGGCTGCAACGGCCCGTCTGACTCTACCAAGAACAGGAGCACCGCTACACCAGCTCGGTCATAATTGCTTTACTTTTGTAGACATCACGCTTTGGGGCCGGTTGGCGGAGATCGTCCAGGAATACGTTAAAAAGGGGAATCCTCTCTTCGTAGAAGGTCGGCTCCATCTGGACGGCTGGGAGGATAAACAAAGCGGTCAAAAGCGGTCTCGGCTAAAGTTCGTCGCCGAGATTATCCAACTTTTGGGATCTTGTAATAGCGCTCCATCGGAAGCTCCTACCGAGAATAATCCGCGGAACACCCGGCCTGCTCAACAAACGCCTCCCGCTCGACCACCTCGTCGGCACCCCGACCCGGATCTGGATCCCGAGCCGGACGACGTGCCCTTCTAGAATAGTGTGTTCTCAGATGTAAAGATCTCTCGTTCACAACCGGTATTGTAACGTAAGCGTTTGACGGTGCACGCACGCCTTGGTGGGCGTCGGCTCTTGAGTGGGGAAAATCGCCCTGAGGAGCGGCAACGAGGGTTTCAATCTGTTTGCTCACGATGGGTTGATTGCCCTTGACCGTTAGCAGATAATCGGCCCCGTGTTCCAAGACCAGCGCACGCGCGGTTTCGTCCTGAGTGTGTAATGTGTCTAGTGAGACCAACCGGTCTTCGAGCTTAAACAACGCTCGCGCCACGGGAATCTCGCCAGGCATTGGTCCTGTCCAACCGATGAAACACTCCCACTAGCTGGCTAAGCGTCCGGACTGCCGATAACGCAGAGTCACGATCAGAAGGGCGATCCGGAAGGATCGCATTTCTTTCCATATGCAAAAGCTACTCGGGCTCGTCGGATTTCAGGCCCGGCAATTCGATCCCAAAAGTCCCAACTTGTACCAAAGGGCTGCATGCCAGCATTGTGTAACATGCAACCTCCTAGGTTGGTAGCCAATTTCTCTCCGTCTGTTTTATTTAGATTAGTGTGCTACCGACTCACCGACCGTCGCGTGAGCTAACGCCTCACCAGCAGTAATCTCTACTGGACCCAATAGACCTGATAGGCTCTCCTTGACCCAGCTTGCAGCCAGTCTATTGGATTCCTCCGCTCCGCTCTCCGTCTCGAAAACGCTGACAGAAGTCATAATCCCTTCTCCCGTACCGACGAGGTAATAAGCCAAAAAGCCAGGGAGGTTCTTGATGCGAGGTACAAATTCCTCATTCACCAGTCGAGCTACCTCCGCCTCTGAGTCGGTTTTATATTTGCGAATGCTTGTGTACATACTTTGTTTTTCTCTTTGATGTTAGACTAAAATTGACCGTCTTTCTGCCCCCCGGCTAAAGCAAATCTCGGCAAGGTCCAAACGAGCGCTGAACCGAGTTCGCTATTGGGATCGTTAAACACCTAGACCGAGCTACGCTTGAGAATAATGACGTCGGAGGGAGGAGGAAATCTGACGAATAAACGTTCCGAGAGAGCCTTGAAACCAGGGTACCAGTGATTACACCTGAGCGCAAGGTCGACTTGCGCCAGGACTCGGAATTAAGCAGCACATGGCTGCAATCCGCATGATGTTCTCCTGGCTCATGGCAGAAACGGCCGACCGCTCCGGTTGTTTTATATCTGTTCGATCTGCTTTGGAGTGATGGGCGTGACATTACCGGCACGACGGTCTTGCAACGACGTGACCGGTTGGAACAGGTCATCAATCCTGTTCCCGGCATCCAAGTTGGCGGTTACATCGAGAATCATGGAATCGATCTCTATCGCCTAGCCAAAGAGAAAGGACTTGAGGGCATCATTGCCAAGCGAAAAAACAGCACTTACCGACCTGGAAAGCGATCACCGGATTGGTTGAAGATTAAGGCTCGGCCTCAGCAGGAATTAGTGGTGTGCGGTTTCACCGAAGGAAAAGGTAGTCGCAAGCATTTTGGAGCGTTGCTATTGGGCGCGTACCGAAACGGACGGCTGCGCTATTTCGGCCACTCCGGTACCGGGTTTAGCGAAAAGGGATTGAAGGAGGCAATCGACCGATTAAAGCCGCTTTTTGTTGATGAGTAAGCCAGTCGAAAATCCGCCTAAGATCCCAGAGAAAATTCAGTGGGTTCAGCCAACTGGTGTGCGAAGTGCTTATGCGGAATGGACCGAAGACGCGAAGACGAGCAGCTGCGCCAAACTACATTTCTCGGATGGCGTGACGACATGACGACAAGCGTCCCGAAGAGATCGTCTTAGAGGTAACCAGCCCCTTGGCCGCGCGCTTGGAAACAGTTCGCCTGTCTGGCACCTATGTTTACGCGGCCGATTCGACTATCGATTCCGTCGGACGGCGCGACTGGATCGCCACTGCCAGCGTCGGCAAAAAAGGACCCAACTTGAAAGACCTGGAGCAGCGTATCTCGATCGATGCATCCTTTCTCCAGGATGTTCGCCAGCTGATCTCCCCAGGATCCACACTAATTCTGACGAACGCACCGGTCGGCACCCAAACCCACAGTGCACCCGGATTCAATATTCTTACAGCCGATAATCGATCAACGAAAAATCGTTTTCTTTCTCCAATAAAGCCACCGCACGCCTCGAGTTTCTCGGTCCAAACCTACCTCCTAGAAAATATTTTGGAGGCTCAAAGCGGACCACCACCAGCACCGATATTAAGAATGCTAAAACGCGAATCTGGCTCCGAAATTGACCTGCAGGAAGTTGTTCTTGGATCCGTCAACGACATTCCAAGTGGCTTCGGAGAACACTCCGATGTGGGGCGTGAAGCGATATTCGAGTCCGCCACCAAAGTCGCCTAGCACACTGTTGTTAAAACGCAGGGTTCCATTCGAACGTATCCCGTTGTACCCGGAGAATAACCCGCCCACACCAGCTATGCCATACGGAGCGGCATGAACATTCGGCCAGACGAGGTCTAGCGGATACCGCGCCAAAAAATCTCCCCGTACTATCCCGGCAGTCTTATCGCCAGGGATCAGATTGATCACGGCTCCCTGGACTCTAAGCCCTGCCCAAATTAGGGGGAAATAACTAACCTCTGCACCCCCACCCCATGCATGATTGCCAATTCCTCTAAAATTTGACTGGTCATCACTTCGCGTTCCGTAGGTCGCGAATGCTCCCAGATCCAACTCATTTGCTCGAAAGTAGGAGGAGGGAGGCGGCGGGGTTGGTGCCACAACTTCTTTCGAAGCGACGACCGGTTCACCAGCAACAACATTCATGGCAGGTGACAAAATTGCCATTACGGCTAAGGCAAGTGCATTTTTCATGATCATACTCCTTCATAGATATAACAAATTACAGCGTATTTTAGTCTGCCCCTGCCAATGCTGTAAAGTTGTCAATCAAAGAATTACACCTCAGCAAAAAGTACCGAATTGCTGAGGTACTTCAGCTATAGGCGAGACTTTTGGCAGAGCCATTCCTGTCCGGAATGGCTGAAGCGAAGGTTCACTAATCAGCAACTGTTCTTCGGTATCACAGTATCACATGCCGACCAGTTGAATCGGAAGCCGCACATAGCTAGGACGCACCCTTCTGCACGACTCAACAGTTTCGTCCATCCAAATGCTTAGCTTACTGCGAAGCCTCGTTCTGAACTATGGTACCAAGGTCTTGTGGCCTGATCCCCGAAAAGAGGACAGTTGAAAAGTGTAGGTCTGCTCAGGTAAAAGGAGTGGTCCTGTGGATTCGTCGAATCTGGTTAATGAGAGGGTAAATTATGACGAAGTCACTAGCGTTGATCTTGCTAGTACGGCGCAAGGGTTCCAAATCAGCGTGTTGACCGATCGACTTGACAATTCCAGGCAGATTTGGTTTTTGCCACGAGAGATCAGGATTTACGCCTGATACAAATCGGATCTCCTGCTCGAAATTGTAGCCAATCTCCTTGTACACATAAGGACTCTCGATAAAAGTCGGTTGGGTTCATCGATTGAATTGGCTTCGTATCCTCGCCAACAAAAAACACTCGACGTGGGCGTGCATAGATGACAGCTGCAACCAACCCTCTGGCCGGACCCGCTCTTTTCGAGCGCCAATAATTTTTGCCTAATCGAAGGCGGCTCCATTCATCGATCCGGGTTTGGCAGGCTTCCGCCATACCACAGCGATCGCAGGGCGATAGAGGCCACAAATGAATTAATAGAGTTCCGTGGTATCCCCAGCGCCTGTTCTCAACCCAGCTACGAGACGAGGCCCCCGTGGTCTTGATCGGCGCGGTCTTTGAATTACGTTTGCCTATATGAAGAGTTGTATCATCTTCATCGCAGCCTGCTTTGCCCTTTGGAACCCAGTACTGGCGCTGGGCAGAGAATTCGACGGGGACGAATTTTCTAATGACACCCTAGCTTACAAGCTTGAGCTTTTGAATCACACCTTTTGGCGGACAGAACAAGAGCTTTCAAGTCGCGGTGTGGTAGGGCCTCGGCTCGACCAAGTGAGATCCGCTTGGATCGAGAAGAACCACTTGGAGGCGCAATCGTCAACAGGACCGGTCGCAGCGCCGTCCACCAGAAAATCCGATTTATCGGCGGGCTCAACGCCGACGGCTCCGCCTGGAAGCTCTCGCAAGAGATGGCTGTAGATTCGATCGAGAGCGGAAAATGCCAACTTTATCTGGTTGTGGGTCGCCAGGCCGTGCCGGTGCTCGTCGCAACAGCGCACCACGGCCACAAGTATTTAAAAGCCGAAACCGATCCCGAGGAGCCAAGCTCATTGCTCAACTTACCAGAGTGTCCTTTCTTGACTCAGGGACTTTAGGTGTAAAACGAAGACCGACAGAGTGCAGCAACTCCAAGATACTCTGGGCTCAGCGCGAATCGAATTTCCATTTGTAATTTCGATATTTTGATGAAGGCTGATTAAGATTCATTTGTTCGTTTGTTTTTCTTCGTAGCCGGCAAAATTCCCAATCCACCTGCTTAAGTGGTGACTTAGAGGCCGGATATTCGAGAACGGCTCTGTACTTTGGGAATCGTGTTCCATTACTGGCCAACTATGAAGTTTTGAGCTTGTTGGGCAGTAACCGTTGCAATGGTGGTTACCCAACAGAGGGTCTGAAATGTGGGTTGGCGTTGGAGGGTAACGTTTGTTTGGGGATTTTGGACTATAGAATCGGGAAGGAAAGAGAAGAGTAAATGAAGAGTAAATATATGGCTGAGCTCGTAAATAAATATCCGCAGAATGCGGCAGGGAGCTTTTACGTGGATGACCAATGCATCGATTGCGATCTATGTCGGGAGACCGCGCCCGCCAATTTCACGCGAAACGATGATGGTGGTCACTCGTATGTGTATAAACAGCCGGAGAGCCCCGAGGAAGAAGCTCTCTGCAAAGAGGCTATGGAGGGTTGTCCGGTCGAAGCGATCGGCGATGACAGCGAGTACTACATTACTCCGGCTATTTGAGCCTCATCCTCCGATGCCGCAAATGCGAACCTTTTTGAGGTTATTTTTATTCCCGACAGACGCCTACCGATGCCCCCTAGGAGGCTTGTTGAGTGATAGGATTTTGTGGCGGTTCCCGGAGTGGTTACCTTCGATGCCGAAACAGAGAATCTACATTTACGAGTAAGCTAGACTTGTCCGATGAATAAGCCGGTTGTTGAGGTTCATATTCGCGCGATAGTTGCGACCAGCGGCGGCTACGCGGTTTTTCTCGGCAACGAGGAAAAGGTCTTCGTCATCCTCGTCGATCCCACGGTTGGGGCGGCCATCACGATGTCGATAACGCGCGCTTCAAAGGAGCGCCCGCTCACCCATGATCTGTTAGCGAACATCTTGCAAGCACTAGGAGCGAGAACCGAAAGGGTAGTCGTCAACGATCTCAAGGACGATACCTATTTTGCGAGACTCATCCTGAACGTCGAAAACGAATTTCAACGTAAGATAGTCGAGATCGACGCGCGGCCTAGCGATTGTATCGCGCTGGCGGCTCACCAGGGCGCGCCGATTTATGTTAACGTTGATGTCTGGAACAAGGTGGAAGACATGACAGAGGAGCTGCAAAAGCTAGAGAAGAAAGACACGGAAGATAGTGACGGTGGCTTTTCGTGATCTTAGAAAAGGTGAACGCGTCCAGCTCGGATCTCTGGTGCGATCGAGTCGGATAAATAGCAATAGCTTTGTGAGAAGGAGTTTGTATGCCAGACCAGATCCAAAAACCGCTGATAGAAAAGCCGGGGCACAAACAGGTTCACGATGAAGGTGGGCCCAAGATTCCCAATATTTCCAAGCCTGATACCGATCGGATTCTAAAGAGAATGCGCTCCATTGTTCCGGATCAATCGAGAAAGTTCCGGCAGAGAAGTGGGCAATAGACGTGCACGGACTTGCAGCGCAGCTAACGCCAGCGGCTGGCTCACGCACGCACTCCAAGGGAAGAGATGCGATACCGGGTTGGTGGTATGAGTGAAATCATCCACTCAATAAACCGCTACCTTGAAAGGAGCAGCTATGAACGAACAAAATCTCGAGACAATTGAAACTACTACGCAGAAAACATAGGAATAGATGAATAGATCGCACGCGTAGCAGAAGCAGCGCATCTCGAGAAGCCTGATGCTTATAGAGCCTTGCGTACGCTTTCACGAGAGGTATGAGTCTCTGGAATTCGTTAGTCCGTCTCGGCACGGATTGCGTCAGTCATTCGATCGCCTGTGTTTCCGTGAGACAATCGCAGCTAATACCGAATCCGCTCCATGTCTTCGAGCAACACTTTTTGTCCACGCCGATCATAGAGCTTGGTGGTGCGACTATCGGCGTGACCGGCTATCCGCTGAGCCACCTCCAGGGTGTCATCGTTTTCTAAGTAGTTGGTGATGCCGGCGGCGCGAAAAGAGTGGTTGGAATAGATGGTTGAAAGTCCAGCATCGCGGAGTCGCCGCTTGAGCATTGCCCAAGCGTCTTTGCGTGAGAGTCCATCGGTCCCGAGCTCGCGCGAGCGGCCGCGAGTCGATCGGAAAAGCTGGCTGGCAGGCTGTTCCGAGAGCTTGGCGGCTTCGAGATAGACATCGAGGTATTCCTCTAATTTGTGATGGACCGGAATTTCTTTCTCCTTGCCGCCTTTCTCCCGGAACCGGATGAGTGAGCGCTTGCCCACTTGAAAGTAATCCTGGGGGGTCAGGGAAACGACTGCGCCGATTCGCGCGAAGGTGTAAGCCATGACCGCTAAGAGCGCCCGATCACGTAGACCGACTAGGTGAGTTACGTCGATTGAGTCTAAGAGCCTTTGCACCTCTTGGTGAGGCGGCGCCGGCGTTTTACCTTCGGTGCGCGAAAACTTCTGAGTCTTGACCTCCCGGGCCGGGTTCATCGCCAGAATCCCTTTTTCGGTGAGCCAGGAAAACAGCATCCGGATCGCGGCCATATGCTGCTTGACGGTCGGCGGCGAGCCCGGGTGCTGCTCGATATAAGCCGCCACGGTGATGGGCTCGATGTCTTCCAAGCTTTGAAAGCCGGCTCGGCTACACCAGGTCAAGAACTGGCCAATCGCATGATAGTACGCAATTCGGGTGTTCTTGTTGCGAATCGGGACGGTAAAGAACTCGAAAAACTTCTTTGTGGCCTCCGGGTCCAACCTCGGCCACGATCGCGGGAACCTGGAACGATTCGGCTTTGGTGACGGTCAAGGCAGCTTCGGACATTGGCGTCGGAGCCTAATGGACGCCGCCGGAAATGGCCAAGGGGTTATGTCTGATTAAAATTAGGGGAGGCTAACTTTTCTGGTTGGGCGTCTACGTGTCGATTTTCAGTTAAATCGTAGACCGAGTCATTTCCGGGTCAGATTGTTTCACGTAAATCGTTAGACTAACCCGGCTTTTTTCAGGGAAATCGTAGACCGTTTGCACGCTCCTCTGCAAAGGGCCACACACAGTCTGAAAACCGGGAATTCGTCGGGCCAGCGGCCTGATGAGAGCGTTCGACCGGCAATCCCCTTCCCCACTCGGCTTGGTCAGCGCGGCGCCAGGAACGATGATTTTTCATTTAAATCTGCGACCAAATAGAGGCCACAGATGGTCTACGAATTAATATGAAAACGATACTTTGGGAATTATCTTGCTTTTTTTGGTCGACATTTGCGTGTTGCTCACACGAATCCGATTACGAACGTGTCGCGCACTCTCTGAACAAAAGTGTCGACGAGTTGGCTCAGCCCAATGGAAAGCGCAATTTATCGGACAAGAAAGAGCACAAAATAATTTCCAAACTCAAATCTGCGACACACGTTCTACCTGTTCTGACGTTTCCGTTGTCACTCGGCTTCGCCGCAGGTAATCTGGAGTGATGCAGCTCACCCATGACGAAATCACCCGCCTGTCCCCGGATGAACGGCTTGCATTGATTGCGCAGCTCTGGGACAGCCTGGACGACAACCAGGTGCAATTGACACCGGCCCAACAAGCCGAGCTTGAGCGCCGCCTGGCGACGCTCGATCGCGACCGCACCCAAAGCGTCACTTGGGAAACACTTAAGGCGGAACTCGATCAGCGTTGCCCGTAGTGTGGCCGGTTCGTTTCACCGGAGCCGCGCGCGCGGAACTCATCGAGGCGCACGATTGGTACGAAGCTGAGGCTCCCGGCTTAGGCCATCGTTTCCGCGCCGAAATCGACAGCGTGGTGGAACGCATGGCCGACAATCCGCGGCAATTCCCCATGGTCTTTAAAACTCTCCGCCGTGCGCGCGCGAAGAAATTTCCCT
>WNFR01008606.1_pt1 | contig 11613 bp, 14 predicted proteins | sample 5400221 | NCBI WGS metagenome assembly WNFR01 (sample SAMN13153357, study PRJNA577476) | soil metagenome | isolation source: 40 cm soil under Madrone tree | place: USA:California | collected 2016-06-14 | reverse complement strand
GGCGCCCGTACCTATGCCGATGCCTTATCCGTCATCGCCACCGGGCGGTTGCATGGCCGTTCCGCTCTCCAGGCACTCCGTGACGCCCTCGCCGGCCGCCCTATCCTCATCCCTCCGTGATCACGGGTGAGCAGTTACGTTTTCGTACAGGTAGCCAACTCTCTAAAAAAGAAGATTTTTGGGCGATAGAGGCTAAAACCAACATCGATGACCATTATCTTTTATTCGTACCTTTACAGCGTGAATTAACAACCAAGTTCCTCAATAGCACTGAAATAACATTCTGGTACCAAGAGAAAATGTTTGAAACCCTCTGGGTAAATAATCAGGGAAGCGCATGGATAGCAATGACCGCTTGTCAGCAAGCTCACTCAACATGATCTACCTGGCCGGCTTTTTCGATCGGATGGGGCTCTCGGCGTGAGTGTGCGGATGACACCAAACCAACGTCGTGATCGCCGCGAAAGGTTATTTGGGGACGTTCTGGCCATCCCTTATGGTTTTTAGCTACCGATTCCCGCCTTTGCTCGACGGCTCATAATGCTTCTGAGGCGGTAGCTGGTGGCGGACGCTCCGGGTAAGGTTTGATGGCGCTGCGATCGACACGCATCGGGCGGCATAATTTGCCAGATCGCCTTTTTCGGTCAGCGCGCACCATTATCGATCAGAATGGCCCGTTCTCGCGCAAAGCCGCCTGCGGGGGAGGGAATGGGAGGGAGCTATTCGGTACGCGGCCGCGAGCGTCTAATTTGCAGCGTCTGCGCATCTGCGGGGTCGTCGGTCATTTGTGCCTTGCCTGTTCGACATAGGAGCGCAATACCGCATTGATGCGGGTCTGGTAGCCGCGTCCGGTCTTGCGGAAAAACTCCAGCACGTCGCGGTCGATGCGCATGTGCAGGTCTGCCTTCCGCTTGGGCAACTCGACTGACACGCTGTCCCAGTCCACCACCATCCCTGCCTCGTCAGGGTCAGAGGCGATATCCGCCTCGATCTCCGCGTCGGTCATGGCGGCTGCGTGCGCCCAATCGGAACGGGTCTCCCCCCGCTTGCGCTTCGCGGCCAGTTCCTTAGCCGAATATCTGACGATACGCTCTTTCTTCGCCACGGCTCGCTCTCCTGAGTGAAATAATCCGCTGATTTTCGCCCCGCCACATCCACACTACTGTGTAAAGTTTACCGTCGATCTCGGCGGTTGAGACAAAACGGTCTTCGTTATTGCGCCGCGAGGCCGCCGTTATGACCGGGCGGCCGTCGAACATGAGGTCGGCATCTTCGAAATCGAGGCCGCGTCGTCTTATGTTCTCGAGCCGTTTTGCCTCATCCCATTCCAGCACGACACTATGTTGGCATTATGTGTTCACAAGGCAATGGCGCAATTGATATGGCTCGGATTTATCCGATACATGGCCATATGATCACGGAATTGCCGTTTTGACCTGGTATGTCGTCTAAAGACTGAGCGCCGGATCGCGTGTGCAGGTTGGCCAATTGTAAAGCGCTGACCGGACCATTTGGCGCGGGCCGCGCGGACCGACGCCGGTGTGGGCGGTGCAACCAATAGAGGAGACTTTGCTGCTGATTTGCTGCAGATGCAGCAAAGCGAAATTACGGGTACAATCAATGATTGTAGATCGAACATGCCAGGAGGACCGTGAGCGTCGGCTTTGAGGTGCTGGCACGCGACGGCGCGGCGCGGCGCGGGCGTCTGGCGACCGCCCATGGGGTCATCGACACTCCGGTCTTCATGCCGGTCGGCACGGCGGGCACGGTCAAGGCCATGACCCCGGAGGGGGTCGCCGCCACCGGCGCGCGGATCGTTCTCGGCAACACCTACCACCTGATGCTGCGTCCCGGCGCCGAGCGCGTCGCGGCGCTCGGCGGCCTGCACCGCTTCATGAATTGGCCACACGCGATCCTGACCGATTCCGGCGGGTTTCAGGTCATGTCGCTGGCGGCCCGGCGCACCATCGCAGAGGCTGGTGTCAGCTTCCGCTCGCATCTCGACGGCAGTCTCCATGAGCTGACGCCCGAGCGCTCGATCGCGATCCAGCATCTGCTCGGTGCGGATCTGACGATGGTGCTCGACGAATGCACGCCCTACCCGGCGCCGCGCGAGGCCGTCGAGAGTTCGATGGAACTGACGACGCGTTGGGCGGAGCGCTCACGCCGCGCCTTTGTCGAGCGGCCGGGTCACAGCCTCTTTGGCATCGTGCAGGGTGGGGTCCACCCGGATCTGCGCCTGCGCTCCGCCACACAGCTGATCGAGATCGGCTTTGACGGCTACGCGGTCGGCGGGCTCGCGATCGGCGAGGGGCAAGAGACAACTTTCGCGGTGCTCAATGCAACGGTGCCCGCCTTGCCGGAGGACCGTCCGCGCTACCTGATGGGTGTCGGAAAGCCCGCCGATCTCGTCGGCGCCGTGTTGCGCGGCATTGACATGTTCGACTGCGTATTGCCGACGCGCTCGGGACGCACCGCTCAGGCCTTCACCCGCGCTGGGACCGTAAACCTGCGCAACGCGCGCCATGCCGACGATCCGGCGCCGCTCGATCCGGAATGCCCGTGCCCCGCTTGCAGCGGTTACAGCCGCGCCTATCTTCACCATCTCAGCCGCGCCGGCGAGATCCTCGCGAGCATGCTGCTGACCGCGCACAACCTGCGCTATTATGCCGATCTGATGGCAGCGATGCGGGCGGCGATCGAAAGGGGTTCGCTGGCCGCGTTCGCCGCAACCTTCGAGGCGCAGAATGACCCTGACCCAACTCGGGCACCGTTCACCCCCACCGGAATCGCCGGACGCGGCGGCGCTTGAGGCCGTGCCCAATCCGCATCCCGGACTCCTTTACGTCATTCGCTTCACCTGCCCCGAATTCACTTCGATCTGTCCGGTCACCGGTCAACCCGATTTTGCCCATCTCGTGATCGACTATGTGCCGGAGGCGACGATCCTCGAGAGCAAGTCGTTAAAGCTCTATCTCGGGGCTTTCCGTAATCACGGGGCATTTCACGAGGATTGCACTTTGGCAATCGCCCGCCGGCTGATCGGCGCCGTTGCGCCTAAGTGGCTGCGGATCGGCGGCTATTGGTACCCGCGCGGCGGCATCCCGATCGATGTCTTTTATCAGACCGGTGAGCCGCCTGCCGGGCTCTGGATCCCCGATCCGGGCGTCGTCTCTTATCGCGGACGAGGCTGAGCGGGATGACGGATCAGATCCGCGAGGCGATCCGCGATCAGGCGCTCGCGTCCGGCTTCGATGCCGTCGGCTTTGCGGGGGCGCATCTCGATGCCGAGGCACGCGCCGGGCTCAGCGAGTTCCTCGCTCGCAGCTATCACGGCGACATGGGCTGGCTTGCCGGGACCGCGACACGGCGCGGCGACCCGCGCGCGCTGTGGCCGGAGGCGCGGACCGTAGTGGTGTTGGGCGTGAGCTATGCACCCGAGGACGACCCGCTGGCGCTCGCGGACACGCCCGAATGCGGAACGATTTCGGTCTACGCGCGCGGCCGCGATTATCATGACACCCTGAAGCGCCGCCTCAAGGCCCTCGCGCATTGGATCGAGGAGCATTGGCCGGGAGCGCTGAAGCTCTTTGTCGACACTGCTCCGGTCATGGAGAAGCCGCTCGCCGAGCGCGCCGGGTTGGGCTGGCAGGGCAAGCACACCAATCTGGTTTCCCGGCAATTCGGCTCGTGGCTGTTCCTCGGCGAGATCTATCTCAGCCTGGCCCTCGAGCCGGACTCGGCGGAATCCGACCACTGCGGCTCCTGCCGGCGGTGCCTCGATGCATGCCCGACCGCGGCCTTCCCCGCCCCCCACCGGCTTGATGCGCGGCGCTGCATCTCGTATTTGACGATCGAACACAAGGGGATGATCCCCGTCGAGCTGCGCCCGGCGATCGGCAATCGGATCTACGGTTGCGACGATTGCCTCGCGGTCTGTCCGTGGAACAAATTCGCGCGGGCGGCGCATGAGCCCGACTTCCTGCCGCGCGAGGAGCTGACCGCGCCGCGTCTGGCCGCGCTGGCCGCACTCGACGACGCAGCATTCCGCAAGCTGTTTGCGGGATCGCCGGTCAAGCGCACCGGTCGCGACCGGTTTCTCCGTAACGTGCTGATCGCGATCGGCAACGCACCTCCGGGGGACCCGCAGCTGATAGCTGCCGCACATCGCTGCCTTGACGATCCATCACCGCTCGTCCGCGCCGCCGCGGTGTGGGCTCTGACAAGGGCGGTGCCGGTCGCTCAACGCGAGGCCGAGCGGACGCGCCGGTTGGCGCGAGAGGAGGACCCGCTTGTCCGAGAGGAGTGGACGCGGGGCGTCCTCGAAATGGCGGCAACCCCCGCGTCATGAGCCCGACGGTCGGACGCGCGATCGGGGTCGTCGTGCTGTGCTTGCTGGTCGGCCTGTTCCTGACCCATCTCGGCATCGCCGCTCGCGGCATGCTGACCGATACCTGGCACACGATCCTGTCGGTCGGCCGCCTGGTCGGCGATGTCGTCCTGTGGGCGGTGCCCTACATCTTGCTCGGCGCCGTGGTGGTCGTGCCGCTGCTGATCCTCGGGCTGCTCGCAAAGCGCGGCCCCTGGCGGTAGCCCTGGGGTGTTTCTCCCCTCAGCTGGGCTTGACCCACGGCGCCGGTGTTTCGCGATCGAGCCGCGCGGACGACGTCACCTTTGCGGCAGGCGCGGCAGCGCCGTTCTTGACCGGCGTTACCTTGGCGCCGTCGATCTCGACATTGATCTCGAGCAGCGAGGTGTCCCCCGATTTACCGACATTGATGCGCAGCATGTCGTCGCGGATCTCGACATAGCGGCCGACGACCGCGAGCAGATCCTTTTGCAACGCGGGCAGAAAATCCGGAGCATCGCGGCTCGCCCGCTCGTGAGCGAGGACAATCTTCAGCCGGTCCTTGGCGATCACCGCGCTGTTCCGCCGCTCCGGGAACAGCAGATCGAGGAGGCGCATCATCATCAGGCTCTGCCGAGCAGAGAGCGGAAGAGGCTCCTGCGCTCGGGCTTGACGAAGCGCATTTCGCGCTGTTCGCCGAGAAAACGGGCGACCGCGTCGTGATAGGCACGGCCCGCCGGGCTCTCCTGGTCGAAGACCACGGGGGTCCCGGTGTTCGAAGCGCGCAGCACCGATTCCGATTCGGGAATGACGCCGAGGAGCGGGATCGACAGGATCTCCTTGACGTCCTCGACAGACAGCATCTCGCCTCTCTTGACACGCTCCAGCGAATAGCGGGTCAGCAGCAGGTGCACGTCGACCGGCTCCATGTTGTTCTCGGCGCGCCGCGATTTCGAGGCGAGGATCCCGATGATCCGGTCGCTGTCGCGGACCGAGGAGACCTCGGGGTTCGTCGCGATGATGGCGCTGTCGGCAAAATAGAGCGAGGTGATGGCGCCGTGCTCGATGCCGGCCGGGCTGTCGCAAACGATGTAGTCGAAGTTTTCCTTGAGCTCGTCGAGTACCCGCCCGACCCCATCGCGCTTCAAGGCGTCCTTGTCGCGCGTCTGTGAGGTCGGGAAGATGTAAAGATTGTCGTTGCGCTTGTCCTTGATCAGCGCTTGGTTGAGCTTCGCGTCGCCATTGATGACATTGATGAAATCGAACACGACGCGGCGTTCGCACCCCATGATCAGATCGAGGTTGCGCAGCCCGACATCGAAATCGATGACGACGGTGCGTTTGCCGCGCAGAGCCAGCCCGGCCGCGATCGCCGCTGCGGAGGTGGTCTTGCCGACGCCCCCCTTGCCCGAAGTGAGCACGATTACTTTTGCCAAACAGACCTCCCCCTATTCCCCGGCAGACCCTACCCGGACCGTTGCGGCGTTGCCCGCTGCCGCCCGAAAAGAGTGCCGCCCCGATGATGAGCGTCAATTTCGCACGATGGTCAACCGATCATCGACGAGAGCGATCTGCACCGCCAAACTCCGCTGTTCCGGCGGCAGCTGATCGCTGACGAGATAGCGTCCCGCGATGCTGACCAGCTCCGCCTCGAGCCGGCTGCAAAAGATTCGCGCCTCGACATCGCCGCTGGCGCCCGCGAGGGCGCGGCCTCGCAGAGCACCGTAAACATGGATATTGCCGTCAGCCATGATCTCGGCCCCGGGGCTGACCGGCGCGGTGACCACGAGATCAGCCCCGCGCGCATAGATCTGCGTTCCCGATCGCACCGGCTGGGTAATCAGCCGTGACTTCATGGCGGCCGTGGCAGCGGGGCGGGGCGGCAGCGGCGTAATGCTCGGCGCGGGTTCGACGGGGCGAGCCCGGCTGGGCTGTGTTGCATTCGGGGCGAAGCTGGCGAGCCCGGCTGCAGCAGCGGCATCGACCTGCGCGGGTTGCGCGTTCTGAATGCCGATCAGGGTCAAGGTATGGCGGCGTAGGATGTCCCGGGCCTCGACAAACTCCGCTTCGTAAGTGAACTCTGCCGCTCCCTTGAGGTCGAGCACCACTGGCGCATTAAGGAAGAAACGCGGGCTTCGCTGGATTTGCTGAGCGAGTTCGGGGTCAAAGGCTGGATCGCGCAACATCTCCGCGCGCACCACCATGACGGTGAAGACCGCGCCCTGCACGAGATTGCCCGCCATCCGAAATCCGCTACCCGCCTGCGGCGATTTGAATCGCTACGGGTTAACCCCAAACAGCGCGTCTCGCAACGGTTTTGGGTTGCCCGCTCGCTAGGAGGAGGGCGCGGGACTTGGGCGTTCGACCCCTGAGGGGACGGAGATGATGCTGCAGCCGCAGACCGGGCAGCGCAGGGAGGCCGCGACTTCTTCTCGATCGTACTTGATGCCCGCGGCATCAAGGCGCGCAAAGGCGGCATCCAAGGTCGGCGCATGCACTGGATCTGCGGTGCAGCGGTCGCGATAGAGCTTGGCGATCTCGGCCGGCATTTCCTCCCGAGAGAGGCCATAAGCACTTCCGGCCAAAGCGACCCCGGCGGCAAGGGGCAGCGCGGCGCCGACCACGCGGAGCAACTCACGCCGAGTCCTGACAGTTGCCACCTCCCTCGAGGCCGAGGGTTGATCGGCACAAACGCGGGTCACAAGGTCCTCCGACAGTCAGCGGCACAGTATTCCATGATGCCGCGCGAACAAAGTCAAACAGCCACAACAATATGGGCCCCGCACGAATCGGGATGAGCTCAGCTCGTGCCGGCGATGGAGTTCAGCAGGTCCCTGAGCCCCAAACTCATCCCGAGCGCCGCAGCGACTGCGAGCAGGAGTGCGAACACGACGATGCGCATTCCTGAAGACGGCCGAACCAGTGTCAGCGCCATCAGAACAAGGGCACAGCTCAAGATGGCGAGCGCCTGACGTTCCGGCATAGTGGTTGGAACCTCCGGCGCACACTGTAGCGGCATCAGGTTTACGTACGGTTAAGTCGCGACCTCCGCCGAATCGGCGCGCGGCGAGGCCATCGCCGTTAATTTTTCGAAGGCGCTGCAACAGGGCAAAGCTCACTGCGTTTACCACTCGGTCTTTATGAGGGGATCGGGAATCCAGGGAGGAGGAATACCATGATCCGACCAAAGAGCATGACGCGCTGGGTCATTCTGTCGTTGACCGGCGTGATCCTGGCAGTCGGTTACGTCTATGCCCAGCAACCCGCACCCCAGACACAGGCCCAAACGGCGGCCCCGAACCCCTATCTGATGGGAACCGAGGGTCTCGATCAGGGACCTCGCGGGCTGACCAGCTATATGCCGGTGGCCATAACGGAGACGTTCGCGTCGCTGATGGCGCGCTTGTCGGCCGAGAAGCCGGCGGTCGAACAGCAGCACAACGCTCTGCTCAACGAGCGCTACGATCTGAGCGACCGCCCCGCCCAAGGGGTCACGATGGACCGGACAAAACCGATTCAAGAGGGCGTCCGCGTCAAATTGCCGGCCGGGATGACCTGGGAGAGGCTGGCGGCGATGAGCCCGGAACAGATCCGCGACCAGAACCTCTATCCAAAGGGGTTCTATCCGCTGCCGCACCCCAAGCACCAGGAGGGCGGCTTTGTCATTCCGCACCTTGAGATCGACGCGATCAAGCAGCAGGACGGGCGGGATTTGAAGCGGTTCGATGTCGAGTTCGATCTGCCGGACCACTTCCTGGCCGAGTTCCCTCCGGCGATGTATCTGACCCCGCGCACCGATCTGGGCGATGTCTCGCAGGGCAAGCTGGTCTCGCTGACCAATTACTACCAGATGTTCAACGGCATTCTGACCCCGAGGCAGCTGGAAGGGCTGCGCCTGTTGCTGACGCCCTTCCCAGAGCAGCAGTTCAATGCGACCGAGGATCGCCGCTCGGAGCTTCCCAGCCAGGGCGCCACCTGCTTTGATTGCCACTCGAACGGCCACCAAAACGGCGCGACGCACGAAGCCCCCGATGCCCGCCCACAATGGTTCCGCCACCGCCTCAAGACGGTATCCCTTCGCGGCGTCAACATCCAGCGGCTCTTCGGCTCGCAACGTGCCCTGAAGACGATCGAGGATTTCACTCAATTCGAGCAGCGCACCGCCTATTTCGACGGCGACATCGTAGAGGCGACGAAGAAAGGGGTGAACCCCCTCGAACGCGGCAGCCAAGTCGACTTCATGGCCGATTTTCAAGAGATGCTGGACCTTCCGCCGGCGCCCAAGCTCGACATCCTCGGCAAGCTCGATCCCGCCAAGGCGACCCCCGCCGAGATGCGCGGCCAGGAGATCTTCTTCGGCAAGGGCCAATGCGCGACTTGCCATCAGCCGCCGTTCTACACCGACAATCTGATGCACAACCTCCAGACCGAGCGCTTCTTCAAGCCGGTCATGATCAACAACATGATGGCCGTCGGTGACGGGCCAATCAAAACCTTTGCGCTGCGTGGCACCAAGGACAACCCGCCCTACTTTCACGACGAACGTCTTCTGACGTTGGAGGACACCGTCGAGTTCTTCAACCTGATCCTCGGCACCAAACTGGCGCCGCAGGAGAAGCAGGATCTGGTGGCGTTCCTGCGTGCCCTCTAGCGAATTTCCCGATACTTCTGCGCCAGAGTCTCCGTCGCCGATTTTTGTAAATTAATGTTTTCTGAAACTCGGCAACGGACGACCCCGGCGCGCTAGATAACCAAACTTTCCTGCCGGGCGGGCGGCGCGCCGAACAGAGCGAGGTGTGTCGCGCTCGACGGCAGTGACATGGTACAGAAAACCCATGCCGCCGATCGAGCTCGCCGAGCGGCTGGCGCTGCTGCTCGCACTGGCCATTTTCCTCGGCCTCGCCTTCGAGGAAATCTACAAGCGCGACGAGCCGACGATCCCCGGCGGCATTCGGACGTTCCCGCTGGTCGGCCTGGCTGGAGCAATGCTCTACTTGGTAGAACCGCAGCGGGCATTGGCCTTCATTGCCGGCCTCCTTGCCATGGGTGCATGGCTACACGCCTTCCTCCGGCTCGAGCGCCCGCCAGACGCCGAGCCCGGCAAGACATTGGTAATTCCGGTATCGAACCTCCTCGTCTATGTCCTCGGACCGGTTGTCTTGACGCAACCTCCTTGGGTTGCCGTCGGCGTGACCGTCGCGGCGGTGCTGGTTATCGGAACGCGCGAGCGGATGCACGGCTTTGTGCGGCTGATCCCGCAGGACGAAGTCCTGACCGCCGGCAAGTTTCTGATTCTCGTCGGGATTATCCTGCCGCTCGTGCCCGATACGCGGTTAGTTGCGACAGTGCCGGTGACCCCCTATCACATCTGGCTCGCGGTGGTCGCGATCTCCGGCCTCTCTTATTTGACCTACCTCATCCAGCGCTACCTTTCGACGAAGGGGGGCGCGCTCGTTCCGGCATTGCTCGGCGGCGTCTACTCGTCGACGGCGACGACCGTCGTCCTCGCCAAGCGGGGAAAGGAAGCGGCGACGCGGCGTCCCGAAGTGTCGGCCGGCATCGTTGCCGCCACCGCGATTATGTATCTGCGGCTCGCCGCGGTCGTCGCGTTCTTCAACTTGCCTTTGGCAGTGACGCTCCTGCCCGCCTTGGCCTTCCTCTTCATCGTCGGAGCGGCAATTGCATCGTGGGCCGGGCGGAAGATAAAGACCGGCTCCGCCGGGGATTTGACGGTTCCCGCCACCAACCCGCTTCAGCTGACGACCGCGCTGATCTTCGCTGCACTCTTTCTTGCGGAAGTCGCCGCGGCGGTGCTGATCGCGGCATCGGCCAACAATCTCGCGAAAGCCGGTTACGCCATCGGGTTCGGCGGCTTCGTCGCGGCCGCCCAGCCTGCCATCGCACTGGCGGTCCTCGCTTTGCTCGGCTTCGCGGCGGCAGCGGTCTATCTCCTCTAAGGAGCTTGGCGTCTAAGGCGCTTGGCGCCGATCTCGGAAGAAGGCACGCAACAGTTCGGCGGCGCTACGCTCCTCGATGCCGCCATAAATCTCGGGCCGATGATGGGTCGTCGGCTGGTCGAACAGGCGGGGGCCGTGCTCGACCGCGCCTCCTTTCGGATCATAGGCGCCAAAATAGAGCCGGCGCAGGCGGGCAAAGCCGATCGCCGCGGCGCACATCGCGCAGGGCTCGAGGGTGACGTAGAGATCGCATTCGGCAAGGCGCTTGGCGCCGAGCCGGGCCGCACCCGCACGCACCACCAGCATCTCGGCATGCGCCGTCGGGTCGCGGTCCGTGTCGACGCGATTGCCGGCGGCGGCGAGGACCCGACCCTCGCCGTCGATCAGCACGGCGCCGACCGGCACATCGCCGCGGGCGGCAGCCGCCTTCGCTTCGGCGAGAGCCAGGGCCATCGGCGGCGAGGTCGGCGTCATCCGGTGTGCCGGCGCCGAATCGGCTCGGGTATCGCGATCGGCCGGCGCGTCGAGAGGCGCATGAACAACCCTTCCTGTTCAGCCCCGGCATGGAGGGTGTCTTTGACGGTGAATTCGGCAGCCAGCCGCCAGCGCACCCGGCTCAGCCCGGCGACCCGCATGCGGCCGAGCAGCGGGTCGGCAATCGTCACCGGCTTCCGATAGGAGATGCGGGTTGCCAAGAGGATCGGAGCGACATCCTCGGCCAACGCCTGGATCAGCGGATAGGCCTGGTCCAACAGCCCGAGGCGCAGGTCCTTGAGCCAGCGGATGAAGACGATATTGCTGACGATCCCGGCGAAGTCTATGTCGTAAGTGCGGATCGGGAGCGGCTGCTGGTAGAATTCGGTCATCGCCCCTCCGATTGTGATGGAAGTTCCAGCATGGCACAGCCGATCATCGGCCTCACCCTCGATCACGAACCACCGGGCGGCTATTCTCAGTTTCCGTGGTATGCGATCCGCGAGAACTACTGCCAAGCGGTACTCCATGCCGGGGGTTTGCCGATCCTCTTGCCGCACGATCCCGACGCCGCCTTGGCCTATCTCGACCAGATCGACGGGCTGATCGTCACCGGCGGCGGGTTCGACGTCGATCCGGCGCTGTTCGGCGCGACGACGCGGCATCCGAGCGTCACGACCAAAGACCGCCGTACCACCTTCGAGCTCGCCGCCGCGAAAGGCGCGCTCGCTCGGCAGATGCCGGTGCTCGGGATATGCGGCGGCCAGCAGCTCTTGAACGTCGCGCTCGGCGGGACCTTGATCCAGCACATTCCGGACGAGATCCCGAACTGCG
>WNFR01016167.1_pt1 | contig 11614 bp, 12 predicted proteins | sample 5400221 | NCBI WGS metagenome assembly WNFR01 (sample SAMN13153357, study PRJNA577476) | soil metagenome | isolation source: 40 cm soil under Madrone tree | place: USA:California | collected 2016-06-14 | reverse complement strand
GCCGGATTAGACTCAGTTGCATTGGGTCAACCCGCGGTCATCATCGCCAGTAGCGGCCAGAGCGGCCGCCGGGTGAGCGGTGGTTATGTGAGTTCCATGGATTGCTACGACGGCCATTGGGAATACATGCTGGAAAAAACCATTCGTCTTACGGCACCCAATCCGGGTTTTGGCGGGGGTACGTTAGCCAACTTCAGAGGTGAAATGATCGGCGTCGTCTCGCTGAATCTAAGCGAGATTGGAAAGTTCTCTCTAGCAATCCCAATCGATTACTACGTGCAATATGCCCAAGAACTGAAGCAGCACGGCCAGGTTCGGAGCCGGCCGCGACGGCCTTGGCTAGGATTCTATCCACAACCTTTGGCGGGGCACGTGGTCGTGGGAGGGGTCGTATCCGGCGGCCCGACTGAAAGATACGGTCTCAAAGAAGGCGATATTATTGTCGGTGTGGAACAAAAGGAGATCCGTTCGCGACCCGAGCTTTACCAGGAGATGTGGAAAAAGCGCCCAGGAGAACGGATCTCCTTTAGAATCTTAAGAGACGAGCAGTCCTTTGATTTAGAGATAGTGGCCGGAGACCGATCGGATCGCTATCGATCCTAGTCGTCGCCCCCAACTTTCTGTATTTCGCCCTTGCCGATGACCTTTACTGAACTGGCTGGCGTGTAAGCATCCGGTTCGTAGTTTATCATCGCCTTGTCGGTTTCCTGCAGCTCTTTCAGCTTAACTTTCGTCCCATTCTTCTCGATATCTGTCTTTTCATCTATGCCGACGACTTCCTCCCGAACCTTTCCCTTGCGTTCCAGTTGAAAAGTGATCGTGCGTTGGCCAACACTGCTGATAATGCCTTCAACCTCGACGGCTTTCTGAGCCGATTTTTTTTCCGCGTCTTTGTTCTCTGACTTTTTCTCCTCTTGCGCTGGTTTGCTCTCCTCTTGCGATAAAGCACCGCCGAACCAGGTAAACAGAAAAAACACCGCGAGCAACCCGCCACCCATTTTAAGCATTTTGGACTCCTTTCTCGTTGCAAATATCAAACTTGCCATTTTGTATGCCGCTCTCTCGGAAAAATCAATAGCAAAAACAGCGCTATTTCTGCAAACTCGGAGTCACGGTAACCCGGATGGTTCTCTAAGACTTGCGAAAGATTGAGAATCCGCTGAAAAAGAATTAGGAGTATGCCGAGATGGCGATTGTCCAAGAACCCCTGACCAACGTTACTTCATACCGAGTTATCTATGGCGACACGGATCAAATGGGGGTCGTCTACTATGCGAATTATTTGCGTTGGTTTGAAAAAGGCAGGTCGGAATTCTTGCGCCAGATAAGATCTCCTTATCCGCAAATTGAAGCCAGGGGGTTCCATTTCCCGGTCGTCGAGGTTTCCTGCCGATATTTCAAACCAGCTCATTACGACGACATCGTGATAATCGCGACTCAACTGACATCAGTGGGCCGCGCGAAGCTGAATTTCGACTACAAAATCGCGAGAGAGGGCGATCGTTTGCCCTTGGCCTTGGGATCGACCAAGCACGCCTGCGTTGATAGCGGTGGCCGGATCATGAGAATTCCCGCCGATTTGGCGAAGCTATTAAACAGCGTCTAGCCACGTCGCCGGCATCCAAAGAATCTTGACGAAGTCTCGTTGAAATTGAACTGAGCACGCAGTGATGAGCATGGAACGTGTGGTTACTCCATATTTCGTAAGGAGTTGTGGGTTTTCTTCGGCTGGGAATCTTTTGCTTCCTTGATCGCGTCTTCGATTTCCATCCTTACGGTGGTATCCTTCTCAACACGCAATCTTTCTTCCAAGGCGCAGATGCCATTTTGCAGCCCGATCCGACCCAAAGCCCACGCCACATGGCCCCGCACCAAAGCCTCTTCATCATCTAGTGCCCGAATCAATGCAGGCACGGCTTCGGGACTTTTAGAATTTCCAAGGGCTACGGCAACGTTGCGCAACAACCCCTTCCGCTTGGCGCGAAGTATGGGGCTGCCGTGAAACCTCTGTCGAAACTCGTTCTCGTTCAGCGCCAGCAAGGGGATCAGAGCGGGCGCATAAAGCCCTTCTCTCGGCGCATAGGCCCTTTCCGCGGTGGGCTGAGCCTTCACATTATAGGGGCAGATCTCCTGACAAATGTCACAACCGAAGATATGATTCCCGATGAGGGGACGAAGATGGCGAGGAATAAAGCCCTTGAGCTCAATGGTGAGATACGAAATGCAGCGTCGCGCGTCCAAAACGTAGGGTCCCACGAAGGCCCCCGTGGGACAGGCTCTAAGGCACAGGTCGCACTTCCCGCAACGGTCGCGAATGGCCCGGTCGTAGGCGAGCGGTACGCTGAGAAACAATTCGCCTAAGAAAAACCACGAGCCTCTTTGGGGCGAAATAAGATGCGTGTTTTTACCGATCCAGCCGATTCCCGCGATGCCGGCAAACTCCCGCTCTAGTACCGGACCCGAATCAACAAAGATCTTTCCCTCCACCGGGCTATTGCAAATGCCTCGAAGGATGTCGAGGAGAGACTGCAACCTATCCTTGATTAGTTTGTGGTAATCGTCCCCCCATGCATAACGGGAAATCCAGCCATTGGACTGATGCGGCGGCGCCGGACGGGGAAAAGGCGTTTGATAGTTCATTCCGACCGAGATGACGGACACCGCCCAAGGAACGAGCCGATGGGGATCGCGGCGCAGCTCCTCTGTTCGTTTCATGTATTCCAGCTCCCCTGACAGGCCGCGCCGGAGCCACTCTGCAAACGACTCCTCATGGGGCGGCAATTTTACCGGCGAGATTCCCACAAGCTCAAATCCCAGGCGCTGCGCCTCTTCTTTGACGCGAAGCGACAGAGCGTTTTCATTTGGAGCTATTATAGAGCTCACGGGCTACAATCCATCGTTCAGAACTTAACGGCAAAGAAAGTAGGGATAAACAGAGTGCAGAATTGAGCCAACGATCAATGATAAGAGGTGGGTCCGCCGGGACCACCTTTATCGACATCGAGCAAAGGTCGCCGCCCGGCAAAACCATCCTCGATTCGGTGCCAATGGCAGACAGCAGGTTCACCCAGTTGCCAGCAAAGAAACACTACTTCGGCCCCCAGCATGCACGGGAAGTCAATGAGACCTTGTTCCACTCCCTTGCACAGGCAACCGTGGCTATGGATTTCTCCCACCCACTCTCGCACTTCGGCCACCAGCCGAGCGATTTCGCCGTCCTGCTGCAGTCGGTCCATGAAGTCCGCCGCTTCTGGATCGAGCTGCTCCTCGCGAGTGACTGTTTCGCTTTTGCTTTTCAGTCGCCGAATATTTTTGAGGATGCTTTCAACCAAAGGACGCACAGCCGGCAATAACGCATTGGCTTCATTGACCGTAAAAAGTCGCGGAAAAGAGTCAGAGGAGATCATAGAAAGAGTTATTTAAAAACCGACTTTCTTTGCCGGCGCTGGCGCAAAGGAACCCTTTTGCCGATCACGGCTAAAGACCCATTCCAGTCCGAAGCTCTCGCAGCAGAGCGATATTGTCTGAATGACCGGTCATATGAGCGGTAATTGCGCCTCGAATCGGTTTAGCGAGTAAATAGAAGTCACCAATAGTGTCCAGGACTTTGTGGCGTGCGAGTTCGTTCGGGAAGCGCAAATCCGTATTGATGATTTTCTCGTCATCAATGAGGATGCAATTGTTGAGCTTGCCGCCGTTTACCAAACCCGCTTGTTGCAGCTGTTCAATGTCCTTCAGAAAGCCAAAGGTTCTCGCGGGCGCGATCTCTTCCTTGAAACAAGCGGCATCTCGATAGGTGTAAGCATGTTCTTGGATACCCACAGGTTTTGGATAGCTCAAAATATAGCGTACCGAAAACACGTCCGCTGGCTCGATGATGATAGACTCGCCGCCTGGGGCACCGACTCGATAGGACCGGTCGACGACAATCTCGGACCATTCCTCGCTTTCTTCTTGAACGCCGGCCTCGTCAATGAGGTTGCAAAACTCTAAAGCGGAACCGTCCAGAATGGGAATCTCGCCGTGAACCTTGATGAGCAGATTCGTAATGCCGTAACTATGCAGCGCCGCCAATAAATGCTCTACGGTTCCCACCGCAAATCCTTTAGCGCGGAGTGACGTTGCATAGCCGGTGGATCCCACATAGTCCAGGTGGGCGGGCACCCGCACATCACCGGAAATGCCGGAAAATAGAATCCCACTATCCGGCGGCAGCGGGTGCAGAATGAGGCCGGTTTTCATTCCCGAATGCAGGCCTTGTCCCGAGGTCACTACACTTTTTTTCAAAGTCCGTTGCTTGAGGGTCGGACGTGAGGTTTCGTGCTTTGCCACCGTCGGCGACCGTTTCCCCGCTTTGGCTTTTCTGGATCTGCCGTGCAGTTCTCTGGAGCGGCTCGGCGAATAATGACCCAGAGCTCGCTGCGCGGTTAACAGCAGCGCGTCCAGAGATAGCGGCTTCTCGAGAAAATCGAACGCTCCGGATTTGGTTGCCTCGACTGCAGTATGAATATTTCCGTGGCCTGAAATCATCACCACGTTGACCGTCGGCTGCTGGCTCTTAATCTGTTTGAGTAGATCAATCCCGTCAATCTGCGGCATCCAAATGTCCAGAAGCACCAGTTCGGGCTTTTCTTGCTCGATCAAATCCATCACGCGAGTGCCGTCGGCGGTGTCGACAACTCGATAGCCCTCGTCACCGAGGACTTCTCGGACGGACTCACGGACTTTGTCCTCGTCGTCGACGATCAAAATGGTCTTCTGTGCCAGCACTTCTTTCACAGCACCTCCAATTTCTGCTACGAATGCACCGCCCTTTTCTCCACAAGATTTTCAATTTCCACCGGAAACTCGACCGTAAACTTGGTGCCCTGCGGCTCATTTGCCCGCACACGGATGTAGCCTCGGTGATCTTCGATGATCTGGCTCACGATGGTAAGTCCCAACCCGGTTCCGTTCTTCTTAGTCGAAAAATAGGGCTCGAAAATTCTGGTCCGTACGTCCGGTTCCACGCCACAACCGTTGTCGGCAATCTCCAAATAGACGACGCCTCGCGAGCGGTCATGACTGGTGGCTATTTTGATTTCTCCATTGTCTCCCACCGCAGCCACCGCATTATCCAATAAATTGATGACGACTCGTTTGATCTGTTCCCGATCCAGTTCGAGTGGCGGAATGTCTCCGTTGCGAAGCTGGAAGTGGATATCCTCGTGCCCTTCCTTGAAGAGGAAAAGAGCCTCCTGAATAACCTCATTCAAGTTGTTCGTGGTAAGTTGAGCCGCCGGCAAACGGGCGAAATGGGAAAATTCGTTGACGAGATTCTTCAGTTCATCCACCTGCTGGATGATGGTCGTCGTACACTTATCGAGAATCGCCCCATTCCCGTCGAGCAACTTTGCATAACGCTTTCTGAGCCGCTCGGCCGACAATTGGATGGGCGTCAGCGGATTTTTGATTTCGTGAGCAATACGGCGCGCGACTTCGCGCCAAGCTTCCATCCTCTGGACTTTCTGAATCTGCGTGATGTCCTCGAGAAAGACCATGACCCCCACGCTCTTTCCCTCATCGTCCCGCAAAGTTGCCGCCGTCACTACCACTGTCAGCAATTGTTCTGCCGAATGGATTTTGATTTGACGCTCCACACTCTCCCGGTCTTTGACACTTTCCAGGATGTCGCGCATCACTTGGAGCTGTCCAACAAGGAAGACCTCCTGCTGATTTCTCCTCAGCACGTCGGCGGCCTGGACCCCCAACATTTCCTCGGCCGCCTTATTCCAGGTGGTAATTTTTCCTGTAGGATCCACGGCGATCACACCCGCCGTGATATTGGCAAGAAGTGTTTCCACAAATCGCTTTCGTTGCTCCAGTTCCAAATTGATCTGCTTCAGATCGCGCGTCATCTGGTTGAAAGATTCCACCAAGGTCCCGATCTCATCGTCTCCCCCGGCCTCGATTGTGTAGTCCCAGTTTCCGTGGGCGACTTCGTGAGTTCCCTCCGCGAGTTTCTGGATCGGTACGGTAATGCCCTTGGCAAGATAGAGTCCGCACCAAGTGGCCCCGAAAATGATCACCAACGTGATGAGAAGAAGGGTCAAGATATAGCTATTTTTGACCGGCGCCTTGAGAAACATCAGATGTTTGTACTGTTCATAGGAGCGGGAAATTTGTAAGGCTCTTTTGGTAATGCTTTTAGGCACAAAATAGTCGACAACCACGACTCCGAGAACGCGTTTGTCAGCGCTGTAGATGGGAACGCCTCCGCGGATGATGTCGCCCTCGCCAAACGCCTGGGTTCGCGTCACTTCCAAACCCCGCAGCGCCCGGTCGAGAAACTCTTTTTCAGGCTTGATCGTGACCCCCGTCGGGACTTGTTCATTGAACGCCACCACGAGCGATCGATAGTCAGGTGAGAACAATTCAACAGTTCCGAGGTTATACTCCCGCTGTTTGCTTTGGATGAAATCCTTGAGCTCACCCACTCGGTGAGTTTCGAAGAGTCCCTCGCGGGTCATGCGTTGACTCAACTGACGCGCGTAGAACAACGCGTTGTTGGCCGAGTTTTGGTAATAAGTCTGGCCGATCTCCAATGAGCCTTGCAGCGCGTTTTCCACTTGAAGATCAAACCACCTTTCAAAGGAACGCGTGACGAGGCCCCCCGCAATGAAGAACAGGAGCAATGTGGGCACGAGCGACAGCGCGATGAATGCCAGAACTAGGCGCACCCGCAGACGAGAACCCAGCATCCTTCTTTTTCGCTCGAAAACAAGTTTAACCAGGTTACGAACAACGAGGAAAACCAGAAGCGCGAGAAGGATGACATTCACATTGATCAAAACAAAGAAGGCTATGTTGTTGCTCAAGGAGTACTCGGGCGAGGTGTCGGGCAACTGAACTTCAAAAAAAGCGAACGCCAATACCATCAGCGTGGTGGCCAGAATCACCAACCCTTCACGCTTGCGACGCTTGGCTTCTTCTAGCTTCAAGCTCACTTCGATTGTCTTCGCGGTGCCCGAAACTTCCATGAGTAAGGCCTTCTAAGCGGCGAGAAAGACGAGTAAATTTTAACGTCTAAAGAAATAAAGGACAAGCGTTACGATCACGCTAATAAGGATGCACGTGGTTAAGGGAAAATAGAACGTGAATCGCTCGCGCTGAACATAGATATCGCCTGGTAAATGACCCAACCAGGGGATCTTTCCTGCAAACGAAACGATTAATCCCACCGCCACCAACACGCGCCATTTAGAAAAGAGTCGGTTGATTTTTGGACCCGTTCCCTCTCGTCAAGCCCGCGGAGCGCCCAAAATGCTCGTAGGCCAGAGCCGTCGCCACGCGCCCCCTCGGCGTACGCTGCAGAAACCCTCCCTGGATCAAAAAGGGCTCGTACACATCCTCGATGGTATCTTTTTCTTCGCCAATGGCAGCAGCCAGCGTCTCCACACCGACGGGGCCGCCTGAAAACTTGTCAATCATCGTAAGAAGCAGCATGGTATCCATTTTGTCGAGGCCTAACGGATCCACCTCCAACATCTGTAGCGCCTCCTCGGCGATTGAGCGGGTGATTCTGCCATTGGCCTTTACTTGCGCATAATCACGCACGCGGCGCAGGAGGCGGTTGGCGATGCGCGGCGTGCCGCGAGAGCGGCGCGCGATCTCAGTGATCCCATCATCCTCGCTCGCCACGGCCAAAATCGAGGCCGACCGTTTGATGATCTGCGCCAGCGCTTGTGGCGAATAAAAATCCAAGCGAAAAATAAGGCCGAACCGGTCGCGCAAAGGGGAGGTGAGAAGCCCGGACCGGGTCGTGGCTCCAATCAGCGTGAATGGCTTCAGCGGGAGTTTCATCGACCTCGCCGCGGGTCCTTGACCGATCATAATGTCGATCTGGTAATCCTCCATGGCGGGATAGAGCACTTCCTCAACAACATGGTTCAGCCGATGAATCTCATCGATAAATAAGATGTCACCCTCTTCAAGATTGGTCAGCAACGCTGCCAGATCGCCGGGGCGCTCGACCACGGGGCCTGAAGTCGCTTTGATGGCAACGCCCATTTCCCGCGAAATGATATACGCCAGTGAAGTTTTGCCCAATCCCGGGGGACCATGAAACAGCAGATGATCCAACACGTCATTGCGGCCCCGGGCCGCGGCAATCGCCACCCTGAGGTTGTCCTTAACCTGCTCTTGACCCACGTAATCGTCGAACCCGCGCGGCCGGAGATTGACCTCATAGTTGAGATCCTCGTCGGTGGGTTTCGAAGAAATGGACCGCCCACTGTTCGGAGCGTCTGTATCATTTGCTCGATTTGCCATGTCAGCGACTAATCCGGCGCAGCGCTTCCTTAATCACTTCTTCCAGGGTAGTGTTCCCTGACTGGACCGTGTCTCGGACGCTTTTCTCAACTTCGGCCTTACGATAACCGAGATTAACCAATGCCGACACGGCGTCCTGCATGAGCTGGGAACCATTGCTTGCGACCGGGGTTTCCGTGACCCGAGCTTGAAACGTTGCGAACTTATCTCTAAGCTCCACAATCATCCGCTCCGCGAGCTTTTTTCCTACCCCTGGGATGGAAACCAACCTGAGCTGATCTCCTTCTTTGATAGCCTGCGCTAACTCATCCGCTGGAATGCCGGAAAGAATATTGAGCGCCAGCTTCGGCCCGATCCCGGCTACGCTATTGAGCAGCAGAAAGACCTGTTTTTCCGTCGCCTCCTGAAAGCCAAAAAGCTGTAAAGCATCTTCCCGTAGATGGGTGTGAATGTAAAGAGACACTCGCGCCCCGATCTCCGGCAAACGATAAAAGACATTTAGTGGGATAAAGACTTGGTAGCCGACTCCGCCGACATCGACGATCACTTCACCTGGCACCTTGTGTGCTAACGTGCCGCTGATTTGCGCAATCACGATTCGTACCGGAGGAGTCGCCGATCGGAATAACCGCGCCCGCTAGAAGTTATTTAGCCACGCCCCAACCATTTTTTGCACTTGCTCTTTGGTCGCATGCCCATAGCCAACTACGGCGGACTTGATCTCGTTTGAGCTGTACTCATAGACATCCAGCTCATTTTCGGCCGCCGCCAATAGGGCGACGCCGCGCGCCTGTCCAAGTTTGAGCGCGCTCTGCGCGTTATGGGCGAAGAAGACTTTTTCGAGGCTAATCTCGGACGGTTCATAACGCACGATGACTTGCTGAATTCCTCTATAAATCCGGCTCAATCGAATACCTTGGCCGCGGGAGCCCGCGGTTGCGATGATGCCACACGCCACATGACCCAAGGAGCCGCCCACGGCTTCGACGACACCCCATCCAGTGACAAGGGATCCCGGATCGATCCCCAGTACTTTACGACCCCCCACACCGTCGCGCACGGAACGATCCGAGGCACCTTTCATCAACTCGCCTTGTCAAGATATTCGCTGGGGATATCGAAATTCGCCGCAACGTTTTGCACGTCATCGTGGTCCTCGAGCTCTTCGGTCAACTTGAGGATTTGTTCCACATGCTTCCCGTCTACGGTCACAGTATTTTTCGGAACCATGGCGATTTGCGCGCTGGCAAGGACCACCTTTCCACGATCGAATGTCTCTTTGACTCTTTCGAAGTCCTCCGGTTGCGTCACAACTTCAAAGATATCACCCTCATCTTTGACATCTTCGGCACCCGCTTCCAGCGCCAAAGCCATCAAGCGATCTTCATCGATTTGTGATTTCTCCAACGTAATGACACCCTTCTTGTCAAACATCCAGGCGACACACCCGGTCTCCCCCAAATTCCCTCCATGCTTGGTAAACATGCGGCGTATTTCAGAGACTGTGCGGTTCTTATTGTCGGTCACCACCTGGGCCAAGATGGCGGCGCCGCCCGGACCGTACCCTTCATATTGAATTTCTTCGTAGGAGACGCCTTCCAATTCGCCGGTGCCTTTCTTGATCGCGCGCTCAATATTGTCACCGGGCATGCTGTTGGTTCTCGCCGTGATCACTGCCGTTCGCAAGCGCGGGTTGGAATTGATATCCCCACCACCCATCCGAGCGGCCACCGTAATTTCCTTGATAAGCTTGGTGAAGAGCCTCCCCTTCTTTGCGTCCTTAGCCGCTTTTTTGTGCTTGATTGTACTCCATTTCGAATGACCGGACATAAAGAATAACTCCTTATATGAGTTGACCGTCACGCTACCATAAAGCTTCCACGGCGTAAACCGGGGAAAATTGGGAATGCAATGTTTGCAGATTTGATTGACGAGTCGCTAAAAACCGCGTACATTGCGGAGAGTTTAGGATCCCGTCTGAAAAACGACCTAATCGGCTAAAGACGGTAATAAACCTCTTCCTACGAAGCGATTCCCAAACATTCGTGCCAGCAGAGTTCCAGCGGAACCCTATCCGAAGGCGCAAACGCGGGGGATACCGGTTCGAGGACGATTGCAGCAATTGAAAGGAGTTCGATGACCATTCTCATCAGCGAGACGACAGCTTTCTTCTCTTGCCTTATCTATGCGAGTTTCTTCGAGTGGACCCTGCACAAATATTTGATGCATACGCCGCTTTGGCAATATCCGTTTCGCGCCCATGCCTTGGTGCACCATGGTCTTTTCCGGACGGGGGCGCAGTATTTTCTTCCTGACGCAAAGGTCATCCGAAAGGTTCGCTTTGCCTGGTGGAACGCCCCTTTCATTATCATGCTGCACACACCCGTCATCCTTTGGCTACAAAGGCTGTTGGGAGAAGCTATTTTTGGCGGCGCCCTGCTGGCGCTGATCCTTTATTATTTCCTGTATGAGTACCTTCACTATTGCATGCATATACCCAAGCGACGCTGGCTGGAAACGACGGTCTGGTTTCGCTGGCTGGACTCCCATCACCACATGCACCACAAACGGCACTTCAATAATCTTAATGTGGTCTTGCCGCTCGCCGACATCGTCTTCGGCACACTCATTCCCGCCGAAGAACACATGACCGTGCCCGATCGTGAGGACGGAGCCACCCATGTTGGGTTGCTGTTGTCCGAAACTTAAGGCAATCGCGCCGATGACTTTTTCTTTTTTTCTTCTTTCGCTATAATCCTGGCGTTCATGCTCCGGAAATTCCCACCGCGGCAAAATTTATCCCCGGACCCGTCGGCATTGCGCCGTTTCGCTATTCTATCTTTCCTACCCTTGCTGTATCTGGCGGCCTGCTCCGTGCCGCCATCGAGAGTCAAGTTGCCTTCGACATCAAGCTCACAGGACCGCGTGAGCCAGACCGGCATCGCCTCTTGGTATGGCCCGGGCTTTCATGGCAAGGCAACAGCTAGCGGCACGATCTACGATCAGAACGACCTCACCGCGGCGCATCAGACCTTACCCCTGGGCAGTCGAGTTATGGTGACCAATTTGGAGAACGGCAATTCGACTGAGGTAGTCATCAACGATCGTGGTCCTTTTGCCAAGGGCAGAATCATTGATCTCTCCTTCGCTGCGGGCAAAGCGCTCGGCATGATCGGACCCGGTACGATCCCGGTGCGTGTGGAAGTAATTGACAGCGGCCCGTACAAAATTGAATCGATTCGGACCTCTCTGGACTATACCTTGCAGTTGGGATCCTTCTCCCAGCCGGAGAATGCACAACAGC
>WNFR01006871.1_pt1 | contig 11614 bp, 10 predicted proteins | sample 5400221 | NCBI WGS metagenome assembly WNFR01 (sample SAMN13153357, study PRJNA577476) | soil metagenome | isolation source: 40 cm soil under Madrone tree | place: USA:California | collected 2016-06-14 | reverse complement strand
CGCTAAAACACTACAAAGCAGCGAGGTTATTATGTACATTTACTACGTCTTGCGCGGCACACGAGGTGGAAACCCAGTCGAGTTAGAGGGAGACCTCGACGAAGAGAGCTTCCCTGGCATCGATCTGAACGACGGCCCTGCCATTATCGACTTCCTGACACAGAAAGTAAATCAAGAAGCGGGCTCCGCCGACACATGGGAAGAGTGCGACCTGACAGATTCGTTCTTCAATCGCGAGGACACCTATTTATTCTATGGTGGGCGCTGGATGAGGAGATCGGATACACCATGGCGCAAGGATAAGGGCGTTTAGGCCTCTCCTGATAAATATGTAACTATTGCTGTTCAGCTAATTATCTGTTATCCTGTCTGAGGACACTCAGCTGTGCTGAAACCATTTCTGCTGCTGAGCCGTGTTACTATATAGTGGATAAAATCTACAAAAACAATGACGAAAGCACAAACCCTAGAAGACCTGCGTAGTCAGGTAAGGGAGGAAGATAAAATGGTCTTACAGTCTAACGACAGGCGTGCACGTGGCCTCGCCGCAATGAGCCCAGAGCGGCGCCGGGAGATAGCGAGTAAGGGCGGACGCACTTCGCAAGCCCGAGGAACAGCTCATCAATGGACAGCAGAGGAAGCCTCGGCAGCCGGCAAGAAAGGCAGTGCGCGCTATGCACTGAGAAGGGCGGAAATGGGTGGAATGGCTCAGTGATCTACACCCTCGATAGCCGCCGCTGCGACCTCATCGCCACGAGCTGCTGCCCAGCGTAGCACTTCGCCGGCAAAATAAAGCGAACCTGTCGCGCAGATCAAGTCGTTGCCTCCTGCCAGGCCAACAGCAAGCCCCATGGCAGCGCGGCTATCATCAGCAGTGTGTATCTCTGCATGTGGCGCGTGTTTGGCAAATATTTCTTGCATCTGCTCGACAGTAGCAGCGCGTGGGCTTACCATTCGTGTAAGCACTACAATATCCGCATGCTGTAATGCGCGTGCTATGCCCACGAGGTCTTTGTCACGAAACAGGCTCAGCACCACAATCAACCGGTGAAACGCAAATGAATCTCGCAGAGCCTGCATCAGCTTCTCCATGGAATCGGCATTGTGAGCGCCATCGACCACAATGGTAGGATGATGCTCTACAACGTCGATGCGTGCTGGCCAGCGCATTTTACGCAAGCCTTCACGTAGCGCCCGCTCATCCCAGGAAATGCCTTCTCCTTGCATCCCGCCTCGCTTCGCTCGCCCCTCGATAAATCGGGGTCTACTGTAGAAAGTCGATTTAGCGACTTGTCGGCGTTGCTCCTTGCGTCCGGCCTGAGTGCGCAGCACTAGCGACGCAGTCGCGTTGGCCGGACGGATTGGTGCCAGGTGGGATGGATTGGTGCCGATTTTGCGCAGCATATCGAGGGTAGCCAGGGCAAGCGTGGCATTTTCAAGTTGATGCTGACCTGCTAAGGGTATTTCCAGACCCGCATATACGCGTTCTGGTGTCCAGACGGTAAAATGCTGGCGGTCCTCTGTGCGGTCTTCCAGTTGATAATGGTAACTTAACACGGGTAATTGCCCCGTTTCGACTTCGGCCTGCGCAGGGTCGCTGCCTGCAGCCCCGACGCGTATCAGTTCGGCATGTTGCCGCCTGCACACGGCGGCAATAGCGAGCAAAGCCTCTGGAGGTCGTGCCGAGGTCACTACCATGCCGTTTGGTTTAATGATGCCAGCCTTTTCAGTCGCAATCTTCGCCAGGGTATCACCTAAAATCTGCGTATGATCATAACTGATAGAGGCAATCACCGAGACAAGAGGCTGTGTGACATTGGTAGCATCCAGGCGACCACCTAAACCAACCTCCAACACGGCATGTTCTACATGCTGGCGCTGAAAATAGAGCAGAGCAAGGGCGGTTGCCAGCTCGTAGGTTATGAATGGGCCAAACTCCCGTCTCTGCTCTATCTCCTCGGCAGCAGCACGCACCTGCGGCACCAGCTCTGCAACCTCCTCCTCACCGATGAGCCGCCCATTGACACGCATGCGCTCACGAAAGGTATGGAGATCGGGCTGCGTATAGAGACCGGTACGCAGTCCAGCCTCGCGCAAAACTCGTTCAATAAATGCTGCTGTTGAGCCTTTGCCTTTCGTGCCCGCAAGCAGTGTGCTGGTATAACTGAGTTGGGGATCACCAAGCGCTTCGAGGAGCCGCGCTTCGCGTGCTAAATTTTCTTCGCGATTGCGCGTGTAAGGCCCGCCGCGCTCATAATCGCTCAGACTATAGAGATATGCTAAGGCTTCTTGATAGTTCACAGTATTCAAACCTCAAATTCAATAGGGGGCGCATAGCCGGGGCCGAAATGTAACCGTTTCGTATTGTACATATCTTCGATGAATTGTGCAATGCTGGCCTCTGCCGAAGTACTCTGCAACCGTGAACTGGACACAGCCCTGAGCATCAACCATCCCCTGGAACGGCTCGTTCACCTTCAGCCTGTCAAGTCCCATTCACTAGGTTTCCTTGAACGCACCGTATGCAGCAGTTTTGGTACAAATATAGTACTGGTCGCAAGTTGCACGATAGCGCCACAAAGACTGAGACCTATCAATATACTGAGGATTCCTGTAGGCGACCACCTTCCAGCATACAATAGTATGCCTGCTACAATTGCATCAATGGCAAAGCTCAGGGCAAGGGCGAGCGTCCATTCTACTATAGGCTCGTTAAGACGTAAGAAGCGCACGAGCACCACGAGCACCATGCCTGGACAGACGAAGAGAAACCAGAATACGACGATCGGGCGTAGCGCTGTATCTGTGAACGCAAAGTTTACGAGACCAGCAGCGACAGCAGAAAGAATGATAATCGTAGGCCACAACCAATTTGACTCAGATGGATTAGATGTTGCTTTTGGTTGGGGCATAGACGAAACAGCGCCGAGTTTTTTTGTATCAATGTCAGGTACAGGAATAGAAGGTGCGGTCAAGTCCTCTGTTAGAAAGGCTGACGCTTCTGTTTCAGGTAGGTGTTGCAATGCCTCTGATGTTGATGGAATAGGTGTAGCTGGCAAGGATTGCAATACCTTGCTTCGAAGCGGAACTACAAGTTGTGGTCGCGTATCATCGTCTCCATTTTCCCATTCCCCATTTTTCTCGACTTGCTCCCCACAGGAACTACAGAATATTGCATACAGTGGTAATTGAGTATGGCAGCGAGGGCAATGTAGAATCCTAGAAAGATTATGTTCATTTGCTTGTTGCGGTGTACTCATGGGTATTCCTTACTCATTTCGCCAATACCAATGTCAAGTACCTCCTAAATCAAGACGCACCTTTTCCTGCTTATCCAATAAACTGCAGTATCTGCGCATCAGAGTTGCGGTATATTAATTTAAACTTCCCTGTACGAAGTAGCCCTGTTTCTAATCGTTGCAGAGTGTCGCTTGGCATCCCGCCGTATGAGGTTGCTTGCACCTGCTCCTCTTGCGAGAAAAAAATATATGAGTTGCGATAGCCATCATTCTCAAAGAACTGAACAATTTCATCGATATTTGGATTAATAACTGCTTCCGGGAGAGCGTAAGTGAGCGTATCAATGGTGTATTTTGCGTAGTTCTCAAAAGGTATGGGAGCATCGCTCCAGGCTTCGACAATGTAGGTTTTGGCTGGGGCAATTTGATAGAGATACTGCACCGCATTCCACTCATCGTATGAGACATAATTCACGCGCTCGTCCCCGTAGCGGGTAAAGAAGAAGACACCGAGCAAGATCAAGCTGGACACTGTGATCGTAGCAGTCCTCCATGGATAAGCTGCGCGCGCACGCGTGGGTTTACGGGCTATTGCCGCCGAGTTGTCAAAAAACAGCGATGCTGCAAAGAAGCACATAAACGGCTCTGCAAAGAGATAGATGCGCATAAGTATCTCTCCGCCATAACTTTGCGCAGCTAGCAAAGGGAATCCTGCGATAGCCAGGAGAATGGGGGTAATGTCCCGATTCCCCTGCCTCAGGCGCCTGAGGCCGCCAAGAAATGCCAGCAGCCAGAGTAGAACCGCCATAGAGAGGCGTATGGTGGCAATAATATGGTAGAGTAGATCGCCCGATAACTTCCCAGAAGTAATAGTCGTTGGTAGATTATCAAAGAGGTTCCCTATGGAAGCGAGCAAGTTGTAGTGCTGAGACAGATACGGTCCCGCCACAACGATATCCCAGAACGCCATCATCGCGACCATGAGGATTGGCAGCCAGAATGGGTAGCAGCGGCGGAATACCACCAGGGCAGACACACTTAGCAGCGTAAAGAAAGGCGTCAGTGGGTGGCTAAATACGATCAGCCCAAAGACCAGTATCAGGCAGCACAGTAGGCCTCGTCGCTGCCAGTGCCCAATATATGCAGACTGGGTATCAGGCGCTTTGAGCCACGCAAAAAACTTTTGCACCAACGAGGCGTCTTTCCCCAATTGAACCTGCTTCTTCGGAGGCATTCTAAACCACTTCAAGAGTATCGCGATAATAACGAGGTAGAGAAAGAAATTAAAGCCCTGTGGGGAAAAATAATCCTGTCCGACCCAGTTGGTGAGTTGAAAGAAGAGGAGACTGAGCCAGACAAGACGTTTATTCGTGGTGATCGATGTAAAGATCGCGTACATTGGACCGAGGTAAATCAGGTTAAAGAAAACCGGTGCCCAGCCTGCATAGGTTAGAATGGTAGAGTAACCGGCAGCCTTTGTGAAAAGGGCGCTCAGCGCGAAAAACCCCGGGTAATTAAAGTAGATATCCAGAGAGGCTGCCAGGGCTCCATTTCGCATAATGTAATCAGTGTACCCCGCATGCCGATAGACGGGGGCGAAGCGAGGCGCCTCTTCAATCAGGTTTGGGGTGGCGTACAGTATCAGGATAATGCAAATGAGTTGGAACGCGAGAAGCGATACCCGAACCTCCTGGCGCTGCAAGGTGACAGCAAAACTCACTACCAGGATCGCAAGCCCAGCAATAATTCTGGGCGAGAGCGCCGAAATCAGGCCCAGATCGTTCATATCATTGAGCGTCACAGTCTGCAATGAAATGGACCACAAAAAGAGGGCGAGCAGAGGGAGCAGAAGCAGGAGTATATCCGCTACAACAGGCCGTTTGAAACCACGCAGCGCACCTACAGCGTCCATTACCGTATCTATACCTGCCTTGACTGTACCGATGAGCGATCTAGCCGATATATTTAGTTGTTGCGAAAAGGGAAACTTTCGCATAAATTAGCGCTCATTTTTTCTGGTAGAGTCTCACATAAGAGACGTACATCTTCTGGGGGAAAACGGTGGTGGAATCGGGCTTTCCAGGAAACCCGCCACCAACCGCGACATCCAGGATGATGTTGAAAGGATGGTTAAAAACCCAGTTACGCTGGTCCGTGAGGCTTGTCCTATCAAAGGTCGCGTAGTTCATCCCGTCCACGAAGAAGGAGAGGTGGCCGGGGTCCCACTGCAGCGCGAAGGTGTGAAAGCCATCAGCAAAAGCGCCGTGCGGCAGCGTGTAGGGGTTCGAGAAAAGGGTGTAGGTGCCAGCAAGGTTCCCCGGCCCGTGTACCGATCCGAGAATACTAGCCGGCTCCTTGCCAATATTCTCCATTATGTCAACTTCGCCGCAGAGAGGCCAGCCAACCGTCGCGACATTGCTGCCGAGCAACCACAAACCCGACCAGAGCCCCTGACCGTAAGGGATTTTGATGCGGGCTTCGAGCCGTCCGTAGGTAAAGCTAAAATGGCCGCTGGTAGTTATGCGGGCGGAAGTGTAGTCGCAGGGCCCATACCAGCATTGAAGCCCCTCAGGGTTGCTCTTGCGGGCCTCTAACACCAGGTTGCCCTGGCCATCCTGATAGACATTCTGATTGTCCGTATTGTACTCCAACTGCGTATCCCCCCAGCCGTTACCACCAACATCAGGGCTCCACTTGCTCTGATCGGGGGGAGCTCCCGCCGGCCCATTAAACTCGTCACCCCAGACAAGCTTCCAGGGAGAAGCCTGATTTTTGGGCGTTGCTGTTGTTCTTGCACCAGGCGCGTTCTCCAAACTGGCACACCCCGTGAGAGGGGAAAAAGCTATCAGTGTCACAATTCCGGCCAAGATAGTTATAACCCTCGCTAATCGCTTTCGGTGGCGCAACTGAGCACCTGATAGTCCTGCATTCATAGTCTTTACCTCTTAATAATACATTGAGCAATCTAAAATCCCAAATCATTAATAGCAAGGCCGAAACGCTCGTCCACCTTTGCGATCTGAGGATAAATACGTGATTCTCTTCATTGAAAGGCACTTTCCGATCAGATGCGACACGTAACGAGCAAAATCTACGGTCGCTGCCCAAGCTGGAAGAGGATCCTTCCAATCAAAATAATCATACCTTATTTAGGAACGAAGAAGGAAGTGCAGAAATCAAGTATTGCTGGGCCGGTGGTCAGAATATCCTTGGCTCATGGAGGTATACCTTCCCTAAAATACGCGGCTTCAACCAGTCCGAACATCCGCAGATGTGCTCATGGGAATCGCCTCCTTATCAAACTTTAGGAATATACCTCATCTTCACGTTCATGCATGTGGTGACCCAACGCTGAAGCTTCCTCTGCACCGGTCGAGACGTGCATAGCTTCAACTGGCGCAAAGACCTTGCGCACGTTGCGCAAGGTCCAGCGGCTATACAAATAGGCAAATGGCCCATACAGCATCCCTTTCAGTTCAAGGATGGTCAGCTCTTTTGGATAATGTGGCGACTTCTTGCCGTTCTTTGACGAGCGCGGGCTCAAAGTAAAAACCAGGCCATAGGGCAGCTTGGAGATGAAATCGAAGAGCAGGCGAGGGTTATCGAGCAAAATCTTCGTCAGGTAGGCTGTCAAACCAACTCCATTGCGGTACATTTGTCTCCGCAGGACCATGTAGTCGTGGTAATGGGGATGATAGACTATCGCTGCCGGTGCATACGCTAGCTTGTAGCCTCGTGTGATTACCTGGAAGAATATCGCCAGGTCTTCCCCACCCTGTGCAGGGCTGCCAGCTCCGAGGGCGGGGTCAAAACCACCGACGCTTCGTAAGAATGCCGCTCTAAAGGCCATACTCGCACCAGTGCCAAAGTGTCCAGCGGTGTAGGGATGCAGGGAAGTCTTCGGATGGTTCTCCCTCATATCGAAGAGCCGAAGGGCGAAACCCTTGCAAAACCCACCCCACTCCTCGAGCCAGAACTGTGAAGGTGTCTCAAGCTCTAGTGGCAAGACGAGACCCGTCACGCATGCCACTTCATCAGCACGGCTGAACCCCCTGACCAACTCAACCAACCAGTAACGATCGATCGCGACATCATCATCGATAAACGCCAGGATCTCTCCCTGAGCTGCCATCATCCCGCTGTTGAGCGCCAGGCTACGGCCCGGACGGTCTTCACAGATGTAGCGCACTCGCGGTATACCACCGTAGGTCTGCCGAATAAAATCTGCCGTCGCACTTGTACTGGGGGCGTTGTCTACAACAATGATCTCATACTGTAGGTAGTGCAGGGTCATCAGCGACTGTAAGCAGCGTCGTATCTGCTCTGGACGATCACGCGTGGGAACGATAACGCTCACAAAGGGGGCGCGGGCTAAAAACTGCTCGCGCTCCTCAAGACAGGCAGGGGTAGCAGGTTCGAACAAACCCGTTACATCAAGTCCGGTCAACGCGGGCAGGCCATCCTGCCGCAGATGTTCATTGATTCTCTCGCTAAAAGTGTGCCAGATATGGGAGGCGCACTCCTCCGGGCTCACCCCGTGCTCGCCTAGCCGTAATTCCATCAGACCCAGGGGCTGGGTATGCAAACGCACCAGGCACAGAGCGCGCTGATAGTGTTGACCGGTCTTCTCATCTATGGCTGGCACACCCGGCAAGGGCTGCCCCACTTCGATTTCGAGGATGCGAACGGGCGCAAGACCTGGTATCTGGGCTGCGGAAACCTCTCGTTTCCCCATTACTCTATGCCTATCCATTTCTCTTTTTGACCTATCCTTTCAGTGTAATGCCTACCTCACATACATGGATACATACAAAAGCTGTTCGACCGTTCTAATCGTTCTGGCATCTGGTAATCATCGAGAAAGGCATTTTGTTCTAGCCACTCTCCAGCCTTCCTTGTGGCTGCCGGGTCACTGAGGCCGAGCAACGACGGACAAGCCGCCATCCCAAAGTCCGGAAACGTTTGTACATCATTGTTCCAGTCGGTGGGACAGGTTGAGCAAGCAATGCGGCTAAAGCATCGAGGCTCGTATCCGCTCCCATGGGAAGGCGCGCTAAAGCGAAAGGATCAGTTGTCGTCGAACTCATGGCATAACCGACGGCGCAGGCCGATGTGTATCCCGCCTCCCGAACAAGTCGCTTAATAGCGGCGCTATGGTAACCGTGGGGGTAAGCAAAACTCGAAACCTTTTGACCTGAGTGGTCTTCCAAGAGCTTCTTGCAGCGCACAATTTCGTCTCGCGCTTCGGCTAGAGGAAGTGTATCGAGTTGGGGATGCCAATGAGTATGCCCGCCGCACTCTATGCCGCATGCACCAATCTCGTTTACCTGGGCCCAGGTAAGCATCGGGCGTGTAGCCTCCCCTTCACGCGCCAGCCACCGGCTCGTGCTGCCAATAAAGCCGGTGGCAATATACAGAGTCGCCGTAAAGCCGCACTGCTGGAGTACCGGAAGAGCGTTTGTATAAAAATCAGCGAAACCGTCATCAAACGTTAAAACCACAGGTCGTTCAGGCAGCGCAAATTTCCCTTGCGAGAGCATACATACTAGCTGTGTGACATTGATGGGAGTATATGAGTGCTGACGTAGATAAGTCATATGCTCAGCAAATAATGCGGGAGGCACAGCGAACTGCTTGAATTTCGGATTGGTGGACTGTGCGATGCTGTGGTACATGAGGATAGGTATTTGTTTTTTCTCCTGTTTAACAAGCATCATATACCTCTTGCATTGAACGAGCTAGTGTCAGGATCTTTACCAAGCTCATCTCTTTCGTCGACCTTGAACTTTGACGGCATATGGTATCTGGAACGGCGGAGAAGCCCGCTTTGCACCCCGACCATGCTCCTGTCCTGCCGAGAATGCATCGTCCGGTACACTGTGGCCGACATATAGATCGCCTCGATCGTCTGTGCCAGAACCCAGCCCAGGCTAAGCCCAGCTAAATTGCCCAGGTAAGCCCCTATTATAGGACCGGCCAGTTCAAGCAAGGCGCCGATTGCGATGGGTTTTATAGCGTGGGTCATCCTGTTATGAATACGGGAGATAGCTATATAGTGGTCCTTGATGATCACCGGAAACGCGCTGAGGCCCAGGATACGCAGGCTCCACGCAGCCTGCTGGGCATAAGCGGGACCAAACAGGCTCAGGATCTGCCTGGCGCCAAAAAACAACACGCAATTTGCCAGAATACTGATCGCGATTGAAAGACTCAACGTCAGGCGGATCTGCCGGGCGATTCTGGCAGGTTCCGCAGCGCTCATGGCATAGAGCACGGTTGTGAGCGCAAACAGAACAATGGACACAAAATTTGCCAGTGTAGAGGAGACATAGAACCACGCGTTCACTCTCGCAGAGAGCATGATCGTAACCAGCACCGGCAGGATCAGGCTCGGGGCCATAATGGTCAGGTTGAGGATATGGTGCTGCAAGGCGGCGAACCTGAGCCTGCTCAGCAATCCCCACTGTGGTAGACAGGCCTTCAGCGACCACCTCCCCTTTACAAGAGCGTATCCGAATAGTGCTATTAATGAGAGAAGATTTCCTAGCGCCCACGTAGCATAGATGGTCAGCCCTACTCTGTTGGCTAAATAGAGGCCGACAGCTAGAAGCGCCACGAGTTTTGTCGCTGCGAAGAGGGCGTTGCGCCATAACTGCAGTCCACCTCGCAATAATCCGATCAATGCCTGGTCAAGGACGAAAGTGACAGCAGCGAGGCTGACACCAGACGCGAAAAGAGCAACACCTCCAGGACTTGCTCTGAGACTTTGTAAGTCCTTCGATACCAGGGGTGCAAACATAGCAAAAACGATGCCAGCGAGGCCTCCCGCTCCCCCAACCAGGAGCATAGCCGTACTTATAAGCGGTCGTTCTTTGCCAGGCCGTCGGGGCAGCTCACCGATCAACAGGGAGCCGAACCCCAACAGGGAGATTGTTGCCAGCAGCGCCATAGCCGAGATCGCTGCTGAAGCAAGGCCTACAGCTTCCGGTGAAAACAGGCGGGCGGCCAACCACCAGTACATGAAACCCAGGGCTGACGTGATGAGACTTGTGCAGACTAAAGACGCGGTATTGGTCAACATAACGCGGTTCGTCTTCACCCACAGGAAGAGCACTGCTCTCATTGTGCGAAATTGCTCTAGAACCATTTCTTCACAATACTCTCCAGTTTATCTCTTGGCTCTGCGCATGCCACGAGTAATGCAAGAGTCGCGCAAACTCATCCAGGTCCCCGCGCTCCAGGCACGCCTGCATCCCGGCAGCTATTTGTTTAATCGTGTGCAGCGCCCGCGGGACCGACTCATCGTGTTCCTGGGTAGATCTGCGCTGGTGCTCGAGAATGGTCGTGGATTCCCGCGAACTACCCGTGAAGAAGAGCATCAACCTCCGCTCCAGGGTTCGCTCGACATCGGGAGCGATTTTAATCGGCTCTACGGTGACCCCCTCCCTGCTGAAGGTGATTTTGTTTAGCCCGCCAAAGGCCGAGGCGTACTGATCCTGCTTGTCGATAGGCATATCCATTTTGTCAATCTCGACGTAACAGGCCAGTTCCGCAACCTGCTGCCTGGTCAACGTTTGCCCCAGGAGGGTAGAGATCGCCAGAATCATGGTTACGGCGGCGGCACTCGATGACCCCAGGCCGGTGCCGGGGGGAACTTCGCTGGCAACGAAGAGATTGGTGCCGCGGCGAATACCAAAATGGTGCAGAACGGCCTTGGGCAGTGCGAGATCGCCATCCCAGAAAAGGTCATTATAGGGAGAGTGACGGAACAGCGAACGGTAATCTGCGGAGATGACCTGAAGGTCATCGGACTCATCGGTCGTAATGACAGCATAGAAATGTTTATTGATGGTTGTACTGATCACCAGGCCACCGTATTTGGCGTAGTACGCCTCCAGGTCGGTACCGCCGCCGCCGAAGCTGATACGCATGGGAGCCCGTGCAATGAGCATTTTCTACCTCGTCTTTCATAAAGTTGTAATAAATCTATTGTCCAAGACCCGTTTCGTTTACGCGTATGATCAAGACTCTCACCCGGGCAGTTCCCTTTCCAGAGCGATGCCCTCCCCAACGCCGGAGCCGTGATGGTCTTTTTTCCCAGTGACAACGTCCTTTGCTGCTGCTCGCACAAGGAGGCTACCTGCCAGAAAGCCCGCCGTCGTCGCCGCCAACCCGACTATGATGGTGGCGGCACGGGCCAGCCCGGCCGGGTCACGGTGAAAGAGGGTATCAGTCAAGCTCCGCATAACCCCCAAGAGCAGTATTTTGAACGTATAGGTTCGCTCGGACGATAAGCCTGCTCGTATCCCGTGCAACCTGACAATTGTGGACTTACCTAGCCCTTCGTCATAGCAGCGCCACAAAAAATATGTCCA
>WNFR01006870.1_pt1 | contig 11615 bp, 6 predicted proteins | sample 5400221 | NCBI WGS metagenome assembly WNFR01 (sample SAMN13153357, study PRJNA577476) | soil metagenome | isolation source: 40 cm soil under Madrone tree | place: USA:California | collected 2016-06-14 | reverse complement strand
ATACGAACGCGCGCTACGTCCTCTTCGTCGACGGCGATTGCGAGGTCGTTCCGGGTTGGCTCGAGCTCGCGATTGCAGCGATGGACGACGCGCCGAACGCCGGCATCATCTGCGGCGCGCGTCACAACGCGTATGCGGGGCCCGCCGGTATCGAGCTGCACGACGCCGGTGCCGGTCTCGGCGGCACGGCGCTGTACCGATCCGCGGCGTTGATCAGCAGCGGAGGATTCAACCCGTTCATCATCGGCGGCGAGGAGCAGGAGGTCGCCGCGCGCATCCACGCCGCGGGATTTCGGCTGCTCACGACACCAGCGTCGATGTCGGTCCACCATACGCATCGGAAGGAATCGGTCTCGGGGATCTGGCGTCGCTGTCGGAGCGGTATGCAAGGCGGCCCCGGTCAAGTGCTCCGCGCCGCACTCGCGGACGGGCTCTTCCTGCACCACGCGCGGCGATACGATCGCTATCTTCTCACGGCGCTGTATCTCTGCGTCGGCGTGACGTGCATCCCGATCGCGTTCGCCGGCCATCCGAAGCCGCTGCTGACATGGCTCTGCGTTGGTGCGGGCGTCTTCCTCGGGCTGGCATGGCGTCGCTGCAGCGTGCGCGAAGCGACGTTCATCGTCGCCGATTGGCTCTCGGTCGCGATCGGCGGATTCCGCGCGTTCTGCCGTCGACGCTCGGCACCCGAGACCTTCGACTACGTGCTCGAAGAGATCGGTCGAGCTGGTTCCAGTCTTCCCGATTCCACGCAGCAAGCCGCCGCCACGCTCGTGACGGCTGCCCAGAGGGCGGGACGGCGATGATCACGTCCCGCACCGAACTCCGCGACGCGCCGGGTCGTCCACCGGATGACGACGCGTTCGGATCCGCGGAAGCGATCCGTGTCCTCCACATCCATTCGTCGCAAGGGCTGTACGGTCCCGAGCGGTGGACGCATCTGGTGTTGCGGTCGACCCGTTCTCGCCGCGTGCAGTTTCGCGTGCTGACTCTGGGCGACAAGCCCGGCTACGATGATTTTGCGAGGTTTCTCGTCCGACAAGGCTTCGCCGCGTCGCACTTGCCAATCTCGAGCAAGCTGAGTCGTAGCGCGGTCATGGGTATACGCGATCACGTTTTGGAGCATCGTATCGACATCGTCCACACACACGGGTTCAAGTCCGACGTGCTCGGATATCTCGCCACGCGCGGCTTGCGGATGCGTCTGGTGAGCACACCGCATGGCTGGTGTGATCACGAGAGCCTCCGCATACGCGCGTACGAAACCATCGGCCGCATGTTTCTCCGCGGCTTCGACCGCGTCTACCCGCTGAGCCGTCATCAAGCCGAGTTCCTCTGCCGGCGGCGTGGGCTGCGAAGCCGCGTTCGTTGTATCCGCAATGCCGTCGACATCGACGCTTTCACGGACGTATTCGACCGGCGCTGCCAGACGCTGCCGGACGAACACGCACCGATTCTCTTCGTCGGCCGCATCGGCCACGAAAAGGGCATCTTCGATCTCGTGCGGGCGTTCGCCGCGGTCGCAGCACGCAACTCAGAGACGACGCTCGTCATCGTCGGCGCCGGGCCCGATCGTGGCGCAGCGGAAGCCTTGGCGGCGCAGCTCGGCATCGCCGCGCGCGTCGAATTCCCCGGGTTTCGGGTCGACGTTCGGCCATTGTTCGAGGTCGCGCGCTGTCTCGTATTGCCGTCGTATTCCGAAGGCATCCCCCGCGTCATCATGGAGGCGTTTTCCGCGGGCGTACCGGTCGTCGCAACCGACATTCCCGGCGTCCGCGAGCTCGTGACGCACGGCAAGACGGGGCTGCTCGCGCGCGTGCACGACGCTGCCGACATCGCCGAGGCATTGACGAGCATCCTCGCCGATCCCGATCACGCGCGCCGGTTGGCGTTTGCCGCCCATGACGTCGTCGCACGTGAGTACTCGCCCGACCGCCTCGTCGCCGAGCTGGACGAGGAATACGAGGCGCTCGCCGCCAGGGACACGTCGAGGTGGCGTCGTGACCACTGATCGCTTCCAAGCCGCGACGAAGGCGCGGGTGCTCGACGGGCGTACCCTGCTCCGCCAAGTCTCGCTCTACGGCGTGTTCACCATCGTCCGGCGCGGCCTGAACGTCGCGTTCACGCCCGTCTACACGCATTACATGTCGCCCGGCGACTACGGCATCCTGGAGATTCTGAACCTCGGCGCGTGGTTCGCGAGCATCATCGGCATGTGCAAAGTCGACGCGGCCTTCTATCGATATTACGTCGCCGAAAAGTCCGATGAAGGCCGAGGACGCGTGCTCGGAGCATCGTTGCTGGTCACGTTCGCGCTGTCGACAGTCATTGTCGCCGCCGGCATCGGCTGTTTGCCGTGGCTCGCGCGCTCAGCATCGGGTGGCGGCAAGATTCCCGCGCTCGACTTCTACCTGATCGCCGCGGCGACGTGGCTGGATCTCGCGACCATGGTCCCGCTCGCATACTGCCGCGTGACGGATCGCGTCTGGTTCGTCGGCGTGACGTCGGTCACGCAGGCGCTCGTCTCATGCAGCCTGTCATTGCTGGGATTGATCGGCTGGGGCTATGGCTACCGTGCGCTGCTGATCGGGCAGCTGGGAGGATCTCTCGCCGCCGCTCTGGCGTGCGCCTGGAGCTTACGTCACGCAACAGTTCGTTGGTCGCTTGCACCGGCGGGAGCGCTTCTCCGCTACGGGCTTCCAATGGTGCCGGGTGCATTCTTCATGTACGTGATCGGATCCGCAGATCGATTCTCGTTGGCGCGTTACGCGTCGTTCGCGGACGTCGGCGTGTATGCCGTAGCCGCGAAGTTCGCGTTGGGCGTGAACCTGATCATCATGGGGCCGTTCAGCGAGATGTGGTCGGCGAACCAATATCGATTACACGCAAGTGGCGACGCGCCGCTTTACCAACGGACAGTCGTATTGTACCTGGCAATTTTGTTTCTCTTCACTCTGGCAGTCGCGTATTTCGCGTACGACTTCGTATTGTTCGCGTTCGGCCCCGCGTATCATTCCGCCGTTCAGCTGGTCCCGTTGCTGGTCCTCGGCGTCGGCGTGTGGGGCTTGGTACCGACACTGGACCTCGGCTCGCTCGTCGTACCCGGCAAGACGTGGATCCGATCGGCGGCGACGGGAGCCGCGGCCGCTGTAAACGTCACGATGAATCTGGTCTTGGTACCTCGCATCGGCGCCGTGGGCGCCGCGCTCGCGAACGTCACCGGGTTCGTGTTCCTCGGCCTCGTCACGGGCGTCCTCAGCTACCCGCTCGTCAAGATGCGTCCTCCGCTGCGGCGCATCCTGCTGATGACCACCGTCTTCGTGGCGGCGATTTTCGTGTCGTTCACGGACGGGTATCTCTCGTACCCGGCGTACCTGGCGACACGAATTCTCGTATTCTTGGCCGTCGGGGCGGTCTTGTTCCAGCTGTCTTGGAGGTTCCATCCGGCCACAGGATCGGTCGACCCGACCGCTCGCGGTGAGCAGGACGGCGTCGAGCCGATACCCGATACACGGGTCGCCTGGAGGACCGCGCGGTGACGTCGTCCGCGCGGACTCGATCGACGAGCGAGCAACAGCTCGTTCTGTGGGGCCGTCGGATCCCGCCCTGGGCGATCACGGTCGTCGCGGGCATTGTCGTCGGTCAGATCGCTCTTAACCTCGGCGCCGCCGGGGGTCTGAAATGGCCGGTCTTCGGGGTACTCGCGATGGCGACCGGCCTCGTGATCCTCGTGGTTCCGAACCGTATTGTACTCCTCACGTCCGTGTTCCTGCTTTCGATGCAGGCCGACCTATACCTCAGGCCGATGTACGGCCGGGCCGGTACCGCAGGTTTCGAGATTCCGCTTTGCGTCTTCACGGGCGCGCTGCTGTACGGGTACCTCCGTTTAGTAAGTACGCGGCGTCTCGTATACCGCGGTGAGTTGAGCGCATGGATCCTGGCGATCTTGGCAACGACGTTCGTTGCTGCGGTGTTCAGCGAGGAGCGGTTCGCCGGTGCCGCGCGGTTCCTGTTCGAGGTCGAGCTCGTCCTCATCTACATCCTCGGAATCAACATCGTGCTGATGGACGGCGGGTTGAATCGGTTGCTGAGATTGCTCGCGATCACGTTGGCGACTCAGTCGATAATAATGTTCATCGAAACCGCATTGGGGATCAACTTTAATCTCCTCGGTGAGACCGCATCGCTCGGCGACATCCCTCGCCCAGGCGGCACCGTGAGTGCCAACCCGGCGGGATTTGCCTCGTACATCATGCCCATTATCATGATCCTTGTGGCGCGCTTCACGAGTGACCGCTCCGATCAGCGCATCGAGGGCGAGTACCGGAGGACGCGAGAGGGCCTGATCGTGGTCCTGGGGATTATCGCGATCGTGATGACCTATACGCGAGCGGCATGGGCCGCTCTCGCGTTCGGATTGTGCAGCATCATCGTCATCGGGGTACGCCGTCGCGACATCACCATGAAACAGGTCGGGATCGTCGTCAGTGCGGCGATGGTCGCCGCCGTCTTGTGCTTGCCGATGATCAACGCACGGCTGAACCAAGCGCCGCTCAGCGACTCGTACGACGAACGCGCGGCGCTGAACCGCATGGCGCTCCTGGTGATAGGCGCTCACCCAGTGTTAGGGATCGGACCCGGGAGTTACGGGTTCGCTTACAAGAGCTATCTCACCAGCGAATTCAGCGACGCTTGGCTCTACACCGTTCACAATGAGTACCTGCTCAGAACCGCCGAGACGGGGATCGTGGGCGGTCTCGTCTTTGTTGTTCTCCTGCTGAAGGCGTTCGCGCAGGCCCGCCGCGTATCGCGACGCGGGGATTGGGAACAGAAGACGTTCGGCCTCGGGATGACGGCCGCACTCGTCGCGCTCTGCTGGCAGATGTATTGGGTTCCCTGGCGGGGGTTTACGTACAACGCGATGCTGTGGCTGCTGCTCGGCGCGACCGAGGGCGTCGCGCGTCTGCAGCAATCGCAGCAGCACGACGCGACGCCGCAACCAGACGCGCTACGATATCGGCTCGACGCTCAGCAGCGTCGGACTGGGTAGGTCGGTTTCCGTCCCGCTCTCGTACGCGCCGACATCGGGCGCCGCGCCGTTGTACGGCAGCGACACGGGATCGCCGACGCTCCAGCTGACGGGCGTCGCCAGCGTGATCGTCTTGCCGGCTTCGTTGACCGTGGTGATCGTCACCGGCGGATTCTTGCCGATCTGCACCTTGTCGGCAGCGATCAGGCCAGCGTATCCGTCTTGGAAGTAGTCGCTCCGCACGAGGTTCACGACCGTCGCGTTGGTGCCGGCGTTCGTCGTCTTCGTCAATGGCGCGCCGGCGTCGATGGCCGGGCTGCCTGGAACGAGGTGGTAGTCGCGAGCGGTGGGATTGACGAAGAACGACGTAAGAGGGGCGGTGGTTCTACGGCTGCCGACGTCCTGTAGGTCGGGTGGGTTGGCGGCTTGATACGCGGCGAACGCCTGGCTGCCGTCAGGATCAGCGAGCTGGCAGTCGAAGATGGTGTTCCACAAGATCCCCTTCGACGTGAACTTGTACATGTTGTTGACAAGCCGCATCGAAGAATATCGGTCATCGATGGAGAACCCCGCGACGCCGTTCAACAGGAACATATAGTCCGTCGACTGCAGCATCAGGTTGTTGCGTATCTCGAGCCCTCCGAAACTCTGGCCCGGAGGTTGACTAGCGGTATCGGTCCAAAACTGCATCGCGTGACCCGCGTTCACGATCGTATTGTTGTACCAGACCGCGGGATTCGGGTAGTCGTACGTGATGAGACCCATTCCTGTCAGTCGATTGCGTCGCGCGATGATGGCATAGCCGCCCCAACCCTGCTGCACCTTCATCGAGCCGCCGGGACCGCGAACGTCGTTGCCCTCGACAAGATAGTGGTGGCCGTAAGCGTGGCCGCCGAAGTCGATCTGATCGGCGCCATTAGCACCGCCGTTACCATACGAGACGTTGTTCCGCGCGACGACGTGGTGGCTCGCGCCGCTACCGCCGCCGGCCTGGATGCCATCGTAGTTGTTGTTGCCGATGTTGTTGTAAACCTCGTTGCCCTCGATCAGAAAATAGCCGCCCGGAGCGACCCACACCGCGATCCCGCCGGCTGAATTGTCGTGCACCTTTGAATTCCGCACCACCGAAAAGTTCGGCGACGTCGTACTGGTCTCGAAGAAGATGCCGGTCTCTGTACAATTGCTGACATCGAGGTTACTCAGCTCGACGTGGGTGGAACTTCCCTGGATATGCACGCACCAGTTCGGTGAGTTCTTGATCTGCAGACCCGTGAATTGCACGTAAGAGGCATCGATGATGTTGATGAGCGCAGTGTAGATGGTCCCCGCCGTGCCGGTGCCATCGATGATCGCCGGTTGAGCGGACGGATTCGCGCTCTTGAACACTATCGGCGCAGTTGGAGAGCCCGAACGCGAGATGGTGACTCGCTCGTTGTACGTTCCCGGATCGATGAGCACGGTATCGCCCGGCACAACGAAGTTCGCCGCCTTCTGGATCGTTCGCCACGGGGAGCCGCTGTTTCCCGTGTTGGTGTCGCTGCCGGTCGTCGATACTTCGTATGTCGTCGCCATGACCGCCGCAGGAGCGAAGATCGCGAGCGTGACGAGGACGCCGGCGCACATGTGCGCGAGCGCTCTTCCAGCGGAGAGAGAACTGCAGTTCGCCATGGTACCTCTGAGTTGGAGTTCTGGATTAGCCTCGACGGCCGTCGACCCCAAGTTGTTAGCAAGCGTAGTGCCGGTGCCGAGACTGAGTGCTACAACATTTTCGTAGCGCGCGGGAACCCCGCCGTCAATGTTTTCCCGCCAGGCGAGTCTTTGCCACGCACATGCGCTACGCCGCGCCACCCGGCATTCCCGCAAGCACTTGCACATGCGCAGGGCATACGCCGCCGGCCGGCCGCACGGACGCGTTGTGACCTGTCGGTCGCGTCGGCGCTCCGGTATTCTGCACACCTGATGTACGCGGCAGACCGGGTCGGGGAGAGCGCGCGCGCGGAAATGCATGCGCGATGTCTGGAACTGTTGACGTGGGATCCCGTATGTCAGCGGAGCGTCTCGTTCGCCGAGCGACTCGGACAGCCGCTGCACACCGTGCACTACCTGTCGTACCGACGGCCCGCCATCGCCCCGATCAAGTACGTGCTGCAGTTCGTGAAGACGTTGCGACTGCTGCGCTCCTTGCGCCCGGCAATGACTCTCGTATCGAATCCGCCGCCGTTCGCGGCGCTCACCGCCTGGCTTCACCACAAGATCCACGGCGGACATTTCGCGATCGACGCGCATACGGGAGTGTTCCTCGAGCCCAAGTGGCGCGCGTTCGCGCCGTTGAACCGTTTCCTCATTCGCCGAGCGGCGGCGACGATCGTCACGAACGAGGGGCTCCGTGACACCATTTCCGAATGGGGCGGTGCTCCATTCGTGCTGCCTGATCGCCTCCCATCGCTGAGTACAGGCGGGGAGTTCTGTTTCGAGCCCGATACGTTCAATGTCGCCGCGATCTTCTCGTTCTACGAAGACGAGCCGGTCGCGGAGCTGCTCGCATTGCGCGATCTTCCGGCGGCGATGCGGATCCATGTCACGGGCAATTCGAGCCGTGTGCCCAAGCGAGTAAAAGCATCGCTCTCGCCGCAGATGCACCTCACCGGATTCCTACCGCGCGATAAGTACGACGCGCTGGTCCGCGGATGCGATGCCGTGATGGTGCTCTGCACGCGGCCTCACACGATGCTCTGCGGCGCGTACGAAGCCGCGGCGGCGGGCAAGCCTCTTGTGACGTCCGAGTCTGTCGCGATGCGCGGGGAGTTCACGCACGGCACGATCTTCGTCGAGAACACAGTCGCGGGGATCACGCGCGGCCTCGCGGAGGTATATGCACGCCACGAATTGCTGACGCGCGAGATGACCGAACTTGCGGCCATCATGTCGGTGAATTGGGAACGGCGCTTTGCGCAGTGCCGCTCGCTGCTCGGCGACATCGCGCGCTCCGTCGCCGGGTTTTCGCAGCCATCGAATCCGATCAGAACTGTCCCTAAATGAAGGAATTCGAGTCTGTGAGACTGAAAGAGTACAGCGCCAATAACCACAGCACCATCACGTACGTGCCCGCCCGCTCTCTGAACACGCAGCATTCAGTGCCCTCGACTGCCTTGCGCGGTCGTCTCGGCATGGCTCGAGCGCTACGACCCTCAGCGACCCCAGTCGGCGCTCGGCTATCTCACGCCGGAGGAGTACCGAGATAGATTGGCCGCGCAACCTGTACGACAACCCAGGGCACCACAGCGGTAGATCATCGACTACAAGTAGCGCACGCCCAGCCGAGGGCGTCGCCCTCGCCTACGTATTGAAATTGCGTACGATGGTTTAATGAGTCGCGAAACTCTGGATGCTCGCCGGGAGCCGCGCGGCGGGTTGCGCAACTAGGGGGTCGATGGGGTGGACGCGCCTGAAGGGCCCAGACGTGCGCTTGCGCTCCGCTCATTCCGCAGCGACGCTTCGGTGGACCGCTCGGCGTCAGTTCAGCTCGACATCGCGCTCCGCGTGGTCTCCGTCGCTACCGCTGTCTCCGGCGACATGCGCAGGGATTGGTCCGCCCTGCACGCGACCTATTCGAGCGCATACGCACAGTATTCGTCGCCGGAATGGGTCGAGCACGTCCACGCCACGCGCCCGGAAGAGCTGCTAAAGCCGATCGTAGCGCAGGACCACGGACGGCGAGTGGCCGGAATGGTGCCGCTCGCGCATTGCGACTACGACCTGTCATGCGTTGCGCGTGGCCGCGTGATGTGGCGGTGGCGCATTCCGGCGATCACGATTCTCGGCAGCGAGCCGCTGGTTCCCGCCGACGCGGCTACGCACGATCGGCTCTTCGCGGCGATTGCCGCGAGCGATCCGCACGCCGACGCGATCTATCTTCACAGTCTCCCGACCAGCAGCTTCTGCTGGTTGTACCTCAACGAATCACGATGGATCCGCGAGCACTTTCTCGTGCACGTCGCAGGAGGCCCGCGGCCGTTTCACCTGATGCAGGTGCCGCGCTCGTTCGAGGATTTCGTCGCACGATTCCGCCACAAGCAGCGCTACAATCTCGCGCGTCAAGTTCGGGTCCTCCGTGACCACGCTGGCGGCGATCTCCGGCTGCAGCGCGTCGACGCCGCGGCGCAGGTACCCGGCTTCGCCACCGCGATCCGTAGCATGCTTCACCGACCGCAGGCACGAATGGGCCAGCTTCCTGCCGTCGCCGCCGACGTGCGGCAGGCGGAGACACTCGCGGACGCAGCGCAGCGCGGTCTCCTCAGAAGCTACATCCTCTTCGCCGGCGACACGCCGTGCGCGGTGGTGCTCGGTTACATATGGGGCGGGATTTTTCACTATGCGGAAGTCGCGTACCACGCGGACTTCAGCTCCTTCTCGCCGGGTACGGTGCTCTTGTACCTCATGATCGAGGACCTCGTTTCGCACGAGCGCCCGCGTCTGGTGAACTTCGGGATCGGCGACGCAGCATACAAGCGCACCTTCAGCGACCTCCACTTGGAGGACGCGTCGGTCTTGCTGCTCCGCAAAGGCATCACCAACTCGCTGCGGCGGGCGGGTCATGCCTCGTTCCTTGCAGTGATGCATGGCGCACGCCGCGCGGTCGACGCGTTGCCGGCGCTGCACCGCCTACGTCGCGGTTGAGTTTCTTACTCCCTTTCGGGTCGGTACTGGCACCCTTCGTCTACACGATCTTCTAACGCGCGACGATAGAGCCCTCTTCGACAGGCGCTCCGGAAGTTTGGGGTGACGGCGGCCTCGCGTTTCTCCTGCTGGGCGCGGTGGGCCGCTGGCGCGGGCACGAGCTGCCAGCGCGGGTGCTCTGGACGGTCGGCGTGCTGCTCCTCGTTCCGCGCCTCGTCTGTCCGGCGGTGCTCGCGGTGGTGCAGCGCGCGTCGATGGCGCTCGCCGGGGTGCTCGGCGCCTTCAACACGCGCAACGCGATGATTGCGTCGAAATGGCGCACAAGAGCGCTGACGCCCGCATGCCTGCCAGTTCCCGTTGACTGCGTTGGGCCCGCCTGGGCAGTGCACCGTCTGTCGACGGAGACATCCTCAGCGCACGCCGCTCTCGAGGCGATTCGGAGGCATCATGGCGGACACCGGGCGATGCACGTTCACATCTGCGCGGCAACAAAAGATAGCGCTGCAGCTGATCGCCGCGTTCCTTTGCGTCGGCGCGACGGCGCCGTCTCTCTGTCGTGCGACCAATTACACGACGCATCCGCACATGAAGGGATGCTGGTCTTTCGAATCCGGGAACCTACTCACCGATAGCTGCTCATCCGCGCACCCGACTCCGACGATACTCACCAACAACGGCACCGCCACGTCGACTACTTCGAACCATCAATGGGGAAGCTCTTCGTTGAGCCTCGATGGTGTGACTCAATATCTAGTTGCGACGGAAGCCAATTCGGTCGATCTCGACATCTCGGGGACGGCACAGAGTGCCACCTACGTCTGCTGGACGCATCCGACAGTCCTCGGCTCGGCCTGCCAAGGAGGCACGAATGCGGGCTCCACATGCTCGGTTGCTTCGCAGTGCCCGGGAGGAAGTTGCGGGCCGACATGGCGTTCGTTGATGAATAAGGGAAGCGACTTGGACCCCTCGATCTACTTCGCCTACGACGGAAACAATTCGAAACTCCAAGTCGTGATCCGAACAGCTAACAACAGCGGTACCGTCATCGCCGAATCGGCGAACGCCACGACCGTGAACACCGATAAGCATGCCGCGTTCACATATGACGGATCCAGTATTTGCGTGTACGAAAATGGAGTCAATTCACTCTCGGGCGGCATATGCGTGAGTGACACTTCGGGTATTCACAACAGTAACGGCAAATTCTATGTTGGTGCGTACGAGGATCGCTTCGGAGCAGTCAAGGACTTCTTCAAAGGCACACTAGATGAGTGCGCGATTTTCGATGTTGCACTGACCGCGCAACAGATCTGCGATATCGCTCGGTTTGGCCTCGACGGCACCCACACACCGGATCGCGGCTACAGCTGCACGCTACCGCCAGCGACCTCGACACCTACCGCGACACCAACTCGCACCTCCACACCGACGAGCACCAGCGCCACGACCCCAAGTCAGACCAAAACTCCGACGCCGACGGTCACATTGACGCCGGCGCTCACCGCGACGCCGACGCGGACTCCGACACCGACCGCGACGGCGACACCGACAGGCCCGATCTATTTCATCGATCCCCAGGCCGGGAGTGACGGAAACGCCGGCACGACTACCGGCACGGCATGGGCAACGTTGCCCGGTACGCGGACCGCTGACAACACGAACTTCCTTCACCCGACGTGGGGCAACGGCAACACACCCGGCGGGGCGATTTCGACGTCGCACGTCATCGCATGTGGCGCCACCATCCTCCTGAAGCCCGGCACCACGCACTCGACGGCGGTGGGCGGCGCGCCTCGCATCGACCCGAGCTACTACGCCTCGACCTGTACCGCCACGAACCCGATCACCATCCGTGTGGCCCCGACCGAGTGGGGGACGACGGGCGACTTCACGATCGACGGCACCGGCA
>WNFR01008250.1_pt1 | contig 11616 bp, 9 predicted proteins | sample 5400221 | NCBI WGS metagenome assembly WNFR01 (sample SAMN13153357, study PRJNA577476) | soil metagenome | isolation source: 40 cm soil under Madrone tree | place: USA:California | collected 2016-06-14 | reverse complement strand
CGTGATGATAGATGCCTTCTAATAATAAGAGCAATTGGTGTGTTAAAATTCGAACGTTCCCTGACAACCCGTTATTCATTATTCGTTGAGCAAAGCGCTTAACGTTTGTGTCATCGTTTTTCGCACACGACTCCGGCGAGTTGCTTCTTGAAGCAATTTCAACGAAGGCCTTATGGGAAACACCAGCGCCATAGTTTTCTCGGGAATTGCTCCTCATCCGCCGATTATGGTTCCAGAAGTCGGCCGCGAAGCAATTTCCGAAGTGCGTGGCTCGATCGAGGCGATGGCGGAACTCACGCGCCGTATCATACGCAGCGGCGCGGAAACGGTCGTGATCATTTCACCTCATGCGCCTCTCAGTCCTGACGCGTTCGTCGCCTATCAGGCGAAACAACTCCGCGGAGACTTTGCAAACTTTCGCGCGCCGGCAACAACAGTCGAGTTTCCGCTTGATAATGAATTGCTGGCAGCCATAACTACCGCCGCGGCCGGCGAGAATTATGAAGTGCCGGCGCTCGCAGACTACGACCTGGATCATGGAACGGCGGTGCCCCTTTACTTCCTCGATCGCAATGGCTGGCAGGGACGCGTGGTGGCACTGGGCTACAGCTTTCTGGGCAACGAAGATCATTTGAAGTTTGGCGAGTGTGTTCGCAACGCGGCGGAAAGCATCGGCCGGACCGTGGCTTTTATTGCCAGCGGAGATTTAAGTCATCGGCTGAAACCGGAAGCGCCGGCTGGCTACAACCCGTCCGCTCATTTCTTTGACGAACAGGTTGTGAACGCGCTGAAACGCAATACGCCCAGTCAGATTGTTGATATCGATCAGGATCTGCGACGCGCGGCCGGCGAATGTGGCTATCGCTCAATTCTGGTAGCGCTCGGCCTGGCGCAAACTCTCCCGGCCGCGTGCGAAGTCCTGCATTACGAAGCGCCATTTGGCGTTGGCTATCTAGTGGCCCAACTGACGAATGTTAAGACTGGCGGCGTAAAAAAAGTTCACTCGGAAATAGTTAGTGACCCGACTACCGCTGAAGAAGATTTGCCGGCGCTGGCCAGGCGGGCAGTGGAAACTTTTGTGCGCACCGGAGAACGGATCTCGGTTGCGCAAAATGCCGCTGAAATTCTTGGTGCCCGTGCGGCTTGCTTCGTATCGATCAAAACGCGCCAGAGTGAATTGCGCGGCTGCATCGGCACTATTGAACCGGTAAAGGAAACGCTCGGTGAGGAGTTGGTGGCAAACGCGATCAGCGCAGCCACACGCGATCCGCGCTTTGCGCCGGTAGCCGAAAGCGAACTGCCGAACCTGAAGTACTCGGTTGATATTCTGGCAGCGCCCGAGCCGGCAACTCTTGCAGATCTGGATCCGGCAGTTTATGGAGTTATTGTCGAAGACGAATCGGGACTGTTTCGCGGTTTATTGCTACCAGATATCGCTGGCGTGGATACGGTCGAGCAACAAGTGGGTATAGCGGCGCGCAAGGCAGGGATTCCGCCGGGAACGCCGCTCAAGTTTTCTCGTTTTCGCGTGAATCGTTTTCGCGAGTAGGACAGGACATTCCTGTCTGTCCTTCGGTCTAATGCCAATTATGCCTAGGTGAGAAAAGGGACAGACAGGAATGTCTGTCCTACACGTCAAGGTTGCGTACGTCGAGTGCGTTGTCTTCGATGAACTTGCGTCGAGGCTCAACCGCGTCGCCCATCAGGATGGAAAAAATGTCGTCAGTTTCAACTGCGTCATCAATCCTGACTTGTAACAGCGTTCGCTTTTCCGGATCCATGGTTGTTTCCCAAAGCTGCTCCGGGTTCATCTCGCCCAGACCTTTGTAGCGCTGAATCGAGAGGTCCTTCTTCGCGGCCCCCAGCACCTTTTCCAGCAGCGCCTCGCGAGTTGGGATCTCTTCGCTGGTTCCATTCGTGCCGGTAATGAACGGCGGCGCCAGTTTATCTTCCAAAGCCATGTAGAGTTCAATCGCTTTTGTGAACTCTACGAAGCTGGCGAAGTTCCAATCGATCGCGACGTTCAAGCCTGAAGTGGTCGTCGTTTCAATCTCCCAAAGGCCGTGCTCCTCATCCGACGAGAGCTCTGTTTTGAAGCCCGCCTTCGCCAGCACCCCTTCAACCTTCGCCATCAGGTCGCTGCTCTGAAAGATTTTGCGCAGCGTAGTTCCTTCTTTACGGAGCACCCCTTTCTTTCCGGCGAAAGCTTCCAATAGCGTGTCCAGCATGTGACCATCACCGCCAAGCCGTCGTGCGGCGCGCTCGCAGAAGTGTTTCAGGTCTACAAGCTTTTCCAACGACCGAGCCAATTCTTTCCCTTCGATGTCCTGGTTGGCTCCGACTGATTTGACTGTCATGTCCGCGGTCGCCATCCGCATCAGGTAGCGGACCATCAGGCTTTCGTCTTTGATGTACTCTTCCTTCTTGCCGCGCTTCACTTTGAACAAAGGCGGTTGGGCAATGTAGACATAGCCGCGCTCGACCAGCTCGGCCATCTGACGATAGAAGAACGTGAGCAGCAACGTTCGAATGTGGGAGCCGTCAACATCGGCATCAGTCATCAGAATGATCTTGTGATAGCGAAGCTTGCTCGCATCAAAATCTTCTTTGCCGATGCCTGTTCCCAACGCAGTGATCAGGGCCTTGATTTCGCTATGACCAAGCATCTTGTCAAAGCGCGCTTTTTCCACGTTAAGAATCTTGCCTTTGAGTGGGAGTATTGCCTGGTTCTTGCGATCGCGTCCCTGCTTTGCTGAACCGCCGGCGGAGTCGCCTTCAACAATGTAGATTTCAGAAAGTGCTGGATCTTTTTCCTGGCAGTCAGCAAGCTTTCCCGGCAGCATTGACCCGCCGAGAGCGCCCTTGCGCACAATTTCCCTGGCTTTCCTCGCGGCCTCGCGTGCTCGCGCGGCGTCGACAGATTTGCCGACAATCCTTCGCGCCACGGTCGGGTTTTGCTCGAGATATTCAGTAAGCCGTTCGTTCAGAAAAGATTCAACAGCGCCTTTCACATCTGAATTCAACTTGCCTTTTGTCTGGCCTTCAAACTGAGGCTGCGGTAACTTCACCGAAATGACCGCCACCAAACCTTCGCGCACGTCGTCGCCTGTCAGCGAGCTTTTGAAGTTTTTTGCCAAGCCCGACGATTGGGCATAGGCGTTAATCGTTCTGGTAAACGCCGAACGAAAGCCCGACAGGTGAGTTCCACCATCTACAGTGTTGATGTTGTTGGCGAACGAATAAACCTTCTCGTCATAGCCGTCGTTGTATTGAATAGCGACTTCAATCGAAAGGGCATCGCCTTCCTTCTCGAAATACAGTGGCTTGTCGTGCAGCGTCGTCTTGTTCTTGTTGAGATGTTTGACGAACTCGGCGATGCCGCCCTTGTAGTAAAACTCGTGCGAGCGCTCAGGTTCTTCGCGTTCATCCTTGATGGTGATGCGAATGCCTTTATTAAGAAATGCTTTCTCTCGCAGCCGCTCAGATAGTTTGTCGAAACTAAAAACCGTGTGATCAAAGATTTGCGCGTCCGGCTTAAAAGTGATTTTCGTTCCGCGTTTCCTGGTCTTCCCGGTCTGCTCCAGCCGGGCAACGGCTATTCCTCGCCCATAGTCCTGCTCGTAAGTTTTTGAGTCGCGCCAAATTTCAAGGTGTAACGTTTCGGAAAGGAAATTCACGACGGAAACTCCGACACCGTGCAGCCCGCCGGAAACCTTGTACGCGTTAGAGTCAAACTTGCCACCGGCGTGCAGCTTGGTCATCACCACTTCCGCCGCTGACTTCTTCTCCTTTTTCATCTCGTCGACCGGAATCCCACGGCCGTTGTCGATTACTGTTATTGAATCGTCAAGATGAATGGTGACCTCGACCGTGTCGCAATAGCCAGCCAACGCTTCGTCAATCGAGTTGTCCACGACTTCGTAAACAAGGTGGTGCAAGCCCAATTCGCCGGTCGATCCAATGTACATGGCCGGACGCTTGCGCACAGCCTCCCTGCCTTCCAAAACCGCGATGGAAGACGAATCGTAAGCTTGTGTTTTCTTTCCCGTAGTAATTCCTGCTGTTGACAATTGCTTCTCCTTCTTACTCTTCAACGAATCGTCTTTATCGCCTTCATCCATAGCAAACTATACGTCCTAACTTGCGCTCTCAAGGCTAAACCTCAATCCGTAGCCGCTGCCGAGAAAGTGCTTCGGTTGAGATCCGCTTGCACTGCTTCGCCTGCCACAATCTCGTGTACGTTTGCTTTTGAAAGGAACCCTTCGAGATGGCTTCTCTTTGAGGTGGTAATGAATGTCTGCGTGCGACCTTCAAGGTATTCCAAAAGACGTCTTATCCTTTTTTCGTCCAGTTCAGCATCGACATCGTCGACCAGAAAAAGTGGACGATCATTATGCCATGAATTATACACTGAAATCGCCGCTAAGTCTAAGAGCAGCAATGCGCTACGCTGCTGTCCAGAGCTGCCAAAAATGCGCAATTCCCGGCCCGAAAAACGCACTGCCAAATCGTCTCGATGCGGACCCAGCAAAGCACGCCCCGCCGCCGCCTCTGCCGGCAATCTAAGTTGCAGCCGTTCGCTCAAGAGCGCTTCGTAGTCATTCAAATCTCCCTTGCCGTCTAGCGATGATGAATAGCGAATATCGAGTTCGGCCGGCTCGAATAACGACCGTTCCATCTCACTATTCAAACGTTCAGTGTAGTCAACTCTTGCTTCGTGAATTTCCCCTGCCAGGCTGACCAGTTGTTGATTCCACGGCGCTAACAGATCCTTTAATTCCACCAGGCCAGCATCGCGCTCCAGGTTGTCCTGAAGAATGCGGTTCTTTTGTTTGATGACGCGGTTGTAATCCGAGACTGTGCGCACGTAGGCTGGACGCAGTGAAGCAACTCCACGATCGATGAAATGACGGCGTGCTTCCGGCATTCCTCGCACTACTTCAAGCTGATCCGCGGTAAAGGAAAACACCTGCAATTGACCCAGGTATCTGGTCAATTGTTCACGCTTGCCGTTAACTGCAATCGACTTGGTGTTTTCTTCTAGTGTTATGCGCAAATCGCGCTGGAGGTTATCGCCACTGGAAACACGCCCCGCGACAAACGCGCTGTCCTGTCCAAACCGGATAGATTCCTGAAGACGCTGGGTACGAAAAGATTTTGTTCTTGAGAGGAGGTGAATAGCCTCGAGCCAGTTTGTCTTACCCTGAGCGTTGTTGCCGTGGATGATGTTTAGACCGGGTCCCCAAACAATCTTTCCGCTGAGGTTGCGAAAATTTTCTACTTCAACGAAGTCGAGGATCATCGATGGATTTTAGCATGAGCGCCCTATAATCTCCTTTCGTGGTAGCTCAATAAGCGAAGGCGCCCTTGTTCCAAAAACAAAACAAGAGCGCCTTACTTACGCATTTGAGTTTTACTACTTTCCTCATAGTCGCATCGGCATCACGACATATTTGTAATCATAGTCGCCGCTTTCGGCGGGACGTAGTTGTGCTTGCGAGTTTCCATCCTTGAACTCGAACGCCACTGCGCCTTCTCCAATCACGTTCAAAAAATCCTGGAGATACTGTGCGTTGAAACCGATGTCCGTTTCCTCGCCAGTGTATTCGGCTTGAATCGTTTCGCTTGCTTCACCTTCTTCGGCATTCTGTGAGCTAATCACCAATTGATTGGGCTCGAGATGGAAGCGAATTGCGTGCGAGCGTTCATCGGACATTAGCGCGACACGTCTAACTGCCGAATTCAACAAGCCACAGTCGAACTGGACCGACTTGTCGTTATTCTTCGGCATAACCATATCGTAATTCGGAAACTGACCATAGAGCATGCGCGAAACCAGCAGCCGCGGGCCAACCTCGAAAAAGATATGATTGTTGTCCAAGCCCAGGCTTATTTCGCCTTCAAACCCGGCGGTGAGTTTCGTTAATTCTGCTAAGGTTTTTCGTGGAATCAGCGTGTCAATCGCCTCGTTGCCATTCTGGGAAACCCCTTTCCGTTCCACATAGGCCAACCGGTGACCGTCGGTTGTAACCATCTTTGCGCCCGTGTCATCCATGATGAACTTTGCTCCTGAGAGCGTGTAGCGCGACTCTTCCTGGGTGATTGCAAAGATTGTCTTGTCGATAAATGACTTAATGATCTCAGCTGACAATTTGGTCGGCGCCGATTTGAACGAAGGTACTTCCGGAAACGCGTCGCGAGCCACGCCGACCATCTTGAATCTTGTTTTATCGCAAGTGACGGTGACCCAGTCGTTGGCCTCTTTTTTGAAAGTCACAGGCGCGTCAGGCAGCAATCGCGCGATCTCAAAAAGTTTTCTCGCTTGCACGCAGATTGAGCCGGCCGTCGAAATTTCGGCGTCCATGTCACAACGAATAGTTACATCGAGATCGGTTCCCGTAAGCCGAATGTTATTTTCGCCCACAGACTCAATGAGAATATTTGACAGCACAGGAATAGTGTTTTTCTTTTCCACCACACCCTGTACGTAAGCCAGTTCTCGTTGCAAATTCTGTTTGCTAACGACGAATTGCATGTTCGACTCCTTAAGCTTTGCGCCTTCACTCACAGCCATAAATTTCTCCTCGACATTTTCTGTCTCTACCTAACACAAACATTCTATATATTTCCAGTAGTAGTAGTAGTGCCTGTTGATTTGTGGAAACCGCTTCCTCACCCAGACAACGATTGATCGAAACGTGTTGATAAAACCGTGGAACCTTATTCAGGAAATTTACAAGCGCTGTCAAAAAGTTTTATGCAACAAACTTATTCTAGTCTTTCACAACCATGTACTCAAACAAGCTGAGGAATGCAAGCTTTAATGCAAATTTACTGCAGCTTTCCTAAAAAAACGAAACGAAAGGTTTGTGGAAAACTATTTCTGTAAACTTTCAGCCAGGTCCAGCAATAGTCTTTGAAAGCTTGAGTCGCTAGCAGCCATTGACTGAATCTTTTCAAACGAATGGATCACCGTCGTGTGGTGCTTCCCGCCAAACGCTCGGCCGATTTCCGGATAGCTTCGGCTCGTCAACCGCTTGCAAAGGTACATAGCAATCTGACGAGGAAAAGCGAACTGGCGCGAATTGTTTTTGGAAATCAACTGCTCGACCGTGAGCTTGTGAGCCCCGGCGACAGCCTTTTGAATCTGGGGAATGGTTACCAGTCCCGGCTCGTCGTCACTGGCTATATTTCGTATTGCGTCACGGGCTAAAGCTTCGGACATTGCAGTCCCTCGTAGCGAAGAGATAGCTAACAGCCGGATCAGCGAGCCTTCCAATTCACGAACGTTGTTCTTGACGCGAGTGGCGATGAAAAGCGCGACCTCATCGGGAATAGCAACTCCCATGTTTTCAGCTTTTCGTTTAAGGATCGCCACCTTCGTCTCCAAATCTGGCGGCTCCAGATCAGCAATCAAGCCCCACTCGAATCGTGAATGCAGTCTTTCCTCAAGCGTTGGTATTTCGCGCGGTGGACAGTCTGAGCTGATGACTATTTGTTTCTGCTGTTCATAGAGAGCATTGAAGGTATGAAAAAACTCTTCCTGGGTACGTTCCTTGCCGGCCATGAACTGAATGTCGTCGATCAACAAAACATCAACTGAGCGATACTTTTCCCGAAAGCCCGGAGTCTTGTCGTAGCGGATAGCATTAATCAACTCATTCATGAATCGCTCAGAGGAGAGATAACAAAGCGTCAAGTGTGGGTTTCGCTGCTTGATCGCATGACCACAGGCGTGCATCAGATGCGTCTTGCCCAAGCCCACTCCTCCGTAAAGGTAGAGCGGGTTGTAGGTTTTGCCTGGCGCCTGCGCCACGGCCAACGAAGCAGCATGCGCAAACTGATTGCATGAACCGACCACAAAACTTTCGAATGTATATTTCGAATTCAATGACGGGTCGATCGCGACGTGGGGCGCTGGGGCAGCGGTGTCTTGCACAGTCAACCGCGCCGGCGAGGCGTTGACTGCGCGGGCTACGGCAGTGCTTGCGCCTAATGAATTTCGATCTGAAATATGCGCCGAAGTGCCCTCGTCCGGCAAAACCCAGTCAACGGAATAGCCGGCCAGGTTAACCTCGCCGAATGATTGATCGATCAGGTTTGCATAGTGGATGGTGACCCAATCGCGCACCGCGGGATTAGGAGCGCGCAAGCGGATGACGTGACGATTCTTGTCGACCCCTTCAAAGCGAATGGGGTTGAACCACGTTTCAAAACTCTCACCTTGCAGTTTCGTTTTGATAGAGCAGAGGATGTCGTCCCAGAGATCTGTTTGCCGGAGGTCAAGCATTAGCGCACTTAAGAAAGCGGTGAACTACAAACATGAACATTTATCGATCATCAAACAGGTTGAGTCGATGGCGGCTTTCATGACCCGCGAAGCGCCGCAACGACTGATTTATCCACAGGGTTTTCCTCACTTTGTGGAAAACCCAGTTCGTTAAAGTAAAGCTTTAAGCTTATATTTATCAATGACTTACGGGGTAAGTCAGGAGCCGGGCGGAGACTAACATAGAGGGTCGCTGAGAGGCAAGAAAGCCGGAATTATAAAACAGTACATACGAGGTAGACGATGGATCCCGTGGCCTTAAACGACAAAGGTGTAAACTGCGAGCTTTCATTACCAAACCAGCGCTTTGGGAAATACGAGCCCTACATTCGCATAATCGATGCTTCCAAGATGAGCGTTGCTTTCTTGACAGAGTGTCTTTCCGAAAGCTAGTCTTACCCTTTTCTTTAGGCGGGAGAATTTGTAACTATGTCCAAGCGAACGTTTCAACCGAATAACCGGCGCCGCGCAAAAACGCATGGGTTCAGAGCGAGAATGGCGACCAAGGCCGGCAGGCTAGTCTTGAAGCGTCGGCGCTCAAAAGGGCGTCGTCGTCTGACTCCTTCACATTACTAAACCGTTCATGACCGAGTACCTGCGGGGGAGTTGCGATTTCCAAAGGGTTTATCGCACCGGAAGACGCTATGACAGCACGCTGATGACGGCATTTGTTTTACCAAACAAACTGTCTCAGAACAGGTTTGGAATCACCGCTTCGCGTAAGGCAGTAGGCAACGCGGTGTTGCGGAATCGGGCCCGCCGCTTGCTTAAGGAAACTTTTCGCTTAAAAAAGTCGTCCTTATCGGAGTTGCAAGAGAAATATGATTGGGTAGTGAACGCCAAACGCAAACTGCCTTCGCTTAAGTTGAGCGCAGCGGTTGAAGAATTCGAGAAGTTAGTTTCAAGAATCGCGCAGCAGGAAAGCAATAAGTTGTAATACGGAACGCTTACGTGAAGTCGCTATTAATCGCATTACTTAGATCCTATAAAAACTTCGTTTCTCCATTACTTCCACCCGCTTGCAGATTCTTCCCAACATGTTCTGAATATGCCGCTGAAGCGATTGGCCGTTATGGCGTGTTGCGTGGGACCGGACTCGCCTTGCGCAGATTGTTGCGTTGTCATCCTTTTAGCGCCGGCGGCTATGATCCGGTCAAATAATTGAGTCCCGGCGAGGCGTGCGGCCGAGCAACAGTTGGCCTGTCAACTTGATGCAACAAAAACGACTAGTAATCGCGCTGCTGATTTCGACGGCAATACTTTTTTTGTGGAGCTATCTTGCTCCAGTAAAGCCGCCGGCAACAACACCCACTTCCTCATCTACTTCACAGCCAACACCTGCCCCTTCTGCTTCCGCGAAGCCGGCGCCGAGCAGTGCTGTTTCCACCAGCGCCCAAGTGAACAGCGCACCGCATCGCACGGTTTCGGTGAAGACCCCACTCTACGAAGCAAAACTCGATAGCGAGGGAGCGGCAGCCGTCAGTTGGATAATCAAGAAGAACAAGGACAGCGGGCGAGACATCTATTCGGTGGCCGGGGATCAAAAAGCTCGCATTCCCCTGGAACTCATCTCACGAAAGGGTGTGGAGCGGCAGCCGCGTGAAGCTCCATTGCAGTTGATTACGGGCGACTCAGCAATAGATGCGGTTTTGACATCCGGAAACTATTCCATAGCGAACGACAATTCCACGAATCCAGACGGCGACGTTGTTCTACAACCCGGTGAGAAAAGACGCCTTGAGTTCGTCCTCGCGGACGCCGCCACGGGATTGAATGTTTCGAAGGTAATGATCTTCGATGGCGACGATTACAGCGTCGACATGCAGGTAACTGTCAAGCGTGGCGATCAAGTTGTGCCGCAGGCAAGATTGAGAGTGGGGCCGCCCCTGAGGCAATCGTAGCCCAAGCGGACAAGGTGCAACGTCACCAGGCCCGCGCGATTAACGAAAACAAGAATAGTCCCGACCGGATGTCGATAGCAGGTCCTATCGATTGGGCCGGTGTCGGCGATACTTACTTTGCCATGGTCGCCGTTCCCGCGAAGCGGCTCGAAGGGCTCGAGCTGCATACTTCGCAATATGACTACACAGAAAATGGCAAACCCGAAAAGCGCTATTTGACGATCGAAGGGCTCATCGACTATGGTTGGTTTAGTTGGTTATCGAGACCTCTCGCCGTCCCAATTCTCAGATCTATTAAGTGGTTAAGACAGTTAACCAACAGCTATGGCATCGCCATCATTCTCTTTACGATCGTCATTTATTCACTTTTCTTCCCGCTGAAGTGGCGCTCTTCAAAGTCCATGAAGAAGGCGCAAAAATTGGCGCCCCGGATGAAGGAGCTTCAGGAAAAGATCAAGGGGATGAAACAAACCGACCCGCGCTTGAAAGAGTTGCAGGTTGAGCAGCTACGGTTGATGAAGGAAGGCAATCCGCTCGGGGGTTGTTTGCCCCTCCTCATTCAGATGCCCTTTCTGTTTGCACTCTATCGGGCTATTACGATCTCGCTGGATTTTCGCCAGGCGACGTTTTTGTGGTTACCCGATCTTTCGGCCGGCGATCCCTTCCACATTCTGGAAGTCATGATGGCCGGTACGATGATCACGTTGCAGCTGATTACGCCGGCCCCTTCAGCTGATCCGTTGCAACGAAAAATGATGGCTGTGGGCATGCCGCTATTTATGCTTTATGTCCTTTGGGGAGCGCCGTCAGGCCTGCTACTGTATTGGCTGGTCGGCAACATCGTAGGGTTTGCTCAGCAGTTCCTTATCAATCGTCTGACGAAATCAGAGGACGATGAACAACCACCTGCGGAGGCGCGCACTAATCTGGCTGCAAAGAAACGGACCGCCACACAAAAGCCGTCCCAAGCCTAGAGGGCTAGCGGCGCTATTGACCAATGGAAGAAAACTGCAGAAAGGCTTCTGAGTTTCTCGAGTCGCTCTTTAAGAGCGCCGGTTTGAACCTGCGCGTCGCGGCTCAGGAAAGTCCAACGGAGTGCTTGATGGATTTCAGTGGTCCAGATGCGGAGCTCCTTCAAGCCGAGAGCGGCGAATTCCTATTGGCGCTTCAGCACCTGCTAAACCAGGCATTCGGTCGAACGGCGCCGGAGGGACAGCGAATCGTTTGCGATGTCGAGGGCTTTCGCGCAAGCCGCGAGGCTGAACTGCGAGCCATGGCTAATCTTGCCGCCGAAAAAGTGCGTGAGAGTCGCGTCCCCTTCGTCTTTGGCGAGATGAATGCCAGCGAGCGACGCGTTATCCATCTCACTATCGCTGACTGCGAAGA
>WNFR01006869.1_pt1 | contig 11616 bp, 9 predicted proteins | sample 5400221 | NCBI WGS metagenome assembly WNFR01 (sample SAMN13153357, study PRJNA577476) | soil metagenome | isolation source: 40 cm soil under Madrone tree | place: USA:California | collected 2016-06-14 | reverse complement strand
CTGGCCGTTCCTCTGCTTCTTCAGATTCATTCGAAACTAACTCGCGATCACCCGGCCCTTCGACGTTTTCCTTTTCCCCCAAGCGACGCTTAGCCCTCACAAATCGTTCGGCGAGTACGGGTGTAAACGACAGGGCGAGAACCAATGAAGTGAGCAATGCCACTGCCATGGTGAGCGCGAGCGAGCGAAAGAAGCTGCCGGTCACGCCGGTGAGCAACGTTAGCGGCAGAAAAACTACAACTGGTGTAATAGTCGAGCCGATGATTGGCACGGTGATTTCTGAGATTGCGTCCTGCACAGCTTGCCGCCGTGATTGCCCCCGAGCCATGTGCGTGTAGATATTTTCCACGACGACGATAGCATCATCAATCACAAGCCCAATGGCTGCCGCAACGCCACCCAGCGTCATCAGATCGAAGCTCAGGCCCGCAAGCCACATCGCCAAAAACGTCGTGAGCACTGTTACTGGAATCACCAGAACCGCGACGAACGTTGTGCCCCAGTTCCGCAGAAAGGCAAAGAGAATTACGACGGAGAGCAGTAGACCGATCAGGATCGAATCGCGAACCGAGCTCATCGAACCGCGCACCAGCAGCGATTGATCGTAGTAGGGAGCGATTTTTATGTCGTTCGGAATTTGGTTGCGCATCGCGGCCAGCGCGGCCTTTACTTCGTCAACTACGGCAACGGTGTTCGCATTAGGCTGCCGATTAATATTCAGCAGCACGGCAGGCTTACCCGGATAAGCAGTTACGAGGGTGTATTGCGGTTCAACTCCCGCGCTGACAGTTGCCACATCAGCAACGGTTACGGGAGCATTGTTGACGGTCGCCACCACAATACCATTGAGTTCTTCAGATTTCTTCGCCTGACCGCTTAGCAGAGCGAGTTCGAGCTGATGGTTTTCTTCGATTAGACCCGGCGAGACAATGATATTTGAGTTGCGCACAGCGTCAACCACTTGCTGCACCGAAACGTTGTGTGCGACGAGACGGTCTGGATCGATCGTAACGTGGAATTCAGGCACTTTGCCGCCAGCCACGCCCACAGTTGCTATACCGGGCAGGCGGGCGAGCTGCGGACGGATGGTGTAGGTTGCGATATCACGCAAACTACCAAGGTCGCGCGTGTCAGAAGTGAGGCTATAACCTGTTACAGGAAAGACGGCGAAAGTAAGGCGCTCCACGGTACGAATCTGGGCCGTTGGAGGCAGCGACGATGCGAGTTGCGAGAGTCGCGCCTGTACCAATTGCAGTGATTGGACGATGTCAACATTCCAGTCGAAGAAAAGGCTTATCTCCGAAGATCCGCGCGAGGTTTTCGACTTGATCCGCTGGATGCCGGGAATACCATTCATCGCCTCTTCGATTGGACGCGTGACAGACACAAGCGTCTGCGGCGCCGGCGCTACGCCGTTGTCAACAATGATCACGATGCGCGGAAAATCGGTAGAGGGAAAAATCGCTATTGGCAGCTGCCACGCGGCATACAGGCCTGCCGCACAAAGCAAAGCGACCATCACGAGTACCGCACGCGACTGGTTCGAGACAAGGCGGGCGAGTCTCATGGCGCTTTCGTTTTCTCCTCTGTTGCTGTGGCATCGGGCTCTGCTTTCTTATCTTCAGTTACCTCCACTTTCGTTCCATCTGCCAGGGCGTAATTACCCTCGATGACGACAGTCTCGTCGCCCTGCAATCCCTCAGAAATTTCCATTTTATCGGCGGTGCGAATACCTATGACAACCTTCACCTCGTGCGCAACGGAAGTAGCGTCGACGACCATCACTGTTCCTTCATTTCCATTGCTTGCATCGAGCGTAACAGCGGAAGTGGGAACCACGATCGCGTTGGTCTTAGTTAGCGTTGACGCCGTAACCTGAGCGGCGCCATTAGCGCGCAATCGACCAGCTCCGTTGGCCAGCGTCACCCAAACTTCAACTGACCGATTAAGAGGATCACTGGAACGGCTGACGAGGCTTACCTGCCCCGTCATGGGCTCGCCGGGCGCATCAGTTGGGAGCACAGTCGCCGGGTCGCCGACCTTGAGTTGCGCGGCAACTGTATCTGCAAAAGGAGCTTTGACGATCACCTGACTGACGTCGGCAATATTGAAGAGCTTGCCTCCGGCGGCGGCGAACTCTCCTTCATATTGGAATTGATCTGTAACGATGCCGGTGATGGGGGCCCGAATCGTTGCATAACTGAGTTGAGCATCGAGCGTTGCCACACGCTGTTGTGCAGCCTGTACACGCGCTGCAGCAAGCGCACGATCGTTTGGATTGAGCGATTTCGCCCGCAAGGCGATAGTCTGTTCGGTGAGACGCAATTCATTTTCAGCGGTCGTTAAATCGAATTGCGAAGTTTCCAGGTCCTTCTTCGAGATCCCACCCTTCTCGTAAAGCACACGGCGGCGCTCGTAGGTCGCTCTGGCGGTCGCAACCTTTGCTTGAGCGTCGCGCAGCGCCTTTTGATCTTGTGCATTTGTTTGCGGAATCGTACCGGTCGTCACGCTCCGCTCGTTTGCACGCTCTTGATTCAAAGTCGCTATTGCTTCGTTGCGCTGGGCCACAAGGTCGCGCGATTCAAGCACAGCGATCACTTCGCCGGCCTTGACCAACTTATTCTTTAACAACCCCATCTGCTTGATCTGTGCGCTTATTTTTGCGCCGACGGCCGCCTGCTCGCGTGGGAAAATGGTGCCGACCGCAGACACTGGGGCGGAGATGGTCTCTCGCGTGACTTTAGTCACGCGTACGCTCACGACGGGCACCGTCTCTGCTTCCGCAGGCGAGGACGAGGAACGCCACTTCCACACTATGACCACGATGACCACCAGAAAGAGCACTACGACTGATGCCCCAATGATCAAGTAGCGCCGTTCGCGCTGCGCTCGGAGTCGTCGTTCATCCTCGAGATATGAATCACTAGTAGAAGGAATCTCATTGTCCGATTTTGTGCTAGACAACTTGTCCGGTTCATCCTGTTTCATTGTCCTGCCGCCTGTCGAAGGCGCGCGAGCGCCGTTTGATAGTCAAATAGGGCTTGATAGAGAGCAGACCTTTGCGCAGCGAGCATTGTCAGGGCATCGGTAACTTCAATTATCTGAGCTTCACCGGCGCGGTATCGAGCAATTGAGGCGCTGAGGTTGCTCTGTGCTTGGGTGACGCCGTCGCCAGCCAGCCTGATGCGGACGTCGGCGGCGGTCACTTGCGCTTTGGCGGCATAAAACTGCTGAGTAAAACCACGCAATGCCATGGCACGCTCGTTCTCCGCGATCTGAGCGCGCAGACGTGCTTGTCTTTCTCTACTTTTGCTGGCGCCCCAATCGAAGATTGGTATCGTAAGAGATAATGCCGCAGATACTCCGCTATGTTCTTTCAGCCGCGGACCCTTCACCGAATCTGTGTCAAAGCCACCATTGATGGAATAAGAGAGCTGTGGCAAACGATCGGCTCGTGCAATCCTCACTTCTTGTTGGGCAGCGCGTAGCTGCATTTCGAATTGCGTAAACTCAGGGCGGCGAGAAATATCGTTTGCACTGAACTGCTGTACGTCGGCAGCCACTGGAGCAGCTAGCGCAAGGTCTGTCGTGGTTATGGGCTGTGTGAAATCATACCCGACGAGCACACGTAAGGACCCGGCGGCCACCTCCTCATTCGCCCGTGCCCTCTCCAGCTCATCGCGCCGCGCTATCGTTTGCAACTGCGCTCGCGTGAGATCCACTGAGGCAACCTCGCCACCACTCAAAAGTAGTGAAGTGATACGCTCAAACTCTTCCGCCGCGATCAAATTCTCTTCAGCAGCTATGCGTTGCGCAGTCGCAAGCGCCAAACCGTAGTACGTCTCAATCACCGCCTGGACCAGTGCTCGTCTAGCAACCTCGGTTCCCGCGTGCGCAGCAGACAGGAGGGCACGATTCCTAGCTAATATCGCGCGCAAACGACCAGCGATATCAAGGTCTCCGGCAACATTCACAAAAGCCTCGTACTCACTAATCCCATTGTTTGCGATAAAGCTCGGAAGTCGCGGCGTTCCAGGCTCCAAGCCCAGTGCCGGAGAGGTATAGATATAACTCAAGGGCGCGCTTACTTTCGGGAGAAACGCAGCCTGGGCCTGCCTCACATCCTCAGCCGCAATTCGCTCATTCAAACCTGCGCTCACAAAACTTGAAGACTGCGCATTGGCCAGACGCAATGCTTCGTCAAGAGTAAGGGGACTCGCGCTTTGCGGCACCTGCATCCCCAACGAAGGAGACGGCGATGGAGCAGCTGCAGGCGACGCTTGACTAGAAGGAACAGGCGATGGACCAGGCAAGCTCGGTATGGCAAACGGAGTAGGTTGCGGAGACGGTGTTGCTTGCGGAGTCGCGACCGGTTGTGACTGTGTAGGAGGCTTAGCTGGAGATGGCGATGGCTTTTGTGGTTGCGCAGATGGACCAGCCTGTGTGCGTGGCACAGACTTGGGAGTTGAAGGTTGTTGCCCCACTGGCTGTTGCCCAGGCGTGCTATATGCGCCAACCAGAGCAAGCCCCAGCCACAACCCGATCTTTAGTAAAGCCTTGAACGATTGGTGGTCCGCGCGCGACGGACTGTTCAAACGCTGCATTACGAGTTTCGCAGTCTTAAATTTCGATTTGGAGACAAGGGGTTTGGGGAGTTTAGCATCCTCGGGCCAAGTTTTCTAAGGGGATCAACCACAACTCCAAGAAACTCTCAGGTCGGGAAGGTGGACCAAATCATTTTTGTCACTTAAGTTGAGTTGCTGATTTAATGTTCCTTTATAACCTGTTGCGGTTAGTTCTAGTGCTTTTCTTTCTTCTCATCTTTCTTCTTCTCAGCAGCTTCCTGAGCCTTGGTCTCGTGCTCTACCCGCACAATCTTTCCCGTGATGGCGCTGACCTGGACCTCGTCTATGGTGCCCTTAGCGTTTCGGATATCAAAGGACCACACTAGCTTTCCGTGTTCTCTTTCAAGTTCACCTTCCTCGACAGTACCCGGTGCTCGTTTGAGAGCCGTTGCCTCTGCTTGTTCTTTCGTAATTTTGGCTTCGCGCGCAAGCTTCTCCTGGTCGCGAGCTGCCTGATCTTGCCGGGCAGCTACTGCCGGGCTAGCCAGAACGAATGACGCTCCGGCTAAGAGTGTTGAGATAAAGACTGCCCACACAAAATACTTTTTCATACTAACTTTCTCCTTCAATGCCTAACGGTCCTGGTTCAAGTGAGCAGGGGCTCTAGTGCTGCCTGTCCATACTATTGGCCTACAACTCTACATTCACGAAGATGACAGGAGGATTAACGAGTGAAATGACACAACTTCGCCAGATATATCAATGAGCTGTTAAGTTGAGTCTCGTCGCAACGACCCGGTCGCTACCGCTCGCGGTTCTGTATTGAGTGTTGCGCGAACGACCAGGTGCTACTGGTCCCGCATCGCAGCACCGGCTACGCAACGATCGGTAGCCATATGATGAAAGTTGTGCCGCCGGCATCCGAATGGTCCAGGACTATTTTCCCTCCATGCAGTTTGGCAGCCCATTTGGCAATTGACAGCCCGAGACCCGCGCCCGTCCCGTTTAGAGATTCCTCGCGGGAACGCGCCTTATCAACACGAAAGAACCGATCAAAAATGTGCGGTTGCGCATCCTCAGGAATACCGTGGCCGGTATCACTTACAACTATTTCGCATTGGTTGCGATCGGCCTTCACACTAACGCTCACTTGGCCATTTTCCTGTGTGTACTTGATCGCATTATGAAGCAGGTTCAGAACCATTCTCCTGATAAGAGACTCGTCACCCCGAAAGGCAATCTCCTTCTCTGGAAGCTCGTATCGAATCTGGAGGTTTTTTTGAGCCGCCAGCGAGCGCACAGACCGAACGCATTCATTCATGCTTTCATCAAGGTAGAAATCTGTCAGCACTAGCGGATACTCTCCAGCATCGGCCCGCGCAAGCATGAATAATTCCTCGACCATACGAGTCAAGCGGCGCCCCTCGTCATGAACAATGGTCAGTGACTCTCGATATTCTTCGGTCTCCCTGGCTGGGCGCGATAAAGCCACTTCGGACTCGCCACAAATGACTGCCACTGGCGTGCGCAACTCGTGCGAAGCGTCCGCCATAAAACGTTTCTGCTGACCAAACGACTGGTCGAGTCGAGCAAGCAGATCGTTGAAGATGATGGCCAACCGGCCCAGCTCATGATTGTTTTGCGGCACAGGTATTCGCGCGCTGAGATTTGACGCACCGATTTGCGCCGCCTGTTCTCCCATTGTAACGACCGGTCTAAGACTCTTGCGGGCGAGGAAGTATCCACCCAAACTGGCAATCAACAGCGCGAGTGGAACTGCCACGTAAAAAGCATTGCGTACCTGTTCGAGAGCTTGTTCCTGATCGTGTAGCGGGTTTGCGATAACAACGGCGTACGGGTATGGTCCAGTCGTCGCAGCGCTTGCCAGGATCCGGATAGCGTTCTTACCTGAAAAAAGTGTGGCGTAGGCGCGATGAGAACGAGAAGCTGAGTTAATCAGTTCCATTAACTGCGGCCGGACCGCAGCCGATTCAAACCAGTTATTGCCCAAAGGAATATTCTGAGGGGTTTCTGAGGCGGCGATCACATTCCTCCGTTGGTCATAAACAATCACCTGTCGATCTCTAAAACGAAAAGCAACTGCCGCCTCGTTCGCGGCATTGTCAGCAACCTGGTTCTCATCGGCCAATTCGCTTTCAAAGTATGAAACAAAAGAGGTGCCTGTATCTGACAGTGAGTCGTCGGTGCGTTGGCGAGCGGCTCGCGCGAGGTAGGAGTAGGTGGAAACGGCAAAGATCAAAAGCACAAGCGCCAAAACAGACGTGTACCAGAGGGTCAGGCGAGTTCGCATCGAGCTAAACATCATCGAGCGTTTTGTAGAGGTCATAGGCCTGTGCCAAGCGAATCGACGGCATCATCCGCCGCCGGCTTGGAGGTTTGATCCGCCGCTGCCAGCATATAGCCCATGCCGCGCCGCGTGTGAATCAGTCTGATTGGGAAGTCGTTATCAACCTTGCGTCTCAAACGATTGATGTGCACATCGATGAGGTTTGTGAGCGGATCGAAGTTTTCATCCCAAACGTGCTCGGCAATTTCCCCACGACTAACCACGCGCCCTTGCTCTCTAGCGAGATATTCAAGCAAGGAATACTCTTTTGTGGTTAGGGCGAGTTCGCGCCCGCCTCGCGTAGCCCGCTGCGCTCTCGTATCCAGCACGAGATCGGCAATCTGAATCTTCGTGGAACGTACATACTGGCCCCGGCGAAGCAGAGCACGGAGTCGCGCCAACAGTTCTGCTACGGCAAAGGGTTTGGTGAGATAGTCGTCAGCACCGCAATCCAGACCAGTGATGCGATCCTGCACAGTGTCTCGGGCTGTAAGCATGATTATCGGCACAACCGATCCGGCGCTACGGAGTTTGCGACAAACTGTAAACCCATCGTGGCCGGGGATCATCACGTCCAGGATCACAGCGTCATAATCCGTGATAGATGACTTGTAGAGAGCATCGACGCCATCACTCGTTACATCCACAGCAAAGCCGTGCTCGCGTAAACCCTTCGCGACAAAACGCGCAATGCGCTGGTCATCTTCGACAAGAAGAATTCTCATACAATCGACAGCCTAAAACTCCCAACCCATTCTTGCGCCAAAGACGTGCGCACTTGCGTTATATAGCGGAGTGATGGCCGGAAACAATCTCGAATGCAACAAACCGCTGGTCTGATTCGCGTTCGGAGAGTCAAGCGTCTGGTCGTGATGCTTATGATAGACGAAGCGACCGATCCCGTACCCCATTGCACTTCCCACCAGCGCATCGGAGAGAAAATGTTTTCGCCCGGTGAACCGAGAAATGCTTACCGCAGTGGCAAGACCATAGAGCCCAATGCGAACTAACGGCCGGTGCTGCCCGTATTCCTCCGCGATTACCGTGGCGACAGACCAGGCGCTGATAGCGTGACCGGACGGAAACGAACTGCCGCCGTCGAAAAACTCACCGCTGGAGTCATCGGTTGGCGGACGCTGGCGCTGGGAAACTTCTTTCAGAACCTGGACCATGATTCCGCTATTCACAAGTGCTTCGGCTGCCAGCACTCCCGTCTCGCGCGCACGCGGATCATGGGTAGACCGTCCAACTAAGTAAAAGCCCGCCGCAACTCCAGCAGTTGTATAGAACGCTCCAAGCTGACTAATGTCGTTGCTGACTCGAAGCCTGCTCAAATTGTCTCCGTTTGTGACTAGACTACCCGACGTATGCCGGTCTGTTGCCCACAAAGCCCCGGTAGAGATCAGCAGCGGGATTCCCCATTTTGCATCGTCGCGGTTGAGGCGAAAGGGAGACGTCCAAATGCTACGCTGGTCGGCAAGGATGTTGCTGAAGAATTTCTTTTCCAGACTATCTTTTGAGCGGGTAGTTACCGGTGTCGGAGTGGCTTGCGGATCAGGAGTGCCGGCAGGGCTTAATAGAGGTGTTTGTGCGTTCGTTTGTAACGAGACGATGAAAAGAATAAGACAAAATGCCCACAGCGATACCGCGCGCCTTCCGGGGCAACTGATTATCATGAAGACCTCCAGGTTGGGAAACTCTAACGGGGAGGGGCTAATTATCTACCGTGTTAGCGCCTTAGACAACTGACGGCGTCAAGGCGTAATGGAAACGTGGTTCCTTTAGCGGGGCTCACTGCGGGCGGGACGCCCGCGGTCCCAGTGAAGACGTTGACTCATTAAGCGGACTTCTGCTTTCTTTGCCGGCGTAGTGCCAACCGCTGCTCCACAAATGCCACGACTACGATCCATATAAGCGCTGCTGCAAAGCCCGCGAGCACATCGGTCGTGTAGTGCACGCCCAGATAGATCCTGGAAAAACCAATCAGCAGTATTATCAACGCTGAACCATACCAGATGACGATTCGAATCCTTCTGTCTCGCAAACGAGTGGCCAGAATTGCCGCCAGCGCGCCGTAGAAACAGAAACTTCCGAGTGCATGTCCGCTGGGAAAGCTGTAAGAGGAAGGCGCAACGAGGTTGAAGAAAGGGACTGGTCGTGCACGTTGGAATGCGTGTTTAAGTGTGACGTCCAACAACCCGCCGCCAGCCATTGTGATCGCGAAGAGCATTGCTTCGCGCTGCCAATGACGCAGTAGAAACCAGACTACGACTACGATTGTTAAGGCAAGCAGGAAGTAAGTTGAACCAAGAAATGAAATACCCCGCATTGCGACAGTGAGTCCGGGCGAGGCTAATTGGTGAACGGCAGTTCGCGTTGTGTCGTCAAAACGCCGTGTCTCTCCCTCTAATACCTCGTCCGTCAACCAGCCAAGAAACAAAAGCGCGGCTATTGCGCTGGCCAGACCAAGCAGGAGAGAAACGCCTAGCATTTGAAAGGAATGGCGAGGAGTGGATGGCATAATCGGCTAATATATGATTTTCTAACCCACATCGCGAACAAACCAGGAGCTGACATGCAAAACCATCTGGACCTGACTGGTAGAGTGGCATTGATCACCGGGGCCTCGTCAGGAATTGGTGCAGCCACCGCGACCGTGCTTGCTGACTTAGGAGCGCGAGTGGCTATTAGCTATCACAAAAATCGAGAAGGCGCCGAACGAGTATGCGACGCGATTACCAGCGACGGCGGGACAGCGATTGCCATCCGTTCAGACGTGCGGGAAGCCACTGAGATTCGCGCCCTGGTCCAACGTACGGTGGCGGAGTTAGGGCCGATTGATATTTTGGTTAACAATGCGGGCTCGCTGATCGAACGGCAAAAGCTCCTGGAGATTAGCGAAGAGCGTTGGGACGAGGTTATGAATCTCAACCTGAAGAGCGCCATGCTTTGCTCCCAGGCGCTTGCAGTATCGATGATTGAGCGCAAGACCGGGACGATCGTCAATGTCGTTTCAATCGCGGGGCGAACGGGAGGTGGACCAGGCGCGGGCGCTTATTCAGTTGCGAAAGGCGGTCTAATCACGTTCACTAAGTCGCTGGCGAAAGAACTGGCGCCCCATGGCATACGTGTGAATGCGATTTCACCCGGAGTGATCGACACGCCTTTTCACGAAGTGTTTTCGACGCCCGAAATGCTGAGTAACTTCGTGGCAACCATTCCGCTCGGCCGCGTTGGCACACCGGCCGAATGCGCCAAAGTGATTGCCTTTCTAGCCTCCGACGCCTCGAGCTACATAGTGGGGGAAACGATAGAAGTGAATGGCGGGCAACTGATGCTTTAAAGGAAGGGTCAGTTGTCAGTGGTCACGAATGTTGTACTTTGATCTTTGTACTTTGATCTTTGTACTTTGTTCTTGGTTCTCTGTTCTGAGTAGTGCTTTTCAATTGGCCACGAATCGACCCCTACGAGAACAAAGTACAAAGCACTAAGCACAAAGTACAGGCGGCCATGCCTGTAGTTACCTCATATTCTTAACTTACATTTCACAGAGACTTCACCGCCTCGTAGCACACATAGTCCAAGTTGAACTCTGCTCAAATCAGACTGGAGCAAGACTCTTCTGTTACCCAACCCTTTGCTTATATATCTGAGGAGGGACGCTATATGTGTGCTCAACGAAAGTTCGCAGGAGTAGTAATAATATTCATGCTAGCTCGGCCGCTCGTAGCACAGGTCGATCAGGCTGCTATCAATGGTGCCGTAAGCGATGCCTCAGGAGCGATGGTTCCAGGTGCAAGAATCGAATTGCTATCGTCTGCCAATGGTCTGCATCGTGAGGCCGTGACTGACGCAGTCGGTATCTACAATTTTCCGGCGCTGCCTATTGGCAGTTATAAGATTACCGTATCCAAGGAGGGATTCAGCACTGTTGAGATCCCTCGCGTGGAATTGTCGGTCGGTCAACCGAGAACAGTTGATGTCCGGCTGGAAGTAGGAAACATTTCCAGCGCCGTCCAGGTAACCACTACAGTCGAGACCCTCAATCGCAGTTCGGCCGAAGTGGGCGGCTTGATTGATGCCGAGCAGATCAAAGCGATTCCAATCAGTGGACGTAACTGGGCCAGCCTGATGTTACTGGCTCCCGGTGCCATCAACTATGGCGATGGCGCTCAGCGCGCCATTCGCTTCTCAGGGCATTCTCTGGACGATAGCAACTTTACTTTTGACGGCGTAGACACAAGCGGCGTCCAGGAGCAGACGCAGAAGGCCGATACCAGGCTCAATATCGCTCTCGATGCAATCTCGGAGTTTCGGGTCAGCACAGGCGTTTATACCGCTGAGAGCGGCGCCGCCGGCGGCGCGCAGATCAACGTCGTCTCCAAGACCGGCACCAACCAGTACCACGGCAGCACGTTTTACGCTCTGCGCAACGATGCGCTCGACGCACGCTCGCCGTTCGACGATCCGACGACTGGACTTCCACCATTCACTCTGCATCAGTTTGGGGGCAGCCTTGGCGGTCCACTTAAGAAGGACAAGTTATTCTTCTTCGCCAACTACGAAGGTTTGCGCCAGAGTCTCGGCCAGACGTTCATCAACTTCGTACCGAACGCGGCATTTCGCGCGCGCGCGCTGGCCACGTCGCCGGTACTCAAGCCGATCCTCGACGCGTACCCGACGGGTGGGACGCCAGTTGACAGC
>WNFR01016963.1_pt1 | contig 11617 bp, 10 predicted proteins | sample 5400221 | NCBI WGS metagenome assembly WNFR01 (sample SAMN13153357, study PRJNA577476) | soil metagenome | isolation source: 40 cm soil under Madrone tree | place: USA:California | collected 2016-06-14 | reverse complement strand
TGGCCCTCGAACCCTTTACTGCAATGCCCCCTCGATCTCCCGGAGTAACCGAACCGAAGCGTTCCGCATAAACTTCCGGCAGGGGACGCGCGCTGGGCGGGGCCAACCACAGTCGCAGCAGATGGCGCTTGCGCTCAGGCTCGAGGAAGTCCTCGAACGCGGTTCGATCGTGCAGAATAGTATGGTTGTGCACGAACTGCATATCGCCGGGTTCGAACTCCATCGTCAAGTTCAGTGACGGGTCGTTCGCCAGTTCGTCGAACAGATCCAGTGCCTGGATCTGAATTGCGCTGAGCGGTCCGACACCGGGAAAACGGCGAGCGGACTCGATGTATTGCCGCTGATAGATAGCCGAAAGCAAGCCCTCATGCCAGTTGAAGACGGGAATGGAGAAATAGGGTTTGCTGCCTTCGGGAACTTCACCACGTCGGTCCGTTTCAATAGGATCGAGCAAGACTCTGAGGAGGTCCGGTCTGCGGCGGCGCATCTCATTGAAGATCGTCGTGGATGATACCAGGCTCGACAAGCCGCCGCATTTAGCCGCCCTCAGACACAACAGCCCCACGACGTCACAAGAGTCGGTGTGGTGGGTTTGGCGTTCACGGGTTTGGTAAATCCGTGCATTGGGATCCAGGCCGGAACGCCCAAGGTCCCTGACATGCCCAAGCAAATGGCCATCGGCGTTTTGCATTCGCAAGCTGCCAAGGTGAGCCCCGATCCCAAGGAATGCAATTGCCGCCTCGCGTTTGGTCCAACGCTGGACCGGCAGGGCCCGAATCAGCACGAAGCCGCGGCCTCTGAGCACTTCGTCCAATAGACGCTGAAGGCGTGGGCCCAGGGTAGGAAGCGGAAAATCATCACTGGTGATCGACGTTAGGTCGCCGTATGATTCTGCCAATTCCTTTGCAGCGATCTCCACTTCGCCAATCTCGGCTTCGGGCAGGCGCTCTATCCAATCGGTGCGTCCCTTGAGATCCGGACCGTACCAGGCCGAGCGATCGCCAGTCTCAGGCGGCAGAGTAGCGTCAGGTGGTAAGGAATGAATTGCAGAAGTCATAAGTCTCTTGGAACTGTCCAGTAGCTCTGCTATTTTCTCTGGCGGCCGCATCGCGGAACGGCTGCTAATGCCGGTCAACGGGCCGCGGTTAATCGTCTGCGAGAGCACGTCGCAGCTACGCTCCGGTCCAACCGGTTGTTGGGCGGTTCTCAAAATGAACACGACGGCGGGGCACATTGAGCTTCATCTTTTACTCCATTTCCAGACGCTCGTAAGCAATCGTGAGTTCTTCCATCGCCACGTCAGTACCCTTCGCGTTGAAGGGACCACTGGTGTGCTTGATAATGCGCGCGCGCAGCAGCTTCCAGGTCTGAACTATCTGCGTGTGTTCTTCATTCTGCAGCGAGATCGTAATCGTGCGCCAGCTGTTTTGGTTACCGGTGCGAATCTCATTCAGCCACTGATTGAGGCTCAGCGAGCCAATCACGCCGCGCTTGAGCGTCACGTCCGTTGCTTTGTTCAAGCCGGTGATCTTGCGCACGCTGTTCGCTTTCGTATTGCCGGCGCGATATTCGGAAACGCTGACTTCCAGGCCGATGCCGCTCATCTCCTGAAAGCCGGCTTCTGGCCCATCAGTATTGCCCGTGCCCAGATCGACCAGAAAATCAAATTGCGCGTAAGGGTGGTCGCGTAGTACAGGCATGGAATCCTCCTATGCGAAAGGATGAAATGATCTCAACTCGACATTATAGTTCATCGAGCCGCCGCTGGCTTTCCCGTCGGCGGTCCATTGACCGATGCGAACGATAACAAACTCGGCGGGCCCCAGCGGCGAATCAACAAGCCTGATAGCTGGTCAATCGGCGGTGGCGGCATTGGCGACTATCGCAGTTCTACTTCCAGCCACGGAGAGTATAGCCTTGGCTACCATCTATTATTCCGCCCTCCCGACGAAGAAAGCCATGTCAACGTCCAACTACTTTTGCTTCAGGTTGGCGCAGTAGGATTGGTTACTTGGTTCTTGTCAGTTGCCGCCGCGAGGAAATCTGGCCAGCAACGTTCCTAATAGAGCACTACTCCCACCAACTGGACATCACGCATTTCAGCCGCTAGACTACGTCGTTTGCAACAGCGCCGCGGCTTTTGTCTATCGCTGTCGCGCTGTAAACCAATAGAAAGACCCAAACTAAGTAATGGCAATCTCAGCAACCCAAATCAGACGCGGCATGGTAATAGTTTTCGAAGGCGAGCCGTGCAAAGTCGTCGAATTCCGGCATCACACACCCGGCAACCTACGCGCGATGATTCAAACCAAGCTGCGAAATATCCGCACGGGCTCGTCTTTCGAACATCGTTTTCGCTCTGTCGATACGATTGAGAAAGCGAGCCTCGAACAGCACGAGATGGAATATCTTTATTCCGACGGCTCGCACCATCACTTCATGAACACCGAGACCTTCGATCAGGTCGCCTTGAGCGCCGACGAACTGGGTGACGCGGCCCAATGGCTGGCGCCCGGACTCAAAATCCAGGCGGAGTTCTACGAAGGCACGGCGATTGGCATCGACCTGCCCGCTTCGCTCGAACTGAGCGTGACGCAAGTGGAACCCAGCTTGAAAGGCGCGACCGTGTCGAATGTGAACAAACCCGCGACTCTCGAGAACGGTGTCATCATTCAGGTTCCGCCTTTCATCAACGAAGGCGATCGCATTCGCGTTGATCCGATCGAAGGACGTTACATCGAACGGGCCAAGTAAGGTGGCCCAGTTCAGAGTTCAACCTTTAGGTTGCGCTCCACCGAAAGACAAACCAAAGTTTGAACTCTAAGCGGTGTATTTCTTCTACAGTTTGCTTTTGACGCTTGGCTTCGTCGCTTTGCTGCCGCGATTTGCGATCGACGCAATGCGAAGCGGCAAGTACGTTACCGGATTGCGTCAACGCCTGGGAAGACTTCCCGCCATCAATCGGACTGGCAAGCAGATCATCTGGCTTCACTGCGTTTCCGTCGGTGAGACGCAGGCGGCGCAATCATTGGTGCGAGCGCTTCGCATTGAATTCCCCAAACATTGTCTGGCCGTCTCGACTACTACCGTAACCGGGCAGCAGGTGGCGCGAAAGCTATTCGCGAACGACGCAGCGCTCGTTTTCTACTTTCCAATCGATCTGGCCTGGGTAGTTCGCCGCGTGCTGCAGGCCGTGCAACCATCCGCAGTGCTAATTATGGAAACTGAATTGTGGCCGCGGCTCTTGCATGAGTGCCGCGCTCGTACAATTCCGGTGGCGTTGCTCAATGGTCGGATCTCGGAAACTTCCTTTCGCCGCTACAAGCTGATTCGCCCGTTCATGCGTCGCATGCTAAACGATCTGACAGTCGCGCTGATGCAATCAGAGAAAGACGCCGCGCGGATCCGCGAGCTTGGTCTGCCCGGCGAACGAATAGCTCTCCCGGGGAACCTGAAATTCGACAGTGCCGAAACTGCGATCGACGAGCGCGTGACGGCGGAACTTCGCAGACGCTTCGGCTTCGACGGCACTCGGCCGCTGATCGTGGCTGCCAGCACGCACACTCCCGAAGAGCGGATCACGATCGAAGCTCTGAAACAGATGAATTCGGACCAACGCGGCCGCACGCGCTTGCTGATTGCGCCGCGGCACCCGGAACGATTCGGCGAAGTCGCTTCCCTGTTGGAAGACTCTGGCTTGTCATGGTCGCGCCGGTCCGCCGAACCCGGAGAGCCCGACAAGAGCTGCGACGTCGTTTTGCTGGACACGGTTGGCGAATTGCGCGCCGTGTATCCGCTCGCCCAAATCGTTTTTGTCGGCGGCAGCATCGCGACCCATGGCGGTCACAACATGCTTGAGCCGGCCGCAACCGGCGCCTGCGTCATCACCGGTCCGCACACTGAGAATTTCGCCGCCATCACGAAAGCGCTGCTGGACGAAGGGGCGCTGATTCAATTGCCCGAAGGCTCAGCTTCCGATGCGCCAACTCAACTCGTGTCTGTTTTCAAAGAACTCCTATCTGATGAAGCGAGGCGCCGTGAAATGGGTCTGCACGCCCGCGAGGTGTGCAAACAAAACGCGGGCGCTACCGCACGCACGATGCAGGTGCTGAGTCCGATACTTTCGCAGACGACCATGGCTGATGCCGCTTCCCCACTCTCCACTCTTTCGGTCACTGCTGCCAAATGAATCGCGCTGCAATCGTCACGCTGACTCCTCTGAGCGGCTTGTACGGCGTGGCGATGAAGGCGCGTCGCGCGCTGTATCGGCGCGGAGTCTTTCACGTGTACAAAGCCGGTGTTCCGGTAATCAGCGTCGGCAACATCACCGCCGGCGGGACCGGTAAGACGCCCCTGGTGGAATGGATCGCGCGCGCGCTCGCAAAGGCGAGGCCGCGGTTATTTGCGACGCCGATCGAGTAGCGGCCGCGCGTTGGGCCACCGAGAACCTGGGCACCGATTTATTCATTCTCGACGATGGCTTTCAAAATATGCGGCTGGCTCGCGACTGCAACATCGTCGCGATTGACGCCACGAATCCGTGGGGCAATCGGCGTCTGCTGCCTGCGGGAACCTTGCGAGAGTCGCCTCGTCAACTCGCGCGCGCTGATTGCATCGTGATCACGCGCGCCGACAGTGCCAGTCAAACCGAAACGCTGAAGTCAGAAATTAATCAATTTAGCAAAGGCCGTCCGGTGTTTCTTTCGCGAATGAGAATCGACGGATTGCGCAAACTGAGCAGCGATATGAAGGACAGCCGGGTTTCCGCCAACGAATTGAAATCAGGCCCTGTGGCGGCATTTTGCGGCGTCGGAAATCCTGAATCATTCTTCGCACAGCTTCGCCGCGATAACTACCAACTCGGCCACACCCGAGCTTTTCCCGATCACCATTACTACACCCAGGAAGAAATCAACGCGCTGATCAGCCAATCGGCCGAACGCGGCGCGCACGCCCTGTTAACAACTGCCAAGGATGAAGTGAAGCTACGATCACTCAGCGTTGAAATGCCGTGCTACGTCGTCGATGTGGCGATTGAAATCGAAGGCGAAAGCAAGTTCCTCGCCTTGATTGATGACGCGATTCGCAAGTAAAGCTAGCGTCGTTCGCCGGGCGGGGTCGCGGTTACCTTCTCTACGGTTTTCACACTCGGCGAAGGCTTCGGGGGCGGCGGCGTGCCGGTCTTGATGCTGTCAGCGGGTACGGACTTTGGCGTCGGCGATTCGCGTGGTTGATTAGTATTCTTATTGCCGCGGCCGGAAGTGTTGTCGTTCGCGTTCGCGCCAAAATTCCCCAGCAGATCGGGCGGCAAGTGTGACCGCTGATTCGCGTTCGCGTTTGTGCTACTCACTGCCGGACTTGCGTCGCTCAACGGCTGAATGCCGTGTTCGCCGGCCCCGTTAGGCGGCGAGGTGGGTTCGACGGGCTGGCTGTTCGGGTCGGCCGCCAGTTCCGTTTGTCCTGGTGTGGGCTTAGGCTGCGGCTGACCAGGGCTCCGGGTGAGCAGGAACACGATTCCGAAAACAACGACGATAACAATGACTGCTGGAACGATGATGCGCCACGGACTGAAACTCGCCAGTGCATCCTGGGCCGGAGCAGGCGGCGCGTACTGAGGCGTTTCACGCGGACGAACCACGGTCTCTTCATCGAGATCATCTGCCACTGGACTAACGGGCGCGCTGGCGACAGTTTCCGCCGAACGCGGCGCGGCGCTCATGTCTTCACCCGCAGCGGTTGCAAACGCCGCGAATAATTCACCAGCCGTTTGAAAGCGATCGGCAGGAATTTTCGACAGCGCTCGCGTTATCACTCCATCCACAGCCCGCGGCAAATCAGGGCGCGTCGCCAGCACGGAAGGCGGCGGGTCTTGCACGTGCTGCATCATGATCATCGTGGCGGACTCACCCGTGAAAGGGACGCGCCCGGCGAGCATCTCGTAGATGATCACGCCAAGCGAATAAATATCTGAATGCGCGTCGAGCGCCTGCGTCTGCGAGCACTGTTCCGGCGACATGTACTGCGGGGTGCCGATTACCAGGTTAGGCGCGGTGAGATCAGCGTCCTTAATACTCGCCGGCTGCTGAATTTTGGCAATTCCGAAATCGAGAACTTTGGCCCAATCGCCGCCGTTGGTCTGCGACACCATGATGTTGTCGCTCTTCAAATCGCGATGCACGACGCCCTGCCCGTGCGCGGCGTCGAGCGCGCCCGTAACCTGGCGAATGATTTCGACGACCCGGGTGAGCGGCATCGCCCCTTCGCTGCGAATGATTTCTTTCAGCGTGCGGCCTTCGAGATATTCCATCACGAGAAACACGATTCCGTTTTCCGATTCGCCAAAATCGGTCACGCTAACCGCGTGCGGATTGGAAATGCGCGAAGCGGCCTTGGCTTCACGGGAAAAGCGCGCGACTACGTCATCGTCGACCGCCAGCGCCGGACGCAGAACCTTGATCGCGACCGTTTTGTCCATCAAGACGTGCTTGCCTTGATAGATAGCACCCATGCCGCCACGCTTGATCAACTTTTCCACCAGGTATTTTCCGGCAAGCGTCTGTCCCAGCAGCGGATCGCTAACGCTCTTCAAAGGCGCCGCATCGACCGAGCAAAGCGTCATCGTATTGGGGTACTCTCTTCCACAAGCGGGACAAATCTTCATTTGGTTGTATTTCATTCTCGGTTAAGGCCAGCGTAGCACACAGGTTTTGCGGCGAGCAAAGATCGATTTGGCAAAAGAAAATGCGAGCGAAGCTGCAAGGCCACGCTCGCATTTCGCGTTGGGGCTGCGCCAGACTAGGTCTTGAAGAAGACGATAACCAGTGCAAAGAGCACCAGCGACTCGATTAGCGCCAGACCCAGGATCATCATCACCTGAATTTTGGCGGCTGCTCCGGGATTACGAGCCGCGCCCTCGCAAGCCGCCGCGCCAATACGTGACTGGCCGAGAGCTCCCCCGAATACCGCAATAGCAAAACCGATTCCGGCCGCTATCGCCTTTAAACCAGCACTGCTGTTTGCAACCTCAGTTGCCGCGTTGGCCGGTTGAGCCAGCGCGGGGACTGCGGCGATCAGCACCGCACCTATAGAAATCACTAACAAACTGATTTTCTTCATTCTTTTACTCCTGCGAAAAGCGAAGGCGAAGGTAACGTCAGCCGGTTATGATTTCGCCCGCATCCGGTATCCACCGCTCCTCTTACAGCGGCGCTCCAGCGATACAGACTATGACAAACGATATGTGGCTGTGTTGCTTCGCGTTCGCGACATGCAATGCGCTTCAACGTGTGCGGCGCGATGCTCGCATCGCTCAATAGCGCGTTTATGAAAACATTTACGTTAAGACCGGCGCGACAATCTCCATACCGTCGTCGTTCGCATGAGCGTGGTTATCATGCGGAGGGTGCGAAACCTCGCTAAGGTATAACTGTGAAAGCAGAATGAAAACGAACGTTTGAACCAAACAAACAAACAAACTCAAGGGCAGCAGCACAACCAGAATCAATAGATTTGGTACGGCAAACATTGTCCATGGCGGCGCTATGTGCGTGACGGTTTCCATCACCTTCTCGTCGGCGAACATATTTGCAAAGAGACGGATGCCCAGGGTAAAGGGCCTGATTAGATTACTTATCAATTCGATCGTGAAGATCAGCGGCGCGATCCACCAGATCGGACCGGCGAAGTGCTTCAGATGGGCAAGAATACCGTTCTCGCTGATGCCGATGTAGTTGTAGTAGAGGAAGGAGGAAATCCCCAAAGCAAAGGTTACGCTGGTAGCTGCGGTCGGCGACAGGAACAAAGGGAAGAAGCCCATCAGGTTCGAGATAAGAATCAGGACCGCAAACGTCATCACGATCGGGAAATACTTCGCGCCCTGCGGACCAATGATGTCGGCGATCATGTCGCGCACGGCAAGCACCCCAAGTTCCAGCGTTTGCTGACCATGTCCAGGTTCATCTTCTGAAAGCTTACCTTTCAAAATCCAGATCACAGCGATGCTCAGAATACACGCGATCACGAACATCACTGTGTACCAGGGGATCGCGTTTTCTGGCGTGTACTGGCCAAACGCGGCCTCGGGAGTCCCACCAAATTTTGCGAGGAGCCATTTCCACTTCGGATAGGTGTATTTCATCTCGAAGTTGTAGGCCCATTCGCCAAAATAATGATTGACCAGCCGCACCAGAATCGGCGCCTGTTCAGCCTTTTCAGCGGCCTGCTCTTGCAGTAACGCGAACATCAATAAGTTCCCTCTCGATGAATGATGGAAAAGTAAAACTGTCTGAGAGCTTCAACAAAGAACGCGGGCACGAACGCGGAGAGCCCGATGATGGTGGCCGGCAGCGAAACGATTCGCAGTCCGTACGCCGCGAACACAATCGCCCCGACAACGAAATAACGAAGAATGTAGCGCCAAAGCTTGACTCGCGGCCGCTTCTCGGTGGCGTTGCTCAAAACCTCTTCGATTGAAGATCGCAACCAGTGATAGTTCAAAATCGAAAGCGCGCCGCCAAGTAACAGTCCCGCAGTCACCCGCCACGGCGCCAGAATCGCGCTGGCAATGACGGCTAGCGACACGATCGCGCTCATCAAGCGAAAGATGCGGTCCTCCAACGCGCCGTCCGGCTCGCCGGCGCATCCTTCACCGCTCACACTGTTAGCTATTTCACTCATGAATCAAGCGCAAGATTTTACATGTCGTAGCGCAAGTTGCCAACTCGCGCCGCATCAAGCACAGCGCCAAAGAAAAACCAAGCGAGGAACGAAAGCGGTGTTCAGAGTACCGACTTTAGTCGGGTTTTCTTAAGACCCAACTAAAGTTGGTACTCTAAACGCCGGAACCGAATGTCGCCTTCTTACCCGACGCATCATTTTGCTTACGTTCGCAACTGCCGCGGCGGCGGTGGCGGTGGCGAATCATCGGCAGAATGCTTCGTCGAACCAGTTTCGGCGATCATCTCTTTGATCGCGCCCACGCTCGCCAGCATGCTCGACGTTTCAACCGGCATGAAAATAACTTTCGCGTTGTTGCTCTTGGTCATGTCGCGCAGGCTTTCGATGTAGCGGGTCGTGATCAGATACTGCGCCGGGTTGCCATGGTCAGCCATAGCACTCGCGACCTGCCCGATTGCCTGCGCCTCAGCTTCGGCATTGCGCAGTCTTGCCTGAGCCGCGCCTTCCGCCGCCAGAATGGCCGATTGTTTCTCGCCTTCAGCGCGAGTCACTGCCGCTTGCTTCTCGCCTTCAGCTCTGGTGATTGCGGCCTGGCGTTCGCCTTCGGCCTGCAACACGAGCGCGCGCCGAGTGCGCTCAGCCGTCATCTGCTTCTCCATCGTGATCCGCACGTCGTCGGGTGGATTGATGTTCTTCACGTCCACGCGCGTGACCTTCACTCCCCACTTGTCCGTCGCTTCGTCCAGAATCAGACGCAGCTTGCCGTTGATCTGATCGCGCTGCGACAGCGTGTGATCCAGATCCATGTCGCCCATCACCGCGCGCATGCCGGTAATCGTCAACTGCACAATGCCGCCGACGAGATCGTTCATCTCATAGACGGCTTTCACCGGATCGGTGACCTGCCAGTACACGACTGAATCCACATGGATGGTCACGTTGTCGCGCGTGATCACGGGCTGGGGCGGCAAATCAAGAAACTGTTCGCGCAAATCGATTGACGTCAGCCCAGGCCGCGTATTGGTCCAGTAAACCGCGCGTGGTTTATCGAAAAACGGCGTCAGGATGTTCAGGCCGCTTGCGGCTACGCGGTTGAACCGGCCCAGCCTCTCAATCAGCATCACCGAAGCCTGCGGCACAATCCTGATCGTCTTCGCTCCTATAACCAGCAACGCAATGCCGAGGATGAAAAGGACAAGGATTCCGAGAAATCCCGCCAACACCCCCGTGTCAGCTTGCAGAAAGAGTGCAATTGCGAATGGCATCATCCACCTCCGGGTAAAACCTGATTCGTGCCCTGGACCCGATCTAACGCGCCACTATAACGAAAGGAGCTGGTGATTGAAAGAGTCGGAGCGAGCGAGCCGCTATTCCTCGATATCACCCTGTCGGTTGCTGAAAACCCTATGAGTCGATCCGAAGACCAGGACTGCGATCCACCAAATCACGCAAAATTCAGACGAAAATACGTGAACTAATTTCGTGGTTATTCCGTGTGGTTTCGTGGATCGTTCCCTTGTCTTCGTTATTCAGCACTCTGCTGGAAGATCGGCGGTCGCTGCCACCCGCCCAGCGCTTGCTCGAGGATTTCTGCCGCGGCCAGAACGGTGCGCTCTGCAAAAGGACGGCCCACAATCTGCACCCCGATGGGCAGTCCTTTGGCGGAGCGGCCCGTCGGCACGGAGACGCTCGGCAATCCGAAGACATTGAAAGTCTGCGAATAGCTGAACGCGCGCCACACGCTGATCGATTCGCCGCTCACTTCAACGCGACGCGCGCTGTGTGCGAATGCGGGCGTCGAACCGACCGGCGCCAGGATCAGCGGCGTCGTCTTCATCCAGCGCAGCAGTTTTTCGCGGAGCCGCTCGCGCTCGACCACAGCGGCTGCAAGTTTTTCAGCTTCACTAACTCTGTCATTCAGATCGGTTCGCTGGTCAAACTTTCCGAGCATCGCCGCAACTTGCGGTCCGGCCTGATCTTCTTTGCCGCGATAGAACTCACGAAGTTGTGCCGTCACGGCCCGCGCGAACAATTCAATCCAGAGCCGAAAGCCGTCCGCAACACCCGGGGGCCTTGCTTCATCAACTTCAAGGCCACGATCGCTGAAGGCTTTTGCGGCAGCTACAACTGCGTCACGGGTTTCGCGGGTAACCGGCGCAACGCCATCATCGGTGTACCAGGCCACGCGCAGACCTTGCAGCCCAGCCGTATCTCGATTGAGCGACGCGTCCTGGCCGCTGATTTCAGACGGGGCCGCGTCGGCCATCACGCCAAACAACAATGAAATGTCCGCAACCGAGCGGGCCATCGGGCCGATGCAGGCCCCAAGTGAAAGCGGCCCGGTGGCAGCCGGGATGTGACCATCCATGGACACGCGTCCCATCGTCGGCTTCAATCCGGCGATGCCACAAAAATGCGCCGGCAGGCGAATTGAGCCGGCGAGGTCGCTACCAATTCCCCCGGGAGAAAGGCAGGCTGCGATCGCCGCCGCTTCACCGCCACTCGAACCGCCCGACGTTCGGCTCAGATCGTACGGATTGTTCGTCCGTTTGAAGACGGGATTATCACACTCGTAGTAGGCCGCCATCTCGGGCGTGTTGGTCTTGCCACAAACGATGGCGCCCGCGCTTTTCAAGCGAGCCACGACCGCCGCATCGCGAACGGGAATGTGCTCCGTAAGCAAGCGCGAGCCACTGGTGGTACGCACGCCTTCGGTTTCGATCGTATCTTTCACCGTGAGCGGCACGCCATGCAGCGGACCAATCTCTCCGCCGCTGGTTAAGGCAGATTCGGCGGCGCGCCCACGATCCAAAGCGTCCGGCGCCAGCGTGACGATGGCGTTAAGCTCTGGGTTGAGTCGCTCAATGCGTCGCAGGTGCGCTTCGAGGACCTCGACGGGCGACACGACGCGCGAGCGAATCAGCGCCGCGAGTTCAGTTGC
>WNFR01013736.1_pt1 | contig 11617 bp, 7 predicted proteins | sample 5400221 | NCBI WGS metagenome assembly WNFR01 (sample SAMN13153357, study PRJNA577476) | soil metagenome | isolation source: 40 cm soil under Madrone tree | place: USA:California | collected 2016-06-14 | reverse complement strand
TGTCCGAAGCGGGAATTAGTTCGGGGCAGGGGGTTCTCTCCCTTTTCGCTCAGCACTTGCAGCTTCACGGCGGTTTCTTTGTAGGCTGGGGTATGCGTCACCGGATCGGTGTGGCTGCCGGTCAAAACGTTGATCGGGCTCTCGCTGGAGTTCATGGGCATATAGAGCTCTCCGTTATGGACACGATCCGTGACTACGGCCCGCACTCGCAGCCGCCCGCGCCGCGACGTCAGTTGGACCAGGCTTCCGCTCTGGATGCCGCGCTCTTCCGCCAGCTCCGGCGAGACCTCGACGAACGTGTCCGGAGTTTTTTCCTTGATACCCGGGCTGCGATAGGTTAGGTTGCCTTCGTGGAAGTGCTCGAGCAGGCGGCCGTTGTTGAGCCGCAGATCGAACTCGGTGTCGGGCTGCACGGATGGCTCCGTCCAGGAGACCGGGAACAGCCGTGCCTTGCCATCCGGGAAGTGGAACCGCTCCGTGTAGAGCAGCGGCGCGTCGGTGCCGTCGGCAGCGACCGGCCACAGCAGAAGTGCGTGGACGGCGCTTGGCAGCACGTGGGCGTCGGCTGCGCCGACGAGGCGGCTGGTCCGGGGGGTTAAGGCCGAGGAGCCGGGCGTCCGGGAGCCCCGCGTGGGGGAGCCTCCGCTCCCGAAGGCGCCGAGTGTCGGGGAGCCGGGTGGTCACGCGGCCGACGATTCCATGAAGGTCGTGCGGCGCCTCCTCCGTTGCAGCGCGGAGGCTTCGCGCTGATCGACACCGGGAGCGGGCCGGGCTGAAGGTGCCGACTACATTGACGCCAAAGAGCAAGCGTGCGCTGTATCAGCAAGTAAAGCCGGTAGCGTCCAGGGCGCTGGCCGTGTGAACCACGGCCCTGAGAGATCGACGACTTCTCCCTTCCTCGGGAGGGAGCTGCCATACCGACGATGAGCAAGGGCCGCGCTCGCCTCGAGCCGATGTCGCTTCGACGAGGAGGGACAGATGACGGCAAAGCTCGCAGCATTGGTACTGGCACTGGGCCTCGGTGGCTGCATCGTTGCGCCTCCGGCGCCGGGCTGGACCGCGGGCGTACCTGCTCAGGTCGGAATGTCGCCCGTGTCAGCCCGCCGTGAATACTCGGTGTTCGACGCGGCGAAGGAGTCGCTCTTCGGTGATCCCTACTCCGATCCCGACCGGTGGCAGCCCCTGTCCCTCGGCACCTTCTACACGGAGGGGTGGGACGAGCCCTGGATCAGTCCGCCGAAGGGCGGCGGAGGCGCGCCGAGGCAGAGCTGGCTCAACGCCTTCAACGGCGTCTTCTACCGCCTCGCCAACGTCCCCTTCGGCTGGGTCCACGGCGACGGCGGTGACGCGTACACCGGGAGCCTCAATCTCTTCACGCCGTTCAGCCGGCGGTTCGAGGTGGAGTGGCAGATACCCTTCATCGTCTCGAGCCGGGGGTCGGACGGCACCCGCCACAACGCCTTCGGCGACTTCGCGGTCACAACGCGGTTCCTGCTCTCCGAGACGCGGGACGTGAGCCAGTCGTTCAACCTCACGTTCCGCACACCAACCGGTGACATCGACAACCACAACGGCGTGGCGGCCATCACTCCCGACTACGAGTTCTGGGCGAACTGGTGGCGGGGTTTCGTCGTCCGTGGCGGCGCCGCCCTCGCGGTCCCGTACAACCATGACGGCATCCGCAAGGCGGGCGCGCGCACGAGCTTCCTCGGCAACCTGTCCGCTGGCTACTACTTCACGCCGCATGACTTGACGCCCGTCGGCGATCTCGTGTGGTACGTCTCCACCAACCTGAGCCAGCCGACGGACGACCGGGGGCTGAGCACGACCACGCTCACGTTCACGCCGGGATTCCGTACCCACCTGGGGTGGAATTGGTTCCTGTTCGGTGGCGTCGAGGTGCCCGCCACCAAGCCGGAGCCGTTCGACTATCAGGTGCTCGGCGAGCTGCTGAAGGTCTTCTGATCGCCCGCTGGATCCAGGCGAAGGGTTTAGGGCACTTTCTTCTGGCCGACTTCAGGTGCACCTCTTGGACTTTTCGCATTGCCGAGGTCCCGTGCGAACCTTATCGGGCCGGTATATTCGAGAAGAGCGCGCCGAGGCCCTCCGCCATCGTCGGGTGCGCGATGATCGCGTCGCGCAAGCCCGTGTAAGGCATGCTGACCAACATCGCGGTCTGAACCACGGCCATGACTTCGCCCGCCTCGGCGCCGAGCATCGTGAAACCCAGAATGCGGTTGCCGTCGGCCTCGACCAGTGCCTTCAGGAAGCCGCGCGTCTCCGAGATTGTCCGCGATCGCAACACGGCGACGATCGGCAGCTTCGCGACACGAACGGCGACGCCCTGGCGCCGGGCCTCGCGTTCGCTCAGGCCGACCCGCGCTAGCGGCGGGTCAGTGAACATGCAGTACGGGACCAGCCGATTGCGAGTAGTACGATCGCCGCCGGCGAGATTGTCCCGAATGATACGGAAATCGTCGAACGACACATGGGTGAACTGTGGGCTGCCCGCGCACTCGCCAACTGCCCAGACATCAGACGCACTCGTCTCGAGCCGGTCGTTGACCGCGACATATCCGCGGGTGTCGACTGCGACACCGGCGAGGTCGAGCCCGATCCCGCTCGTATTTGGGGTGCGTCCGACCGCGACCAGGATATCGCTGCTTTCGATGGTCTGATCACCTGAGGGCGTGCGCATCTGGAGGCTAATGGTTTCTCCGGACCGGCCCTGCACACCGAGAACCTTGGCTTCGAGATGCACCACAATCCCTTCGTCGCGCAGCATCTCCAGGATCGCGGTCGCGACGTCGGAATCTTCCCGGCCGGCGAGCTGAGGTCCCGCCTCGATGATGCTCACGCGGCTGCCGAACCGGCGATAGGCTTGTGCCAGTTCCAGTCCGACATAGCCGCCGCCGATGACGACCAGGTGGTCGGGCAGTCGATCGAGTTCGAGCGCCTCGATGTTGGTGAGCGGCTTTGCCGCCGCAAGGCCCGGAATATCCGGGATCGTGGCATGTGTCCCGAGATTGAGAGCCACGCGATCGCCGGTCAGCACGCGCGTACCGCCGTCGTTCAAACTCACCTCGATGGTCTTGGGCGCGATGAACCGGCCCGTGCCCATGATCAGCTCGGCGCCGCTGGCCTTGTAGTTGTCGAGGTGCATGGCGATCAGGCCGTCGACCATATCGCGTTTGCGCGCCAGCACCTTCTTCATGTTGGTGGCGGTGGAACCCGTCATCATTCCGAACCGATCCGCGTGGTGAACGAGATCGGCGACCTTCGCGCTCCAGATCTCGTTCTTACTGGGAAGGCAGTTGGTGTTCGGACAGGAACCGCCGATCAATTTGCGCTCTACAAGGGCGGTGCGATGCCCCGACTTGGCCATGTGCCAGGCCAGAAATTTGCCGCCTTCTCCGCTACCAAGCACGAGCATTTCAAAGGGTTCCGGTTGGGACATCTTCCACTCCTCGTCGTTCGGAAGATAAGCACTTCAAAGGTTTAGTGCCCCCGCGGAAGCGACCGCGCGCTCACGCTGCGGGCGACGCGGCGCAGGCGAACCGATATCTGGCGGCGCCGGGTGGCTCCATCGACTCGAGCTCCTGACGGATGATCGACGCGATCCTGGCACTGGACAAGAACGCGACATGTCCGCCGCGCGCCACCTCGATGTTCTTGAGATGCGCTCTCCGGCCAGCCTCCAAGCGGCACGTTGAAGGAGGGCAGAACGGGTCCTCCTGCGAATAGATGGACGTCAGCCGTACACTGTCGGGGAAGCCTTCGTCGGCGAGGTCGCGTAGGAGCGGCGAGCCCGGGGCCATCTGCCGGAGGCTCGGCAGCACGCGCCCGACGAGATACCCCGAATAGGCCCAGGGTGTGCCGCGGTGCGGGGTGCCCAACGTGACGAGGTGGCGCACGCGATGGGCCCCGTTCAGCTTCTGAACGTAGTACCGTCCGATCAGCCCGCCCTCCGAGTGGCCCACCAGATCGATGCGCTCGCGCGGATGATGGCGAATGAGCTGCTCGACCCGCTCAGCCACGACGCGAGCCAGTTCCTCAACCGGCCGCGCGTTGAACCGGCCGAAGAGCCCGCCGAGGTCGACGTGATGAGTGCAGTATCCTGACCGACCCAGGCGAGCCGCGAGGCCGTCGAGGACGCGCGGCGTGGCGAGAAAACCATGCAGGAGGAGCATCGCTCTCTTACCGCAGTGCAGCGGATGCGGTGCCGATGAGATGAGGGAGAGTGTCGCCGCTCGAGCGTCCGACATGGTCGTATGCTGACGACAGCAACCGCCGTGCCTATGCTCGGGACGAGGGGAGGCGGCAGCACGGCACGATCCCTGTGTCGACATCTCGGCGCGTGCCGGCCGGTCGGCTTCGAATCCCCGCGCATCATCGTTCTCGTGCCGGGCGGCGAAGTGGTCATTACCGTCGGACCGCCGGGCCTCCAGCCAGGACCGATCGTGTACGCGAAGGACGGTGTGAGGGGCGGGTGGAGCGTCCCCAGGCGCTCCGTGCCGACGTGTCGGCACGGATGCCGATGGCCGGGCAGCTCCCGCGTGATCGTCACGCTGCGGAAGGCCCCGCGTTCTGGCACAGGACTCGCTCTTGGAGACTCATCCAGAGGATCTCAGCCGTCTCCGCGCCGACCGACCAGCACTACCTGTTCCAGGCAGGTGCTGCTCGCGCTCTTTCGCGGTCGGCGTGGTCACGGGCACGATCCTCAGCTTCGAGTTCGGCCCATCGCGGCCGTCTGTAGGTCGGGGTTTATCCCCGACACGTTTGCCGCTAGTGTCGGGCGTAAAGCCGCCCTACAGAATCGTGTTCATGAACTATCCCGCCCGCGTCAGCCTCGGCCACTACCCGACACCAATCGAAAAACTCGCGCGGCTGGGAGCGCATCTTGGCGGGCCGGCGCTCTACGTGAAGCGGGACGACCAGTCCGGGCTCGCCACCGGCGGCAACAAGGTGCGAAAGCTGGAGTTTCTTTTCGCCGACGCGCTCGCGCAGAAGTGTGACCACGTCGTCACGCTCGGCGGCCCGCAGAGCAACCACGTGCGGCAGACGGCGGCGGCCGCGGCACGGCTCGGGCTACGGTGCTCGCTCGTGCTGCACGGGAATCGGCCGCCGCAGCGGCTCGGGAACCTGCTCCTCGACGAACTGCTCGGGGCGAAGATCCACTGGTCCGGCGCGCGCACGCGCGACGAGGTGGCCGCGGAGGTGATGACCGGCCTGCGGCAGGCGGGAGCGCGGCCGTATCTGATTCCAGTCGGCGGATCGAACGGCCTCGGCGCGCTCGGCTATGCGGTCGCGATGGGAGAGGCGATCGACCAGCTCGCGGCGCAGAAACTGGCGATCGATGCCATGGTCTTCGCCAGCAGTAGCGCGGGGACGCAGGCGGGACTCGTGCTCGGCGCAGCGCTTCGCGGCTTCAAGGGTCGCGTGCTCGGCATCAGCATCGATTCGGCAGAGGCGGAGTTGAAGGTCCGCGTGACGAAGATCGCCCTCGACGCGGTGAAACTCAGCGGCGCGGGCATCGCTGCGAGCGAACTGGCCGTGGACGTGAACGCCGGCTATCTCGGTGGCGGGTATTCCGTGGTCGGTGACCTCGAGCGCGACGCGATCCGCAGCTTGGCTCAGATGGAGGGGCTGCTGCTCGACCCGGTGTATACGGGCCGCGCGATGGGCGGCTTGATCGACCTGATCCGGCGGGGAGTTTTTGCGAAGACCCAGAGCATCCTCTTCTGGCACACGGGCGGCACGGCGGCGCTGTCGGCATTCGCGGACCAGTTGTGAGGACGGTTGCCCGTCGTCATGATCCTTCGGCGCTCTTTGCCACGCCTTCCCGTCCGGCCTCGACCGCCTTCCAGGTCCACCCGCCGTCGCCCGCGAGCTCGAGGACCGCGTCATAGTCGTCGAGACCGTCACCGCCGTCCCCGAGAGTCAGATACGTGATCGACCGCTCGGAGAGCAGGCTCAGGATCCGATCGACCTGTTCGGACCCGAGGGCCGTGCGCGGTCGCTCGAGGAAGGCGAAGCGAGGGGTGGCGAGGACCACCCGGGCGACAGAGAGAAGCTGCTGCTCGCCAAGGGAGAGAGCATCGTCCCAGTCCCGCTCGACGTCGAGGCCGCCCATCCGCTCCAGCGCGCTCTCCAGGCCGAGCTCGTGCAGCGAGCTCGCGATCTGCTCGTCCCCGATGTCCTCTCGTCCCGTCCGCACGAGCACATCCCGGAGCGTTCCCGGGGGGAGGTACGGCCGCTCGGGGAGGAAGAGAATGGCGTCGAGTCCGGGCCGGACGATACGTCCGCGTCCGTTTTCCCAGATGCCGGCGGTCGCCCGGAACAGCGCTACCTTCGCGGCCTCGTTCGGCCCCACGATCAACAGCCTCGTTCCGCGCGGAACCGAGACGGACAGCTCCCTCACCAAGACGTGGTCGCTGCCCGGCACGAGGAGCGTCAGCCGCTCGTAGGCGACGCGAGCCTCGTCCTCGCCCACCTCGATCGAAGCTGCGGCCGGTGACTGGACCTGCTCCATCGCATCCGCGAGCGACCCGAGACGTGTGACCACGGCGGCGAACGAGGAGATCGACTGGAACTGGGTGACGACGAGCGAGAGTGCGCCGACCAAGGTCGAGAAGGCCATCGCCGACTGAGTGATCACGCCGAACTCGACCTCGCCCCGGATGAAGAGCGGAGCCACGACCAGGGCCGGGATGATCTGGATCAGGTAGTTGTACCCGTTGGTGAAGAACGCCAGGTTGCGATTCACGGCGATGATCCGTCGCATGTTGGCCGTCAGGTCCTCGAACCGGCGCCGCAGCCGCGCGCCGATCCGCCCCTCGCGACGCAGGAGCGCGATCGACTCGGCGTTCTGCTGAACGTGAACGAGGTTCGCGCGGAAGTCGGCCTCCTTGTCGAGCTGGTTGTAGTTGAGCCAGACGAGCGGGCGGCCGAACAGGACGGTCAGGACAGAGCCGCCCGCCGCGTAGAGGACGGCGACCGCGAACAGCGGGCGGCTGATCGACCACAGCACGCCCGAAAACGCCACCACCGTCACCGCGGAGTTGCTCAGCAGGAGCACGAACGAGAGGGTGGTCGCGGTGAAGGCCCGGACGTCTTCGGCGATGCGCTCGTCGGGGCTCGTGAGCACGCCCGCGGCGCTCAGGCGGTAATACGCTCTCCGGTCGAGGTACGCGCCGAGGAGTCGCGGGGTGAGCCACTCCCGCCAGAGCAGTCCCAGCCGCTGCTCGCTGAAGGAATAGTAGGCTCCCACGAGCGCCGAGGCAGCGAACACCCCGAGGTAGGCGACTGCCTCCCGGGTGAACCGCGCCGAGTCGCGGTTAGAGATCGCCGTCATGAAGTCCCGGCCGACATAGCTGTTCAATACGTTCAAGCCGTTGAACGCGAAGAGCAGGGTGATGAGCAGGGCGAAGAGCCCTCGAGCGCGCCAACCGACCTCGCAGTTGGCGAAGTCACTGACCGCGCGGCGGAACTGCGACCACGTCTGCCGCGTGATGGGGACCCGGTGCTCGGTCATCAACAAGCCGGGCCGGTTCGGGCCACGTGTCGGGCACGCAGGTTCGAGCCGGCGAGGTTCACCGGATCAACCGGACCTTCGCAGGAAGTTCCTCGATGGTGGCCTGGGTGCCCGTGAAGCGCGTGCTGGGCTCGCCGTTCACCACGACCGCGCGCAGAGGCGCGTCGCCGGGCGGCTGAACGACGATCCCGCCTGCGGGGATCCTGACGTCCCCCGTGAGGGTGAGGTCCATGTCCACGGCTTCGCCGTCCCGCCTCATGGTGAAGCCGAGCGTTCCGTACCAGGTCGGCAGGCCGTGCACGCCGACTCCACCGTCGACCTCCAACCACTCGGCCGGAATCCCAGCGGCAACGACGAGGGCCTGGTCCGCCTCCCGCTCGAACGCCAACATGCTGCGGAACGCGAGGACAAATTCGGCGGCGATCCACGCGTGCGGCAGGTCGCCCATGTGCCCCGGGCTCCTCGGATCCCGCCAGGCGATCTCCGGCCACTGATTCCAGGCTGGTGGGCGCCGGTCCGCCAGGAAGAACTGCGCCAGCTCGAAGGCGCTCTGCCTCCTTCCGAGACGAACCAGCGCTCCGATGATACGGATCTCATACGGCGAGTAGTTGCTCCAGTCGACCTCACCCGTGCGCCGCTTCCGGAAGTTGGACAGGTATTCATCGAACGTCCGGTCGATGGCGGCCGCGGGCAATGTGTCCGCCTCGTCGAGCAACCCGATGGCGTTGGCGGTGGCGGCCGGATCGATGTCGGCCCATTCCACCGAGGCGGGGACGTAGTCGATGCGCCGGTCGGTCATGGTCGCCATGATGGACGCACGGAGCGTCTCACGGAAGGAGTCGCGCAGGGCAGCGAGACGCAGGGCCCGCGGCCCGTCCGCCAGGATCTCCGCCATGCCGGCGGCGTCCTCGAGGCCCCGGAGCGCCCAGAAGTCATCCCAGTACGAGTGGACCGGATGAGCCAGGTAGCCTTCGTGGCTGACCGACTCGGGCAGCAGCCCGTAGCGCGCCCGTTTCTCCGGCGTCTGGAACTCGGCCGTGAGACGCTGGCTGCGCAGGGCCTCGATGCGGTCGACGGACCTCATGACCGCGGGCCACATGTCGGCGAGGAACGCGCGGTCGCGGGTGAAGCGGAAGTGCTCCATGACGGCGTAGATGAGCTCGCCTTGGCTGTCGTACTCCGCGAGCCAGTCGGGGCCGTTCCGGTCGACGCAGCAGGGGACGGTGCCGTCGGGCGCTTGATGGGGGGCGTACCAGCGGATGTAGTCCCGCACCTCCCCGGTGCAGCCCACGCGCAGCAGGGCCGCCGCCATCGTCGCGCCGTCGCGAATCCACGATCGCGCGTAGCGGCGGGGGCCCGGCTGGAACGCGGGTCCGTCGCGATTGATCAGGATGTGCGCCGCGGCCGTCCTGAACGTGTCGGTGAAGGCTCGAGCCGTCGCCGGGAGGCGAATGTCGACGCGCCCGAGCTTGGCGCTCCACTCGCGGACGGCGACGTCGAACTGCTCCGCACCGTCCAGACCTCGGGACGAGGGGGCGAGGGCAGGGTCCGCGGGGCCGAAGGGAGCCGCCAGATACAAGTCCCGTGCAGAGCCCGGGGGGAGGTCGAGGTCGTACCGCAGGGCCCCGGAGGCATAGCCGAAGCCGTCGCTCACCGCGTCCTCGGGGGGCAACTCGCCCGAGAGCAGGTACTCGGTTACGGCTCCCTCCTCGAAGGCCGCCACCCCGAACCCGCTCGGCGCGGTCAGGGGAATCACTGCCTTCCGGCGATTCACCCACACGGCACCCGTCGCGTGCTCGAGCGTCGTGATGGCGCTCACGCCGCCGAGGTCGTCGAAGGCCTGCCATGGCGGCGTCACCTGGAACGGGCGCAAGGCGGCGAAGAACCGCACGTGCCGGGGCTCGGCCTCCAGGTTCTCCAGCCGGTACCGGATGTACAGGACGGCCTTCCCCGCCTCGCCGGTCGCGAAGGCGGTGGCCCTGAGAACGATGCCATTTTTCCGCCACACGGACGATGGGATGGGAAGGAACCCCTGCTCCAGCTCCTGCGTGGGGGAGCCGTCAGCCCAGGTGACGAGCCCCTCGCCGACGTACAGAAGGGGCTCGATCGAGAACGTGCCCCTGTCGACCTCGAGCATGCCGTCTTCGTTGAGGAGTCCCTGCGTGACGCCTCCGAGAGCGCTGCCCACCGGGGTCCAGTAGGTCTGCTCTCCGCAGAGGTATCTGGGGAAGAGTCCCCTGGGCTCGTTCGCAGCGATGTTCTGGAAGAACGCATTGAGCGAGCGGGAGAACTCGTACGGCCTGACGTCGATCTCGGCAATGCCGATTCCCTTGCCGTCGACGCCCTGGTGCAGGCGAAGCCGGAACCGTCGCGACGTGCCGTGGGGCAGGTAGACGTAGCTCCGCGCCGCGCCGGGGCGCCTGGCCGAGTAGAGCGTCTTCCATGCCGTGCCGTCGTCCGAGCTCTCGAGGTCGAACGGCCGCGCCGTCGTCGTCGGGTCCCAGCGGACGATCAGCCCTCCGTATTCGCGCGCCTCTCCGAAGTCGACCAGGAACCATTGCGGCTCGTCGGAGGGCTCACTGCGCCAGCTCGTCTCCACACGACGGTCGACGGCGCACCGGGGCTCGTGCCCTGGCAGCGAGCTCGACGCCTGGACGGCGGGCGTCGAGCGAACGCTATGATCCTCGAGGCACAGGTTGGCGATCCAGACCGTGCCCCTCCCCCCCGGAGGCGCGGCAATCGCGAACTCGATCGCGCCGACCTGGCGCATGGGGCCACTTCCCGCAGGTCCCCACGCGAAATCGATCTGGCTGCTCCCGATCCGGAGGGACCGCCACTCCGCGGGGAAGCCGAAGCCGTCCTCCTGGTACCGCCAGACGTTGTGGCCGCTTGGGTCGACCAACTTGAACTCGAGCTTGTTGGCTGGCGCCACCCCATGGACGTCGAAGGTGAAGGCATAAGCTTCCGGCAGTGGGAACGAGAAGCGCTTGCTCGCGACGACGAAGCCACCGCCGCCTTTGAAATCGAAGTCGAGCCGCAGGGCGCCGCCGCGGGGCCCTCGATCCGGGGAAATATCGAGCTGCGCCTGTCCTGACGCCACCGGGCTCCAACCGGAGAGGTCGGTGAAGTCGTCGAGAACCGCGCCCTTCATGATTGCGGTGGCCGTCCTTCGGTCGCCCGTAGCCGCGCCGCCCATCGGTGGTACGCTGTCCGGTCCGACTCGCCGGGCGACGAGAACACGCGGAGCCACGTCCCCATCAGATCGGCGACGGACTCGACGGCTCCCGGAAACAGCTCGTACGGCGCGATCTCTTCGGGAGCCCTCACGAGTCCTCTCGGCGGTTTCGACGGCTCGGTCTCTACCAGACCATCCGGCCCGTGGTCATCGGCGTGGTCCATGGGCTCGCGGGATCGGCGGCGGTGGCGCTGCTCGTGCTCGCCACGATCCCGAGCCCGCTGTGGGGCGTCCTGGACCTCCTCATCTTCGGACCCGGAACGATTTGCCGGCATGATGCCTATCACAGGGGTCAACGCCGCCCCCTTCGCTTATACCGCACGACGGGCCGGATGGGTGAACCGCCTGCTCGGGATGGCTGCGGGTGTCGCCAGCCTCGTCTTCGCGCTGGCGGCCTCAGACAAGGCCCGCTGCGAGCGCACTGTGCCGTACGTCCGCGACGACTGCTTCGGCAGGTGCCTCATTCGGAAAGCTGTGTTGAACTGCGAGCAGCTGGACCGTCGCTGAGGTTCCTCGGCGCGGTTGACAACCCTCCGCGCCGACTTAGGTTTCGAAGTCCAATGGAGCGCCTCCGACTCGTCCCGCTCGACGACACCGTCGTTTTTCCATCCATGACCGCGACGTTGCCCGTGGACGTCGGCAACGACCACCGCGTCTTCCTGGTCCCGCGCCACGGGGGCGACTACGCCTCCGTCGGCGTCGTCGCCGAGGTGGTGAATCGGGTCCGCCTGCCGGGCGGCGGGCGGGCCGTCGTGCTGTCGGGCCTCCACCGCGGCGTCGCGGGCGCCGCGCGCAACGACCCGTCGGGCCACCTGGTGGTGGAGGTGGAGGCGAAGCCCGACGAGACG
>WNFR01009760.1_pt1 | contig 11617 bp, 10 predicted proteins | sample 5400221 | NCBI WGS metagenome assembly WNFR01 (sample SAMN13153357, study PRJNA577476) | soil metagenome | isolation source: 40 cm soil under Madrone tree | place: USA:California | collected 2016-06-14 | reverse complement strand
ATCACCGATGGCGCCGCGTTCGGCGATGTCGATCGCAGCCAGCGCGGGCTGCGCCGGCTCGCCGTGGCAGAGAAATACGGCCTGGTGTGGGTGGTGCCGACGGCACTGGCGGCGGGCGAGGAGGCCGACCTCGACATCGACCTTTATCTCGGGCCGTTGCAGGCCGATCTTTCAGGCTGGGACATGGCGGGCTGGGAGCTGCACAGTTCATCACCGATCCGGCCGCGGATGAACTGGAAGCTGGTGATCGACACCTTCCTCGAGCTCTACCACTTCCGCTACCTCCATCCCGGCAGCGTCTATCCGCTGTTCCTCGACAATATCGCCACCTACGAGCGCATGGATCGCCACATCCGGCTGTCGGCCGCCAAGCGCAGCCTGACCGAGCTCGAAGGCCAGCCGAAGGAAAGCTGGCGCATCCTCGACCACGCCATCGTGCTCTATCAGCTCTTCCCCAACACGGTGCTGGCCTACACCCAGGATCATTGTGGCGTGTTCACCAGCTTCCCGGTCTCGCCCGATGAATCGGTGATGCATTTCTCCGTGCTGGTGAGTCCGGAGGAGAAGGCCAAGAAGCCGGAAAGCTACTGGCAGGCCAATGTCGACCTGTTCGCCACCGCGCTCGACGAGGATTTCGGCATCGGCGAATCGATCCAGCGCAATTTCCGCAGCGGCGCCAACCACGAGCAGACCTTCGGCAAGTTCGAGAAGGCACTGGGCTGGTACCACCGCGAGATCGACAAGGCGGTGGGCTGACCCCCTCCGGCTAGGCGCCACCTCCCCCATATGATGGGAGAGGCATGACAAAGAGCGGCATCTCTCTTCTCCTCCCCCTTCATAAGGGGGAGGTGCCCCGAATGGGGCGGAGGGGGTTACTTGATCGTCACCTGATGCGTGACCTTCTCGCCGTCGGTGACGGTGACCTCGCGGAAGCCCAACAGCTTCAAGAGGTCGAAGAAGGTGGCGTCCTCCGCCACCGTGCGCTCCTGGAAGAATGGCGACAGGCGCGACATTGTCGTCATGTTGGCGAGCAGCGCGCGCATGCGATAGACGGTGTTGAGCTCGCCCTGCTGCATGCCGACGATGATCATGCGATCGGCCTTCTCGCCCTTGGCGAACACCGCGTAGGGCACCCGATAGGCCGACTGGATCGTGCCCTGCGACACCACGGTGACGAACTGGATGCGCTGGGCGCGCTCGGCGCCGGCAATCGTCTGCATGGTCGATTCGAAGGTCTCGGTCGAGGTCGGCTTGGGATAGTAATAGCCGATATAGCGGTCCTCCCCGGCGGGGGCGGCGGCGGCAGGCTTGGTCGCGGCGGCCGGCTTGGTGGGGTTCTGTGCCGACGCCGACAGGGCGGCGGCCGTCAGCGCAACGACCAGGCAAGCTCCGAACTTCTTCATCATTTCTGTCTCTCCCCGAGATTGCTTCGGACTAGAACAACGTATAGCCGCCATCGATAACGAAGTCGCGCCCCGTTGTGTAGGCGGTTGCGCCACTCGCCAGGTAGACCGCGATCGGTCCGAAATCGGCGCCGACGCCCCAACGCCGCTCGGGAATGCGCGGCATTACGTTGCCGGCGAATTTCTCGTTGCCAAAGGCGGGGGCGGTCATTTCGGTCTCGATCCAGCCCGGCAGGATCGAATTGACCGTTATCTTGTAGCGCGCCAGCTCGACGGCGAGCGCACGCACCATGGCGGTGACGCCGCCCTTGCTGGCGCCGTAGTGGCTGGAGCGGGCCGCGCCCTCGATCGCCGCGGTGCTGGCCATCGCCACCAGCGACCCGCCCCGCCCACGCTCGACCATGTGCCGGGCGGCGGCCTGGAAGGTGAAGAACACGCCGTCGAGATTGACCCTGAGCACGCGGCGCCATTCCTCGTAGTCCATCTCCAGGATCGAGCCCTTGCCGCGACCCGAGACGCCCGAGTTGGCGACGCAATTGTCGACATGACCCATCACCTTCAGTTGGTGGGATTGGTGCCCCAGATGCAGACATCGGCGCCGGCCTCAGCCAGCGCATCGGCCATGCCGAAGCCGATGCCGCCATTGCCGCCGGTGATCAGCGACACCTTGCCATCGAGATCGAAGCCTTTGTAGGCCATGGAGGTTCTCTCCCTCAATTGTTCCTCCCCCGTCATACGGGGGAGGGCAGGGAGGGGGAAGGCCTCACCGCCGGTTCTCGAAATTTGAGATCTGAACTTGAAAGGCCTTTACTGATGCTCTCCCCCTCTGGCCCTGCGGGCCACCTCCCCCGTATGACGGGGGAGGAAGGTTGAGAGGTCAGTTCAACTTGTCGGTTTCGACCAGCACAATCTCGGCGTCTTCGACCGCCTTGATCTCGATCTCGGCCTGGTCGACCACGGCCACGCCGTCGCGGGCGTTGGCGACGATCGGCTTTCCGTCGCTGCCCAAGACCTCGATCTTGCCCTTGGCCGGCACCAGGTAGGCGGGCCTGCCGTCGAGCTTCTGGCGGATCGACTGACCCGCCTTCAGGGTGCCGGCGAACAGCGCGCCGTCGGCATAGAGCGGGATCGCGCCCTCATGCCCGCGGCCCGAGGCCAGCGGCACCAGCTTGCCGTCGCGTGCGTCGGCGGGAAATTGCACGGTCTCCCAGCGCGCCGGCACGCCCTGCTGGTTGGGCAGGATCCAGATCTGGAAAAGCTCGGTCTCCGCACTCTCCTTGTTGTACTCGGCGTGCTGGATGCCGCGGCCCGCGCTCATCACCTGGATCTGGCCGGCCTCGGTGCGGCCCTGGTTGCCGAGATGGTCCTGGTGCGTGATCGCGCCTTTGATGACGTAGGTCACGATCTCCATGTCGCGGTGGGGATGCGGCGGGAAGCCCGAGTTGGGCGCGATGCGGTCGTTGTTCCACACGCGCAACGCCCCCCAGTGCACGCGCTTGGGGTCGTCGTACTCGGCGAAGCTGAAATGGAAGTTGGCGTTGAGCCAGCCGTGGTTGGACTTGCCCAACTTCTCGAAAGGTCTGAGTTCGATCATGGGATTACCTCTTGATCGCCAAAATGGCCCGCCGAGCGGCGCGATCAAGTTTCCGATTGGTAACGGCAGACGTAGCGCAAATAGGTCGTGCGCCATGATTGCAACGGATGCAATTCACCGTCGTTGCCTCAAAGGCGGGCTTGTGAGGGCCAATGCAACAACCAACCGCCAACCGCGATATCATCGTCGTTGGCGCATCGGCGGGCGGCGTTGACGCTCTGCGCACCCTCGTTGCCGGCCTTCCTGCCGATCTGCCGGCGGCGGTTTTCGTCGTCCTGCATGTCGGCGAAGCGAGCCGCCTCGCCCCCATACTGGACGGGGCCGGTCCGCTCCCGGTCACGCCAGCCGCCAGCGGCGAACCGTTCGAGCGCGGCCACGTTTATGTGGCCCCTCCCGGCAAGCATCTGTTGTTACATGACAGTCATATTCTGCTGCGCCGGGGTCCGCGCGAGAACCTCGCGCGACCGGCTATCGATCCACTGTTCCGTTCGGCCGCCGCCACCTTTGGCAGCCGGGTGATCGGCGTCGTGCTGTCGGGCGCGCTGTCCGACGGGACGGCTGGATTGCGGGCGGTCAAGCGTTGCGGCGGTGTCGCCGTGGTGCAGGATCCTGCGGACGCCATGGTGGTCTCCATGCCGCTCAACGCGCTGCGCTTTGTCGATGTCGATCATGTCGTGCCGACGGCCGGCTTGGCGCCGCTGCTCAGCACGCTGGCTCGCCAGAAGGCGGGCCCGACCCCCGAGATTCCGCTCGATATCCGGTTGGAGACGGCGATCGCCGCCCAGGAGCTGGCAGATATGCGAATCGACGACATGCTCGGGAAGCCTTCCCGGTTCACCTGTCCTGAATGTCATGGCGCGCTGTGGGAGATCGAGGACGGCAAGATGCTGCGCTACCGCTGTCACGTCGGCCATGCCTTTACGGCGGACGCCGTTCTGACCTCGCAGACCGATGAAATCGACCGGCTGCTCGGCACCTTGCTGCGCTCCCATCAGGAACGCGCCGCCCTGACCCGGCGCATGGCCGAAAAGGAGCGGACCGACGGGCGAGACATGCTTGCCGCCCAGCTTGAGCGCCGGGCGATCGACTACGAGGGCGACGTGCAGCTCGTGAAAGGCCTGCTGCGCAATGGCGAGGGGGAGCGGGACATGGTAGCTAACGGCAGCCGCAGGAGCTCGCTGCCGCATGACGACAACCGATAAGCGCACCGACGAGGAGCGCATCGATCAGGAAGGGGAGCACGACCCGCGCCGCAGCCGGTCCATACCCGTCGTCGGCATCGGCGCGTCGGCCGGCGGCATCGGCGCGCTCGAGGCCCTGCTGCCGCTCCTGAAGGCCGACAGCGGGACCGCCTTCGTGATCGTCCAGCACCTCGATCCCAACCACCAAAGCCTGCTGGTTTCCCTGCTCAGCCGCGACACCGAGATCCCGGTGGTCGAGGCAACCGATCGGATGCCGATCGAGCCCGACCACATCTACGTCATTCCGCGCAACGCCACCCTCACCATGAGCGCCGACCACCTGCGTCTAGGACCGATCGCCGAGCAACGCGGCCAGCGCGCGCCGATCGACGCCTTCTTCATCTCGCTCGCCGAGGCCAAGGGCGAGAACGCGGCCTGCGTCATCCTTTCGGGAACCGGCAGCGACGGCACGATCGGCCTGCGCGCCATCAAGGAGAACGGCGGGCTCACCATCGCGCAGGACGGCGCCGAGTACGACGGCATGATGCGAAGCGCGGTGCGCACCGGCATGGTCGATTTCGTCCTGCCGATCGCCGAGATTCCGTCCAAGCTCGACGACTATTTCCAGCACTTGATCGAGATCGACGGGCGCAAGGGGCCGGACGGCGTGCGCCAGGAGGCGGCCGACCATCTGGCGAATATCTGCGCGCTCTTGCGCGTGCGCACAGGTCATGATTTCAGCGGCTACAAGGACAAGACGGTGACGCGCCGCGTGCAACGGCGCATGCAGGTGTTGCAGATCGACGAGGTTCCCGATTTCATCGAGCGCCTGCGCAAGGACCCGCAGGAGATCGATTCGCTGTTGCAGGACCTGCTGATCGGCGTCACCAACTTCTTCCGCGACCCGCAGGCCTTCGAGGCGCTGGAACGCGAGGTGATCCCGCGCCTGTTCGAGGGCAAGGGCCCTGACGACACGGTGCGCGTCTGGGTGCCCGGCTGCTCGACCGGCGAGGAGGCCTATTCCATCGCCATGCTGTTGCGCGAGCACGGTCCCAAGGACCAGGCCGCGCCCAAGCTGCAGATCTTTGCCAGCGACATCGACGAGGAGTCGCTGCAGCTCGCGCGCGTCGGCCGCTACCCGTCGACCATCGTCACCGACGTGCCGCCGGCACGGCTCGAGCGTTATTTCGTGCGCGAGGACGGCACCTACCGGATCGTCAGCGACCTGCGCGAGATCTGCCTGTTCTCGGCGCACAATCTGCTGCGCGACGCGCCGTTCTCCAAGCTCGACCTGATCGCCTGCCGCAACCTCTTGATCTATCTGACGCCCGACCTGCAGAACCGCCTGATTCCGCTGTTCCACTACGCGCTGAACGATTCCGGCTACCTGTTCCTCGGCACGTCGGAGAACGTGACGCGCCATTCGCGTCTGTTCGCCACCGTCGACAAGTCGCACCGCATCTTCAAGCGACGGCCCCAGATCGAGCGGCGGCTGCCCGAGTTCCCTTTGACGGCGCCAGAAGGCGCCTTGCGCAGGGTGCCGCCGGCCCACCGGACCACGGTCGAGCACGAGCCGCTGCAGACGATGGCCGAGCGCCAGCTGCTCGACCGCTACAGCCCGGCCTATGTCGTCATCAACGCCGATGGCGAGCTGATTCACGGTTCGAGTCGGACCGGCAAATATCTCGAGCTGGCACCCGGCGCGCCGCGCATGGACATTTTCAGCATGGCGCGCGCGGGATTGCGGGCCGACCTGCGCGCCGGCGTGCACAAGGCGGTGAGCACCGGTCAGGTCGCTGTCCAGAAAAACCTCATCGTCGGCACCAATGGCGGCCGCCAGACGATCGACCTCATCATCCAGCCGATGCGGGCTGGACCCTCGCAGGACATGCTCTATCTGGTGGTCTTCCAGGATGTCGGCGCCATCAAGGTGGCGTCCGAAGCCGAGCCGGCCGACGCCCCGGAGGAGCTGGAGAACGACAACCTCCGGCAGCTCGAGATGGAGCTGAGGACCACGCGCGAGCGCCTGCAGACGACCACCGAGGAGCTCGAATCCTCCAACGAAGAGCTGAAGTCGGGCAACGAGGAACTCAGCTCGATGAACGAGGAGCTGCAGTCGGCCAACGAGGAGCTGGAAACCTCCAAGGAGGAGCTGCAGTCGATCAACGAGGAGCTGCAGACGGTCAACGCCGAGCTCAACGCGCGCGTCGAGGAGCTGAGCCGCGCCAATTCCGACATCGCCAATCTGCTGGAGAGCACGCAGATCGCCACCGTGTTCCTCGATCGCAACCTTTCGATCAAGAGCTTCACGCCGGCCGCCAAGGATGTCTTCCGCCTGGTCGAAAGCGACACCGGACGGCCGATCACCCATGTCCGAGCCCGCTTCCGGTCGGATACGGTGCAGGACGATGCCGAGCGCGTGTTGCGCACGCTTTCGACCATCGAGCACCAGGTCGAAAGCAGCTACAACGACGCGCGCTACATGATGCGCATGATGCCCTATCGCACCGTCGACAACGTGATCGGCGGCGTGGTCATCACCTTCGTCGACATCACCAGGATATCCGCCGCCGAGACGCGCATCGGCGAGCTGACGCACGACCTGCGCAACCGCATACAGAACCTCGAGACGCTGCTCAATCTCCTGCCGGTCGGCATCCTGATGTTCGAGAACCACCGGATCGACCAGGTGCGGGTCAACCGCTACGGCGTGCAGCTCCTGGGCGAGAGCGGCGCGGCCGGCGAGACCTCCGACGGCGGGGGGCTGCGTCTGGTCACGGGGGTGCTGCGATTTTTCGAGGGCGAACGCGAACTCGAGCTCGACCAGCATCCGCTGCAGCGCGTGGCCCGGTCCGGCGAACCGACGACCGGCTTCGAAGGCAAGCTGGCGCGAGCCGACGGCAGCCGGGTCGACGTGCTGGTGTCGGCGACGCCGCTGTTCGACGAGGCGGGCAACGTGCGGGGGGCCATCGCGGGCCTCCTCGATATCTCGGAGCGCAAGGCCGCCGAAACCCACCAGCAGGTGCTGCTCTACGAGCTGCAGCATCGCGTCAAGAACATTCTGGCGACCATCGGCGCGCTGGCGACCCGCATGTTGCGCGACGGCGGCTCGCTCGAGGATTTCTCCACGGCGTTCCTCGGACGGCTGAGGGCGATGGCGACGACACACGATCTGCTGTCGCGGACCAACTGGGCCGGCGCCGATCTACGGCAATTGCTCGAAACCGTCATGCGCGGGCAGAGCCCGGCGCAAGGCGCCGTGATCCTCGAGGGATCTGACGTTCTGCTGACGCCGAACACGGCGTCGACCCTGGGCATGGTGTTTTACGAGATGGCCACGAACGCCGCCAAATATGGCGCCCTGTCCGAGGGGCGGGGCCGCATCGAGGTGTCATGGCGGATCGTGCCCGCGGCCGACGGCGATCGGCTGTCCGTCGACTGGCGGGAAATCGACGGGCCGCCTCCGCCGCCTTCGATCGCCGAGGGTTTCGGCACCGGTTTCATCAGACGCAGCGTGGAATATGAGCTGCAGGGCACGGCGACGACGGAGCCATCGCCTACCGGTTTGCGTTGGGTTCTTGACGTCCCTGCGAGGGGCAACGTCCAGCGGACGTGAGCCAAGGCCGGAAAGTGCATGCCGTCGATGCCTTCAATTCCATGATTTCCTTGAGTTTTCGGGACGTGTCGCGCCCGCCCAGGCTGTTCGGCCGGCGTGAGGTCGCGACCGCCGTCGCCCGGCATCTTGCCTCGACCGGCTGATCGCCGCGGCGTCCCGGCAAAGCGCCCACGATGATCTTCGACCTGCTGCGCGCCGCCCTGCTGTACGTCGTGGTACCGGTCTGGCTGGTCGCGGGCTTCGCCGATTATTTGTGTCACAGGGCTTCGCGTATCGAGTGCACCAGCGGCCCCAAGGAGTCGCTGCTCCACGTCGCGCAGCTCGCCGAAGCGGGGTTGCCGCTGCTGGCGGCGCTTCTCCTGGAGATCAATGCCGGCGTGATCCTGCTGATGATCCTGTGCCTCTTGTTGCACCAGGCGACGGCGATCTGGGACGTGCGCTATGCCAACGGCACGCGCACGGTCTCGCCGGCGGAACAGCATATTCATGGCGTATTGGAAATGGTTCCGTTCCTGGCGATCTTCGTTGTCTCGATCATGTATTGGCCCGCCGTCCAGTCGATCATTGGCGACGTCCCGGCAATTTTTGTGCCCTCCCTCAAAAGGCCGCCGCTGCCGGCATGGTACCTGGCGAGCGTGCTGTTGGCCGTAGTGGGTCTGGCGGTCCTTCCTTATGCCGAGGAATTGCTGCGCGGCCTGCGCTGGCAGCGCCAGTCAAGCCGCTCGAGGAATCCGCGGTCCGCTTGAGAGTTGGCCTGTCGATTTAGGTTGGAAGTTCGAACTTCGATACAAACGAAACGCTTATCGTCCGAGAGGAAGCTGAGGGCGCATGTCGTCGATGCCCCGCGAACTCCGTGGTCTCAGGATTCTCGTGGTCGAGGATAATTTTCTCATGGCCGAATCAGTGCGCGATCTGCTCGACGAATGCGGCTGCGAGACCGTGGGCCCTGCGCCGCGCCTCGCGGTCGCGCTGGCGCTGGCCGGCCAGGAGCCTCTCGACGGCGCTCTTCTCGACATCAATCTGGCGGGGGAGTACTGCTTTCCGGTTGCAAGACTGCTGCGCGAGCGAGGCGTGCCTTTCATGTTCCTGACGGGCTATGACGACTGTTCCATCGTTCCCGTGGCGTTCCGGGACGCGCCACGGCTGTCCAAGCCGTTCGACCGCCTGGAGGTTGCCGTCACGGCTGCCCGGCATTTTGTTCCGGCCGCGTCCTGATTGCCTGGAGACTGGCTTTGACTGTTCCGACCCACCAGCAGGATCGTCGACCTTGGCACGGAGGAAGGATCCTCGTTGCCGAGGACAATCACATGCTGGCCGACGTGATTTGCGATTTCCTGCGCGATTGCGGCCTGACGCCGGTCGGGCCGGCCGGCCGTCTCGCGGAGGCGAGCCGTCTCGCCCGTCAGCGCGCATTGGACGGTGCCGTGCTCGACCTCAAGCTCGGCGAGCGCCTCTGCCTGCCGGTCTGCGCGATTCTGTCGGCCCGCCGTATCCCCTTCCTCTTCCTGACCGGCTATGGCGATCTGTCGTTGATCCCGCGCGAGTTCCGTTCGGTGCCGCTGATCTGCAAGCCTTTCGAAACCGATGAAATGAAATCGGCGCTTGCCGCGATGCTTGATCGCAGCCTGTCGGCATTGGTGCCCGGCGCCTCGCCATCGGCCCGACCGAACTAAAAAACCAACCTCATGCTGAGGAGGCCGCCCCTCGAATACCTCGGGGCAAACTCCGCGGCCGTCTCGAAGCATGGATACAGCGATTCTGGTTCCCACCCTTCGAGACGGCGCTTCGCGCCTCCTCAGGGTGAGGTCTTGCATGATGCCGCAGGATCGACTTTAGCCGGGGCTGACGGGCAACCGTGCGGTGGCGGAGCGCAGCCGCGATTGGGAGTCTTCGATCCGTTCGAGGCTACGCGCCATCAGCCGGTCCTGACGCTTGCGATGGATGGCAAGGCTTTCGCGAATACGGCAAAGGCGAAGCCTGGCCTGCTCCATCCATTCGCGTCGATCGACGTAGCTGGGCTTCGAGCGAGGCGCCGGGATCGATGACTCCTGCGGCTGGTACTGCTCGGCGCCAACCGCATCGCCGGACAGGCCGAACGTCAGCAATCCGATACGGCGCTGGCCGACCCCCGTCAGACGCAATCCGTCAGCGGCGTCTTCGACGAGAGCAAGCCTCATCAACCGTTCGGCATAACGGACGGCGATATCGGCCGAGCCGTAGGCCACACGCCGCAAAGCGATCTCTTCATTGGGGCTGAGAGGGACAATCAATCCGCGGTCCATAGGACCCCCCTGCTCATTCACCTCCAATCTAGCGCGTGCTTTGATTTCAGCTTCAAGACGGTTCTGCTAACCGCCTGTGGACAGTCGATACGAAACAAGGCGTTGAGGGTAAATCGCGGGCGCTTCTACCGCATTTGGGGCGACGGCGCTGCCGTCACCTTCCCCTGAAAGCCCGCGTGATCTGATCGTGCATTGGCTTCACGACATAGGACATCACGGTGCGGGGCGTGGTCTGGATGAAGGCCTCGACGGGCATGCCGGCGACGAGCTTCAGACCGTCGAGGCGCGCCAACTCGTCATCCGCAATGCGAATGCGCACGGCATAGTAGCTTTCGCCCTTCTTCTCTTCCTGCGTGACATCGGCGCCGATGCGCACGACCTCGCCGTTGAGCTCGGGCGTGGTGCGCTGGTTGAACGCCGTGAAGCGCACCACGGCGTGCTGGCCCATATGGACCTGGTCGATTTCGTGCGGCGCGATCCTCGCCTCGATGGCGAGGCTGTCGCCGTCGGGTACGATCAGCATGACGGCCTCGCCGGCCTGGATGACGCCGCCGACCGTGTGGACGCTCTGCTGGAACACCTTGCCCTGCTTCAGCACGGTCTCCTTCGGTCCGAACGATTCCAGGCGTCCGGCGCGCATCACCATCAAGCTGTCGACGCCGGCGAGCGCGCTCGGCCGATGGGCGATCACGATCGCGATGCCGCCGCGCGCGCGGATGCCCAGAATAGCGCGCGCGAGCGCTTCCTCGCCCTCATGGTCGAGATTGGCGTTGGGCTCATCCAGCACCACGAGGAAGGGTTCGCCGTAGAGCGCGCGCGCCAGGCCGATGCGCTGGCGCTGGCCCGCCGACAGCGCCGCGCCGGCCTCGCCGATCTCGGTCTCGTAGCCCTCGGGCAGGCCGAGGATCAGCTGGTGCACGCTGGCGGCCGTGGCCGCGGCAATGACCTGCTCGGACGGAGCCTGCGGCTCGAATCGCGCGATGTTCTCGGCCACCGTGCCGGCGAACAGTTCCATGTCCTGCGGCAGGTAGCCGATATGCGGCCCCAGCGCCTGCGACGACCATTGATCGAGAGCGGCGCCGTCGAGGCGGATCTTGCCGCGGACGGCGCTCCAGACACCGACGATGGCGCGCGCCAGCGACGACTTGCCCGACGCGCTCGGCCCGATGATTCCCAGCCCCTGTCCGGCCTTCAGTTGAAACGCCATGTCCTGCACGACGACGCGTTGCGTGCCCGGCGGCACGATGCTCACCGCCTCGTCCGCGAGGGAATGGGCCGGCTTGGGCAGCACCAGACGCGGCGGGTCGGCGGCGACCTTGCCCAGAAGGACATCGAGCCGCCGCCAGCTCTGGCGCGCCGCGATGAAGCCGCGCCAATGGGCGATGGCAAGCTCGATCGGCGCCAGCGCCCGCGAGGTCAGGATCGAGCTCGCGATGATGATGCCGGCGGTGGCCTGCTGGTTGATCACCAACCAGGCGCCGATCCCGAGCACGCCCGACTGCAACGCCATGCGCAGCACCTTCGACAGCCCGCCAAGGCCC
>WNFR01006868.1_pt1 | contig 11617 bp, 10 predicted proteins | sample 5400221 | NCBI WGS metagenome assembly WNFR01 (sample SAMN13153357, study PRJNA577476) | soil metagenome | isolation source: 40 cm soil under Madrone tree | place: USA:California | collected 2016-06-14 | reverse complement strand
TTCGCCCGCCACGCTCAGAATGAGCAAGAAACGCAGCCGGCTAGTCCGATGGTTCTCGCCCGAGCCTTACGGACCGAAAGGCTCAGGCCAGCTCACTGTGTGACGCCTCTGACCGGGCCCATGAGCGAAGCCCGGGGAAGCGGCAACTTAATTAATTAAGCTGCAAGTGCCAAGTTGTTGTTGGCATTTCTAGTTTCCACCAAGTTACGGGCAGGTGGACCCCGGCATGCCTTCGGGTCGCGACAGCTTCCGTCGAAACCGTGTCGCCCCCACAGACTCCTCAATTCTACCACTTGCGCCAAGACGACGTAGATGATGTTGTCAGCTTTCAGGGCGAATGGGCTGCCAGACACCCTGGTCCTAGGCAGAAGGGAGCCCGCTCCGGATACCGGTTCCTGGTTGTTAAGCAACGATTGGGCACAGGGGTACGGGTGGGGCGTTGACTCGCAAAGAGGTAGCTCGCAAAATGGCCAGACGGGGTAGTTTGGGCGGAATCCCCGAAAATTGGCATGGCACAGGAACCCAGCGTCGTGGAACAAGCAATCGTACGAGCGCTTCGCGATAACCTTGAGAGCGTCAAGCGCACGGCGGATGAGTTGCATCATGCCGTCAATGATGTGGTATCGGCTTGTGCGAGCAACAAGCCGACGAACGCGCTGCCGTCTTTGCTGCGCGCGCAAGCTTCCGCAGCTTCGCTGGCCGCCACGCTGGAAGTGCTTTCAAGATTTGTGGCTGTATCGATGCAGACGGGGCCGCGGTCGCCCATCGAAGCGCAACTTACCGACCTAGTTGGCAGAGTTGCTCCCGAGCCGCCAGCTGCGCCGCAACGGCCGGCGCCTTCGCAGCCGGTGCCCAAGGCGATCAAGGCAGCGCCTCCGCCGCCTCCACCAGTTGTGGAAGAGCCCGAAGCGCCGGAATTGGAACTGACTGCTGAGCCCGAACCGCTGGAACTCATGGAGCCCACGGCCGCGGCACTGGCCGAGCCCGAACTTGATGGCGATTTCAATGTCGATCGGCTTTCCGCCGAGGAACAAGAATTGCACCGGCGCGCGAATCGGGTCGCGAAAGTTTCGATGCAGGACATCAAGATGCTGCGGCCAGAGCAGGTGCGCCTGGGCCGCCAAAACAAAGATCTTTGCAACCGATTGAAAGACGACATTGAAAAAGCTCATCGAGAATACGACCGCCGTTTTAAACCAATCATGGATCATCCCGTCGATTATTTTTATCGCTGGATGGTGGAAATCCTCGCCGAAGGGGACGCGCAGGCGCTGGGCGAATACCCTTACGCCACGCCGGCGCGCCATCACTAATCGAACGCACGCAGCTCGTTTTTGTGGCCCTGCGCAAAATGCCGTATTATTCTGTTTAGCTATGTCGCGAACTTTTGTTGCGTTGGTGCTGATAGCCGGCTTGTCATTTGGCGGAACGCTGGACGCGTACGCGCAGTCGTCCACGCATCCGCGCAAATCGAAAAAACCGAAGTCGCCGCCTTGCCGGATAGGATGCAAACCGGATACCTCCGTGCCGCAGGTGGCTTCGGATACGCCGGAAGACGAAGCCGCGCAGAGAGAACTTTCCGACCTCGCCCGCGAACTGCACAACGCGGTACCCGGTGCGTACGCGAAACTTTCGGCCTTTGCGGTCAAGAACACCACGAATGTTTGGGGCGCCCGTGCGGCGCTGGCATTGGGCTACGACGACTATGCGAAGAGCCGCGCCGCGCAGGGTCTCGGCTGGCTATTGAAAGCGCAGAGCGACACGCTGTTGCGCGAATACGCGTTGTATTGGACCGCCCAAGCGGAGCGCGCGATGGGGCGCAACGCGGACGCTTACAAAGTGTTGCAAACTTTCCAGCAAGATTACCCAAACACCGCCATGCGCGAGGCGCTGCTGGAGGCCTTCGCTCCAACAGCTGTGCAGCTCGGACACGCGCAGGAAGCTATCGATGCGCTGGAGGCCTATTCCGCAACCACGTCAAAGCCCACGCTTCTTTATGAACGCGCCCACGCTTATCAGGCAGCACATCAACTCCCGCGGGCCGCGAAAGACTATCAAGCAGTTTTCTATAAGTACCCGCTTGCAGACGAAGCCAAGCCGGCAGGCTCTGCTTTGACGCAATTGATGCACGCACTGGGGAAGGAGTACGCGTATCCCGGCGTGGAATTGCAGGAGCAACGAGCCCAGGCGTTTTACGACGCGCACAAATGGAAAGAGGCGCGCACGGAGTATGAGAAGTTGCTGACCATGCTGAAGGATCCCGCGAATCCGGCACGGCAGCGAGCGCAGCTTCGCGATGCGGAGTGCCGCGTGCAGTTGAAGGGATCGCCTTCCTTGATCGCCGCGGTGAAGACGCCGGACTTGGAAGTGGATGCTGAACGGCTCTACGCGCTGTCTCAGGCTTACCGCACGGCGAAAAAAGAAGCGGAGATGTTTACGGCGTTGAACGCGCTGACGAAAAACTATCCCGAGAGCAAATGGTCCGAAGAAGGCTTGATGGCGGCAGGGAACTACCATTGGGTGGAACTCGATCGCACCAAGGCGGCTATCAACTACCAGCGCGTACTGGATTCTTTTCCAAACGGAAAGAACGCCTTCAATTGCGAATGGCGGATTGCCTGGGTCGCGTATCTGAATCGCCAGCCTGACGCCGATGACCGGCTCACGACATTTTTGTTGAAGTACCCGGCATCTTCCAATTCGGTCGATGCCCTTTATTGGCTTGGACGCAATGCCGAGCGCGCTGGGAATGCTTCGCGCGCGCGCAGTCTTTACACCAAAGCCGTCGAGCGGTTTCCACAGACGTATTTTGGCAATGCGGCGGCAGCGCGGCTCGCCAAACTTGGTCCCGGCGAAGAAAATCCCCCGGAGTTTCTGGAAAAAATTCCGCCGCCGCCCTCGCTTCGTGCGTTTGATGAGCCGATCCCGGTTGCGGCGGCCGATCGCTGGGCGCGAGCGCAGGCGCTGCGCGGCATCGCGTTCGATTCTTCGGCCGAGCAGGAGCTGAAGAACGCGTATTTTGCGACCTCCTCGCCGCGTTTTTTGTTGGAAGCCGCGCAAGCCGCTTTCGATCAAGGCCATTACGGCGCGGGGATGGCTTACGCACGGATCATCGTGCCCAACTTTGATTCTCGCAAAATCAGCGAAGTGCCGGTAGCCGCCTGGAAAGCGCTTTATCCGCTGCCCTATGAAGCAGCGTTGCGCCGCGAGGCCGCCAAAAATGATTTCGATCCCATGTTCGCCGCCGGCCTGATTCGCCAGGAATCGACGTTTCAGGCGGATGCCGTCTCGCGCAAAGACGCCATCGGCTTGATGCAGGTCCTTCCAAAAACGGGAAAGCTCCTCGCCAAGCAGCTCAAGGTCCGCTACACCAAGGACAAACTTTTCGAGCCGGACTACAACATTGAGCTGGGCATGGTTTACATCGCGGGCCTGGTGCGCCAGACGGGTGCTTTTGAATACGCCGCGGCTGCCTATAACGCCGGCGAGGACCGCATCGCTGCCTGGAAATCCGAGCGTAACTACGAGGAGATCCCGGAGCTGGTGGAGTCCATTCCGTTCACGGAAACACGCGAATACGTGCAAGTGGTCTTGCGCAACACGGCGGTCTACCGGATGATTTATGGGTCGCCGAGCGTGGCGCTGCAAGCTTCCACCGGCCACGCGCGCTGAAAGAAAAGTCCGTATACTTTAAACTTTCCTTGTAGGGGCGCAGTCCGTTGTGGCGGACGCCACTACAACTATAAATTGAGTATTTTGAGAAGGTGCAATGACAGCTCCTGATCTCTCCATGGCACAAATCTCGCGGCGCATGCTTTCCGCAAAGGCTGAACAATTCACGGAATCCGTGATCCGTGAAATGACGCGCTTGGCGCTGAAGCACAAGGCGGTCAATCTGTCGCAGGGGTTTCCTGATTTTGCCGCTCCCGAAGAAATCAAGGAAGCCGCGCGCCAGGCGATTTCCGATGACATCAATCAGTACGCCATAACCTGGGGCGCAAAGCCGCTACGCGACGCCATCGTTGAAAAATTCGAGCGCACTCAGGGCGTGAAGTACGATCCCGAACGCGAGATCACCATCTGCTGTGGTTCGACGGAAGCGATGATGTCCGCGATGATGGCGATCATTAATCCCGGCGACGAAATTGTAGTGTTTGAGCCGTTCTATGAGAACTACGGGCCGGATGCCATTTTAAGCGGGGCTACGCCGCGTTTCGTCAAGCTGCGCACTCCGGATTGGTCGTTTGACGAAAAAGAGCTTGCAGCTGCGTTTGGACCGCACACCAAAGCGATTATTCTGAACACGCCGAATAATCCGACAGGCAAAGTGTTTACGCGCACCGAGCTCGAATTTATCCGTGACCTGTGCGTGCGCTGGAATGCCTACTGCATTACCGACGAAATCTACGAACACATTCTGTACGACGGCGCGGAACACATTTCCATGGCGCAAATTGATGGCATGCGTGACCGCACGATCGTCATCAATGGTTTGTCGAAGACCTATAGCGTAACGGGATGGCGAGTCGGATGGGTGCTGGCCCCGCCGGAACCGACGCAGCCGATTCGCAAGGTCCACGATTTCCTGACGGTTGGCGCCGCAGCCCCACTCCAGCAAGCGGGCGCGAGTGCGCTGCACTTTCCGCAGTCCTACTACGATAAGCTCGCCACTTCTTACGCCGCCAAGCGCGAACGGCTGTTGAAAATTCTCGCCGGCGCCGGTTTCACGGTGTTCAAGCCGCGCGGCGCGTACTACATCATGACGGACATCTCACGATTCGCCGATCCCGACCCGGTCCGTTTTAAGGCGGACACCAAAGACGTGCGCTTCGCCAAGTTTCTAGTCGAATCCATCGGCGTTGCCGTTGTCCCTGGTTCCAGCTTTTACAACGATGCGCAGGATGGCGCCTCCCAGGTTCGGTTTACTTTCTGCAAAAGAGAAGAGACCCTCGCGGCCGCTGAGGAGCGCCTGGCGAAACTCCATATCTGACGATTCCTACCCAGAATGCTTCGGCAGTTTCCTGACCTGATGCATTGCCGTGCGCGGGTTTGTAAACTCTGTGCTAGAATCCGGCTCGAGAAACCCAATGGCGACGAAACTCGACCTCATCCCGCACGATACTCGCATGGAAGCCAACGGCGAAGGTGCGGCGTTCGACATCTCCGCAAGCGCCACACGCACGTTTCTGTGCCGCCTCACGGTCACAGAGCAGATTGAACAGGAATCGCTCGATGTGTCGATTTGGGGTTCTGCCGAGGGGACAACCTGGACGAAGAAGCCGCTGCTCAAGCTGCCACAGCAGTTCTACCGCGGCAGCACCAAGATGATTCTCGATCTCTCGCTGCGTCCGGAGACCAAATTCATTCGTGCTGGATGGGAACTAGCTCGCTGGGGCAGGGTAGCCCCGCTGCCCATGTTTGTCGCCGGCTTGGAGCTGGAAGAGATTCCGCCAATGTCACGGGAGACGCCCACGACGAGAATCGCGCTGGCAGCAAAGTAGCGAGCAGAACTGAAACAAATTGAACTCAGAAATATCCGTCGGGGTGGTACCAGGTAAGGTTTTATTGCTAAATTTTAGATAAATTGTACAGTTTTAACCCATTCTCGCGTTTTTTTAGGGGTAGGAGACTGACGGTCGGTTGCCCTGTGGTGGTTAGCCCCCTACCCCGCGAGTGGTCTTGCCTGTATAGACGAGGTGAGGCCCCAAATAGTTTCCTGATCGCATCAAAATAGTTTGTAGGGCATCCAGTGTCCTATTCCCCAACGGATACGGTATCTAAGTATCGAGCGACCGCCGCCTTCCATTTAAACTTTTCCGAGATGGCCGCCTGCAGAGCCTGTGCCGCAACGGGCTCCCCATGGGTCAAATAGGTCTGTTTGGGAGCCGCAGGCAGCGCTGTCAACCAGCGCAGCAGCTCACTCTTCCCCGCATGGGCTGAGAATTGCCCCATTTCCGCGATTTCCGCGCCTACCGGCACATCCTGGCCGTAAAGCTTCAAGGACTTCGCGCCCTCCTGAAGAGCCCGTCCACGTGTGCCCTCGGCCTGGAATCCCGCCAAAATGACGGCATTGCGCGGATCGGGCAGCCGCTGCACCAGATGATGCAGTACCCGGCCGCCGCTTACCATCCCGCTGGCCGAAATGATGATGCATGGTTTCTTGACATTATTGATGGCCTTGGATTCTTCCACCGAGCGGGTCAAATGAAATTCATGAACATTCAGCGGATCGCCTTTGCCGTCGCTACCTTCCTCATGCACGTAATCCAGGTCGTGATCTTCTTTGTATTTCAGATATAAATCCGTCGCACTCAGCGCCATCGGGCTGTCCACATAAACTGGCAAACGAGGAATTCTTTGCTGGTCCTCCAACTGCCGTAGGTAGTACATGAACGTTTGGGTTCGCCCAATGGCAAACGCTGGAATCACAATGGAACCGCCGCGCTTTGACACGCGATTTACAATTTGAGCGAGTTCTTCCGCGGGATCACCTTGCTGATGTTCGCGGTCACCGTAAGTCGATTCGCAGATCAGCACATCGGCGTTTGATGGCGGCGTTGTCGGATCCTTCAGAATCGGCTGGTCGTATCGCCCGATGTCACCGGAGAACACCACGACGATCTTCTTGCCGCCCTCGGTGAAGGCCAATTCCAGGCTCGAAGATCCTAGGATGTGTCCCGCGTCATAAGAGGTGACGCGAAACTCGGGACTGATATCGAAGCTGCCGCTGCGTGGCATGCTCTTGATCAGTTTCAAGGTGGGATCCACATCTTCAGGTGTATAGAGCGGCTCGGGATTGGTGTGCCGGCTGTCCTTGTGGATCCGCGCGTGCAGTGTGTCTTCTTGCTGTAGATGGGCAGAGTCTTTCAGCAGGAGAGTGGTGAGCTCGATCGTCGCGGGATTTGCAAAGATTGGCCCGTGATAGCCGGATTTCACCAGCACCGGCAGCCAGCCGGTGTGGTCCAGGTGCGCGTGCGTAAGAACCAGATAGTCGATCGTCTTTGGATCGATGGGCAGGGGCTTGTAATTGCGTTCTTGAAGTTCCTGCGGGCCCTGAAAGATTCCGCAGTCCACCAACAACCGCTTGCCCGCCGCTTCCACTAGATATTTTGAACCGGTAACGGATCCTGCTGCGCCCAAAAAAGTAAGTTTTGCCATAGGTGTATTCTAGACGAACATTTCCTTCAGACAACCCGTTTCGCAGGAGTTAGAATCGCAGGAGCAATCATGCTTTCCGAGACGAACACAAATCCGGCGAGGTGTATCGCTCTTGCCACATTCGTTCTCTTTTCGCTGGCAATCGTTAGTTTCGCGGAGTCCTCGGCACGGGTGCTTTGAAGCTGTTCGCCACGAACTGAAAAACACTTGAGAGCGTGTTCTGCTGTACCTTCTTATTTCCTCGGTCATGGACGGAAACACCGTGCTCATGTAAAATGACCATTGTTGTTTCCTCCGGTGGGGCCGTGGCGCAGTTGGGAGCGCGCCTCGATGGCATCGAGGAGGTCGTGGGTTCGAATCCCATCGGCTCCACCAAACTTCTCTTGACTCCCGCTTCCATTTTCGCAAAACGAGTTCTGCTCGGTCTCCTTCTGTTCTTGGTTGTCCTCTACGGAGGTGACTTTCTCTACGTTCGCGTCCGATTACTTCACCCAAAGTCGGCCGAGCCGTTCGAAACGCTTAAAGCTCTGCGCGTCCTCGCCATTCCGGAAAAGAACGGCAAGACATCCTACGAGGTGGATGCCCAGAATCCGGAGCAGACGGTTACTTGTGTCCACTCGCTTTTCCCACATAGCGGATTTTCGCCGTGCTGGTACGTCAAGCCGAGGATCAACCAGCCGATCCCCATGTGATCGGCGCAGTACAGGCCATTCTCATCAAGAAATTCGGGAGGCGATTTGTAGTTACTTCTTTTCCGGTGGAAATTTCGGAGGAATTTCTGCGTAGCCCGGCGCAGCTTGTTTCAGGTTCACATCCACCTGCGCGCTGGCATCGCCAATCGCCCAGCGGATTCCGCCGCCCAGCACGTTCACGAAAAACTCATTTTTCCAATTCTCAGGCCGGTCGCCCATCGCGGTGAAGAAAACGCGCCCCTTCCCCTGCATCCGCGTCCACGTCATCGGATAGGGCGCGCGCTGGTAGCACTCGCCCTTCATGCCCTGCGTGTCCAGCGTAAGGATCACGTGCAGATCGGGCGTGAAATCCTTCAGCGAGTACCATTCTTCATTGAAACTAACCGGCGACTTCACGCCTTCCAGCCCCGGGAATTTCGGATCGTTGACGATCACGTTCGCGTCCTGCAACCGCGGCTCCCGCCCGTGAATGATGAATTCCGCGCCCAGCATTTTCAGGTAAGGATCCTGCTGTTCTCCATGCGCGATGTAGCGATTGGAGAGGTCCGGCGTATCTGGCGGTGTATGAAACGTGTCGCTCGCCGCGTGCACGCCTACAAATCCCATTCCACCTTGTATCGCGTCCAGCAACGCCTGCTTGCCTTTGGCCGACATCGGGGGCTTGCCATCCGTCCCCAGAGTCGTCAGGTCGCCGGTGGTGAAAAACACGACGGCGGCGAAAGAATGGATTCTTTTCTCATCAAAAATGCGCCCGTCCTTGGTCACTTCCACTTTGAATCCGTGCCGGGCGCCCAGGAGATTGACCGTGTCCTCCATGATGCTCGGTTTCCCGTCGACTCGTTTCACGACGGTGTGTTCGAATCCCGACGATTTCGTGAACACCAGCACCGATTTATTCGACTCCCCCAGCAGCCGATTGGAAAGCGCAAGCCCCGCCCCCGTCAACGTTGCGGCTCGAAGAAATTCCCTGCGGTTCGTAAATTCGTTCATGCTATTCCTCTCAGTGATGTCCTTCCGGGTGTTCACAGCCCGGAAAACTTGCAAACACGCGGTCCTCGGTCCAGCCCAGCTCTCGCATTCCCATTTCCGACGAGTAATACGCTCCGCTGATCCAGCCTTTCAAGTTCTCGAAGCGCCCGTGAAGGCCGGAATTTTCTTTCCCAACGTTGCCCGTGGCATCTTCCTTCGCCGGAGTAGCCGCCGCTTCCATCAGCAGCATATTCTGCTGGCGGTTATCAAGGGAAGGGAATCCTTTTCCGAACCGCTTCTGTGACTCCGCCTCAAACGCTGCGAGGGCCGCCACAAACTCTTTTTTGTGCGTGTCCGTATCCACGCTTAGCAGCAAGTCAAGAAATCGGTTCACCTGAGCCTTCGTCGAACCCGGCACAATTGCTTCCGCAATCGCGATCAAACTCTCATTCTGCTGCGAATTGAGGAAAACTGGCTTCCAATCCCCGGCCCCCAGTTTTTCCGCTTCTTCGAGCAACGCATCATTTTTCAAAATTTCATGAATTGGATGCGAAGCCGCCACCAGCGGCCAAGCCGCCCCTGCGCCCATGCCCGCAAGGAGCCGCCGCACTACCTCCCGCCGCGTGAGGTGTCCCATCGCTGCGGCCGTTTCATGAATCACTGGTAATACCGTCTTTGTTCCCAAAGCAATGACTCCAGCCTTCCGATTTCGCGCCGATGGTATCATCCACCAACAATCGTTCACAAGAACAACGCGAATTCTTTTCGATTGCTCAATTGACCTGCCTTCGCACACTTGCTAGCATTCGCTTCGGATTTTCATCCTATGCCTCAACAGAAAGATCATACATTTGACGTTATCGTGGTTGGCTCCGGAGCTTCCGGGGGTTGGGCCTGCAAACGCCTCGCGGAAGCCGGGCTGAAGGTTGCCCTTCTCGAAGCCGGCCGCCCGCAATCCGACAAGAATTTCACCGAGCACAAGCCCGAATTCGAGCTCAAGTATCGCAACAAGGCCCACGAACTCATCCGCAAGACTCGTCCCATCCAGGTCAAATTCGGCGTTTGCAACGAGTATACCTACGACTGGTTCGTCAACGATATCGAGGAGCCTTACACGACGCCCGCCGACAAGCCCTTCAATTGGATGGGCCGCGTGCGCATGACCGGTGGACGCACAAACGTCTGGGGCCGCGTCAGCCTGCGCTACAGCGATTGGGACTTCAAGTCCGCTTCGCTCGATGGCTATGGTGAAAACTGGCCCCTCGGCTACAAAGACATCGAGCCCTATTACGATCTCGTCGAAAAATATGTTGGCATCACTGGCAGCGCCGAAGGCCTCGAGCATCTCCCCGACGGCCAGTTTCAGCCGCCCGTTCCGCTCACTTGCCAGGAAACTCTCTTCCGCAATCGCGTCAAGGAAAAGCTCGGCCGCACCGTCATGCCCACGCGGTCCGCGAATCTAACCAAACCTACCAACGGCCGCGGTCCCTGCCATTATTGCGGCCCTTGCGAACGCGGCTGCATGACGCACTCGTATTTCAACTCCGCCTTCACCACCGTAGCCGACGCCCTCGCGACCGGAAACTGCACGCTCATCTCCAATGCGATGGCCTACAAAGTCCTCATGGACCCGGAACGCAACCGCGCTCGCGGCATTCTCTACATTGATCGCATCACGCGCCAGCCTCGAGAAATCTACGCCCGTGCCGTGATTCTCTGCGCGCAATCGCAGGAATCTGCCCGTATCTTGCTGAACTCGGCCACGCCGCAGTATTCGAATGGTCTCGCCAATTCCAGCGGCGTCCTCGGCCACTATCTCACCGCGCATGTCCGTAGCGGCGGCGGCAGCGGCGAATTCCCCGCCTTCAACTCCAAGCCTTCTCTCGGCGCACCCGTAAAGCCGCTAGGCATTTACATTGCGCGCTTCCGCAACTTGCCAAATACGCCTCCCTACAAAAAATTTCTCCGCGGCTTCGGCTACGAAGGCGAATCCTCCACCGAATTCAATTGGGACGCACCGGGCTTCGGCGAAGCTTACAAAAAAGCCCTTCTCCAGCCCCGCAACAGCATTCACATTACCGGCTTCGGCGAAGTCCTCCCCCGCTGGGACAATTTCGTTGAGCTCGATCCCAACGTAAAAGACGTTTACGGGATCCCCGTCCTGAAAATTCACATGTCCGACGGCGAAAACGAGCGCGCCATGATCCAGGATATGGGTGACTCCGCCGGAGAAATGCTGGAAGCCGCCGGCGCGAAAAACATTCGCACCCACGCCCACCCATCCGCACCGCGTTGGGCGCTTCACGAGGCCGGCATCGCCCGTATGGGCGCCGACCCGAAAAAATCCGTTCTCAATCAAATCCAGCAGACCTACGACATCAAGAATCTCTTCGTCATGGACGCTTCCGGCTTCACCTCGAATCCCTGCCAGAATCCCACGCTCACCATCATGGCGCTCTGCGTGCGCTCCTGCGACTACCTCATGTCCGAGCTGAAACGCGACGCCCTCTGAAATCCTCAGACTCGCGAAGCGCCCAGAGCCAGACACACCTCTACTCTTCCCGCTCATTCAGCGGTTCATTTCCCGCACGCCCTTATGTTTTTCAATGATTGTTGGCTGGGATCGCAGCGCTACCCAGCTTGACTCTCAACCACCGCGCACGACCGATCTGCCAAGACGGACTATCCGGCCTGCCTCTTCTGTTCCTTCTCCGCCCCATCCAGCCAGAGTTCCAGCACTGCTTGTGATGGAGGAGCGATTTCAATGAACCCCAGCCCTGCCCCCATGTTGGGCTGCG
>WNFR01042447.1_pt1 | contig 11618 bp, 9 predicted proteins | sample 5400221 | NCBI WGS metagenome assembly WNFR01 (sample SAMN13153357, study PRJNA577476) | soil metagenome | isolation source: 40 cm soil under Madrone tree | place: USA:California | collected 2016-06-14 | reverse complement strand
GTCGGTCTGGGAGATCGCCTCGATCACACTCCTGCGCAGCTCTCCGGCGGCCAGCAGCAGCGCGTCGCGATCGCGCGCGCGCTCGTGAACCACCCCTCCCTGTTGCTGGCCGACGAGCCCACCGGCAACCTCGATTCGCGGACCAGTCTGGAAGTGATGGGCATCTTCCAGGAGCTCAACGAGCAGGGGCTCACGGTGCTGCTGGTCACCCACGAGGCGGTGATCGCCGAGCATGCCCGGCGGGTTGTGACCTTCAAGGACGGCCTGGTCCTCAGCGAGGCGTCGCTTTCCCGCCGGCGCCTCGCATGCGAGCAGCTGCAATCCGGAAAGGAGCAGTCGGTGTGAACGCCTCGGCCTCCTTGCGGACCGCGCTCCGGGCGCTGCGCAAGAACAAGCTGCGATCGCTGCTCGCCATGCTCGGCATCGTCATCGCGGTCGCTGCGGTGATGGCCACGGTCTCCATCGGCCAGGGTGCCCAGGCCAAGGTGGTCCAGCGATGGGAGAGCCTGGGAGCCAATCTGCTGGTGGTCTCGCCCGGGTCCGTAGCCATGCACGGAGTGGCGACGGGATCGGGCGCGACCCAGAACCTGACGCGAGACGACGCCCTGGCGATCGAGCGCGAGCTGACGAGCTCCGTGTTGGCGGTCGCGCCCGTAAACAAGACCGGAGCGCAGATCATCTACGGCGACCAGAACTGGTTTACGCAGGTGCAGGGCACGACTGCCGCCTACCTACAGGTCCGCAACCGGCCGCTTGCCGAGGGCCACGCCTTCGGGCGCGAGGAGGACGCCTCGGCCGCGAAGGTCTGCATCCTGGGTGAGACCGTCGTGAAGAAGCTGTTCATTCCGGGTGCTCCCGTGCTCGGCGAGCAAATCCGCGTCAAACACGTGCCCTGCAAGGTGATCGGGATCCTCACCAGCAAAGGCCAGACCTTCGGCGGCACCGATGAGGACGACACGATCCTCATGCCCTGGTCCACGGTGGTGCGCAGGCTGATCGGGTCGCAGTCCGACGCCGTGGGAAAGCTGATGATCTCGGCGCGGTCCTCGCAGCACGTCGCCGACGCCGAACGGGAGGTCACCGCTTTGCTGCGCCAGCGTCACCGCCTCTCCGACGGGGCCGAGCCGGACTTCCAGATCCGGAACCATGTGGAGATGCAGGACGCTGCCAAGCAGAATACGGACACGATCGCAACGTTGCTCGAAGCCGTCGCCGCCATCTCCCTGATCGTGGGCGGCATCGGGATCGCCAACGTCATGCTGGTGTCCGTCACCGAGCGGACGCGCGAGATCGGCATCCGCATGGCGGTCGGCGGCCGCAGCCGCGACATCCTCTTCCAGTTCCTCACCGAGGCGGTGGTGCTGGCAAGCGTGGGCGGCGTCATCGGCCTGGCGCTCGGGATTGGCGCAGCCCAATGGATGGCGGCGAAGGGCGACTGGCCGACGCTCATCTCCCCGCCGGTCATGCTCGGCACGATGCTCGCGGCGGGCGTGGCGGGAGTGGTCGCGGGGTTCTACCCGGCCCTCCGCGCCTCGCGGCTCGATCCCATCGAAGCCCTCCGCTTCGAGTGACACTGCCGCCTTCAGATCAGCACCGATCCGCCAAACGTCGGACCGCATGATCACGTCACCTGAAGTGCACTGCGATGTGCAGTCCCGTCGAACACTGTTTCCGCGATCACCAACGATAATGTCTAGACCAAGCAGATTCGCAGAATTGCCAAATGGGAGGCCCGCTCGCGCAGATGTCGCGATTACAGCAACGCTGGACGAGCCATCGCCACCTTTACAATGTCCTTGCAATTATCTATCTAGGGAGTGCGCTTAGACGTTCCACTGGCAAGGGGTCCGACCGGCGCTGTTGGTCAAGGACCCGAGGGGATTGCCATGCACAACGTGTCCGCGGGCGAGTCGATCGCGGCGCTCAAAAGCCCGTCGATTCCGGACACGACCGTCCTTCCGGGAATCGCGCCGCGGACCTCCGCCGCACGGTCGCCCGTCCATGCGCTGCTCCGCCCGGACATCCGCGGCAAGTTCATCTTCGCGGACGACGAGAAGCTCTTCGTACGCGGCGTGACCTACGGGGCGTTCCGCCCCGACGCAGCGGGCCGCGAATATCAGAATCTCGCCGCCGTTGAGCGAGACTTCGCGCACATGGCCGCGTGCGGCCTCAACGCCGTCCGGATTCCGCACACGATGCCGGAGCGTCCGCTGCTCGACGCGGCCCGCCGCCAAGGGCTGCGCGTGATGGTCGGATTGTCCGCCGAGCAATACCTGGGCTTTCTCATCGACGGCAAGAAGGACGTCGCGGAGATAGCGGAGATGGTCCGCGCGAAGGTCCGCACGTGCGCCGGCCACCGCGCGCTGCTCTGCTACAGCCTGGGCAACGAGATCCCCGCCCCGATCGCGCGCTGGCTGGGCCGCCGCAAGATCGAACGTTACCTCGAGTGTCTGTACCACGCGGTCAAGGAGGAGGACCCGGGTGGGCTCGTCACGTACGTGAACTACCCCACCACGGAATACCTCCAGCTTCCGTTCCTCGATTTCGTCTGTTTCAATGTCTACCTGGAATCGAAATCCCGGTTCGAATCCTATCTCGCGCGTTTGCAGAACATCGCCGGCAACCGACCCCTGATGATGAGCGAGCTCGGCCTCGACAGCCTCCGCAACGGCGAGGATGTCCAAGCGCGATCGCTCGATTTCCAGGTTCGCGCGGCCTTCGCGGGCGGATGCGCCGGCGCGTTCGTATTCTCGTGGACCGACGAGTGGCACCGGCACGGCAGTCTCGTGGAGGATTGGTCCTTCGGTCTCACCCGTGCAGATCGATCTCCCAAGCCGGCGCTGCAGGCGGTCCGGGAGGCGTTTGCGCAACTGCCGTTCCCGCGGAACGGCTGCTGGCCGCGCATCTCCGTGCTGGTGTGCACCTACAACGGAGCGCGCACGATCCGCGATTGCCTGGATGCGCTGGAGCAGCTCGACTATCCGGATTACGAGGTGATCGTCGTGGACGACGGATCGACCGACGCCACCGCGGCGATTGCCCGCGAATATGATTGCCTGCTCATCCAGACCGAGAACCGCGGCCTCGCGTGCGCGCGCAACACGGGCTTGCAGGCAACGACGGGTGAGATCGTCGCGTACATCGATGACGACGCGTATCCCGATCCGCATTGGCTCACGTATCTCGCGTTTACCTTCCTGAACACGCCGCACGTCGCCGTCGGTGGACCCAACCTGCCCCCTTCCGAAGACGGATCGATCGCTGAATGCGTCGCGCACGCCCCAGGCGGGCCGGTCCACGTCCTCCTCACCGACTCCGAGGCAGAACACATCCCCGGCTGCAACATGGCGTTCCGCAAGCATTGCCTCGAGGAGATCGGCGGCTTCGATCCGCAGTTCCGGACCGCAGGCGACGACGTGGACGTCTGCTGGCGGCTTCAAGAAAAGGGCTGGACGCTGGGGTTCAGCCCGGCAGCGATGGTCTGGCATCACCGGCGGAATTCGGTGCTCACCTATTGGAAGCAGCAGACCGGCTACGGCCGGGCCGAGGCGATGCTCGAGCGCAAGTGGCCGCAGAAGTACAACGGCCCCGGCCACGTCCGGTGGGCCGGACGCCTCTACGGCAACGGGCTCCTGCATGCTTTGGGATGGCGCCGGCCGCGCGTGTACCACGGCATCTGGGGAGCCGCGCCGTACCAGTCGCTCTATCAACCCGCGCCGACCTCGCTCGGTTCGCTTCCGCAGATGCCCGAATGGTATCTGCTCATCGGCTTCCTCATCGCACTCTCGGCGTTGAGCCTGCTCTGGAGTCCCCTCGGTATCGCGCTGCTCCTGCTCATCGGCGCTGCCTTTCCACCGTTCGCTCAGGCCTGTTTGAGCGCGGTCCGGGCGCCGTTGGCGGGCGAGGCGCCCAACAACGTCGCCGCGCGGCTGCGCCGCCGGACATTGACCGGCGTGCTCCACGTGCTGCAGCCGCTCGCGCGCCTGCGGGGGCGACTCCAGCAAGGCCTGACTCCATGGCGCACCCGCGGCACCCTGCAACGCGCACCGCTCTGGCCGACGAAGACCTCTCTCTGGAGCGAATGCTGGCAGACTCCGGAGGTCCGCAGCGGAGCGCTCGGCGCGGCGCGGCTGCTCATGGGCGTGGAAGACCTTCCCGGCGGGCAGCTGGTCAGACTGCGGCTCTGGCCACACGTGGCGGCGGTCGGTCCGCTGCTGTCCGGGTTGTTCGCGGCGCTCGCCGTCGCCGCGCTCGCCGATCACGCCTGGTTCGCGGCGGCCACGCTCGGCCTGTTCTCGCTCGTCGGCGCGCTGCACACGATCGCGCAGGGCACGTCGGCGATGGCTACCCTCACCCGCGCGCTGCAGCAGCTCCGCGGCGAGAGGCAGTGATGGGCAACGTCGCCCTCTACCGCAAGCTGCTGCGGCAGACGCTCCCGTACTGGGCGGGCATCGCCGGCCTGCTCGCGCTGGGGCTGCTCGCCAGCGCGGTGGCACTCCTCAATCCGGTACCGCTCAAGCTGGTGGTGGATTCCGTCCTTGGCACGCGGCCGCTGCCTGGGTTCCTGCAGGGACTGGTCGTGGAACGGGCAGCGAGTCCGACAACGGCGATCCTGCTCCTGGCCATCGGCCTCTTGATCGCCGTCGCGGTACTGGGACTCCTGGAGAACCTCGCGAGCACGCTCTTGCGCGCTTCGGTCGGGGAGCGGCTGACGCTCGATTTCCGCGCCCGCCTGATGCAGCAGGTCCAGCGCCTCTCGGTCTCGCGTCACGATTCGCGGGGGACCACCGATTCGCTGTACCGGATCCAACAGGACGCCCTCGCGATCCAGTACATCACCACCGACGGCATCGTTCCCCTCATCGGCTCCGCGATCACGCTGGTGACGATGATCTTCGTGACGGCGCACCTCGATGGGCAGCTGGCGCTCGTCGCGCTGGTCGTCTCGCCGCCCCTGTTCTTCCTCTCGCGCATCTACCGCCCGCGCATGCGGAGCCAGTCTCTGCAAGCGAAGAAGCTGGAGAGCTCGGCGCTCGCCGTCGTGCAGGAGGCTCTCGGCGCGCTGCGCGTCGTCAAGGCCTTTGGTCAAGAGGCGCGCGAGACGGACCGGTTCCTTCGGCGCTCGCGCGAGGGGATGGCGGCTCGCATGCGCCTCGCTCTCCTCGAGGGCCGCTACGGCCTGCTGGTGGGCCTCACCATGGCGCTGGGCACCGCCGCAGTCCTGCTCGTCGGCGTGAGCCACGTCCGCTCCGGCTTGCTTACTCTCGGGCAGCTCCTGATCGTGATGGGCTACGTGGCGCAACTCTACGCGCCTTTGAAGACGATCGGCCGCAAGACGGCCACCATCCAGTCCCACCTGGCGAGCACCGCGCGCGCGTTTGCCCTGCTCGAGGAGCCGCCCGACGTGGCCGAGCGTCCTCACGCCCGCTCCATCGCGCACGCAGCAGGCAGGGTCGCGTTCCGGCACGTGTGCTTCTCCTACGATTCGATGCGACCAGCGCTGGACGACGTGACGTTCGAGGTCCCGCCGGGCGCGCGCGTCGCATTGGTGGGCACGACGGGAGCGGGCAAGACCACCGTCCTGCTCGACGGCGTGGACCTCCGCGACTATCGCCTCGCCGATCTGCGCGACCAGTTCGCCCTCGTCCTCCAGGAGCCGGTGCTGTTCTCGACCAGCATCGCAGAGAACATCCGTTACGGCCGGCCGACGGCGAACGACTTGGAAGTGATCCGCGCGGCCAAGGCGGCGGGCGCGCACGATTTCATCCTTCGCCTGCCCGGCGGCTACGAGACACCGGTCGGCGAGCGCGGGGCGCAGCTCTCGGGAGGCGAGCGGCAGCGCGTCGCGCTCGCGCGCGCGTTCCTCAAAGATGCGCCGATCCTGATCCTCGACGAGCCGACCAGCTCCGTCGATGTGGGGACCGAAGCCGCCATCCTCGAGGCGATGGAGCGCCTGATGCAAGACCGCACGGCGTTCCTGGTGACGCACCGGACGAGCGCGCTGAAGAACTGTGGCACGCGGCTGCAACTGGAAGGTGGACGTCTGGTGAGCGCAGCTGCTGTGGCCGCCTTGCAGGAGCAGTGACGATGCTCGACCTTCGCGGCGAAGTCCGGCGCGCATTGCAACAGTCTGGGGAGCCCGGCTGCGCGGAGCTCTGCGATGCCCTCGACGAGATGCTGGACGGCGAGGGCAAGTTGCCCGGCCAGGGCGTGACCCTTCGTCCGATCAAGCGCCGCGTCTTGCGTCTGCAGCTCCGCGCCGGGGAGGCGTCCCACTCGTACATCCTGAAACGGGTCGAGCCGCGGATCGCGCAGATCAACCGGCTCGCCGCGGACCGCTGGCTCCCGGCGCTGGGCCTTTCGGACCATTGCGCTCGCCTGCTCGCGACGGCGGCGGAGCGTCGAGGCCTGTGGACCTGGCAAATCTACGACGACATCGGCGAGGAGACCCTCGCCCGCCGTCCCGAGCGCTCGCGGCTCGAGGCCGCCGTCGAGTTCATCGCCGAGCTGCACGTGCGGGCCGGCGGGCATCCGCTGCTCCTCGAGGTCCGCCAGCACGGCCCGGACTGCGGCATGCACTTCTTCCGCACGAACATCGGCGACGCCATCCGCGGGCTCGAGGCGCTGTCGCGCTCGGAACTCACGCTGCCGCCCCAGACAAGGGCAATCCGGAGTCGGCTCCTCGAGCGCCTCTCGGCCCTTCTCGCCGATGCGCCGCGGCGGGAGCGGCTCGTGAGCGAGGCCGGCGGTCCGGAGACGATGCTGCACGGCGATCTCTTTCCCAAGAATGTGTTCGTAACCTCCACGGCCGACGGGCTGCGGGCGCGCCTCATCGACTGGGACCACGTCGGCATCGGCCCGTGGAGCTTCGATCTCTCGACGTTCCTGTTGCGCGCGCCGCCTGGCGAGCGGCCCCTCATCTTGAGCCGCTACCGGGAAGTCGTGGCGCGCGCGGGTTGGCGCATGCCCGGCATTGCCGAGCTCAACCTGCTCACCGAGACCGCCGAGTGCGCGCGCAGCGCCAACGAGCTGATCTGGTCTCTAATGGCGCTGCTCGAGGACGGCGCCGAGTGGGCGCACGGGAAGCTTGCCGAAATCGATGGCTGGCTGTCCGGGTTGCGCCCGGTGCTCGACGAATGAAACCGCCGGGCGAATCGGCCGTGCGCGGGGCGGCCCCGCGCTGGCTGGGCGGGGCGGGGCTCGTCGAAGAGCGGCGGGCGAGACTGCTCGAGCACGCGTGCTGGCGGGGAGGAAGCATCCGGCGTCCATGCAGCTATGGCCCCTCTATCGCCTCGAGGGCGTCGGCGATGGTGGAAGGTCCGTCATCGCGAAATGGTGCACCGGCGAAGGCGGCCGGGCCGAGCGGATGATCTACGAAGAGGTCCTCCCAGCAGTGCCCGTGGAAGCGCCCCGCTACTACGGGTCGGTCGATGACGCCAGGTCCGGAGGCTTCTGGCTCTTCCTCGAATATGTCGAGGGGGAGAAGTACTCGCGCCTGGTCCCGCTCCACCGCGCGCTCGCCGCGCGCTGGCTTGCGCTGCTCCACACCTCGGCCCCGGGCGCCGCGGCGCGCGCTCGTCTGCCGGACGGGGGACCACCGCGCCATCTCGCGAACCTGCGCGGGGCGCGCGATCGGATCCTGGGTCATCGCGCGAACCTGGCGCTCAGCGCGGACGAGGTGGGGTTCCTCGAGCTCCTCGTCGCGCGGCTCGATGAGCTCGAGGCCATCTGGGGCCGCCTGGAGGAGGCGTGCAAAGGTCTCCCGCCGGCGCTCGTCCACGGCGACTTCAAAGGGTCCAACTTGCGGATCCGCAACGGCCGCGACGGCCCGACGCTCGTCGCCTTCGACTGGGGAGAGTCGGCTTTCGGCGTGCCGGCCGTCGACCTCGCGCAGTCAGCGCTGCCCGAGAGCGCGCTTTGCGCCATCCCCGATCTCGAGATCTACGAATCGGCCGTGCGATCCCGAAATCCGCAGGTAGAGCGCAGGACCATCCAGAGGGTCGCGCAGTGCGGCACGATCTTCCGGGCGGTGGCCGCCGTGCGCTGGGCAGCATACGGCCTCGAGACGGAGTGGCCCGCATTGTCGGTCCAGAGCATGAGGTTCTTCGACGCGGACCTGAGCTACGCCCTTCAGGCGGCAGGATGGGCCCGGCCATGAGCGGCAAGCGGTTGGCAGTCCTCGGCTACCACCAGATCGGCGATCCGCCTTCGAGGGAGTGCAACACCTGGTACTACGTCCCGAGGGCCACTCTCGCCGCGCACCTGCGCTACCTGGATCGCAGCGGCTGGCGGACCATCGATCTGTCGACCTTCCTGTCGGCTCTCGTCGAGCCCGACCGCCTGCCCGATCGGGCGGCGCTGATCACGTTCGACGACGGATACCTGCGTACGCTCACCGTCGCGCTCGGGTGCTTGGTGGATTTCCAGTGCCCGGGCGTCGTCTTCGTGCCGACAGCGTACATCGGCGGGACCAACCGATTCGACCTCGGGATCTCGCCGGAAGAGCCCATGTGCGGCTGGGGCGACCTGCGCAAGCTCGAGCGGCACGGCGTCTCGGTGCAATCGCATGGGATTTCCCACCGCGCCTTCTCGCAGCTCGATCCCGCGGAGCAGGAGGATGAGGCTCGCGGGTCGAAGTCGCTGCTCGAAGCGCAACTCCAGCGTCCGGTCGAGTGCTTCGCTTATCCCTACGGCGACGCTGGCCGCGATCCGGAGGCGGTGTCTACGCTGCTGAAGAGATCCGGCTACCGCGCCGCGTGCCTGTACGGAGGAGGCCCGGTCGACGTGCCGATCGGCAATGCTTTTGCGGTGGAACGGCTCGCCATTGGGTCTGATACCGATCTCGAAACGGCCCTCCGACCCTCGGCGGAAGAGAAGCTCCAATGAGCATCACCGTGTGCCTCGCTCCCGCACGGACCATCCGTTATCCGCAGGGCGGCGGCCATCTCTGGGTGTACCTGCAGTGGGCGCTCGGACTGCGCGCGCTCGGCTGCCGCGTCATCTGGCTCGAAGGCTTGAACCCGCGCGCTCGCGGCGTCCGCGCCCCGCGCAGACTCATCGCCGGCCTGAAGAGCCGGTTGCAGCCCTTCGGGCTCTCGGAGTCGGTCGCGCTCTTCTCCACCGACGGCGGGCCGCTGCCCCGCGAACTCGCGCAGGATTCGCTCGATCTCGACGCCGCCGCGGAGGCGGACCTGCTCGTCAACTTGTGGCACTCGCTCCCCGCGGCGGTGGTGCGGCGGTTCCGCCGGACGGCCTTCGTGGACACCGACCCGGGACGGCTCCAGATCTGGATGACGAACCGCTTCCTGCGCGTGGCTCCGCACCAGATCTACTTCACGATCGGGGAAACCGTGGGCACGCCGGCTGCGCGTTTTCCGGACTGCGGCCTGCGCTGGCACTACACGCCGCCCGCGGTCTTCCTGCCGGAATGGCCGCCGGCCCGCGCCGATTCCAGCGCGCCCTACACCACGGTGGCCCACTGGTGGGGAGGGAAGATCAGGTTCCGCAGCGAGACGATCAGCAACGACAAGCGGGTCGCGTTCCTGAAGTTCGCCCAATTGCCTTCCCGCACGTCGGCGAAGCTCGAGATGGCGATCTGCCTCGGCTCCAGGTATGAGCAGTGGCGCGGGCGCCTGGAATCGTTGGGGTGGACGATCCGGGAAGCGTGGGAGGTGGCCGCGACCCCTGGGCAGTACCGGAGCTACATCCAGCAGTCGAGGGGCGAGTTCGGTTGCGCGAATCCCGCCTGCGTCCATCTCGCGAACGCGTGGATCAGCGACCGGACGCTCTGCTATCTCGCCAGCGGAAAGCCTGCCATCGTCGAGGACACCGGGCCGAGCAGGATCTTGCCCGAAGCCGAGGGTCTCTTTCGCTTCCGCTCGCTCGACGATGCGGTGCGCGCGCTCGCGGCCGTCGAGTCCGATTACGGGCGGCATGCACGTCTGGCACGCGCGCTGGCCGAGGAGCATTTCGACGCGCAGAAAGTCGCGGCGCGCGTGCTCGAACAGGCGCTGGCCTGGCCACGGCGCCGCTCTCGCGCCGGCAATGCTCAGCGCGGGACGTCGATTGTCCCGGCCGAGGCGCGGCGTCGTTAACGGCGGGAATCTCGGCTCGCGTTCACACCGCGGAGCAAGAGCTCGTCGAGCATCGGCGCCCATCCGCCGCGCGGTCCGGCATGGCGAGATGATCCGTCGCGGAAAGCACCGCGAGCTGCGCGTTGGGGAGCAGGTGCTGCATCTGCACGGCATGCTCGACACGCACGATGTCGCGATCGCTCAGCATCATGAGCGTGGGCGGCGGGATGGTCTGGATCTGCGCAGGAGTCCAGTCTGTGAACTCGCGCATCCGCTGCACGCTTTTGGCGAAGAGGAGGGCAACTGCTCGGGATGCGGCGCGGTCGCGAGGTACGCCTTCCTCAGGTCGAGCGGCATGTCGTGAGCTTCGCGTGATCGAACCCCTGCCAGGGCGATCCGGGGCTCAGTCGTCGTCCTCGTCGCTGTCGTCCCGATCCCGATCCAGCCCGCGCGGCGCACGGCAGGTGGCAGTGAAGGGAGCGTCCGCGGCCCCGTTGGTCAGCCCTGCCGGGGTTCCGCTGCGATTGCATCGCGCGCTGTCGTCCATGAGGGTCTAATCGGTGGCGCCGATCGAATCCCAATGTGGTCGACAGCTGCCGAATCCAGTTTTGGCCAACGACAGGTCGCCTTGCAGGCTCGAACCCGATAGCTGTAGCCCCCTTAGGCTTTGTTCGTGAACGCTTGGCTCGTTGTCGTGACCGCCGTCGTCGTCCAGCTGTCTCCGTTGTACTGCTCACCGAGATCGTAGTGGTCGACGGTGCCGCTCGCGGCGCCCCAAGACGGTGTATGAGGGTCCGGTCTCCGGCGAACGCTCATGCCGCCCGGCGTCCCTGGCGGCAGCAGGACCGTGACCGTGAACCCAGTGGTGAACGTGCTGCAGCCCGCCGAGTTACAGGCTTGGACCTTGTAGGTGTAGCTGCCGGAGAGGCGGCCGCCGATGTTGGCGGTCAGTCCGGTCGTGGTGTAGATGCCAACGTTGTTCTCGTAGAGCTGATAGTTGCTCACTACGCCACTCGCTCCGCCCCAAGAGAGCGCATACGAACCAGTAGTGCTGTTGACGGCCCAGTGATCGCTCCCGGTACTCCCGGGACACAGCTGAGCGTTCCGACGCAGGTGCCGGCACCGTCGCAGTGATCACCCGATGTACAGGCATTGCCATCGTCGCAGGTGGTTCCAGCTACTTTCGGCTGGCACTCCCAAGCGGCGCTCACACACGCCGCCCTTTCGCACAGCGGACACGTAGGCGCGGGCGCGGAACATGCCCACGCAATCGCAGGGACAAGGAATAGAGCGATACCGAAGATGGCAATACAAAAGGCGCGGTGTCCCACGACACCCCTCCTTCATCCGAGTTCAGCGTGCGCTGTTCCCTCGTTTTTTTACCTACGCCATACGAGGACCGCGCACGTCCGGCAGTTCCGCGGGCATTTAGCAAGGCTGCGCTCTTCGATGAACGACGCCGATAATTCTCTCGGATGTCGAAGCCAGCAGCGCAAAAAAGCAACCGCAACGCGAGCGACGGTCGTGCTGGCTACAAATCCAGTT
>WNFR01019601.1_pt1 | contig 11618 bp, 8 predicted proteins | sample 5400221 | NCBI WGS metagenome assembly WNFR01 (sample SAMN13153357, study PRJNA577476) | soil metagenome | isolation source: 40 cm soil under Madrone tree | place: USA:California | collected 2016-06-14 | reverse complement strand
GGTGGCATGACGGTGCTGATCGGCGGCATGCCGACGGCGCGGGTCGGCGACATGGCAGTATGCGTCGGCCCGCCCGACGTGATCGTCCTCGGCTCCTTCGCCACCCTGATCGGCGGGATGCCAGCGGCGCGCATCGGCGACATGACCGCCCATGGCGGCACCATCGTGCAGGGCTCGTTCACTGTCCTCATCTCGTGAGACGGCGGCAGGCGCAACCGGCGCGCCTCTCTAGCCGAGCATCGTTATGCCCCCCTTGAGAGTGAGCATGGCGGAAGCCTGAACGTCAGTCATCAGCCCCTTAACTTCGGTCAGCGCCTGACCCTCGACTGTCACGATCGTGCCCTTGATGGTGACCCCGGTCATATCGATAGTGATGCTGTTGTTGGCGACTTTAAGGGTGATCGACATCTTCGATTCGACGGTGATCCCCTGTGTCACCGTCATCGACGCGGATCCGGTTGAGACGGTAACCGTGTGGTCGCCGGTATCGACGGTCAGTGCGGTGTCGCCATAAATCTTGCTCGTCTGCTTGCCCTCTTTGACGGTGATCGTGCGGTCCTTGACGACCTCGATGTTCATGTCCTTCTGCGCATGGACGTAGACCTCTTCGTCGCCCGCCTTGTCCTCGAAGCGGATCTCGTTCGAGCCGTTGCCGCCCTTGCTTGAATTGCTCTTGAGCGTCGATTTCGTCGCATTGTTCGGCAGTGCGTAGGGCGGCATCGATGAAGCATTGTAGACCGCCCCGGTGATGATCGGGCGGTCGGGATCGCCTTCGAGGAAATGGACGACCACCTCCTGCCCGATGCGCGGCACGAAGAGTCCGCCCCAGCTCTTGCCGGCCCAGGATTGGGCGCAGCGCACCCAGCATGAGCTCTTCTCGTCGTTCTGCCCGTCGCGATCCCAGTGGAACTGGACCTTTACGCGGCCGTACTTGTCAGTCCAGATTTCCTCGCCGCTCTTGCCGACGACGAAGGCGGTCTGCGGGCCGCGGATAAAGGGCTTCGGCGTCCGCCGCGGTGAGCGGAAGACCTGCGCCGTGCCCAGCGCCTGGAATTCCGTCGAGAAGCCGAGTTGGCCCTTGCCGTCTCCCTCACCCTCGGCCGCAACCCGGCTCCGGCACTCGACGACGAGGAATTCGCGATTGTGCCCCTTGCGCTGGCTGTCCTTTAGCGTGGCGAGGCAGCCGACGGCGATCCACCGTGTCCGGCTTTTCCCGCTGGCGCGCTCGAAATGAGCGACCTGCTCCTCCATGCGGAGGTTGGCGTAGGTGGCGCCGTCGCCGGCCTCGGTGTACTTGCCGGGATAGTCATAGATCTCGAAACTATCCTCCTTGTGGCCCCGCGCATTTGATTTCGATTTCTTGAGATCAGCGTTGGGTTTCTCGAAATCATAGTCGGTATGTGTGTATTGGCCCGATTGGAGATCCTGGCCGAGCGCCCAGTCCCATACCGTCCCGGTCGCTGCATCTTGGGTGCTCCGCCCCAGCTGTATATCGCCATATTTGTCGGCGAACTTGCCGTGCGAGGCCGTGTCGTCGCACAGGACCAGCTTGTGCAAGCCGTCGCTGTGCTTGAAATAGTAGTAGATGCCTTCCTGCTCCATCAATCGACTGACGAAGGCGAAATCGCTTTCGCGGTACTGCACGCAGTAGTCGAGACTGACGTAGTCACTGCGCCGGAGCTTGTCCTCGAAATCGTCGAATTTCGCCGCGCGGAAGACATCCTTGATGATATCGGGGACCGTCTTACCCTGAAAGATCTTGCACTGGATATGGCGGGTCAGCAGCCACAGCCAAGGACGCAAGGTGATGCGATAGCTCGCGTGAAATTCTGTCAGTCCGACATAGGCAAAGCTGGCGACGATACCGTCGAAATAACGGTGCTCGCTGTCGGCAATATCGAGCTCGACGGAGAGATGATCGCCCAAGATATCCTTATAGTTGATGTCGAGATCTTCGCTGTCTGCCGTCAATTCGATGGAAAAGGGTTGCCCCAGCTGTTCTGTGACCTCCATCTCGCGCAGCTGAAATTTGTTCTCTCCCAGCGAGCTTTTGATGCGGATCAATCTTTGATCGTTGGCCATGATCTCTCCTGCCCCGCGCAATCCGGTGAAAGCCCAGCCGCGCCCTCGTCTCTAGAGATGCGGCGAAATCTTGGCACATCCGGAGCATTGGTGAAATCGGCCCCCGAGCCGGGCGCCGGCGACGTCCTACGATGGCTCACGGCGACGACGAGATGACGGATCTCATAAAGGCGATCATATCTCAGTTAGAGTGGCAGCCCATGACTGTTAGCCGGGCCGTCGCAGCTTTTGGCATCGAGCTGACAATGTGAAAGCCGTATAGACCGCTGGCTTTGGGACAAAGAAAAAGTCCTTGACGGGATGAACAATCACCGCGACAGCCGCTGACATTTCAAACTGAGATACTACCGTATACGAAGCCCCTCACACGCGATAGATTTCACCTCAAGGGGGGCTGCCTTCGCAGCCAGCGCGCCGCCGCGACTGTCGGACCGCTTGACGGAGGGTATCTTGGGATTGCATGAGACGCAGGAGCGTGTCGAGCAGGCCGAGAAGGCTCATCATCAGGAAAAAAAGCGGACGGCCCTCCTGATCATTTGCCTCGCCGTCCTGCTAGCAATCATCGAAATGGTCGGCAAGGAAACGCAGTTCTCATCGATCGCCAGCAACATCGCGGCTGCGGATCTCTACGCCTTCTACCAGGCAAAAACCATACGGGGGACCATCGTGCGAACGGCGATGGAAAGTATCGACGTCCTGACAGAAGACCCGACGCGACGTGCGGAAGAGCGGCAGAAGCAGCTTGCCGGTTGGAAGGCTACCCTGGACCGATTGGATTCTGACCCCGCGAGCGGCGAGGGAAGAAAGGAGCTTCTCGACCGCGCCCAGGCGATCGAGAAACAGCGCGATCGCGAGATGCAGGCTTACCATGCTTATGAGTTCAGCACGGCAGCCTTGCAGCTCGCGATCGTCATGGCGTCCGCTGCTATTATCGTCGAGATTACGCTGCTCGAGATCACCGCGATGGGGTTCGGCGTGATTGGGATCTGCCTTGCATTGATTGGCTGGCTGTCGCCAAACCTGCTGCAGCTCTGACCATCGTCAGCTCATCTCCCCCGACACGACAACGTATCTGCAACGACGTACGGACATGGAACCGGCGTTCGGCACCCGCAACGCCGGGCAAAGTGCCGGCACAATCCCGGAGGAACTACAATGATCGAATGGGTTGTTTTTGGCGGCGTACTGCTCGCCCTTCTCTACGCGATATGGACTTACAATGCTCTGATCGCCCAGCGAAACCGGGTTCGCAATGCTTGGGCACAGATCGATGTCCAGCTCCACCGGCGCCACGACCTGATCCCCAATCTAGTCGAATCGGTCAAGGGCTACATGAGCCATGAGCGAGGGGTAATTGACTCGATCACCAATGCGCGGCAACAGGCGATAGCCGCCGGCAGCAATGTCGCCGCTCGGGCGAGCGCGGAGAACGCTCTCGGTCGTTCACTGCAATCGCTCTATGCCATCGTCGAGGCAATACCGCAGCTGCGCGCCAGCGAGAACATGTCGCAACTGCAAGAGGAGCTGAGCTCGACGGAAAATCGTATCGCCTTCGCGCGCCAGCACTACAATGACAGCGTCATGGATTACGATACCGCGATTGCCAGCGTGCCTGCGAACATGTTCGCCGCCGCCTTCGCGTTCCGACCGGAAATCTCGTTCGCCGCCGACGAAGCCGACCGGCAGCCCGTCACCGTCAAATTCTAGGATTTGGATCGAATGGCCGATCCTGGTGCGGCGCCGGGGCCTTGTCGCGTCAGCTTTTTCGACGAGCAGGCGCATCGCCGGCGCGCCGCACGGTGGCTCTCCGTCGTTTGCCTCGTTATCGCAAGCGGCATCGGCGTCGTGCTCAGCACCGTCGTCACCCCGCTTCTGCTCCTGCTTGGCGGCGGCGTGCTGCGCCTTCTCGCTCATTTAGGCTTCTCGCCAGCCGCGACGACGGATGTCTCGCACGTCATCGGAAAGTGGGCAGCATATCATCTCGACAATTTCTCCGCCTTGATCGATTCACTCGACAAGATCAACCATCTCTCGGATTTGGGCGTCACCCTTGGACCGCTCTTCGCACTCAGCACTATCTGCCTTCCCGCCCTCGTGGCGGCGGGCCTCCTCTGGTGCCTGATGCGCAGTATCCTCATGCGGATCGAGGGCGAGGATCTCGTGCTGCGCTTGCAGGCGCGGGAGCCCAACCGCAGCGACAGCGAGGAGCGCCAGCTCGCGAACATCGTCGAGGAGATCGCAATCGCGGGCGGCCTTTCACCGCCCCGCCTGCTCCTCATCGATTCGCCGGTCGTCAATGCCGCGGCGGTCGGACGCTCGCACAAGCAAGCGACCATCCTGGTAACGCGCGGCCTTCTTGAAACGCTGGACCGCCAGCAAACCTCCGGCGTCGTCGCTCATCTGGTCGCCGCGATCATCGAGGGTGATATTGGCGTTACGGCTTCGATCCTCGCAGTCTTTCAGACTTTCGCCTTCTTCCTGACCATCCTCGATCTGCCGTTCCGATGGTCGGCTTGGCGTGCGCTTGGCGGCTTCGCGCTCTGCGCTCTTGCGATCCGGCGGTCACCCACTGCGGTCGCTCGCACCGGAGAGTTGCTCGAGGAAGCGCAGGCCGCGGAATCGACGGTCGACGTCGACCGCATCATGGCGTGGGTCCCTTTCCCCCGACTGCGCCTCGTGCTGATCGCGCCACTGCTGCCGCTGATGTTGCTAAGTGTCTTCCTCAAGCTCGTCCTTTTCCTGTGGACCGCGCTTTTCCTCGGCCCTCCGCTCGGCATGCTGTTTCGCAACCGACGCTTTTCGGCTGATGCATTGGCCGTGCAACTGACGCGCGACCCCGACCATCCGATGATTGGACGTCGGCTCGCCAGGCTGGTCGCGCTAGGCGCGACGCCGCAGCCTGAACGAAAGATACGTTGGCTGAACCTTGCGGAGGTCGCTCGTCACCCCCTGCAGGCCGCCATCGTCGTTGGGTTGCTGCTTCTCCTTGTGCCGCTTGGTGTGGTTCTCGTTCTCGCGGTTGCCTACATAACCGCGATCGTCATGACCATCGCCCTTGCTGCCGGCCTGGCGGTCGTGACCGCGGTTCTCGGCCCATGAGGCGAGTACCGTTCATCGTGCGGGTACCGGGCCGCGAGCCGATTATTAGCGCTGCGCGTACCTGAGACGGCTCGCGAGAGCATCGATCATCGTCGCTTCGATCCGCCAATATCCTGTTTTCGCATATCCTCCGAGAGCTTGCCGGCCGCACGATCGGCAACCCCGATCGCATCGGTCAATGCGCTCGCCATCGCCTCGTCGTCATGGGCAATCGCGCCCGCCGCTCTGAGATGTATCTGCTCGAACTTCTTGATCATCTCCCGAAATATCTTGATATGAATCTCCTTGCCCCGGCCGGGGCCGGGAATTCCAAATTTGTGTTCCAGAACGTCGTCGAGCGCACTATCGTCGATGCTCAGGAAGGGTTGGACGGCTTGCCACTGGGCGTCGGTCAATTTACCTGAGCTCGCCGCCGCCTCTGCATCGCTGGCAAATTTCCCAACGTGCTCCTCGACTGACTTGTGCACCGCGCTGGCGTAAAACCGAAAGCCCTGGGCAATTTTATCGACGGCGCCCTCGATATCGTTACTGTCCTTGCCGATCGATTTGACCTGGCTGACGAGCTGCTCTTTTAAGCCGTCGGCAATCTTCTCGGCCACTTTCTTCCCGATCTCGTTTGATATTTTCGCGGTCAGTTCACCGCCGACCAGCCCGAGCACTCCGGTGACCAGCGCGGCGCTCAATTCCGAGGCACGTTCCTTGGCTTTCTCCAACTCCTTGATCTTTGGCTTGGCATAGGCCTGGAAGTCGAGACAGGCGTTAACAATTTCGAGCGTAAATTCGTCGGCTCGGATGAGAGCGCGATCGCCGAGGTGCCGCATTGCTGCGATGATCTCACCCTTCAGTGCCCGCGCATTACCGGTCATTACACCGAAATTCTTCTCCTTCGCCTCCTCATCCTTGTCGAAACTGATTACTTTGGTTTTCTTCGGCTGAACCGGTTTGGCCGCGAGGCGGTGCTTGTCGCCCGGTTCAGGCAACGCCATCGGCGTCTCTGGGATATCGTCGTCATCATCGTCGTCATCGGAGGCTGCGGACGGGTAGCTCGACTTCAGTGCCGCGGTTCTGCTCGCCGCAGCGCCGGGAGCGGCGCTTCCGGAAGACGGGTTCGGCCCCGCGGGGAGCGCCGCGTTCAGCTTGTCGACGAGAGCGGCCGGGACTCCGAGGGCCAAAAGATAGTCGTTCATCTCCTTCGACGCCATTCGTCATCTCCAAAAGATGGCTGGGACGGCATCAGCGGCGCCCGATAAGCATCGCGATGCGTTAATCATTATCAATTTACTCCTCAGCGTAACTACGCTTCGACGATCTTGATTCACCGCGTCAATTCGGCGCGATCTGCGGGTTTATCATCGCCAGCTAAGCCGCTGCTTGCCAGTGTCATGTGTCTGGCATGGAGGGGCCTCCCAACTCTTGGAGCGGCCGCCCTCAGCGAGGGCGGGGTCGAATCTGCTGGCGAAGGTGTTCCGCCGTCGCAAGAGCTGACGTCTCCTCCGAAGACGGCGCCGCCCGCTCAGCCGCTTCCGCTGCGACCGACGGAGTTTCCGAAAGGATCCGGATTCAGGCCGACGGAGCAGCCGCGCGGTCCAGCGCCCGACTTCGCGCCGAACGAGCCCAACCCGTTTGAAGATCCGTTCAACCCGCAGTTTCCGCGACCGCCGCGCTTGCCGGACTTCGGACCCGATGCGCCGGAGATCGCGCCGCCCGACACGGTGCCTGAAAGCAGGCCGCCCGAGTTCGCACCTGAAGAAGCGCCGGCACCCGATACGATCCGCGATCCGGTAACGCCGGCTGAGGGGCCTGCGAGCGCACCGCCGGAATCGTCCCAGCCGCCGGCGGAACCTGATCCGAGCCCACTGGCAGATTCAGTCCCGTCGCCCGGGCTAGAGCAGATTGAACGCTGAGATCCGGAAGTTTGCCGCAATAGCAGCAAGGTGCCGGACCGACTGAACGTCAGGGCAGGTTGATGACCTCGCCCTGCTTCAGAAAGCGCTTCTGGGCGTAGCGCTCGTCGAGGCCGGGATTGGCGGCCAGGATGTCGCGCCGCGAGGTGCCGAGCTTCTCGGCGACCTTGTCGAGGGTGTCGCCGAGCTTCCAGGTATAGGTGCCGCTCGACCCGCTGACGCCGCCGCTGGTGCCGGAGAGATTGGCCGACGTCGCCTGGATCTGCCCGACGAGCTTGTTGAAGCTGTCGAGGAGCGCCGCGGCGATCAGCTTGCCTTCCGCCGTGTTGCCATAGCCGCCGATGCCGCCGAAACCCGCGATGCCGCCGCCGAAACCGCCGAGCCCGCCCATGCCGCCGAAATCGGTGACCTTGGCCGAGCCCTCGCTGACCGCGACCTGCTCGCCGCTCTGGGCATCGGTGACGAAGAGCGCGGTTTGCGCCTCCTTGATGCGCATCGAGCCCGCCACCGCGCCGATCAGCGCGCCGCCCGGGATGAGGCCGGCCAGGCCGGCGCCCATGTTTCCACCGCCGGCATTGGGGTTCGAGAAAATGACGTTCGGGGTCACCAGATACTGCGCCGCGACCATGCGGCCCTGCGCCGTCGCGCTGCCGGTCTTGAGGAGCCCGCTCTGGGCGAGCCCGACTTCCTGCGTCATGTTGCTGAGCGCGGCGCCGCGGTCGATGACGCGGAAGCAACCCGATTGCGCCATGATGAGACGCATCAGCGGCAGCGGCGATTGCAGACCCACCTGGCTCAAGCGCGCCGCGGCCTGCGGGTCGGGCTCGACCAGGGCGGCGGTGCCGAGCGACTTGGTGCAATGAACCATCTGGGTCGACGCACCCTGCGCGCCAGCCGACCCGCCGCTGCCGGAAACCACCGACCCGCCGGCGCCGAGCTCGGTCTGACTTGCGCAAGCGGATGCCAGCAGGGCGCCGGCCAGTGCCGATCCGGCGCAGAAATAGCTACGGAGAACGCGCATGAGACTCCCCCTTGAGCCGACGAGCTCTCGGCTCAACTTCCCATCGGTGATTCAGTTGCAGCCGTCCCTCTGCGGCTCAACGAATCAACGCGAAGGCGAAATCCTTGTCAAACGGAGCGCTGCTAGCATTTGGATGATATCCCGCCCCTTGACACGCGGTGTCGGGCGGATCGTGAGTTGGACGCGGCGGCTAAACGCTATGATGCGAGAAGCGGAACGGTCTTCAGCAGCAGCATGATTAGCTCGCCCTGCCGTCTTGTCTCGGTCTTGTCGAAGATCCCGGTGAGCTGCGTTCGGGCCGTTGCGTAGCCGATGCCGAGCGACGCCGCCGCCGACCGCAAATCATCGCCCAGAGCCAGCCTTGCGGCGAGGCGCGCCTCGGCCGGCGTCAGGCCGTAAAGCGCACGCAGGCGGTCGGCCGGCAGGAGGTCGCGTTTTTCGGGGTCGGCGATCACCACGCAGGCGGCGGGATGCAGTCGCGTCATGCCGAAGGCAAAGCGAGACAGCGGCGACACCAAGATCGAGAAGGGCCGCTTGCGCGATGGGCGCGGGGCGAGCATCGCCCCTCCCGGGATACCGCCAGCCCCGTTGGTGGTCGCGAGCGCCTCGCCGATCAGCCGCTGGAGCCGGCGATTGTCGGGCGCCCTGGCGAGGGTGATGCCGCCGGCCGAGAGCGCGATGCCGTCGGCCAACTGGCCGAGCGCCTGCGCGGCGCTGTTGACGAAGACGACACGGCCGCGATCGTCGAGCAGCACAATGCCCAGGACATTGCGATTGAGGAGGTCGAGCGAGACGCGCTGCATCGAGCCGAGCGTGCCCAAGCGGAAGCCGATTTCGAGCGCGCGCTCGACGTGGCGGAACAAGGTCGAGAAATGGGCGATCGTCTCGGCTGGGAAATCGCCTTTCCCGCGGTCCCGGTGCAGCGCAATACCCGACTGCAGACAGGGCGCCGGACTGACCATCCCGACCACGCGATGACGCGAATCGCTATATTTCATTTGCCAGTCGTAATACATGTGGCGGTCCTTCTCCGCTTCGCTGATGAAGGACGCGTCATGAACGATCCTCAGATCGGGATGCGCGGCAAGGTACTGGTTGGTGGGATCGTGCGGCGTCATGTACTCCAAGTATTCGCCGATGAACGCCGGATCGAAATTGACATATTCGAAGAGCGGAAGCTGCAACCCTTCCGCGCTATGCATTGTCCAGAACGAGGCGCCTTGGCTGCCCGTCAGGGGGAGCAGGCCCTCCAGCACTCTCGGCCACAATTTCTCATCGACCGCGGCGTCGTAGATCGTCTCGATCAGGGACAGGACAGGCTCATCGACCGTCATGGCATGCCGTTTCTGTCGACCGCGTCGCGGGAAGAATTCGCTGCGTGATTATTTGAACATTATCGGCATTCGGGACTTTTGGGAAGAGCAGCAGCCGCTGAATATTGCAGCCGCATCCGCCTCAGCGACGGGGATGGCGGCGGCGGTCCGGCCGCCTCGTGGGCACGCCGCCGCCGAGGCGGGCGAGCAGCAGCTTGAGCGGCGCCAGCGCCCGCTCGACGATCGTCGCATCGTCCTCGATCGCGGCGAGGCAGAGCGCCGCCGCTTCGATGGTCGAGACGCTGTCCGCGCGCGGCTCCCGACGCAAGGCGCCGTAGAGCGAGGGGTGCGGTGGCGCGAGGACGAGACGGCGCAGCTTCAGCAGCCACGGATTGCGCCACCACAGCGCCTTGGCCTGAGCCCACGAGCCATCGAGCAGGATAATGCCCTCGAGCGCGGCGATGAGGTGATCCTGATCGACGAGCGGCGCGCCGTCGGCATCGACCGCGCTGAGTACGCGGCGCGGTTCCCGCGACGTGTGCGGGCCGAGATAGAGCACGCCCCAGCGGCGCGCATCGGCGTGCGGCCGCGCCAGCGCGGCGGCGAGGCTCGGCCAGGACAGGCCGACGACGAGGCGCGAATTCGCGAATTGGCGCTGGGCGATCGCGGCGGTGCCGAGCGCGTGGTCCTGCTCCTGCGGGTGCTGCAGGATGAGAAGGGCGGTCCGCGTGGCGAGCGGCGCGATCGCGGCGCAGACGCAGAGGGCGGCGGGCTTGCGGCAGTCTGGGCAGAGCGGAGCAGCGGAGAGAGTCCCCCCACCCCGACCCTCCCCCGCAAGGGGGGAGGGAGCAGGAGGGAGTCTGGCTCGCCCCTCTCTTCTTCCCCCTCCCCCCTTGCGGGGGAGGGTCGGGGTGGGGGGTGTGCCGCCGCCTCTCATCCGACCGCCGCCTTGCCCGCGCTCGTCCCCGCGATGCGGCCGAAGACGGCGCCGGCCATCAGCCCAGTGCCGCCGGGATAGTTGAAATAGAAGAGGCCGCCGACCATCTCGCCAGCGGCATAGAGACCGGGGATCGGGCGCTCGCCGGCGTCGAGAACGTTGCCCGCATTGTCGATTCGTAAGCCGCCGAAAGTGAAGGTGATGCCGCAGGTCACCGCATAGGCCTCGTAAGGCGGCGTGTCCAAGAGATTGGCCCAGTTCGATTTCGGCACCGCGAGGCCGGCCGTGCCGCGCCCGTCCTTGATCGCCGGGTTGAAGGCAACCTGAGTCTTCACCGCCTTGTTGTAGGCTTCGATCGTTTGCAGGCAGTTTGCAGGGTCGACGCCGTCGAGCTTGCCGACCAGCTCCTCCAGCGTGTCGGCACGCGCCTTGGTGACCTGGCGGATGCGGTACTCGTCGCGCAGCATCGGGATGACCTTGGCGTCGAAGATCTGCCAAGCGAACTGACCCGGCTGCGCCAGGATGACGTGGCCGTATTTGGCGTAGGTGTAGTTGCGGAAATCGGCGCCTTCGTCGACGAAGCGCTCGCCGCGCGCGTTGACCATGATGCCGAGCGGGTAGGAGTGCTTCTGGAAATTGTCGCCGACCGCGAGGTCGCCGAACTCGGGCGCGTTGCGGTCCCAGCCGACGGCGTGGCAGCCCGACCAGTTGCCGTAGGACATGGCGCCGATGTCGAGCGCCATGCGGATGCCGTCGCCGGTGTTGAAGCGGGTGCCGCGCACCTTGGCGAGATCCCAGCCGGGGCCGAGATAGCGGGTGCGCCACTCGGCGTTGGCCTGAAACCCCCCGGCGGCAAGCACGGTGGATTTGGCATGGACCTCGATGTTCCTGCCGTCCTGGCGGACGCGCGCGCCGCCGACGCGGGCGCCGTCGAAGATCAGCTCGTGCGCCCGCGCGCCGTAGAGGATGCGGATCTGCTGGCGCTCGCAGGACTGCGTCAAATTGTCGATGAGACCGGGTCCGCCGCCCGTCACCTCGGCGGCGAGGCCGCCCCAGAATTTGAACTTCCCATCGACCTTGAAAGCTTGGCGTCCATAGGACGGGTTGAACTTGACGCCCTTGCCGCGCATCCAAACGACGGTGTCGAGGCTGTTGTCGATCAGCGTCTCGACCATGTCGGGATGGGCGCGGTACTGCGTCACCCGTGCCATGTCGTCGAAATATTCCTCGCGCGTGTAGCGGCCGAAATCGGCATTGGCGAG
>WNFR01012887.1_pt1 | contig 11618 bp, 4 predicted proteins | sample 5400221 | NCBI WGS metagenome assembly WNFR01 (sample SAMN13153357, study PRJNA577476) | soil metagenome | isolation source: 40 cm soil under Madrone tree | place: USA:California | collected 2016-06-14 | reverse complement strand
TTTCTGCAGGGATGGCGAGCCACACTCATTCCTCTTCTCGCGGTGCCTGTCTCGCTGGTGGGCACTTTCGTTGTCTTTCCCGCTTTGGGATTTTCCATCAATACGCTTTCCTTGTTCGGGTTGGTGCTTGCCATCGGACTAGTGGTAGACGATGCCATTGTGGTGGTGGAAGCAGTCGAACATCATATTGAACATGGACTAAGCCCCCACGATGCCGCGGTCAAGGCCATGCATGAAGTCTCAGGTCCGGTTATTGCCATTGGCTTGATTCTTTCTGCCGTATTCGTGCCAACTGCCTTCATCCCTGGTATTACCGGGCGGCTGTACCAGCAATTCGCAATCACGATTGCTATCTCCGTCTTGTTCTCTGCGTTCAATGCACTTTCGCTGAGTCCTGCACTGGCGGCGTTAATGCTCCGTCCCAGGAAAGAAGGTCGCGGCCCTCTGGGCAGGTTCTTTCGCTGGTTCAATCGAGTATTCGGACGAACTACAGATGGTTACGTGAGCGTCTGCGGAATTCTGATCCGAAAAGTCGGCTTGAGCATGCTCTTCCTTGTGGGAATGACATTGCTGGCCTGGTTTTTCGGTTCGCGCCTGCCGAAGAGTTTCCTGCCTGACGAGGACCAGGGATTTGTTTACGCCGGATTGCAACTTCCCAATGCCGCTTCTCTTCAGCGCAATGACGACGCATCGCGCCAAATCGAAAAAATGATCATGGAGACGCCCGGCGTTGCGGGCGTGACCTCAGTGGTCGGATTCAGCATGCTCAGCGGCATTCAGAACACTTACAACTCTTTCTACTTTGTCACCTTGAAAGAGTGGGCCGAACGTAAAGCGACGGAAGAGCAGTACGACGCCATCAAGAAGCACCTGAACCGGGAATTGTCGAAACTCAATGAAGGAATTGCGTTTTCATTTCCCCCGCCTGCGATTCCCGGTGTAGGGACTTCGGGCGGTTTTAGCTTCCTGCTGGAAGATCGCTCCGGTAAAGATCCGGAATTCCTGAACAAAAACCTTGCCGAATTCATGGCAGCTGCGCGCCAGCGCCCTGAATTAACGGGCCTTTCCACAACGGCTTTGCCCAGCATCCCGCAGGTGTTCGTAAGTGTCGATCGCCCCAGAGTAGTCGCCCAGGGAGTCCAGCTTTCTGATGTTTATAAAACTCTGCAAGCGTTTATGGGCGGAGTGTTAGTGAATTATTTCAATCGTTTTGGCCGGCAATGGCAGGTCTACGTTCAGGCAGAAGGAGATTATCGAACGCGGACCGAGGACCTGGGGCAGTTTTACGTCACCAATGATGGCGGACAGCCCGTCCCAATGAGTGCTCTCACTACAGTCCGGCCCGCTGCCGGGCCCGAATTCACCATGCGTTACAACCTATACCGCTGTGTGCAGATCAACGGCAGCGCAGCGCCCGGTTACAGTTCAGGCCAGGCTATGAAGGCCCTGGAAGAAGTTTTTGCGCAAAAAATGCCACACGAAATGGGCTACGACTATCTCGGCATGTCATTTCAGGAAAAGAAGGCTGCAGAAGGCGTTCCCGCCAGCGTGATTTTTGCCATGTCTTTCCTTTTTGTGTTCCTCATCCTGGCTGCTCAGTATGAAAGCTGGTCCCTGCCATTCAGCGTACTGCTGGGAACACCTATAGCCGTCTTCGGAGCTCTGTGGTTCTTGTGGATGAGAGGACTGGAAAACAATGTGTATTGTCAAATCGGTTTGGTCATGTTGATCGGACTCGCTGCCAAGAACGCGATCTTGATTGTCGAATTCGCCAAGATGGAATTTGAAAGCGGCAAATCCATCCAGGATGCTGCTCTGAGCGCCGCCCGGCTGCGCCTGCGCCCTATATTAATGACTGCCTTCGCCTTCATCCTCGGATGCGTACCCTTGTGGACCGCAACCGGCGCCGGCGCCATCTCCCGGCGGGCCAGTTATTACTCTATCTTGATCGTATTGATGTTGCTGGCAGGATGTAGGTTAGGCCCAAACTACAAGCGACCTCCGCTGGACGTCCCCTCTATTTATCGCGCGGACCAGCCGCCCTCCGGGCAGAGCGGGGCCTCGCTGGCTGATGAAAAATGGTGGACAGTTTTCCAGGATCCGCAGTTGCAAAAACTGATCCGGACGGCCCTGTCCGAAAACTACGATGTGCGCATCGCGACCGCGCGAATCCTGGAGGCTCAGGCCCTGCTCGGGATCACTCGTGCTGACCAGTTCCCGACAGTCGCAGCAGGGGCCGGCGCGAGCAATCAGCGCATTCCAGAGACGGTAGTAGGCCCGGCGAAGGATACCAGCGCGATTGTGATGAACCTGTCGCTGGTCTGGGAACTTGATTTTTGGGGCAAATTTCGGCGTTCGACGGAGGCTGGGCGAGCAGATCTCTTGTCCAAAGAATGGGGCCAACGCGCAGTCATGACGAACCTGGTGAGCGACGTTGCCTCTGCATATTTCCAATTGCGCGAACTCGATCTGGAGCTGACGATTGCCAAGCGCACCCTGGCCACCCGGCAGGAGTCTTTGCGGCTGGTCAAGATTCGCGCTCAGGGCGGCGTCACATCCATGCTGGATGTCCGGCAATCCGAGGAGCTGGTGTATTTTGCGGGAGCTTCCATTCCCGATCTCGAGCGGCGCATCGAGCAACAAGAAAACCTCATAAGCGTGCTCATTGGCCGGAATCCCGGACCTATCGACCGGGGCAATGCGCTTGTCGAAACCAAAATTGCGACAACGGTGCCGGCAGGTTTGCCGTCAGCTTTGCTGGAACGGCGCCCTGACATTCAAGCCGCCGAATACCTGCTCGTGGCTGCAAATGCTCGCATCGGCGTGGCCAAGGCCGCCTATTTTCCCCAGATTGCTCTTACCGGCGCAGGTGGCTATCAAAGCTCTGCGTTAACCAGTCTGTTTTCGGGGCCAGCCGGATTCTGGAACGCCGGCGTTCAATTGACACAGCCATTGTTTGCCGGCGGAAGAATCCGTTCCGGCGTCAAATTGTCCAACGCACAACAAGAGGAAGCAGCCCTGGCTTATCAGCAGACCGTCCGCCGGGCCTTCCGCGAAGTTTCTGATTCTCTCATTGCGTACACAAAAAACCAGGAGTTCCTGCAACAACAGGAACTGCTCACCAGGGCGGCCGAAGATGCAACCCGCCTTTCGGATGCGCGCTATCGTGGCGGCGCGGCAAGCTACCTTGAAGTGCTCGATAGCGACACCCGCTACTATTCTGCGGAAATTGCATTGGCACAGGCGGAACTGGCGGGAAGATTGGCATTGGTGCAGGTTTACAACGCACTGGGCGGAGGATGGGAACAGTAGCAACTCGAATCGCCCATCCCTGTCGTTACCGAAATGCGCAACGGCCCATCACAGCCCGAGCTTTTGTTCTATTGTCTCTCGCGCCTTTTCCGAATCTTTCTCAGCCTGGTGGTCTGTTTCCCTGTGCCACGACTGCAATCTCAGATGTTTCCCGGGACCACGCTGCCACAAAGAAGCGCGCCTGCTCCCGCGGAAAAACAGGCGCCACAATCTCCGAGTTCGCCTCCAGCCAAATCAGCGATTCCATTGCCCCAGATTGCAGACCAGGCAGACGAACTGGAACGGCAGTTACGAGAAATCTCAAACAACCTGAAGCCCCTGGCGGAACTGCAGGTTTCTGACCGGGAGGTAAAAATCCACACGGAACAATTCGACGAGCGGGCCGTCCATACAGAAGAACTGCTGGGCGGCAAACCGAACCTGAAGCAGTTGCAAGATGAAGAAAGATACTGGCGAGCATTCGCAAAGCCGTATGGCAACCGCCGCAAGCTGCTCACGGCCCGCGCTGCCGATATCGAAGAGGACATGAGCCGGTTGAATACCGAGCAGAAGAGGTGGCAAGCGACATGGGATGAGGTGCAATCGCAATCAGGTCCCGAAATTGTGGCGCACAGGGTCAGGAGGGCCCTCGATGAAATACACCAGCTTCGGACAGAGGCCCAGCAGCAATTGAACCTGCTACTGGTTTTTCAAAATCGCATCTCCGAACAAGACCGTGAAATTTCCGTCCTTCTGCGAAAGCTGGATGAAGCCTATGACAAACTGCGCGGAAAATTGTTCGAACAAGACGGCCCGCCCTTGTGGGCAGCAAGTGAACTTCACATTTCTGATAAACCAATCAACACAATGATCTATGCGTCAGCCTGGCGCGAGTTCCTTGAAGGATGGTACTTTGTGCGCGGAAACATCCCTCTGATCGCCGGAATCGCGATGGCTTATTTTTTGGCATTGTTGATCGCTTTTCGATTGAAGAACTATCTTGCTTCGAAAGATCGCCGAGATCGGATTGAGGGATCCCACATCTTCAGGCGGCCTTTTTCCATCGCGTTGCTTGTTACATTCTTCACAACGATTGGAATCAGTTTCTCAGCACCTACCAGTATTTTATTGCTTGTTTCTCTGCTCTATCTGGTCCCGGTCCTGCGATTGCTCCCTTTGCTGGTTGGACCAGGAATGCGGAAGATCATTTACAGGCTGTGCATTTTTTATGTACTCGAATGGACCTATCTGGGCCTGCAATCTGGTGCTTCTTTTCAGCGGGGAATCTTTGCTCTGATCATCTTGCTGGCTCTCACCATTTTTGCCTGGCTGGCTCGTACTTCACGCCTGAAAATCCAGCCCGCATCGGCGTGGGGACATAAATTGCTGTTCGCTGGGAGGAGCATTGGGCTGCTTCTGCTGGCAACATCGCTGCTGGCCAACATTTTTGGGTTCTTTTCTCTCTCTCAGGTACTGGGGATAGGAGCGCTGTTCTCCGCTTTTTCGCTTGTATTGTTGTACACGATGGTGCGTGTTCTGCACCTCTGCGTCGTCATCCTGGTGCGCAGCGCCTGGTTTCAATCCTTGCCTGATGCGCGCGACGATACGGTTGAGAGATGGGTACGCCGCATCCTGATCGCCGGTGCAACAGTGCTGTGGCTGAATATCGACTTGTATCTCTTCACGGTCCGTGGCGGCATTAAAAGCGTCTTGCAGGGAGTCCTCCAGTATCAAATAGGCTTCGGCAAGATCCATGTCACATTGGGCGGGACGCTCAGCCTGGTTCTCCTTATTTTTTTTGGCTACATGATCGCGAACATCGCAAGTTTTTTTCTGGGAAGTATATTGCTTCCTCACCTCTCGCTGAAAGGTGGAATGTCATATGCGATTTCTCGCGTTACTTATTACGTTCTCTTAGTCGGCTTGTTCTTTGCTGCATCAACCAGCGCGGGGCTGGAGCTTAATAAGTTCACCTTGATCACAGGCGCCCTGGGCGTCGGTGTCGGATTTGGATTGCAGAACATCGTGAACAATTTCGCCTCTGGTCTCATCGTCCTGTTCGAGCGCCCGATTCGAGTCAGTGACACCGTGGAAGTTGCGGGGGTGGTAGGTACTGTAAGACGGATAGGCGCCCGCTCCAGCACCGTCTTGACTGCTCAGGGTGCGGAGGTGATTTTTCCCAATAGCACTCTGGTCTCCAATCCGGTCATCAACTGGACGTTGTCTTCCCCCCGCCGGCGCGTCGAGATACCGGTCGGGGTCTCATACAGCGCGAACCCTGACGTGGTACTCAAACTCCTGACAGAGGTTGCTACCGCCAATCCGCGAGTCTTGAGCTATCCACCACCGGAGACTTCATTCCTAGGATTCGGAGAGAACGCCTTGAACTTTCAGCTTGCATTCTGGGCTGCTCAGTCGGCGTGGTTTGAGTTAAAAAGCGAAATTGGTCTGGCTGTTTTCCGATCGTTGCATGATGCTGGAATTGAAATCCCATTCCCGCAACGGGACCTTCATCTGCGGAACCTCGATTCGGCGGTTAAGCAGGAGCTTTCCGCAGCGTCGGATAACATAGCCACTCGGAAGACGGAGGCTGCGTGAAAGTGCCTCCATCTTCAATGTGGAGTCATTGCAGTTCCAGCGGGGCTCATGCTGCTCACGCGTTGCCGCGCACCCACGAATACCTCTGGTGCAGCCGGAACGCCTTTGCCCAGCAGCGCTGCTACGCGGGAGGGCAAAGGCATAGTCCGTGGCCATGGGAACAACCCTGGTTCTCATCTGCTCCACGAGACGAACAAACCTATGCGGCAAGTTTGTCTTTAACTCGTTTTTTCTCCAGCCGCTCATGGCTATCGTGTGCTTTTGCAGCCTCAAGGAAAGATGGCTTCAAAAGCTTCAATCCCAGAGCGGCGGAGAACCCATGAATCTCCTTCACATCGAGCTTGCGCATGAAATCGATTGTTTCGGTAGTAATAATTTGTCCAGGCACCATGATTGGGAAGCCGGGTGGATACGGAATCACGAAATTGGCTGAGACGAGCGGCGGGCCTTCGTTGAGACGGTGGTCGATCTGCGGGTCAAAGAGTGTAAGGTGTTCGCATTGCTCCTCACGGTATCCGCCAAAAAAGCCCGCTCGAACATTGCCTTCGCCAGTGATGCTGCCTGGGTCCTCGCGGAAGCTATCGTGGAAGGAGCTGAAGTTGGGGAGATCGGGTACATTTTCCATCAACGATCTCACGCGCTCTCTGAAAGCACCTCGTTCTGCCTGGCCGGCCTGGTCAAGTCTTTTCTCGATTGCCCGCGATATCTCTACCAGAGATTTAATGAGATGAGCTACATCACTGCGGGTATTGTTGATGTTGGTTTGCAGCAACACGCTGTTACGCGAAGTCTTGTTCAGTTGAATGTCATAGTCTGCGGCAAGCAGATTCTTGAACTGCGTGCCGTCATACGCGGCCGTACCGCATACCAGGGTAAGACGTGTGACATCGAGCGCGAACTCATCTTCACGCAGCGCCTTCACTGCGGTTGCCCAATTCGCTTCCGGCACAAGGTAATCTACAAAGCCCGAGTTGCGGAACTCGGCGGGGACCATTTCATCCGCACCGAGAATATGGAAATATTTTGAGATCAAGGGATGAGAGTTGACCTCGCGTCGTATGTCCAGGGCCAACTGAATCGCGCGGTTGACAAGCTCATAGCCTTCCAGTTCCATCTGCCTCCGGGCGACATCCAAAGAAGCGATGATCTGCAGGTTTGGTGACGTGGATGCATGCGTAAAGACTGCTTCATGGAATTGCTCTTCCACAGTGTGGAAATCCTGGTCCTTTACCAGGACCATTGATCCTTGGCGCAAAGCCGACATGGACTTGTGGGTCGAATTCGTCTGATAGACGCGGAGATGCACTTTTTCCGGATCGACCAGCAGTCTCGTTTCCAGCAGAAGCTGATTGCCCGGATTAGGGCCAAGTTTTTTTATTTGTTCCGCGTAAGCAGCCTGGTAGGCTGGGTCCTTGAACTTGCGCTTAAGGATGGCTGCTGCTCCCATGGCCGTGCGGCGCCGATAGAATGGACTCCAGCGAGCGTAGCCGAACCAGGCCTCATCCCACAGAAATATGAGATCGGGCTTGATGGCGAGACACTCCTCCATTACACGCTCTACGTTATAGATTTGGCCATCGAAGGTACAGTTAGTGAGTACCAACATTCTTGCGCGGTCCAGCTTTCCCTCGGCCTTGAGGTCCAGCAGAGCCTTCTTAATAGTGCGCAGCGGCACGGCGCCGTACATGGAGAACTGAGTAAGCGGATATGCTTCGACATAAAGGGGCAGAGCGCCGACAAGCACCGCGCCGTAGTGGTGCGATTTATGACAATTGCGGTCTACGATCATGATATCGCCCGGCGCGAGCAAAGCCTGCTCGACCATCTTGTTGGACGTGGAGGTTCCGTTCGTGACAAAGAACACATGATCTGCCCCGAATGCGCGGGCAGCCAGGTCCTGCGCAAGCTTGATGTTGCCTGTGGGCTCCAGCAAGCTATCCAAACCGCCGGTTGTTGCCGAGGATTCCGCCAAGAACAAGTTTATGCCATAGAACCTGCCCAGATCGCTGATCCAGTTAGATTTGAAGATTGACTTGCCTCGTGCGATAGGCAGTGCATGGAATGTCCCGATCGGGCGCTGAGCATATCTCTGCAAATTGTCAAAATAGGGCGTCTTGAACCTGTCCGCGACTCCATCCAGAATACTCAGGTGGAGTTCAAGGGGTTCCTCAACCTGATAGAAGACGCGGCGCAAGCATTCTGCTTCAGGATTGCCCGCCACTTTTTCTACCTCGCGGTCGCTCAGAAGGTAGATATCCAGCTCAGGACGGATAAGTTTGATGGCCTGCGCCAGAGACAATCCCAGGTCGGGCGAATTTACATCCACGCCGGCTGCCGCAAAATGTGTGGTAAGGAACTCGCGCAATACTGGGTTGTCGTGGACTGAGTGGAAGGCGATCCCATCAGACACGATTACGGCTTCAAGCCCGCCGTTCAGGACTGTTCCCAAAATGGCGTCTTCAAAGCTGCTGACAAACACGGACTCGTAGATGAATGAATCCTGAGGCCGGCGCAGCTTACGCAACTCGCTCTTGAAGCCGGACCATGTTGAGGGATGGGAAGTTGTTGCAATGAGCACCTCGAAATATGGACGCTGGGCCGTGCTCCCGTTTTTTTCCAGTGGCAGCTTCTCATTCAGGCTGCCGGGAGACACTTCTTCGCTCTCCCAGTCACTGACATTGGCCCGATAGGAGTGCGTCAGCAGTGCCGCACTAATAGCCTGCACCAGCCTCGCTGTACCTGAAACATCGCCCTGTGCAATCCGTTCTCCTACTCTCTTCAATAGCGTGGAAGCGGGATAAGCAAAGAAAGCCTCCCACTGTTGTAAATCGGCAAAGCTGGCCAGCACAGAGTTTCGAGAAGCCTCTGTTGCAGGTTCGCGCTGCTTTAATGAGGCTTCCCAGGCGCGTGCAGCGCGCAACAAGGTGCGCCAGCGGTCCTGGCGCGCTTCGGCGACAGTAAAAAACTGGTCAAGCCTGACATTTGAAATGTTGATTGCGGTACTCATAAATCCCTGGTTCACCTTTCTGGATAAATGCTCTACTTGGAACTTTTTGTTTGCATGAAGTTGTATTTCATGCTGAGTTGAATTCGAGGCGCATTTCCGGTGCTACGGTCCTGGTTGACTCGCCATCCGTAGAGAAATTCCGTGCCAAAGCTCAACTGCGCAATGGGACTCCAGATCAGGTTTGCAGCACTGTACTCACTGCGGTGAAATGCCGACTTGGTCTGCGCGGGAGTGTTCTGGGCCTGGAGAAAACCGTATACCAGCGAGGAGCGCAGCTTCGGCAGCCAATAATGCTGATAACCTCCATAAGTCGCAACCACCGGCACGGCCTCCAGTTGAGGTTTCTGAGCGCTTATGACGGTGGCGTCAATGCCCAATCCTGACGTGTCATTGATATAGCGTTCCAGGCCATTACCGTAGGCGCCCTGATAAACGAAATTGTCTTTGCCTATTTTGAATAATCCGGCCAGATTGAAGCCCCAGCCGAAAACGGAATCGCTCCGCCCATCGGGCAAAAACGCAGCGATGTCCCGGAACAACGCGGAGAGTTGGACATGTCCGAAATCCATTTCATGACGAAATTGCACAGTCCCATCCGGGCTGGGACTATTGGGCTGGACGCTGAACTCGGGAGTCTTAAAAGCCACATCAGAACTCGGCTTCTCAATGGCAATGCTGGTCGTGGTCTTCTTGCCAAAGCGGAATGTATAACGCATCTGCGGATTGCGGATGCTGACCCAACTGTTGGGTCCCTGGAAGTCGAGCGTATCCGGTCCGGCATCCGGATCCATGAAGTTGGAAAAGGTCTGGCCGATTAGCAAATTCTTGCCCTGGGCATAGGCGTGACGGAGTCGGGGTGTAGTGCTACTGGATCCAAAGAAATCCACTTCAAGAAAGAACTTGAGAGTCCGTGCCCATTCGGTAGGCACGAGAAACTCCACATTGATGCGGCTGGGCCGCACGGAAACCGTCGAGTTGCTGACGTTGGCCGTGGGCGTAGGGATGGGAATACTGGCCGGAATAAACCGCTCCTGGTCTCCGGCAGGCCGGGGATCAAAAGTAAAGTCACTCTTCGCGTAGCCGCCAATTTTCATAAAAGTCTTTGTTCCAGGCAGCCGGAAATACCCCGGATATTTAGGGTCCAATGGTGCGTTGTCATAGCGGGCTGCGGCCAGCTCGTCCTGTGAATTCGTCTGATATTCCAATGTCGCCTTGCCGGATTCCTGTTGGGTTTTTATTTCCTGGCCGGCTTCACTGGGCTTGTTTTGCGGTTCATCAGATGCACCTTGACTTGAAGAATCGGTAGTCAGTTGTTTGATCTGGCCTTCCAGATTTGCGACCTGTGCTCGCAGCGTGTCCAGCTCTCGCTGGAGGACCTGTACATCTGTTTCTTTTGCCGGCGGTGCCTGTGCGCGGACCGACGATGCAAGGGCCAAAGACAAGAAAAAAAACAAAAGAAACCGTGAAGCTCTCATCGCGCCCATAATTCGTTTCTCCGTGTGACTTCGCATGGTGGTCTTAGAACGTGGTTGACAGCCTGATACAAAATGCATCGATGCGCAGCTTATCCTTCAGAAGGAGCTCTGAGGAACTGTCAAAAGTGCAAGACTGCAACGCCGCAATAAACGAAACCTGTCAGTCTTGCCAGTGGGCCGCAACCGGTGTCTGCGCTAGAAGAACCATAAAGCGAATCCCGTCATCTATCTCCATGGCTTACAGACCTCAACCAGCACGGACAGAAGAACTCGATAAGGCGACAGATGCTTTTGTGTTGAACGTCGTCCGTTATCTGGATTCTTCCAGCGACTACCGTGAGTATTTGCCTTACCCACATAGTCCCGCCCCGATTCACAACGAAGAACTCACCATGCTGGACAACATACCCTGCGACGTTCGGGCTTCTCTGTGGAAAGTCACCTTTTTTGTCATTCTGGTTGCCATAGTCCTGCTGGGACTGCTCCGAGTTGATTTCTGAAGACAAGCTGTTAACTCGAACAGTGTGCAGGTCCGGGCCCAAGTCACAGAATTTGATCAAACAACGTTTTCAGCCCTCTAAACAATTACCTGCTACTGCGTCACCACTTCCATTTCTGGCGCTGATCGGAACTATTTTGTGGGGCCGGATACCTTCTCAGGAAAGCGAGAAAGCCGTCAATCGCAATGCACAATTCATGATTGTGCATTGCCCACCACAAATAAGAGATCGAGAACCTCTCTGTCCCGGTGGCTGTCTTGAAACTGCGCATCGAGAGACGCATTTTCCCAGGCGCGGATTTTTGTCCATCAGCAACCTGTCATATCTGCCAGAAGACATGCAATCCGCAGTGAACCTATCCTGCGCTAGATAGCCCCGGTCTGTTGATCTGGCCGAGCCACAATTTGTCTATCAAAAGGAGTTAGACCATGGGCATAGGAACATGGTTCGCAGGGACTCTCCGGCACTACCCCGAGATCGCAATATTTCTCGCGCTGGCTTTGGGATATTACTTCGGTAAATTCACTTTTCGCGGCATTGGTCTGGGGTCGGTCACCGCCACCTTGCTGTCTGGTGTCCTGATCGGACAGATCGGCATTACGATCTCGCAGCCGCTCAAAGCATTTGCCTTTCTAATGTTTCTATTCGCCGTCGGCTACGGAGTCGGGCCACAGTTCGTTCGCGGCATTGCCAAGGACGGTGTGCCGCAGGCCCTCTTCGCGGTTGTCCAATGCGTTTTTTGTCTTG
>WNFR01009635.1_pt1 | contig 11618 bp, 16 predicted proteins | sample 5400221 | NCBI WGS metagenome assembly WNFR01 (sample SAMN13153357, study PRJNA577476) | soil metagenome | isolation source: 40 cm soil under Madrone tree | place: USA:California | collected 2016-06-14 | reverse complement strand
GTCCTATCATAGGACGTGATCTTATCTATAACTGGTCTTTTACTGTATACCTGATGCAAGTAACTTACCATATGGTAACTCGGGCGTTTTTTCGAAGAGCTGCTGCCAAAACTTAGTACCTATAAATTTGATCCTTAGGCCATAGAGTAGGGGATGCACTGTAGCGAACATCGAGGACCCGGATTCAAGCTGAGAGGAGCTGTCCGGTGCAGTGCACAGATTCGTTCCCCACCACGAACAGGACAATTCAAGCGAGCAGGCTTCAAATCGGTCAGAGTGTACGCGGACGATGGGCTTCGGAAATACCTATATGGACCGCTTATCCCATATATAGTACTTTCGACGTGTAACTAGTACGTGCACGTCAATAGACGCGTCTCCCGCTCGCTAGCCCAAGCGGTCGATTCTTACCGAGAGTAGTTGCGATCGCTTGCTATATTACAACGATTTACACACACAGCTCACGAGGAGAGAAGAAAGTCGGGTCGAAGCACCCCCGCTTACAGTAGTAATAAATGCACGATTGCACGGTGTGTTTTTTTTTTTTGGGCACTTCTCTTCGTGCTTCGATCATACAGAAGCCGCATTCACTCTGAATAAAACGTGCCATTCAAACGTCGCGGACACTGCCAGCCGGAACGTGTCGTTTCAGTTCAAGCAGGACGTTTATTTAGACTTGACGTTCCGAGGATGGAGCCAAGCACGGAACAACGCGCCACGGATCTGGGGCTCTTTGTGCATCGACGTCGACATCGGCGGTGATATTCCGACAAAGGAAGAAGAATAAGAAAAACGACGAAATGTTTAAAACGGGCTTTATTGGAATGATGGAAGGTTATCCAAACGTGGGCAAGAACACGGGTGCGAGTGCCAAGTGGCGTGATCACATGTGTGTGCGGTCAATTAGGCTAAAGCAGGCCCGCATATTCAACGTTCAACACGGAAACGCTGCTGCAAGTGCTGCCCCGCCATTCGATGCACTCCGAGCATTCGTGTTCGCTTCACAAGTTCGCTTCATAACCGGGCTGACTTAGGAAATCATCGGAAGAAGTGTTACTGTAATTCTGTCTTTCGATGCGATGTAATATGTCCAATTGCTAAGCTACTATGAAGCCTGCAAATACAGGGAAGGTATAGATGTCAGGTGAAAATATACGCAGCGGGGAGTTTACAACGCTAAGGAATGGACAAGCTCGCAAAGTAATATGTCAGGTATAGATACAAGCCTCTGCCAAGTGTTGACAATATTGGACGAAAACAAACCAATTGGTGGCTATGCACCTAGATCTCCAAATCCTGCTTCATCTGCAGTTCCAGCGACCGGATCTCTTGCTCCTCTATTGAAGGTTCTTGCGAGTCAGTCTGGCTCTCTTCGTCTTCTAATCTCGATGGTGGTAATGAAGGGCGACCACCGTGAAGACGAAGTTCGACATCAAATTCGATCGTTTTGGTGACGGTGACCTGGACGTCACGAGATAGCGGAATTGTTTGCATCCGGGGCTTTCGTCTCGAACGCTCCGGATACTCATCCTGGTCGCTATTACCATCATGAATATCAATCGTGTACGATTCGGCGATCTTACTTTGTTATGTATTGGAAGAGATCCCGATAGGCTCGTGACGATGTGATGACCCTGAATTCAACGCGGTGAACACCCGGAAAGAGAAACATAAGGCCAGCTTACATGATAGTCACTAGAAGAGATGGGAGTTAGTGGAAGGGTGTAAAACAAAGTGACGCGAGGCTTACGATGTGGGTATTGAAACATCTTTGCGAGAACCCTTTCAGCAACGGGCAAATCACTGAGATCTAGGTTACTCACCAAATTCCATGGGTCTGAATTGAATGTCGACACGCTATCAACGATGGTTTCAACCACTCAAAATTGTACGCACCGTTGATGTTTTTAAAACTCAAAGCCTACACGGGAAGATAAGCTCACCCGCACCCACGGCAGCAATACAGGCCACATACCACTGACGGTAACTCAGTAAAGATCGCAGTCAGTATCCAGAATAAGCCCTGGAGGTACAACATATTCCACAGATGCGTCGCGTTCCTCTTGTGAAGTACGCCCAAAATCATAATCCCCAACAAGACGAAGTCTTCAACGAAGTTGATCATTATACTCCACTTGAACTCGGTCGTCAGGAGGACCCCACATGTACGGAATTGGGGTGACCACGCGGTCTGACCCTGAGTGGTGCATGATACCAGCGTTAGAGAGATCTAGGAACAACTTGAAGAGAACAAACCCTTGTCATGGCTGCAAGTCGAACAGATCAAAATTCCGGTTAATCGGACAAAGCGTTAAGGACATACCATAGAGCGCAGCGACCATGCCTGAAAGCCAAGCGACACCAGTGGCCACCACAGCCCACGTTTCCCGCCCCCATATCGCAATTCTAGTCATCCGTAAGCACATGTAGAACTGGAATAACAGAGACGAATCTCACCCGCGTAGTACTAGGAGAAACGAAGCAGAGCATGCCGCGAACCATGCCGTAATCTAGGAAAGAGTATTTGAAGACCATCAACGTGCAAGAAACGGCAGACTTCGCACCAGTACGGAGCGAAACCAAAGCTACGTCAAATTGGGTGGGATAAGTACCGGCAGCATCAAACGGCACAGGCCAGGTAACGCACAGTACAGTTGAACTCTCGTGTAAGGTTGAACCCGACAAGACTCAAGACGATGCAGGTTAGAGCTAGGAGTCTTGCAGAGACGTACACCAGGAACGACCATCGCCATGGCCGTCTGCCAGTGTACACGTCCCACTCAAAGTCGAGGGTGATGAAATATTCCCAACTGTAAACCGCGGTGGTTATTAAAATCACCCGATCAAGTATGCGGCTTACATGTAAAGCCCCGCAAAGGTGTGCAAGACCTTCAAGAAAAGTCCTGAGCGAAAAGAAAAAAAGAAAAAGCCCCCGATCAGCTCAGATGAGGGGAACTGGTTGAATCGGGACAAACCGTATGTTGCTATTGTGTACGCGTCAACGTTGGCGGACATCGTTGACCTCAACCTTGAGTATGAGAGGTCGAGTGGGGAAGTGGGGGGGGAGTGGGGGTGAGAAACGAAGCACAGGATGATGGCTTAGAAGAAGCATGAGGAAGGGACCATCAGTCCTTTGCTCACGCGTGGAGTGGCCAGCCGCGCCTGCGGTTATACCGTAATCGAGAAAGGTTTCACGGAAAAGAAGCCCAGTTAAACAAAAGATGCTGCTATTCTGCGAACGGACGGAACCTCACAGACGTCTGTTCACCTGATCCGTCCGGCCCATCTTGACAGCACTTTTAGTACAAAAATGAATAAGCGTCAAGCATAAAGGCCTACATACTGCCATGGGTTGTCGCCACGCGCAGGGAGTTGGGGGGGAAGGGGGTTTCGGATGACACATAACCGACGGTCAAGTTGGTGGGTGTAGCGACAGCACATTTAGAGCTATGTCGCGCGCTTTTGGGAATCGAGCCGGAAATCGTGCCCTTCTTTCTCCCTTTGGTAACACCTCCGCCAGTCTCGTATATGTCCACGGCTTGTAGCACTGCTGGACACGGATAGTCGGACACTCGAGATGCTCGTATAGCGAAGAGTAGAGTAAGTCGAGGTTCGAGTCAACTTCGTTTACTTTGTAGATTGCGGACGGAGGCAAACGAGGTGGAAGCAGAATCCTGAAATCCAACACATGATGTGGAGCCACAAGCGACCCTGCACCGCCTAACATAATCAATTGCTCACGTTCACGTCTCGTTAACGGCAGTACCACCGTGCTTTGGCATCGGAATGTGTCTGACACCGATTGTTCCAATGCCACACGCGAGAGCAGCCCAAGACTCTTTGGCTGTCGATCAGATACCGAACTTGGCAGCGGAATATCAAGTATAATATGGTCTAGGCCCAGCCGTGCCGACTGAAAATTTACATCCGACTCAGAGCGAGTCGTCTTACTCCTTCCAAGTCGAGGGGAACAGTACTACTGTATGTACCCAATGATTCAAGTGCATCCGTCCCAAGTATCGATTGACTAGCAACCTTTGAGCGTTTTCCTTATCAGTCATCACTCAGGGCCAAACGGACTCACTTTAGATCTGCAAGTCCTTTTTCATTTGGAGTTCGGCTGTATGCAGCTCCAACTCCGCTTGTGACCGTATGGTGGCTATTGATTTGTGCCCAGCTTCTTCGTCGCCGCGTCGAAGGTCAACGTCATATTCCACTGTCCTGTGCACGGCGACCTGGACATTTTGATGATGTGGATAAACGTTTGCACGACGACGACCGAACGGGTCGTGGTCACTTTAATAGACAGTTGAGACGTAGCCCGAGTTGTCAGGCTGAAGACCGTACTTTGTAATATACTGAAACAAGTCACGATAAAGTCTTGTTGACATAGTAACCCTTATTGTCCAAGTCAGTAAATCGTCGTCTGAATCAAACGGGGGATAACGAACATGAGAACCACTATACCGAAGGTAAGTATTGCGATTAAGACAAAGGTCAGATGAACAGGGCAGGGAGACTAACTATGTGGGACTTGGAACATCTGCACAGATCAAAGTCATCAGCGACACGATCCAGACAATGAAAGTAATCCTACTCACCAGATTCCAGGCGTCTGATGCGGCAGGCAGAACCGAGTAAGCAAGCACACAGGACGTTAGGGCATGCAGCGATCACATACCGCTCATGTTCATAAATGGAAGGATCTTCGAACGAGATAGGTCACCCGGATCGCAAGAAGTACTGCAAAGGTAAAATCACTCACCACGGCAGGCACCTCAGTAGTGATAGCAGTCGAGATCCAGAAGATGCCTTGCAAGTACAACATCCGCCAAAGATATGTTGCGTTCTTCTTGTGCAGCACGCCCAGGAACATTATGCATAACAGAGATAGGTCCACGACGAGATTGACAAGTATACTCCAACGGAAAATGTTCGTCTCGCTGATGACACAGGTTTTCGCCAGAGGACTCCACACAGCACGTGCCTAGATGAAAGAATTGAGAGCAAATCTTGAGCCCGAATGTGGGCCGCTATGTTGAGGCACAATCAGCACATACCTTGGTGGAACCTACGGTACACAATTCGTAATTGCTCGCAAGACAGGAAAAAGCATGACAATAACGCACTCCAGGTCGCCATAGCCATGTTTATGCACCATATCACAACGGCAATTGTAGTAATCATTCTATCCCGTCCCCAGATGGCGATACTAGTTAGTAAATAGTGCAATCAGCTGACGATACGAAGAGAGTCAAATTGGGAAAATCACATACCCACGGAGCACGAGTAAGAACGAGGCGATGGCGACTGAAAACCACGAGGAAACGAGCACGCAACGGAACCACGCCTGTGGAAAGATGAGCCGCGTGTACACCGGAAAAGTGCGCTCGAGTGCTCGAAGGAGCCACTGACATTGCAGTTGAAGTGAGCCGTGAGATTGAAACCGATGAAGTTGAGGATGACAGAGGTGAGCGCCAACATCCGTGCCGTGAGATACACGGCGAATGACCACTTCCACGGTCGCCTGCCGGTGAAGACCTCCCACTCAAAGCCAAGTGTGGTGACAAACTCCCATCTGCGACAAGCAACAGTCAGCATCGCCGAGAGCGTCGGATATCAAGATCGAAGAATACATGTAGACGCCGTTGAATACGTGGATGATTTTGACAAGGCTCACTGAGAAGAAAGAATGGATGGCAAGAGCGTTAGGATGAGGTCCAAGTGGTGTCAAACTTACTGTAAACCTCGAGTTCGGAAGCCATGACTCAGAGGAAGCGGACGACGGGAGCACGAGAGCGGAAGAGAGCCCTCAGAGAAACTGGAGACTAAGAGGAAAAGTTGCTTCTCGGCTCTGATGGTCTTGTATGCTTCTTCCCATCACCCAAACGACCGCCACAAGTTGGCGATCGCCTGGAGTTCTACTCTAAAGAGCGCGAATAAATTTATCCAAAGGTTGATAAGGCACACCCAAGATTGGGGTGGGGGTGACGTAGCGCCGAATGGTTCTCGCTTCTCTGCACTGGGTGCCACTAAGCCTTAAGCGGATGACATGGAACGAGTGCGCCATACTGCCGCTGCAGTTTCAGTTCCAATCAAGTCGCCTTTGAAACAGAGGCACACGGAGTCGGTCTGCAGTCTGCGAAGGCAATTAGAGTGGAATGAAAGCACATTGGCGACATGCAAGGACCACATTACAGTAATTCTAGAAGATGGTTTGCACCGCGGTCGTCACCTGATTGCCGAAATTTACTGTGTATGAGAGATTCCGTAATGCGGAAAAAATGACCCAGACGGGTTGCTGTGTCAGCATAGACTATGAACGGAGAAAAGGGTCATATGTAAACATGCGGATGCGGCAACACGATGCGGCAACAGACCATCTATTCCCTCGAAACCGCTACTGTAACCTAACCAAAAGTTTGGATTGGGCCGAGCTGCCAGTCAGTGTCATGTGATCACGAATAGCCGCCGCTTAATCTCGACTGAGCATGGCGGCGACCTTTGAGTGTAGGCCCAGGGGTACCACAAGTGTGAGCGCGGCGCGGTGAATTGGTTTGACGGACTGGACCGACCACTCTCCGACGATTTCGGCACCATAAGCGAACGGCACAACTGCAAACCCCGTCCGTAATGTTAACGTGTGTAACGTAATATGAGAAGTGGCCGCCTTGGTTGCAGTGAGTCGGCGACACGCTGCCTCATTGATTGTTGTTCGCTTCACATCAAACCTCAAATGGGGCTACTTGGGTGATAATTTGCTCCACAGCACTGTAGTGGTGGTGGTGCCAAGGGTTCATCCCCGCAAATATAGCAGGCAACGAAACAAAGGAATGCCCCAAAAGGACAGCATATATTTGATGAGGAACGAGGAATGATATCGAATTTTTACCCGGAGAGGCAGGGAGAGAAAGCGGCTCAGAGTGAAATAGAATCGGCAACACCCGTTCTTTCCCACCACGGCCTCGGCATCCCAGACAGTCAACCAGAGTGCTCAAAGTCACAACACGAGGCAAACACACAAGCTTGCAGGCGCTCCTCATGACAAGTTGGTTCTCGCCGCCAACGAGACGCGAACTAACCCTCCTACTATTTTGTGTCACCATCTTCATCCTTGCTTACAATACTAGTGCATCCCTCCGCTTTCCCCTCATCCCTTTCCTGTCCCGTCCCGCTCCCATAGGCCCAGATGGTCGCAAACAAGAGGGTTACCGTGATACCCTGGAAAATGAAATATTTGGCGAGTGGGATTGGGAACCTGGACACGTCGCAGCAGTCAAGGATGTCGAGTCCGCCCGCGTGATGCATGGCAAGCCGTACGATACCCCAGACACGTATATACGTGGGGAGGGGCTCAGTGGAGAGCGGGCCATGTGGCTCCAAGGCGTCGGGGAGGGTCTCTATGCACAGGGGGAGGGGCTAGGCTCAACGAGCGTGAACGACGAGTTCGTGCGTTGGGGCGAGGACGTGCCACGTACGGAGCTCAGACAACACATCCCCGGTGCGTCTTCAATTCTCTCTGTGATTCAGTGCACGCCACTAATCACGCGTTGTGACTGTCCCTTGTTCACAGGGTTTACCATTCTCGACAACGTTATACTATTGTCTGGTGCATTTTACATTGTCACGGATGATACAACATCCATGCCTCCTGTCGAAGCCATTGGGTCTTCGATGGTGAATCATAACGAAGCATCGCGTGCTGTCGATTGGCAAGTTTTCTCCGCACAAGCCGCATCCAGTAAATTCGGTCCTTACGGCGGACGGTGCGCACCTATCATGACTTCTGAGAATGTTTACCAACTGACATTCGTCTTCTCTTGTCGGCATAATAGCATGCACGGTGTCACTTTCCTGTCGTACGATGGTCCCTCGGCGACTGACTCGCATACCCTCCTTTCCCTCCAGCGACTCTACAGCACCCTTAATATTTCCTCACCTCAGTCGCTCTCCCCACCTCACCGCGTCATCTTCCCCGCCGTCCGTACTTTCGTCGACCACTCCGAGGATCCGCTTGCGCTTGATGAAACCGCCCCACGACATCTGTCGAGCATCGGCCTCGCCCCAGAGACGCTCAAAGCAGCCTACCCGAGCCTCGCAGGGCCGCTCTTCACGGGGGACTTTGATGACTTCAACGAACTTGGCCCGGTCGTGCTAGACCGCCTTGTCGTCGCCGACCGCGGCGCAGCTCGGCGTGCGGGACTCGCACAGGACGTGCCCGCGTGGGCGCCGCCGTTTTCCGCGCTGAGGACCTCCGAGGAATGGTTCGAGCCCGTGCGGGGCGCGCTGGCCGCGTACTTTGGCGCGGCCGAGGACGCGGGCGCCGCTGCGCGGACACGCGTGGTCACGTACCTCGCCCGACAGGACGGTCTCGATGGCGAGAGGCTGCGCGCCGCGGACCACACCGCGCTGTTGGACGCTCTGGCGGGTCTTTCCAGGAAGGGCGTCACGGTGCACATCGTGGACGAGAGTGCGACCTGGACAGAGCGCATGCGTGCGGTGGCTCAATCGACGGTGAGTCGTGACGCGCGCATCGCGCTGTCCGCGAGGTAAAATGGCTGACTAGGGGCACCATGCACTTTTTTTTTCTAGATTGTATTGAGCGTATCAGGCGAGCATGTTGCAGACGCGGTGTTTATGAACCGAGCGCCGCAGAGCACCCTGATGGAGTTCTTCCCGCCCAACGTGTTCAATCGGGACTGGGAGATCGTGGTGAAGTCGATGGGTATCCGCTACGTTGCATGGCAGGGCAACCAGTTGCGTTTCTCTCGCCCCTCTCTTCCTTCGACGATTAGCTCACATGACTTACTTTGTGCGTGCACATGCAGAAACTTCTCAGGCGAAAATCTACCAGCGATCACGGATGCGGTGACATACGAGGACTTTGCGCTCGACGCGCAGGCCGTCGTGCGCTCTATCTCAGAAGTGCTTGATTAGTGGCGTAAAGAGAGAGACAAGTCGCATGTGATGTGCATCACTTGGCTTAGTCTATAGAACACTGGTACAAAAGAACGGGCGGTGTCATCTCCTGTGGTTCGCGCCCAGGTGACATGACCCATGACATACTGTATCATGTAGCATACTTTTTCAGATTGATGTTGTGCGGCTTTAATATGCATCTATCGATTCAAGAGTTTTGTTTATACAAGAGAAGGAAGGATTCGAAGATGGGGATGCATTGCGGAAGCAAATGAACTCCACTCTCGCTCCCTTCATTTCATCACCCACTTGGCTTCCTCTTCCTTCCTACAGTGTTTTATCCGTAATGGAGAGGTGAAAAGGTCGATTGCGGTGATTGGTGATTTTCAGGTGATTATGCGCCCAGGGTTGCATCCTTGATGACATCGCTTGAACGGGCGTGATAACGTGACCAGGCTGTTCGATTATCTATCAGCACTATCAGCATCAGCGGGCACACATATCCCGTTTCCACATCCGAGTACCCGGGCATCACAGCGTGTTTTGTACGTGACAGACGAATGCAGAATCGATTGTGAAGGTGGACGGAGAGGACGAAATAAAGAGGATAGAGAGACGAGGAACCTTGGGGGAGAATGAGGAGGAGGCGGCGGTGCGTGATTGTTCGTACGTTGTCTAGTAACGGATGGGCTGAATCGGATCGGCGCGGATGGCGGAAAGGTCGATCGAACTGTCACGTTCTTCGTCGATCTCGCCAATGAGGATGCTACAAAGGTGTGTGTGGAAGGACGCGCCCGGAGCAGTGGGCATGGGGCCGCAAAACGCACATCATATCACCTTTGACGAGGTAGAGACCAAGAGGGATCTCCTCGACGCCCTCGTCCATGCTAAAGACGCGCTCTTTCGAATCTGACAGGACGATGTTGGACTTTTGGTCGTAACCGGCGAGCACGCCCTTGAAAGAATGAGGGGCGAGAATAAAGGGAGATGAAAGAGGGGTCGCGTACGACTATAGAACGACCATCTTGGAGAATGAGGAGTACGCGACCTTAAGCGAAGGATAGTATTTGGATAGGGAGAAAGAGAGATAGAGGAGGACTCACGGTCGACATAGCCTTGAAGGCTTGACATACTAACTGAGACGAGCACCAAGGCAGGGTCGAAGGAAGGCAGAGGCAAGCGGTGGTGTCAAAGGTCCAAGGGGTGAGGTGGTCGAGGTCCCGGTCAGGGTGATTTACGTTATACGGAGTGGAGTCGTCACCTCAACGAATAATACCCTATCCAAGCAGCATTCGCCAACTGACAGTCGCTCTTTCTTTTCTTCACCCATCAACAATGTCTGCGTCTTCAGAAAAGTTCTTCGAGAACGGTGGTCGACCCATCCAAGTCGAACACTCTACTTTCCTCGGTGACAACCACAAGCCAGAGCTCGAGCAGTCTGCCACACTCCCCACCCCTGCCTCGTGTCCAACTCCGAAACCGAAACCCAAGCTATCCGCGACTTTCATCATACCCATCTGGATAGTTCTTTCGTCCACCGTCATTATATATAACAATTATCTGTACAACACCCTCAACTTCCGCTTCCCCGTTTTCCTCGTAACATTCCATCTCGGTTTCGCGGTACATCTCCACTTGTCGTACCATAGTCATTCTTACACCTTTTGTTTCACAGGCCATCGGCACACGTGTCTTACAACGGACAACGCGCCTTCTCGACGGTGCAAAGGATGTCCATCTTACCAAGGACATGTTTGTTCGCTCGATTCTTCCCATCGGCCTTCTCTTCAGCGCGAGTCTCATCCTCAGCAATACCGCGTATCTCTATCTTAGTGTAGCCTACATCCAAATGCTCAAGGTATGTCTCTCCCCCTCTCTACTTTTCTCCCTTTTAAAAAAAAAAATCTGACGTGTCTTCCGTTCCCATAGGCTTTTACTCCTGTTGCTATCCTCCTTATCTCCTGGACATTCCGCATTCAGGAACCCAACCGAAAACTAGCTATTATTGTGTTCATGATCTCGTCTGGCGTCGCGCTGGCGTCTCGTGGCGAGTTGCGTTTCAACCTCGTTGGTTTCCTCACTCAGGCCGCGGCCGTTGGCGTACGTTGTCTCATTCCGTTGCTCTCGAGCGGGCTGCACTCTGAATCGATTTAACAGTTTGAAGCATCGCGGTTGGTCATGATCCAAATATTGCTCCACGGTCTCAAGATGGACCCGCTCGTCTCGTTGCATTATTACGCGCCAGTCTGTGCGATCATCAATCTCGCCATCCTTCCGTTCACAGAGGGCTTTGCGCCGTTCTTTGAGCTCGCACGCGTTGGCCCCCTCATCCTCTTCTCCAACGCTGCTGTGGCGTTTTGCCTCAATGTGGCTGCAGTGTTCCTCGTGGGTGCCGGCTCTGGCCTCGTTCTAACACTAGCTGGCGTGTTCAAGGTACGCGACCGCCACACACCATCGCATACATATGTTTGGTATGGTCCCGCTAACTTCTGAAACCTAATTTTTATCAGGACATTTTACTTATCACTGGTTCCGTTCTGATTTTTGGTTCTGCAATTACGCCACTGCAAGTTTTTGGTAAGTGGTGACTCATTACTTCAACTCAGTCGACCAGCTACTTGTTTTTCCTCACTAATCTTCCTTCCGCTCAATTTTAGGTTACTCGATCGCATTGGGTGGACTGGTTCTTTTCAAAACAT
>WNFR01006866.1_pt1 | contig 11618 bp, 10 predicted proteins | sample 5400221 | NCBI WGS metagenome assembly WNFR01 (sample SAMN13153357, study PRJNA577476) | soil metagenome | isolation source: 40 cm soil under Madrone tree | place: USA:California | collected 2016-06-14 | reverse complement strand
CCGAGAGAAATCTGGCCGCGGAAGAGCTGGTGGCCGCCTTGCCAAAGCACAATCAGAAAAGTTGTGCCGATGAGCGCGGTAAGCGACGGCATGAACATGCTCCAGGTGCGGATGAGGCGGATGTTTCGCGAGACATATTCGCGGTTGGGCTCGTCGAAGCTGCGAATCTCGGCTTCTTCCTGGGCGTAGGCGCGCACGACGCGCACCCCAGCCAGGTTTTCCTGGACGCGCGCCGTAAGCGTGGCGAGCGCGGCCTGAATTTTTTCGTAGAGTTCGTGAATCGTTTTGCCAAAGAACCAAACGGCAACGGCCACCACCGGAGCGGGGAGCAGAACCCACAACGTCAGGGAAGGAGAGAGCGTGACCATCACGGCGATGGCCAGCACCATGGTGATGAGGGTCGTCGCGCTGTACATGATGCCGGGGCCGAGGACCATGCGGACGGCGTTGAGATCGTTGGTGGCGCGCGACATGAGCTCGCCGGTACGATTGCGCACGTAAAATTCAGGTTCGAGGATCAGCAGACGCTTGAGGAGATCGTTGCGAATGTCGAATTCGATGTCGCGGGATACGCCGATAAGCGTCCAGCGTGCAGTGAAGGAAAGAACTCCCTTTATCGCAACGCATAGGACGACGATGAGGCAATAGATGCCAAGCGTATGGCGGCTGCTCGGCGCGTAGAACGGAATGGAACGGCTGAGCGCCGAAGCGTTCAGACCCAGGACGATCGGAGCCCCGGTCTCCGTGGTGTGCTCGAAGGGAACCGGATTGCCCGCGAGCGTGTCCGTCATGACGCCGGTGGCGAGTGGGAGGACGTTGCCGATAACGCCCATCAAGACGACCGTAAGGAGGCCGAAAATGATCCCCCCGGGGTAGCGCCGGAGATACGGCATCAGGCCGCTCAAGTCCTTTTTGGAAGGAGATTTCGTGGCGGCCTTGGGCGCCTGATTTCCGTCGGCACGCGGGGATTTGCTCATCGCAGTCTGGACCTCACGTCGTTCAGCGCGGGGGACTCCAGAAGGAAATGCTCGTAGGTGCGGTCCAGCGATTGGTACCGTTTCGTCGCCGAATTCCAGCGCACACCGATTGGCAGGACGTGCGAATCCGTGGTGCCCTGGAGCGGGGTAAAATAAAGCTGCAGGCCTTTCTCGGCGTTTTGCTCGAACTGCAGTCGCCAGCCAGTCACCGGCGCCAAGGGCGTGAGTCCAAGATACCCCTTCGGGTTTTTCAAATGTTCATCGCAGCGAAGGATTTCCGTCCATTTTCCGTCGTCGTTTTCCGCTACCACGGCGCGGGTCACAATCGTTCCGGGCAGATTATTGGTTGGAGTTTTTGGCACGACGTTGGCCGCAAGAAACTGCTGTTTTCCGTTCTTTGCCAGGTCCCCGAAGGCCAAGACCTGTGATTCGGTGCCCAGCAAGGCTTTTGCTGCCGCCTGAATCTCCTCAGGAATCGCCGGTTCCACGGGCTTGGTCTCTGCCTGCGGCGCTGGCTTCGGCGCATCCGCGCCGCATCCACCCAGCAAAATAGCCAGGGACAATACACCGAGAGAGAATTTCAGCGGGATTCTCCACGCGCGGGCCGCGCCGGCACTCCAGCCCTCTCCTAAGAAGGACGGAGAAAGTTGAGGCTCGTTAGCATGTGAACAGCCGGATTGTGAAGTTTTCTCCATCAGAGAGTTGATTCGGTTCGCCTGTTCTCGGCCACTCGCCCTATCGATCTCACGACGTTCAATTCTAACTGTTGACCAGCGTTCGTGGAAGGACTCCCGGAGTCCCGATTGTCGTAGACTTGAATACGCTAGCGCTGCGCTAGAATTGCATCCAACCGGGCTTCAAAGTTTTCTTCTCCTTCCGACCACAGCTCGCTGCGCTCCACCGGCAACGCCCGCTCTACAGCTTCGAGCCAATTAGACAATTGTTGGATGTTCTCCCGCGTCTTGGCGTGATATTCCTTCAGGTTTCCACCCGCCGCCATCCATTGCCGGAACGTGTGCTCAATCGGATGATCCGAGGAGTTAAATGGATTCGACGCTGCGCCGGGGGCGAGTAACCCGCCATGCCCGGTGAAAAAATGTTCGAAGCCCAGGTCGGCCATAAAGTGCCCTGCACTCGCGGCAAGTCCACCATCATATTCCAGCCCGTGGCAGGTCAGCACCAGCGGCTCCGGCTTGTGTTGCCAGCGCAGGCTCTCGATGTCGAGCCCCCAGAGATCCCATTTCCCGCCCACGATGTACGCCGTGTCCGGGTTCAAGTACTGCACCGACATCGCCGCAACTTCGGCGGGGCCTGCATGGACCGGCCGCAAATCCCACTCCGCGACGGGCGTTTCCGTGGCATCCACGGCCTGCACGGCAAGTTCGGTAAATGTATTTTGCGTTGGCGAGAGCGGGGCGGTTGTCAGAAACCGCGCAAACTCCGCGAGCATGGTCTCTACTGAAAAATCGCGCGTCCATACGCGCAGGTAAGCATGGTTGGCCATCTATGTTTGTTCCAATGGGATTATATCGGGACGGAATGGAAGTAGCGAATCAGGGGAAGGACGAACCGTTTCAGCTGCCGGTATTCGCGCTTTTTGCCTGCGCTGGAGGTTCCGGCAGTGTAAAGCCGGAGGCAATCTCCTTCAGCCGCTCGCGCAGCGATTCTCCGACCCCGGCAAACACTTGCGCGCAGGCTTCGCGAAGACGTTGTTCGGCGGTCGCCGCAATTCCGGAAATCAGGTCGCGCGATTGGTGGTCCAGGGAAGCCACTGTCGCCAGCATCCACTGGTTCGAAACATTTTCGAGCTTGCTCTTGTAATGCTCCACGGCCTGATGGCCGATCTGGCCGTAAGCGCTCTCCATTTCTTTTTGATGCGCGTCCGTCATGGACTTCCAGGAAGCCAGCAGCGGCTCAAATCCTTCCTCTACTTTTTTCCGCGCGTCCGCCACGCCAGCCTCGAGTGCGCCGCCCATCGACGCCTGGAAACGGCGGAGGAATTCCTGTTGCTCGCTAGTCACGCGGTGCGCGAGCTCTTCTCGCGCGGCGTTCATGTCGGACCGCGCTTCTTCCCTAGCCCGCCGCAGCTCTTTGCCGAAGCCATCTAGCTCCTGACGTCCCGTGCGCTGGACCTCGTCCGTGAAGGCCGCGGCGGTTGTGTCCGCCGCCTCGGCAAACAGCGCCCGGGCGCGTTCGAATGATTCGCGCACCACCTCTTCCATCTGTGTTTGCGTGTGGCCCACGAAGCTTCGGCTTGAATGATCCAGCTCGCTCGCAAACACGCTGGACACCTCTCCCGCCTTCTCTCGAAGTTGATTTGCTGCCTGCTCAATGGCGCGGTCCGCCTGATTCTGAATTTGCGTCTGCGCCTTTTTTTCGTACCATTCCGCGGACTTGTAAAGTTCCTCGACTACCCGATGCTTCAAGTCACTGACTTTCCCCTCCAGCTCGGTCAAGTTGCGTCCGACGATCGTTTGCGATGATTCCTGCAGAATCTGTTCCACGCCGCCCAGGTTTTCCCGGAAGCGCCCCAGCGATTCCGCGAAGGCCTCATCGGCCGAGTTGCGAATGCGATCCTGCTGCAGTGCCAGCGCTGCGTCCAGCAGCGAGCGCCCTCCCGCCAGGCGGTGGATCGCCTCTTCGGTCCGCGAAACGTGCGGTTGCACCATCTCCTCGACCTGGCGGTCGAAAGTCGCCAGTGCTTGCCGGGTGGATTCTTCAAACGTCGTTCGAATGCGTTCGTTGATTTCCTCGATCAGCGATCCCGAACGGCGCTGCAATTCGTTGCCGTGCAGGTTCAGCACGTCGTCCAATTGCGCTTGAAATCCTGCGAGAGCTTTCTGCTTCGCATCCTGGAGCTGCTCTGCGTGGTTCTCGATCCGCTCGCTCGATTCTCGTGCTCTTTGAAGCGCGGCTTCCAGGCGTTGCGCCTGTTCCTGGAGCGCATCTCGCAAAGCAGCCATGCGCTGTTCGGTTTCCGCCGTCGCACTCATCGCAGATTCCCGCACGGCCGCGGCGTGGTGTGCCATCTCTTCCTGCAACTGGGCAATCAAGCCGCGTGCGTGCTCGTTCAATCCGCCGGCAGCGCGATCCTGCGCTTCCGCGAGTGTGCCTTCGATTGCGGCGCGCCAGCGCACTTGCGCGGCCTCCATTTCGGATGCGAGTTGGCCCTGCCAGGACGATTGTGTCGCGGCGATGGCGGATTCCACATTTTGCCGAATCTCATTGGCCGCGCTGCTCAACGCATCGCGCTGAGACGTTGCGGTCTGCTCTTGTTGACTCACGGCTTCGCCAATGGATCGCGTCGCGGCATCGACCCGCTGCTGAATCTCGATTGCCGCGCTGTTCAAAGCATCGCGCTGCATCGCAGCAGTCTCTTCCCGTTGCCTTGCTGCTTCCTCAATGGCACGCGCAGCTTGTTCCGCGCGTGCAGCAATTTGTGCTTGCGCCTGTTCCGCCTCCGTTTTCAATTTTGCCGCAGTCTCTTCTCCCTGGTGACAGAGCGTCCGGAGCGTCTCGGCCATTTGTTCCAGTTGTTGCGCGTGCTCGCTGCGCTGCGCTGCGCCTTCTTGGGACAATCTCGAGGTCAGTTCATGCGTGAGCTGCTCGAGTTGGGGCGCAAGCCATCGCGGCAATTCATTCCGCAGTGCCTCCGCCGCGGCCGCATGGGCCGCGCGGGATTGTCCGTCGGCTTCTTCATGCAGCCGTTCAATCGCCCGTGAGGCTTCATTCGCGATTTCGGCCCGCCCGGCCGCAAACTTCTGCTCCCACTGTTCGAACGAAAGCCGCCGTTCCGCCGACACTGCCTGCGAAGCCGCTTCCCGCGTCGCCGTCTGAATCTGTTGTTTGGCGTCCGCCACCAGTCGCGCGACTTGCCGCGCAAGCTGCAAGGAAGCATCGGTCGTGCTCGCCGGGGAAGGAAACACTCTCACGTTATCCGCGCTCGTCTTTGGAGGCGTGTCGGGTTCTTCCAACGGCATCACAATTTCAGTCTCTGAAGTGGGAACCACCGGCGGTGGTGCCTCCTGCGCCGGATCGGTCTTCGTGCAAGCTTGTGCCACGTCGGAAAACACAAACCAATCTTCCGGCGGAAAGGCGATGCCCCAGACGTTTCCGGGAATCTCCAGTTCCAGCGCTACTTGAAAAAGCTGCCGTACAGTTCGCGGCCTTTGGATCCACGCCACTTTGCCACGAACGGTTCGGGGAGGCTGCCCCGCTTCGGGATGAGGGATTTCCATCGTCACCCACATGTTTTTCAGGACGTAGTGTTTCGATTGGTAGCGGCAGCCGTGACAGTTGATGATCAGCGAGGAAGTCCGCTCCACGAAGGGCCGCCCGAGAGCGTCCACACCCGTCGCCATGAGAGGAACGGCCTGCACAATCCGTGTGCTGCGGCGCTTTCTCAATTCCGTGCTCGGGTTGACCGCCCCTTCGGACACCATTTCAGCTGCCTCATCGGCGAAATTGCCGCCTGATTCGTTCATACCTTCCGCCGTCGTCCCTCAGTTGCTCAGAATTTGCGCAAACGCATGGCGCCGGCGCCATGGCTTTCTTAATGCGCGTTTGGAGTACCTTCCGAGGCCGGCTTGCGGTGTGTTCCGGTCAGGAACATCCATGCTTCCTTCGCGACCCAGATTGGTCCAACCAATAAATAGATCGGCCCTTGGAAAAATGCCGGATGATTTCCTTCAATGCGGTGGCCGAGAAAAAGGAACACCCATCCGCCAACAAAAAATACCGTTCCCCAAATCCATTTCATAAAAAGGAGCAGGATGATGCCGGCAAAAATCGTGGGGATGCCAACGCCATGCAGGAATTTATTCCAGCCGGATTCATGTTCGTGATCGTACTGCGCCATGTAGTGCGCCAGGCTTGGCATTAAGCGCACCTCCTGTCAGCCAAGTTCGACTGCCATTCAGTCGGCGGGGGAACAACCACCGTGGAATTCAGACTTTATACTGAAATCGGGGAATTGGCTAGAGGGTTCCATGAGTACTAGAAATGACTCGTTTATTCCATCTTTGCATGTCTTTGTAATTCCAAGCCTTATTTCGGCTGACCCTTGCCCCTCACCTGGGTGTGGAGGCACTTTCCTACAGTTCTCTTCGGCCTTCCATGGCTTTCAACATCGTTACTTCGTCTGCATATTCAAGGTCAGCGCCGACCGGAATGCCAACCCCAATTCGCGTCACTCGCACTCCCAGCGGCTTCAGCAATTTGGAAAGGTAAACCGCTGTGGCTTCGCCTTCCGCGGTGGGATTTGTGGCGATGATAATTTCTTCGACGGTCCCACCCTTCAATCGTTCGATGAGAGACTTGATGTGAAGCTGCTCCGGCCCGCGTCCCGAAAGAGGAGATAGCGAGCCGCCAAGGACGTGATACATCCCGCTATACGTCCGCGTTTTTTCAACGGCCATGATGTTGTGGGCTTCTTCGACCACGCAAATGGTCTTCTTGCTCCGCGTGGCCCCCACACAATACAAGCAAGGATCGGAATCCGTAATGTTGTGACAGGTAGAACACGCGCGGATTTTTTCTTTCGCGTCCCGAATCGCGTCCGCGAGCGCGAGCGCATCTTCGGGCGCAGCTCGCAACAGATGAAACGCCAGCCTTTGCGCGGTCTTTTGTCCAATTCCGGGGAGATGCTTCAGTTCATCAATAAGTCGTTCGACGGGAGCGGCAAAATCAGGCATGCAGCATGTGTAGCACAGCGGCGCGTGTTGGCGCAAACGGCCTAGAGCTCGCGATACATGATGTAGGCGTCTACGTAGCCCAGCGTGGGATGAAGAAACGCCTTGGGGAGGCGCCCCACGATTTCGAAATCGAAGCGTTGCCACAAACGCACGGCGCGTTCGTTGGTGCTCACCACAAAATTAAATTGCATGGCGCGAAACCCGCGCTCTCTCCCGCGTTCCAGCGAATGCGTGCACATCGCGCGCGCAACCCCGCGCCCTGTTGTTGAAGCAGCCGTCATGTATCCACAGTTTGCAACGTGCCTCCGCTGCCCTTTTGGTTTGCGCGCAGGAAATACGTGCCGACAATCGTGCCGTTTTCTTCCGCCACGAATACCTCATGTTCGGCGGCGCGCCAGTACGCGAGGGCAGCATTCTTATCCGTGTCGCGGGGCAGCGTATAGGTTTCACCAGCGCGGAGGATCGGCTCCATAATCGCCCAGATCGCATTGTCATCCCCCGCCGCGGCAAGTCGAATCAACATTCCCGTATTTTGTCACAACTCCACGTGCCTACTGGATCTTCCTGTACCTTGCCGGCGGAAGGGATTCTCAAACTTTCGGTCTCTAGTATGTTTCTAGTATTGCTTCTCAAACCAGCAGCAACTACAGTCGGCCGCAATTCGGTGGTCCTCCGACGTGAACTCGGAACGTCGCGAGAGAATCACTGTGCCGCAGGGGAGGATGTCCTATGAAGACTCTAAGCGTGACCGCAAAATTTTCTATTCTCTTGATGCTAATCGCCGGGGGCTTGGCTGGCGTTGCTATTTCCGCGCCCGTGACGGTAAAGGGCTACGTACTAGATTCCGCGTGCGCTTTCACGAAAGGTCTCGACAAGCCCATCAGCAAGGAATGCGCGACATCTTGCGCAAACGCCGGGTCTCAACTCGTGATCCTCGCTGAAGATGGAACCATTTATTGGCCCATCGCCGGCACTACGCCATCCAGCGGCCAGAATCCCAGGCTGCTTCCATTCGCCGGACAGAAGGTAATTGCATCGGGAACCCTTTACAAGCGGGGCAGTTCCATGGCGATCGTGATGGACAAGATCGAGGCGCAAACGGCAGCAAGCAAGTAACTCCTTAGCGCAATTCTGTCGACAGCGCCCAACACCCGGTGCCGGAGAGTGGGGAACAGTATTGCGTGGCCAGCGATAAACGCATTTCTTGATCTCAAATGAAATCAGGGCAGCGAAGTAGAACTTCGCTGCCCTGATTTAGTTCAGATCGATGCTTGAGGCGGACTACTGCTTCAAGCGCTGCTTAGTTCTCCATCTGAGATTGAAAGACTTCGCCTGGAAGCACGAATCTCTCTGTTCGTTGCACGGAATCCATGCGTGGCAGATGGACTGGCTTGCGTTCCTGTACTTCGGGAAGGGAAGCGGTCTCGTCCGGACGCAACCGCTCGATCTTGATGCCCAACGAACGCTCGAGTTGGAAGAGTTCCGATCGCTGCTCCTTTACATAGAGGGTCGAAGCCACACCATGGCCGCCGTTGCGGCCGGTGCGCCCGACGCGATGGATGAAGTTTTCCGCCACTTCCGGCAAATCGTAATTGATGACGTGCGCGATGTCCTGCACGTGAATCCCGCGCGAAGCCAGGTCGGTCGCCACCAGCACGCGGAACCGTCCTTGTTGGAAGCCGGTCAGGGCTGAAGTGCGCTGCGATTGCGAGCGGTCGCCATGAATCATGGCGGCGGAGAATCCCTTGCGATTCAAGCTTTCGGCAATTCTTTCGGTTCCGCGCTTGGTCCTCGCAAACACCAGGCACTTTCCCGTTTCCTTGGTCAGCAAACGTTGCAGCATCTCCTGCTTGCGGTCCATGGCCACTTCAAACGCTTGCACGCGCACATTTTCCGATGGCTTCGATGTCGAGCCAAAGGAGAGCCGCACGGCGCATCGCAGGTAGTCCTTCACGATGCGCACCATATCGCCCTCCATTGTCGCGGAAAAGCACATCGTCTGGCGTTCTTTTGGAAGAATCGACACAATGCGCCGGATCGCGGGAAGAAATCCCATGTCCAGCATGCGGTCCGCTTCATCGAGGATGAGGATGCGCAGGGCGTTGAAATGAAAAAGTCGGCGGTCGAGGTAGTCTTCGAGCCGTCCCGGAGTCGCCACAACCAGCCGTGCTCCCTTACGGATGGCTTGGAGCTGCGCACCTTCAGACAATCCGCCAACGACCAGCGCCGCCGGCAACAACTGCTTGCCGCGAAGCGCATTGAATTGGTCTACTACTTGCATAGCCAATTCACGTGTTGGCACAAGAACCAGCGCCGCGATTCCCGGCGTCTTATCCTTGAGCAATTTTTCGATCACCGGGATCAGGAACGCCAGCGTCTTGCCCGTTCCCGTCTGCGCCGTCGCCAGCACATCTTTACCTTCCAGCGCCTGCGGGATCGTCGCCGCCTGCACGGGAGTCGGCGTCGTAAACTTCGCCGTCGCCAATCTTTCCTTTATGTAAGGAGAAATCAGCATTTCCGAAAATCGCGCCGAGGCGCGTTCCGCCAGAGGCTCCTGAGAGCTCTCTGGATTCACTTCTGAAACTGTCAACATTCAATATTACTTTCTTGCTGGCAGAAGCCGTCGCGGCGCGCACACGAATTCTCGGGCCGGCCGGCGGCTTGCTTTGCCAGCTTCTTTTAGATTACGCGTAAGACATACGGAGGAAACTGGAGGCGGGAATCTCAGATCAAGCACTGCACCGGAGGGACCGCACAACACAACCGAGGTATTAAGCGCAAAACCATACTAACACACTTTCTTTCGATCACCTAGGCTTATTCGCAGTCCTTGTTTCGAAGGTTTCTTAAAGCGCATCAGAAAAAAACGATCTACAAAGGAAGCATAAACAAGGAAATCGTCCGAAAGTTGGATGGAAAGAAGAATTAGAACAGCCCGGGAATTTTCATCCCGGCCATTCCCGGAATGCCGCCGGCAAGGTTTTTCATCTGGTTGGAGAGCTCTTCATCCACGCGTCGGCATGCCTCGTTCACCGCCGCTCGAATCAAATCCTGCAGCATCTCCTGATCCTTGTTCGCGAAGACGTCCGGCTCGATGCGCACGCTTACGATCTGCTTCTGGCCGTTCATCTTTACCATAACCATCCCGCCGCCGGCCGACGCTTCGACCGTCACGGAATTCACCTGCCTCTGCAGGTCTTCCTGCAGTTGCCGGAATCGCGAAAGCATCTGTTGGAGAGCGCTGACTTCCATCAGGATTCTCCTTGGCTCCGTTTTACTTCGGAAATCTTTCCTCCGAAGCGCTGCAGCATCGATCGGACCATCGGATCGCGCTCAAACTGCTCACGCAGTTCCTGCGTACCGCCCGTTGCCGACGCAGCCGCCGCTACAACTGCTTCCAGTTTAGCACAGACGCGTACCGGCCGGCCCAGCACGTTGCTCGATATGGTACGGACCCTTTCGAGAGAATCTCTTCCCTCGAGCATCTCCGCAAAGGGCCGCTTCTCCGGCGCAAAATAAATTCGCAATTCCGCGCCGTCGAGCTCCCACCGGCTGCTCTGGTCCACCAATTCGCCCAGGAATTTCTGCTGCGCTTGAATCCCGGCTTTGATCTCGGCTACTTGCTCTGCCGAAATCCCGCTCACCTTCACTGCCGTGCCATTGCTCTTGTGCTGCAGGGCGGCTTCTTCGTTCACGGCGGCATCCATTGCCATCGGTGGCGCGGTGCTTGACTTCGCGGGCAGAGGAGCCTGCGCCACGACCGTGGATGCCGCACCCCTCTGAGCCGGCGCAGGAGCCGAAGTTATTCCTGGAGCTGCGCTACGCGCCATTCCTGCGGACGCCCTGGAGTCTGTTCCGCCGCTCTTCAATTCCTCCAGCAATTCTTCGAGGGGCGCCAGCCGAGCAGCATTGATCAACCGCAGCAAGCCCATTTCCAAATGGACGCGCGGATCAGGCTTACGGCGCAAGTCATCATCGGTTTGCAGCAGGATCTGAAAAAATCGCGTTAGGTCTTCTTCGCTGAACTGCGCCGCAGCCTTTGCGAGCGCCGGCCGCTGATCCGGAGTCGCCGCAATCAAATCCGAATCTGCGCCGCAGACGCGCGCTATCAGCAGGTTCCGCATGTGGCGGATCGCTTCACGGCAAAAATGCTGCAGATTGCGTCCCTCTTTTTGAAAAGTGTGGACCAGCCCGAGCGCCCGGTCCGCCGAACCCGATGAAATTGCTCCGACCAGTTCCTCCAGCGCGTCATCCGGCACCACGCCTAGCAGCTCGCGAACGTCTTTGTCCGGAATCGTATCGCCGCAATACGCGCGCGCTTGCTCCAGCAGCGATAGCGCGTCGCGCAAACTGCCTTCCGCCATTCGCGCAATCACGGCCATCGCGCCGGGATCAATCTTCAAATTCTCTTTTTTCGCGATCTCTTCGAGCCGCCCGGCAATCTCCGCAAACGTCAGCGCCCGAAAATGAAAATGCTGTGACCTCGAGCGGATGGTATCCGCCAGATTTTCCGGTTCGGTCGTCGCCATTACAAAAATCACGCGGTCCGGCGGCTCTTCCAGCGTTTTCAGCAGCGCGTTGGACGCCTCGCCCGTCAGCATGTGCGCTTCGTCAAGGATCACGAGCTTGCTCCGCGACGCCGCCGGCGCATACCGCACCATTTCACGCAGTTCACGAATCTGATCAATGCCGCGGTTCGACGCTGCGTCGATCTCAATCACGTCCAGCGAAGTCCCCGCGGCAATTTCCTTGCACGAATCGCATTCGCCGCAAGGCTCCGGCGTTGGCCCCTTCACGCAATTCATGGCCTTCGCGAGGATCCTCGCCGCCGTCGTTTTTCCTACGCCGCGTGCCCCCGAGAAAATATAAGCGTGCGCCACGCGGTCGTTCCTGATTGCATTCGCGAGCGTTTCCGTGACGTGCTGCTGTCCCACGAGATCCTTGAAGG
>WNFR01006865.1_pt1 | contig 11618 bp, 8 predicted proteins | sample 5400221 | NCBI WGS metagenome assembly WNFR01 (sample SAMN13153357, study PRJNA577476) | soil metagenome | isolation source: 40 cm soil under Madrone tree | place: USA:California | collected 2016-06-14 | reverse complement strand
GCTTTGGTCCCGGGCCGTTCGAAGACTGCAAGGTCTATGAGAACGTCGCCCAGTGCACCGGCGGCGCCGCCTCCACCACCGGCTTCCGCGACGGACTGCCGCTCGTCACCGGCGCGCAGATCGGCGACAGCGGCACCGGCCTGCATCTGGCGCTCGGCATCGTCACCGCGCTTTATCAGCGCACCGTCACCGGCCAGGGCCAGAAGGTCACCGCCGCGATGCAGGACGGGGTCTTGAACCTCGCCCGCGTCAAGCTGCGCGACCAGCAGCGCCTGGCCCATGGTCCGCTGAAGGAATACAGCCAGTACGGCGAAGGCATTCCGTTCGGCGACGCGGTGCCGCGCGCCGGCAACGATTCCGGCGGCGGCCAGCCCGGCCGTATCGTCAAATGCAAGGGCTGGGAGACCGACCCCAACGCCTACCTCTATTTCATCACCCAGGCGCCGGTCTGGGAGAAGATCTGCGACGTGATCGGCGAGCCCGCCTGGAAGACCCATCCCGACTACGCCAAGCCGCCGGCCCGGCTGACGCGAATGAACGAAATCTTCGGGCGCATCGAACAGTGGACGATGACGAAGACAAAATTCGAGGCGATGGACATCCTCAACAAGGACGACATCCCCTGCGGCCCGATCCTTTCGATGAAGGAGATCATCGAGGACCAGTCGCTGCGCGCCACCGGCACCGTGGTCGAAGTCGATCACCCCACCCGCGGCAAGTACTTTTCGGTCGGCAATCCGATCAAGATGTCGGACAGCCCGAGCGAGGTCACCCGTTCGCCGCTGCTCGGCGAGCACACCGACGAAGTCCTGCGCCAGGTGCTCGGCTTCACCGACCATCAGGTCGCCGAGATCCACGCTTCCGGCGCCCTCGATCCGCCGCGGAAGCAGGCAGCGGAGTAGGCGACATCAGAGCCTCGAGGTCTGGCATCTGGTATATCTAACCTGTTACGGGACCAATAGATTCGACCTCCAGCCCGTTTGTCAAAATCCGCGATGCGCAGCCCCTGAATTGATTTCACATCTTGCTGCCGTGTCTGCACGACCGTCTCTCCCAAACTAAGCCCCGAATTTCGGGGCTTTCTTTTTTTAACACAATATTTCACGCGCTAATCGGATCGGCGTAACAAGCGCGATTTTTTTTGAAGTCCCGCAAACTATTCGCTTGCCATCTGGTATATTGCATACCAGACTAGCGCGCAGGACAGGACGAGGCTCATTCAAAACCAGGCCCGGAGGAAGCATGACAATCACGACACAGGCTGCTGCGTTACCGACGGTAGAAGGCAAAAACTTCCGCTGGCTGCAACTTGCGATGGGTATTGCGTGCATGGCGATGATCGCAAACCTGCAATACGGCTGGACCCTGTTCGTCGATCCGATCGACGCAAAATTTCACTGGGGCCGCGCAGCTATTCAATTGGCTTTCACTCTCTTTGTGCTCACCGAAACCTGGCTGGTGCCGATCGAGGCATGGTTTGTCGACAAATATGGTCCGCGCATTGTCGTCATGTTCGGCGGAGTCATGATCGCCATCGCCTGGGTCTTAAATTCTTATGCCACTTCACTGACGATGCTCTACGTCGCCGCCGTGTTCGGCGGAATCGGTGCAGGCTCGGTCTACGGAACATGTGTCGGCAATGCCCTGAAATGGTTTCCTGACCGGCGAGGTGTTGCGGCCGGCGCGACCGCGGCCGGTTTCGGCGCCGGTGCCGCCATCACGGTAGTTCCGATCGCTCAGATGATCGCTTCCAGCGGATACCAAAGCGCGTTCCTTACATTCGGTATCGGGCAGGGCCTGATCGTTTTTGTTCTGGCAATCTTCATCCGCAAGCCGTCGCAAGTGATGGCGGTGACAAAGAAGCAGCTCAACCTGCCCCAAACCAAGATCGACTTCACGCCGCCACAGGTGCTGCGCAGCCCAATATTCTGGGTCATGTATCTGGTGTTTGTGATGGTCGCCGCCGGCGGTCTCATGACGGCAGCCCAGATCGCGCCGATCGCGCATGACTTCAAGATCGCGAACGAACCCGTAAGTCTTCTGGGCTTTCAGATGGCGGCATTGACCTTCGCAATATCGCTCGACCGGATTTTCGACGGCTTCGGCCGCCCGCTCTTCGGTTGGCTCTCTGACACCATTGGCCGCGAGCATACGATGTTCATCGCGTTCGGGACGGCAGCGCTCATGGTGCTGACTCTTTCCGTCTTTGGCAATATCCCAGTCGTCTTCGTCCTCGCGACCGCTGTGTATTTCGGCGTGTTCGGCGAAATCTACAGCCTGTTTCCCGCAACCAGCGGCGATACCTTTGGTGCCAAGTTTGCGACCACCAATAACGGCATGCTCTACACCGCCAAGGGGACAGCCTCGCTGCTGGTACCACTCGCAAGCCTGGTTGCGACAACCTACGGCTGGCAGGCGGTCTTTGTTATCGCTGTCGGCCTGAACGCCACCGCAGCGCTGCTTGCATTGTTCGTGATCAAGCCGATGCGGCGTGCGTTCATTCTGGGCAATGAAGCCGCTCGCGTCGACGCAGATGCGCGAACGGTGGGCGTGGTTTGAGCGCCACTGTTTGAAAATCCAGGCGAGGTGAACATCCGTGCACCTCTCTTTTTCGTCTCCAATGTGCTGGCATACAAAATACGAGAGTTGAGGACGGCATGAATATCCATGAATACCAGAGCAAGGCCATTCTAAAGAGCTTCGGCGCACCGGTCTCTCCAGGTCAAGCGGCGCTCACAGTTGAACAAGCCGTCGCTGCGGCCAAGACGCTCCCAGGCCCTGTGTACGTGGTGAAATCTCAAATCCATGCCGGCGGCCGCGGCAAAGGCAAATTCAAGGAATTGCCAGCCGATGCAAAGGGCGGTGTGCGGCTCGCCAAATCAATCGATGAAGTGGCCGCCTGCGCAAGGGAAATGCTCGGCCGCACGCTCGTCACCGCGCAGACTGGTCCCGCAGGCAAGCAGGTCAACCGCCTGTATATCGAGGACGGCTGCGACATCGAGAAGGAGTTCTACCTGTCGATGCTGGTCGATCGCGTGACGTCGCGCGTCTCGTTCGTTGTCTCGACCGAAGGCGGGATGGACATCGAAAAGGTTGCGCATGATACGCCCGACAAAATCGTGACCTTCTCGGTCGATCCCGCAACCGGCGTCATGGCACATCACGGACGCGCAGTGGCCCGCGCGCTCGGCCTCAAGGGTGATCTCGCAAAGCAGGCAGAGAAGCTGACGGCGCAGCTCTACAAGGCCTTTGTCGGCACCGACATGGCGATGCTTGAGATCAATCCGCTGGTTGTCACCAGGCAGGGCGAATTGCGATGCCTCGATGCCAAGGTCAGCTTCGATTCGAACGCGTTGTACCGGCATTCCGACCTGGTCGAGCTGCGCGATCTGACAGAAGAGGACGAGAAGGAGATCGAAGCGTCGACGCACGATCTCAACTACATCGCGCTGGAGGGCACGATCGGCTGCATGGTCAACGGCGCCGGTCTGGCCATGGCGACCATGGATATCATCAAGCTTTACGGCGCAACGCCGGCAAACTTCCTCGACGTCGGTGGCGGGGCGACCAAGGAGAAGGTCGCGGCGGCATTCCGGATCATCACATCCGATCCGCATGTTGAGGGAATTCTGGTCAATATCTTCGGCGGCATCATGCGCTGCGATGTCGTTGCCGAGGGCGTGGTCGCGGCCGTGCGGGAAGTCGGCTTGACGGTACCGCTGGTGGTGCGGCTCGAAGGCACCAATGTGGAGCTTGGCAAAAAAATCATCAAAGAGTCCGGTCTCAATGTCGTGCCGGCGGACAACCTCGACGATGCCGCACAAAAGGTCGTCAGAGCCACACGAAGGGAGGCCGCGTAATGGCTATTCTGATTGACGGCAATACCAAGGTCATTTGCCAGGGTTTCACGGGTAAAAACGGTACCTTCCACTCCGAGCAGGCCGTGCTTTACGGCACCAAGATGGTCGGTGGCACCTCGCCCGGCAAAGGAAGCACCCGGCATCTCGACTTGCCGGTATTCGATACCGTGGCCGAAGCTCGCGAAAAGACCGGCGCGGATGCCAGCGTGATTTATGTCCCGCCGCCGGGCGCGGCGGACGCGATTTGCGAAGCGATCGATGCCGAGATTCCGCTCATCGTCTGTATCACCGAGGGCATTCCGGTGGCGGACATGATCAAGGTCGGCCGAGCGCTCGACGGCTCAAAGTCCCGGCTGATTGGCCCGAATTGCCCCGGCGTGATGACGGCCGGCGAATGCAAGATCGGAATCATGCCCGGCAATATCTTCCAGAAGGGAAATGTCGGAATCGTTTCTCGCTCGGGAACGCTGACCTACGAGGCGGTATATCAGACCACCGCAGAGGGGCTCGGGCAGACCACCGCGGTCGGTATCGGCGGTGATCCGGTCAAGGGTACCGACTTCATCGCAATGCTTGAGCTGTTCCTCGCCGATCCGGCGACGAAATCCATCATCATGATCGGCGAGATCGGCGGCTCGTCGGAAGAGGACGCCGCGCAGTTCATCAAGGATGAGGCAAAACGTGGCCGAAAGAAGCCGATGGTCGGCTTCATCGCAGGGCGTACGGCCCCTCCGGGCCGCCGCATGGGCCATGCCGGTGCGATCATTTCCGGCGGAAAGGGTGATGCGGAATCCAAGATCGCCGCGATGGAGGGTGCCGGCATTCGTGTGTCGCCTTCGCCGGCGCGTCTTGGGAAGACGCTGATCGACGTGCTGAAGGGATAAGCGGGTCCATGAACGACCAGTCCAGTGCTTTGGAGGACGGCATGAAAATCTGTATCTACGGCGCCGGCGCGATCGGCGGCTATCTCGGTGTGCAGCTGGCTCAAGCGGGGGCAGATGTCAGCCTCGTTGCACGCGGCGCGCACCTGGCCGCAATGCGCGCCAATGGCCTCAAATTGCTGATCGGCGATGAGGAGCGCGTAGTTCATCCCCGTTGTACCGACAACCCAGCCGAGCTGGGGCCGCAGGATTTTGTGATCATTTGCCTGAAGGCGCACTCGATCACCGGTGTCATCGAAGCAATCCAGCCGCTGCTTGGCGCGCACACGCGGATCGTCACTGCAGTCAACGGGATTCCCTACTGGTATTTCTACAAGCACGGCAATGAGTGCGAGGGATCGACGCTTGAAAGCATCGATCCGGGCGGACGGCAATGGCGGGAATTGGGTCCGGAGCGCGCGATCGGGTGCATCGTCTATCCCGCGACGGAGATCGAGGCGCCTGGCGTCATCCGTCATGTCTATGGCGATCGCTTTCCGCTCGGCGAGGCATCCGGCGAAAGAACTGCAGATGTCGAACGGCTTGCCGCGATGTTCGTCAAGGCCGGATTGCAAGCGCCCATTCTCGATCGGATCCGCGACGAAATCTGGCTCAAGCTGTGGGGCAATGTCTGTTTCAATCCGATCAGCGCGCTGACGCACGCAACCCTGGACAAGATCTGCACGGATCCGGCAACCCGCGCCCTGTCGAAGGCCATGATGCTGGAAACCCAGTGCATCGCGGAGACATTCGGCGTCAAATTCCGCGTCGATGTCGAGCGCCGGATCGAAGGCGCGCGCAAGGTTGGCGCGCACAAGACGTCGATGCTGCAAGATCTTGAGCGCGGACGCCCGATGGAGATCGATCCGCTCGTCACCGTGGTTCAGGAAATGGGGCGTCTCACGCAGACTCCGACACCGGCGATCGACACGGTTCTGGCGCTCGTAACGCAACGCGCCAGAATCGCAGGGCTCTACTGAACGCGATTATCACCCTGCGGCCGGCCCGACGCCGGCGCAGTAACCTTGCTCTTGAACTTCGGAGAGTTTCATCGTGACCTATTGGGTTCGCTTTCGACACAGCGACATGACCGGGTTTGGAACGATCTCGCAATCAGAGATCAGCGTACATGACGGCGAGATGTTCGGTGACTCACGGGCAAATGGCCAGCGCCTCGCTTTGTCCGATGTCGAACTGCTGGCTCCGACCGAACCCTCGAAGATCATCGCTCTATGGAATAATTTTCATGCGCTTGCCGCAAAATTGAAGGTCACTGAGCCCGACGATCCGCTCTACCTTCTGAAAGCGCCGACGACATCAGCCGCGCCGAATGCGGTCGTGGAACGACCGGCGTCCTATGATGGCAAAGTCACATATGAGGGCGAACTCGGGATCGTCATCGGGCGCAGATGCAGCGGGGTATCGGTCGATCAAGCCAATGATTATATTTTTGGGTATACCTGCGTCAACGACATCACCGCCGCCGATATCATCGGCAGAGACGCCACCTTTGCGCAATGGGCTCGCGCCAAAGGCTTCGACAGCTTTTGCCCGTTTGGGCCTGTCATCGCATCCGGAATCGACCCGGCGAAGCTCGTTGTTCGGACGATCCTCAATGGCGAGGAGCGCCAGTCGTATCCGATTTCGGACATGATCTTCAGCGCGCAGCAACTTGTCAGCAAGACTTCACACGACATGACGTTGTTGCCGGGAGATCTGATCTGCTGCGGCACATCGCTGGGCGTCGGCTCAATGAAAGATCAGGTCAACAAAGTCACCATCGCGATCGACGGCATCGGCGAATTGGCCAACGAGTTCAGGCAATGACCTGGACCCGTTCGTCAATCGCTGCCGCGTGCAGGCGAATTCTCGAAAGTCAAATGCGCGGCGCGTAACGGCATGGGGGCGTCTTTTGACGGGGAATACGAACCCAAAAACCGATTGGGAGACAAAGGCCGATCGAGCCATAGAAATGGCGCGTAGCATGCCGCCTGGACCGGCCCGGCACGATGCGATGAAGAGAGCTGGCTTGTTGCGCTGGTTGGCTGCGTTGATGCAGGAAATAAAACGGCGGGAAGCGCCGGTTCGCGGGAAGAAGCCAAGGAAGTGACCGATGGTTAGATCCAGCGAATTTTGTTGAATCAGTTCTGTCATGACGGAGCGGGCAACATTTCGAGTTCAGAGGTTGCATCACCTTGGCAGATGCCGCTTCCGGGATGTGACAGGCTTTGGGTATAGGCTGTCCAGGAATTGCCGGACGGTGCTGACCGATCCGGTATTGACTGCCGCATAGCCGGGCAGGCGGGCGATGGCCTCGTGGAACGTGCTGCCCTTCATGACTTCAAGCAAGCGCTGCATCGGCTCCGTTTCAAGAAACGAGCGACGGCAGACGAAAAAATAGTCTTCCGTCAGAAGCCGGACGAAATCGAGCCCAAATTGCCGCGCTGCGGCTTCGACGCCAAAACTGACATCGGCCATGTCGCTGGCTACATAGGCGGCGACGGCGGCGTGGGTAAATTCGATCTGCTGCGATCCGTTGATTCCGGCTTCGTCGATCTTGTGCAGCGCCAGCAGCTGGTCGAATAGCAGCCGCGTTCCGGAATCATGGTCGCGATTGACGAAACGCGCCTTTCGCTCGGCAAGGTCCTTGAGTGACGTGATTGCGAGCGGATTGCCGCGCTTGACCATCAATCCCATCTCGCGGGTCACGAAACTGATGACGCGATATTCGAGCGGATCGAGCCATTCTCGGCAGGCGTCGATGCTTTGCTGGCGCAACTCGCCGCGCGGCAAGTGAACCCCCGAGAGATCGCAGGCCCCCTGCGCAAGCGACAGCAGTGAATTCTGATTGCTCACATAGCGCAGATCGATGCCGATCCCCGGCGTCTGGTCGAGGAGTTCGCGCAGTTTGGCAACGGCAAAACCGTGACTGGCGTGAACGCGAATGACGGACGGCCCATAGCGCAGAAAAGGTTTGATTTCGGTCGCCAGTTCCTGCGAAAGATTTTCGAGCTGCGGACCGAGGCGTGCCTGCATACGCTGTCCCGCCCAGACCAGCTTTTCCCCAAACGGTGTGAGCGCAGTGCCTTTGCCGCGATGGCTCTCGACCAGCGGCACACCGAAAAATTCCGACCATTGCTCAAGCAGATTCCAGACGTGCCGATAAGAAAGCTGGGCATGCTTTGCCGCGCTGGCGAGCTTTCCGGTTTGCCGGATATCGTTAAGGATTCCGAGCATGACCACAGCGGTCTGCGGGCTGTCGTCCTTGTGAAATCGCCAGATGGTTTCGATCTCGATATGTAGCATCGGTCATCCCAGGATATGAAATGTGGTTCATATAAACGTGGAGCATAGGTAGATCATATCATATTTACAGCAAGGTGTTTCCTCTCCAGTTTGGTGCACAATCACCGGAGGAAATATGATGTCGATTGCATATGGCTATTCCCGTCAGACGGCCCCCTCAGTTTCGGCCTCCAGACCCAAACTGTTACTGATTGACGGGCAACACGTCCCGTCAGCCTCCGGGCGTACGTTCAAGACCCTGAATCCGGCCACCGAGCAGGTGATCGCGACCGTCGCGGAAGGCAACGAGGTCGACGTCGATCGGGCCGTCGCCGCCGCGCGCCGTGCCTTCGAAGGTCCCTGGCGCACGATGCGCGCCGCCGAGCGCGGCCATATCCTGCTCAGGCTTGTAGACCTGATGAAAAAGCATGCGGACGAAATCGCCGCGCTGGAAAGTCTTGATGCCGGCAAACCGATCTCGGGCGTGCTGCGCCAGGACCTCCCGGCCGCCATCGACACGCTGACCTACTACGCGGGCTGGGCGGACAAGATCAGCGGCGAAGTCGTCTCGACGCGGGACGACGCGCTTACCTACACGGTCCGTGAGCCCGTCGGCGTGGTTGCGGTGATCGTACCATGGAATTTCCCGCTGATGATCGGGATGTGGAAGCTTGCGCCCGCTTTGGCCTGCGGCTGCACGATTGTCATGAAACCGGCCGAGTTGACCTCGCTGTCGGCGCTGCGCATCGGTGAGTTGGCGCTTGAGGCGGGTCTGCCGCCGGGCGTGCTCAATATCGTCACTGGACCCGGCCGGGTCGTCGGCGACGCCCTCGTCAATCAGCCTGATGTGGATAAGGTTACCTTCACGGGATCGCCGGGGGTGGGACGCGGAATTCTGCGCGGTGCGGCGGGTAACTTTAAGCGCGTTTCGCTCGAGCTTGGCGGCAAGTCCGCCAATGTCATCTTTGACGACGCCGACATTGAGGCCGCGATCAAGGCCGCTGCGTCAGGAATCTTCTTCAATGCCGGGCAAGTATGCTCGGCAGGGTCGCGCGTGCTTGCGCACGAGAAGGTTTACGACGAGGTCGTCGAACGGCTGACGCAGCGCGCGAAGGCGATCCGGATCGGCGATCCGGCAGATCGTGCCACCGCGCTCGGCCCGGTAATCTCCGAGAAGCAAATGAAGAGCATTCTCGATTACGTGGATATCGGCGAGAGGGAGGGCGCCGTGTTGACGACCGGCGGCAGGCGTGTCGGCGACCGCGGCTACTTCATCAGCCCCGCGGTGTTCGCCGACGTCGAACACGAGATGCGGATCTCGCAGGAGGAAATCTTCGGTCCCGTGGTGAGTGTCATCAAGTTTCGCGACGAGGCCGATGCGCTGCGCATTGCCAATGGTACTGCCTACAGCCTCGCGGCTGGGGTATGGAGCCGCGACATCGGGCGCGTGCAGCGTTTCGCGAAGAAGGCGAACGCCGGCACCGTCTGGATCAATACCTATGGCTACACCGATGTGCGGTTGCCATGGGGCGGCGTGCGCGATTCTGGCTTCGGCCGCGAACACGGCTCGGCGGCGATCGAGAATTTCACCGAGCCCAAGGCGGTGTGGATGAATTTGAATAGCTGATGCCAGGGCGGGCTTATACATTATCATACGTTAAATATCGACCGTCAGCGAATGTCGGCGTCGGTGGCTGCAGGTTCCCGATTTGCACGATCACGCATCCCGCCGCGCGCAACTTCCATGCGATACGGTCACCGAATCTACGATCGGAGCGTTGCCGGGCTTGGCACCGGCAAAGCGCAGCGCTGCTTTGCTTCTGACTTTGATCGGCCGTCTGATCGTGTGTTCGACGCTGGCGAGACCGGAGCGGTCGAAGTCGAAGTGGGAGCTGCGCCCGCAGCCCGGTACAGCGATGCAGTACTGGATGGGCGAAGATCCGGCGTTAGGTCTATCGCTCGGATCATTTGTCGGCCCAGAAATCGGTTGGACGGACGCAAAAATAGGAAAGTGAACGAAAACAATATGTTAGCGCCGCGATTTTGCGTCGCTCCGATGATGGATTGGAACGGGACTTCCAATCCATCGATTTTGTACGCAGAACTACGATTTTCCGCGATTTCGTACCCTCAATTGTAGCGGTCAAGCGCCTCAAGCCCAAAGCGCGACTTAGCGGTCTCCCGCATGGGGCATGTTGTGCGGCGTTGTCCTGATGCCTCGTGCGCCACTGCACGCGAACGTCGATCAGTGGCAACCTGACTGTCGCCCCTGGGTTTGGAGCCGGAAGGTAATGCCAGGGCGAATTTTGCGCGCATGGCCGTCGCCGGCAAATAAGCGTTATGGAAGACGCTGCGGGAGCGGGTCGAGCGGGGCTCGCGCGGTGCGCATGTCCGCAGTCGCAAAACCCTCTGTGAACCGGTCATGGACCGGTGCCAAAAAATATCCCTCGCGTTCGAAATTTGTAAGTGCGCGGCAAGGGATGAGCCGCGCCGTACGACAGCGATGAAGAAGCACAACCATTCCATCGACGATCGTCTCATTCAATATCGTGGCAAGTCTTCGCGGCACAGTCGCGGTCAAGCGTTGACCAAGTTCGCGTCAGATCGCCATACGGGTGCCACATGTCCGAAGCCGTCAAGATGAACAATCGAAGCGCTGGCGCCAGCGCCGTCGCCCCTCGTCTCTTTGTACTTGAGCTGAACGCCGGCCGCATTCACTCCATGAATACGGACGGTTCCGACCGTAAGACGATCGTGTCGGATTGCCATTTGCCCGACGGCATCGTCGTCGATGCTGAGGCTGGCCATATCTACTGGACCAACATGGGCATCCCAAGCCTGAATGACGGCTCCGTCGAGCGCGCCGACATCGACGGCAAGAACCGCAAGACAATTGTCGCACAGGGAGACACCCACACTCCGAAACAGATCATCCTCGATAAGAAAGGCGGCAAGCTTTATTGGTGCGACCGCGAGGGCATGCGCGTCATGCGCTGCAATCTCGACGGCACGCGGCTGGAGACGCTCATCGAGGCGGGGCGCGGCGAAGCCGATAGCCGGGATCAGACGCGATGGTGCGTTGGGCTGACGATCGACCCGAAATTCGGACATATCTACTGGACGCAAAAAGGCCCAGACAATGCCGGGCTCGGCCGTCTCTTTCGTGCCAATGTCGAAATTCCCGCCGGCCAAACTGCGGCGAACAGATCCGACATTGAGATCTTCTACGACGCTCTGCCGGAGCCGATCGATCTCGAGCTCGACCACAAGAACCGTATTCTCTACTGGACCGACCGCGGCGACCCTCCGCGCGGCAACACAGTGAACCGGGCCTCGATCGACAACAAGCCTGCCGAGCCAGAGATCGTGGTGACCCATCTCATGGAGGGGATCGGTATCGCGCTCGACGTTCCAAACGATCGCATGTTCGTGACCGATTTCGCCGGCTCGATTTACTCCGCACGGCTTGATGGATCCGGCGAACGAAATTTCCTCTTCGCCCAGGGCAACCTCACCGGCATCGCCTATGCCGAAATCTAACAAACGCATCGGA
>WNFR01010191.1_pt1 | contig 11619 bp, 7 predicted proteins | sample 5400221 | NCBI WGS metagenome assembly WNFR01 (sample SAMN13153357, study PRJNA577476) | soil metagenome | isolation source: 40 cm soil under Madrone tree | place: USA:California | collected 2016-06-14 | reverse complement strand
CATTTGCCTTCGCGCGACGGCGGCCAATCATCTTGCGGCTGTTCGCCGGAACGGTAGCGAGCACCGGCGCTCCGGTCAGCGCCTCGAGCTGTCGCGGCGTATGCACCGTGTCGTTCAGAAGTTCCGCGGAAAACACCCCTCCCAGAGTAAGCAAACCGGCGAGAAAGACTCCCAGCACCAGGTTCATCGGGCGATTGGGCCCTGAGGGAAGCTGCGCGGCTACGGGCGCTTCGGCAACGGAAACGTTAGTAATCTTCTGCCGATCCAGTTCGTCGGCGATGCGCGCCTCTTCACGTTTCTTGGCGTAGAGCTGATAGTTGTCGGCGGCTTCTTTGACTTCGCGTTGCAGGTCGTCGTGCTTCGCCGTGTCGCCCTCTAGTTTCTTGAGCGAACCCTCGTACTGTTGTAACTGACCGGTAAGCGTGTCTCGTCGGGCCTGGGCTCCGGTTTGGTCCAGCCGAGCGCGCGACAGCTCTGTCTCCAGTGTCTGTCGCAAAGGATTCAGATCGGTGGCCTCTTCAACCGCAGTCTTCTGTTCCGCCTTCGCCAGCGCTTCTCTGGTCGTGCGAATTTGCTCATCGACCTCGCGCACGAAGCGATCGTCGGGCCGAAACTTCGTGAGCAATTGGGTGCGCCGATTTTGCAGCTCGACCATCATGGTGTTCAGACGCTCGGCTGAGTATTGATTCGGCAGCGTGCGACTCTGCGTGGTCACGCGACGCGACGTTGAGGCCAGTTGCTGCTCGACGCGCTTGATGCGATTGGTCGCTTCGTGGTAAGCCGCCTCGCTCTCGAACAACTTCGACTTTGCGTCGGCCGTCTTTTGCAAGGTCAAATCTTTTTGCTGACTGAGTACGACCAAATTGTTGTTCTGCTGAAAGTCGGCCAGCCGATTCTCGGCTTGCTTTAGCTGCGTCTCGTATTCGTCAGCCTTGTCTTTGAAAAAGTCAGAGGCGCCGGTTGGATGATGCAGCTTCAAATGCTTTTCGAAATACAGATCGCCAAGCTTTTTTAGGACCGCCGCCGCCAGTTCCGGCGAATTGGTTGAGTAGCTGATGGAAATGATGTTTGCCTTTTTCACCGGCGCGATGCCCAGGTCTTTCGCCAGACGCGCCGCTGCCGTTTCGACGCGAACTGCTTCGGGAGCCGGTTGGCCGAACCAACCGGTCTCAAACTTCGCCAGGCCGCATTCGGTCACGACTTGCGTCAGCAGGTCGCGGCTGGTCAGCAACTCAATCTCGGAATTGATCTGGCTTTCACTGACTTCGCTTTCAACTGGGGGAGCGCCGGCCGTGGCTTCGGGTGTGATCGCGACATCGACCCTCTGGTTCTTTACCAGAATCTTCATGCGCGACTCGTACTTGTTCGGGAGCAGAAGAGTGACGACGGCCGTGCCGAGCACCACCGTGAGAAAAGTCAGCAGGACGAGAGCTTTACGGCGAAACATCGCGCCGGCTCCCTCGCGCAGACTTATCGAATTACTGCCGAACCCTGTCGTCAGCTCGCCCTTCATAACTCAACTTTCCGAAGGGTTTAAAGGCTGAATCGGCGGGAAATTCCAACGAATTAGCACCGGTCGGCGCAGTGGAGGCAGGTCACGGAATATCCTTGAGCGCCCATAGGCCCAGACACTTATCGGCGTATACATTTCCCGAATGAACGCATTTCTCATCAATCAGCCTCACCGGTTCGGGAAAGGTGAACGGAGGTAGTTGCATATTGAGCTGGCGCCATGCGCCCGTGGGGATGTCATGGCTCTCTGGAAAACGAGTGAAGGTCGTCGCGAGAAGGTAGGTTGAGCCACTTTTCTTGAAATTTGCGAGCGTGGCAAAAATATCTTTGAAAGAGAAATGCACCAGGCTATCGCGACAGAGAATCACGTCCACCTGAGGCAAACTGTCTTTCGTCATATCAAGGTTAAGGAAGATCCGGCGATCGCTCCCGTACAAACGCTGATTCTCGGCCACAAGCTCCGCCACCACATCCACTCCTAAGTATCGCGCCAAATTCAGCTTAACCTCTTTCATCCAATTGAAGTCGCCGCAGCCAGCATCCAGCAGGGACTTCGTGTTGAGGTCGTTTAAGAGTAAAACAAGATCTTCTTTGAAAGCTGCCGCCCGCGCCAACGTCGAGCCAGGCCCAGAGACTGATTCGCCATTTCCCCATCCACCGCGGCGATAAATCTCCGAGAAAATACGCTGAGAAACCTTATTCTCGACCCCGTGACCTTCGCTTCTCGCAGCGCGGTGAGGTCGAGTAATGCGACCGAGAAGGCGGTGAATTGGCCGTAGAGCACCGTGTTTGATCGCCGCGTATCGGTTGACCATCCGCCAGCTGCGAGAGTTCTTCATCGTCTCGAGCTGAACTTCTTTCGCCGCCAGCGCTTGCCTTGCCAGATCGCGGTCGCTCAACCGGGATGCCAACTGACGCAGGTACAAAGCCGTCGCGCGCTGCTCAGCGAAGCTATCATCATTCCGGGTGTGACGATACTCATCCAGAACCTCCGTGTAGAGAGAGAGCAGTTCATCCAGAGTCGCTTCGAATCCGGCAGTTGCCCGGATATGTTTCGAGACCTTTGCTGCGTCTTCCGGATGATAGCGACTCAGCTCACGCGAAATCACATTAACGCTAATCGTTTCGCGCAAAGCGCGAATGCCAAAGTTGAGAGGCCGCAACTGCTGCACGTTGCCGGTCGTAACCATGGGTCCGGTGCCGACTGCATCGCAGACGATGACAGCCGCGCCAACAGCGAGCGCTTCCAGTGCGGCTCGCCCTTTCGCAAAAACAATGTCGTACTCTCCGAGCAACGCTTCCGGCCTGGCGCACACCTTTCCAACTCCCCCGCCCAACACATCTAGACGAATGCCCGCGCGATCACAGGCGTCGCGAACTGGCCCGGTGTAGTTGTATTCGGTGGCCTGGTTGCTGAAAATCAAAGCGCGCTGCGCACGCCTCGGGAGCGGCGCTCGGGGCTTGAATCGTTCGAGGTCCACAAAGTTCAGGATGACGCGAATTTGATCCTCCGCTATCCTGTGCTCAAGAACGAGCCGATCGCGACAAGCATGATCTACTGCGACGTAACGCAAAATTCGAGGAAATAGCGGAGCCGCCTCTTCCCACGGTATGGAACCGTGGCAAACATATATCGCCGGCGTCTCGGGACACCGCAGCAGTGCCGTCATCGTGTCCAGATGATGGTGCCCATGGATAATGTCCGGCTGGAAAGTCAGTTCATTGAAATCCGCGATCACCGGCACTCCAGCCGCTTTGATCTCCTCTGACACTTCACCCAGCTTCGTGCTGTATGCGGTTGGTTCGTGTCCGCGTCTGAGTAAGCCAATCGCCAGGTCGCGTACGTACAACTCTGAGCCGGCACGGTTGGCCAGCGCATGATTGGTAATTAGTATCCGCAATTCGCCGCTCGACTTCTGCTGGCGACATATTGTCGCAGCGCCCGGGCAATGGGAAGGACGTGCTCGCGATAGCGAATCACCTGTTGATAATAACCGGCGGCAACTTGTTGCTCGCCGTAGATCTCATAGTACGGAGGTTCCTTGAAGTGTCCGTCGCCAGAATCCTCCGTCACCCGGCGCAGGCATTCGGTCCGCAGAGAATCGATTCCTTCTTCATCGAGGATCCTGTGGACATCAACCGCCAGCTCCGAATAATCGCGCGCGGCCTGAAGTTTCTGCGACAGCATTTTGTCATCAACCTCGATCGAGATCGCGTCCGTGAGGGTCTCCGCCGGATAATTCGCGGCGTTGCCGGCCAGCAGAACGTCAAAATTCTCAACGCGATGGCCCATCTGGGATGCTCTCTTCACCGCGGCATTTATTATCAAGCGGCAGACGTCATGGGCCGGGTTATAGCCTTCGATCGCATCTCCCACAACGTATTCGATCTGATCGCGCACCAGCGCTTCAGCCAGTTCCCGCGCGGTTTCGACAAAGAGATCACAATTCCGATCCAGTATTGCCGAATAGATCTCAGCGTCCGTAATCCGACCATAGATCGAGGCCGGTTGCGCGCCGAGTGAATTCAGAATGCTCGTGGTTCGGTGAAGTCTTGGCCGGCGGCAATGGCTCGACCCATCGGTAAGAACAAAGACGCTTGGGCGAGCCCGACTTAGCCAATCATAAACGCGCAGTTCATGCCCGGGATGCGCAATCATCAGGGCGGCCCGGCGATCGGAAAAAACAAACGGCATGCTCTTCTCCTGACGTCGCTTCGCAGATAACTCGACACCAGGGCGTTAGTGAAGTCTAAAGTCGCCCGGTTTCATAACCTAACTCTCTCAACAAATCGCCAGCTACAGCTTCGAACCGTCCTTGTTCTCCAATGCTCATTGCGAGCCTCCAACCAAAGACGCGGTTTGGATCCGGGGGCTCGGTTGTACTCTGCTGCTGACAGTATCGCTGCTCCTGAGTCAAGACCACGCCACCGTCAGACCCGGATCGGCCCCGGTGTTCCTGCAGGCGCTTAGGTGATCGCTCGTAATAGCTCAGCATCGCATCGTCGTAAACAAGGTCCAGAAATTCACAGATCTGCACCAGCGTCTCTCGCGTTTTCCAGATTAACTCTTCATAACGAACTTCCATGTAGTGGCCGCATTGGGCCGCCTGACGACGAGCGGTCAAAACGAAATCAGACCAATACGCGGCCTGAGTCTCGATTCCCCACCCGGGAGAGAACCACATCCGGCGTAGAGACAGGGATGCATCACGACCGTCGCGGATTATATGAATAAAATGCGCCTCGGGCAAAATCGCTTCGATGGATCCCATGTAATAGCAGTAACCGGGTGTCTTGTCTCCCCAACGCTGCTTACCGAAGCGTGAAGCATATAGTCGATAAAACGTCCGGTAACCTCCGGAGACTGTGAAAGGGTCGAGGTCCAGTAACTCCCGCCAGAAGAGGTCTTTCGATATTTGGAAATCACTCCAACCGGGAGCGTCAGGTGGAAAGCTGGTGACCGCAAGGAAAAATTCTTCGCGAAGGGCAGCGCCCCGACTGCTGAACTGAGGCCCGAGAGAAAGAAAGCCGGTCTCTGGTGGGATAGCCAGCTCCGGATGGGAATCCAGCATGAACCTAAGTAAAGTCGTGCCGGATCTTGGGGCGCCGATAATTATCGGCATTGGTTGATTCGAGCTGGCTACGGCCCGCGGCGATGGCTCGAAAGAAATGAGATCCTCGTCAAGCATAGGCTTTCGACGTTACCTAGTTGATGGGTTCGCTGGTGCCGCGTCGATCGCCGGCAGACCACCGGCGCGCAGCAGTTTGTTGAGCGCGGGAAAGTCTTTCGTGGTGATTGCTTGCCAACTGTCCTGAAGCGAGCGCGAATCCTTCAGGACATCGTTTGCCGCCGCCGCGGCCTGCGGCGTCGGGGCCGCATCAATCTCTTCGACAAGATTGAACAGCGTTCTAACTCTTGTCGTTGCGGACGCTACCGTCAATCTCCCGGCTGCGCTGCCCTGCCCGCCGCCAGGCCCGGCCCCGCCACCTCCGCCGCCGGCCAACGCCTGAAGCTTCTCACTCAGGGCGTCGAGGTTCGTTTTCACCTCGCCGTCCGGTGCGCGCCGACGCAGATCAGTCAATCGCGCTCTGATGACCCTGACGTTTTCGGTAATTGAGGCGAGCGCCAGCCATTGATCGTAAAGCTGCTTCGATAATCTGAATTGCTCGGCCAGGTCAGCTGTCGGAGTCTTGAGCCGCGGATCCATCCGCACCACCATTGGCTGCGAATATTTCTTTCCATTTACGGTGAGCACGACGGTGTAATTGCCGGGCATAGCCCACGGCGAAGTAGCTGCCGGCGCGGTGTTGCGATAGACGGCGGCGATCGGGTAATTCGGCTGGACGCCGGGTACTGGCGCGTAACGCATGTCCCAAAGAAAGCGATGCACGCCCGGTTCGCTTGCCAGCCTCTGCGGCGGCCTGACCCAATAAGGCGGTATTGCGAGCATCGGATCGGGAGTCGGCATCGGATCTGCGCTTGAATAACGACGCACAAGCGCGCCGGCGTCGTCGTTGATCTCGACCGTCACTGGTCCCGACGTGCGCGCACCGATGTAGTAATCAATCATCGCGCCATCCGGCGGATTTTCGCCGGCGGCTTCATCGGGCGGAATCGGCGTGTCGCTGTTGGTGTTCCAACGAACGCGCAAAGCAGTTTGCGGCCGGAAGAGCAAAGCGGGCGCAGCAGTGATCGACGCCTGGAGTTGTCTCAACGGTGTAATGTTATCGAGAATCCAGAAACCACGCCCATGAGTCGCCGCGCAAAGATCGTCGTCCTTGATGATCAGATCCCGAACCGAGCTGGCGCCCATGTTGAGCCGCAGAGACTGCCAGTGATCGCCATCATCAAACGAGACGTAGACGGCGCGCTCTGTGCCGGCGAACAGCAAGCCTTTTCTTTCCGGATCCTCGCGCACAACGTCAGTGTTCTCGTTTGCCGGAATGCCGTTGGTAACTTCAGTCCACGTTGCGCCCGCATCGCGGGTTCGATAAATGTGTGGCCGCAGGTCGTCGAGCCTGAGCGTGTTGACCGCCGCGTAAGCCGTGTTCTTGTCGAAGTGACTGGCTTCGAGGATCGAAATCTTCTGCCACGGCTTCAGTTGTTTTGGCGTTACTTCGCTCCAATGCGCGCCGCCATCGGTGGTGCGATGAATCAGACCGTCGTCAGTGCCGGCCCAGATGAGATTGATATCCAACGGCGACGGCGCGACCGCATAGATCACGCCACGCTGGGTCGGTTGGGCGGTCGGTTGCGAGCGGAACTTGCCGACGCTCTCCGGGACTTCGAACGTCTTGCGCGTCAGGTCGGGACTAATCTGATCCCAGTTTTGGCCGCCGTCTTTTGTCTTCCAAAGGGTGTTGGTGGAAAAGTAAAGCACGTGCGGATCGACTGGCGAGAAGATCACCGGTTGCGTCCGCACCACGCGAAAATCAGCCGAGCGGAAAGGCTTCGGCATAATATTCTGCACTTGCGCCGTGCGGCGGTCGTAACGAGTCAGCTTGCCGCCGTAAACGATGTCCGGATCGAGCGGATCGGGAGTTACGTAACCATACTCTTCAGCGCTGACTGGATGCCATTCACGGAAAGTGATTTCGCCATCGTTGCCGCGACTGGAAACACACGCCGAGCCGCTCTCCTGCTGGCCGCTGCACAGTCGATACGGAAATGCATTGTCGGCGCCGACGTGATAAAGCTGGGCCGTCGGCTGGTTGTACCAACTGCTCCACGACTTGCCGCCGTTAACGGTGATGATCGCGCCCTGGTCGCTGCCCAGCATGATCACTTCAGAATTGCTCGGACTAATCCAGACGTTCTGATAGTCGTCGCCGCCGGGCGCGCCGCGAAAGGCCGTCCAGGTCTTGCCGCCATCCGTTGATTTCCAAGAGACGGTGCTCGCAACGATGACCACGTCGGGATTCTTCGGATCGAATCGCGCCACGCAGAGATCGCCGCCGCCAATCCGGCCCGCGGGCCTGGAGTCCGTGGTCGCGATGGTCCAGGCAGCGCCGGCGTTGTCTGAGCGATATAGATTCACTCCCGTAGGAGTTGCGACTGAAGCGAGCAGACGATTTGGTGAACTCGGCGAGATCGCCAGGTTAGCCTGGACGATTCCTTCGGGAAGCCCGCCCTTCAACTGCTGCCAGGTCTTGCCGCCATCGTTCGACTTGAATATTCCGCCACCGATTCCGTTCCACGCGCCGTTCTCCCATGGGCCCTGGCGCGCTTCCCACAGCGAGGCATATGCGACGTCCGGGTTCGTAGGATCGATTAGCACGTCGGCGCCGCCGATGTTGTCATCCCTGTAAAGAACTTTTTCGAAAGTTTTCCCGCCATCGGTCGAGCGAAAGATGCCGCGCTCTTCGTTCGGACCGTAAGGGTGGCCGGCCACCGCGACCAGAATGCGATTCGGGTCGCGCGGATCGACGGCGATTTGCGGAATCTGTTGACCATCGCGCAAACCCAGGTGCGTCCACGTCTTTCCCGCATTCGTCGATTTGTAAATCCCATCGCCCACCGAAAGGTCCGGCCGCTGCAACCCTTCGCCGCTGCCTACGTAGACGATGTTCGGATCAGAAGGCGCCACCGCGATGCATCCGACTGAGCCCGTCGGCTGATCGTCAAAGATTGGCGTCCACGTGCGGCCATAGTCGTCCGTCTTCCACACGCCGCCGTTGACTTGCGCGATATAGAACACGCTCGGTTGTGAAGGGACGCCCGCGACGGCGCGGGTTCGGCCACCGCGGAAAGGTCCGATGCTGCGCCAATGGAGAGACTTGAACAGATCAGGCTTGAACTGTTGGGCAACGGCTGAGCCACAGGAGGCAATCAAGGAAACTAACACGAGCACCGGCAGTAGTTGCCGGCGCCGCAAATTGAAGGATTGGTTCATCATGACATTTCGGACCTTCGCTTGAGTTTGAGTGTTTGACTACAAAGGCGGCGCACGGATTCAACATGCAGCCGCCCTGGACTTAGTGCCGCGCTCCGAGCGACGCATGACTGACGCTTACCAAATCTGGCAGCGCTTGTCCGGCGGCCGGACCATCGCGTCGCCGTCCTTGCACTGGAAAGCCTGCGCAAACAAAGGCATGTTCGACAGCGGGCCGTTTACCCGAAAGCGCCCCAGCGGATGCGAGTCTGTGACCACCAACTGCCGCTCCATTTCCGGCCGCACGTTTTGCGCCCAGATTTGCGCATAGCCGAGAAAGAAACGCTGCTCAGGCGAGAAGCCGTCGATGTCCGGCGGTCGCGGCTTTCCCTGCATCGATTTCTGAAACGCCGCGTAAGCAATCGCCAGCCCGCCAAGATCGGCGATGCTCTCGCCAGTTACCAGCTTACCTTTTTCATGCAAGCCCGGCTGCACTTCGTAGCTGTCGAACTGATCGATGATGCACTGCGCGCGCGCTTTGAACTTCTGCAGATCGTCATCGGTCCACCAGTTCTTCAAGTTCCCCTGCGGATCGAATTTCGCGCCGCTGTCATCAAAGCCGTGCGTCATCTCGTGGCCAATCACCACGCCGATGCCCCCGTAATTGATCGCGTCGTCGGCCTGTGGATCAAAGAACGGCCATTGCAGAATGCCCGCCGGGAAAACGATTTCATTCATCGAAGGATTGTAGTAGGCATTCACGGTCGGCGGCGTCATGTTCCACTCTGCGCGATCGACCGGCCGGGCGATCTTGGCCCACTGACGATGTACTTCGAAGCTGCTGAGCCGATCGATCAATCTTGCGCATGAAAGCTTCGAGCTTGGCAGTGGCGCGCTGGCGCGTGGTCTCGCTCATCCATGAGAGCGTCTGCAGATCGTCGTGCAGGGCCGCGATCAGGTTCTGCACCATAGCTACGGCGCGCGCTTTCGCTTCAGGTGGGAACTGCTTGCGCACGTACATCGGGCCGATCGCTTCGCCCAGCGCCTGGTCGCTTGATTGCACACAGCGCTTCCATCGCGGCTGCAGTTCCTGGGCGCCCGTTAGCGTTTTGCCCCTGAAATCAAAGTCTTCGTCGACAAACTTTTGGGGCAGGGCCGCGGCCCGCGCGTTTACCAAGTGCCAGCGCAGATACGTTTTCCAATCGTCGATGGAAGTTGCCGTCAACAGTTGGCTCTCCGCTTTCGCAAAATCCGGCATGCCGACGTTTAAGTCGGCGAGACTGACGCCGACGCCTTTGAAATACGAGTCCCACCCAAAGTTGGGCGCCAGCGCTTTCAGGTCGGCAAGATTCATTCTGTGATAGCGCGCTTCCGGCACCCGCAGGTCTTCACGCTTCATTGAGCTTTCGGCCAGCTTCGTCTCGATCGACATCACCGCGTTCGCTTCATTCCCCGCCGCCGTCGCGTCGTCGCCGAGGAGTTGAAACATTTTCGCTACGTGCGCGACGTACTTAGCGCGAATGGTCTTCGATTTCTCGTCTGGATTCACATAGTAGTCGCGATCCGGCAGGCTCAATCCGCCCTGGCTCAACTGGCCGATCACCTGCGTCGCATCTTTGAAATCCTGTCCCGATCCGAACCGAAACAGCACCGGCACCCCGATGCCGTGTAAGTGCGCAACCTCGGCCTGGAATGTCTGCTGATCTTTGATCTTGCTGATGCGATCGAATTCTGCCTGAATAGGTTTCAAGCCGTCAGCTTCCACCCGCGCTTCGTCCATGCACGCCGCATAGTAGTCCGAAACCTTCTGTTCGTTGCTGCCTTTGGCTGCGCTGGTGTTCCTGGCCGCGTCTTCCAAAATCTGGTGCACCACGTCGCGGTTCTTTTCAGACAATTCGTCGAACCGCCCCCACCGCGAATACGCCGCCGGCACCGGGTTGCTCTTAGTCCAGCCGCCGTTCGCATACTGGAAAAAGTTCTGGCAGGCCGCGGCGCTGCGATCCATGTTCGCGATGTCAAAGCTGTGGCTGTCGCCGGCCGGCAAGCTGATCGAGTCGGAAACCGCGGCCGCGTCGCCCTGTGCATTGACGCGCCGCGTGTGATTACCAGCGACGATCAAGCAGAGCAGCAATCCAAGAATGGCAAGACACAGGCACGAGACTTTAAAATTACGCACGACGAATCTCCTTCAAGAGTCTATTAAGCAATACGCCGGGAAGTTGTGCGCGAATTCTATCGCAGCATGGCGGGCTTGTCACGAAGAGAGCGGGAAGGTGTAGTCTCTTGGTTTCCTCCTCTCGAGCCATCGGGCGGCCATGAAAAACGATCCACGAACCCACACGAAACGACTTCTTCGTGTGACTTCGTGGATCGTTCTTGCTCAAGCTCACATCACGCTTTGAGCTTGCGGATCTCCTCAGTGAGCACAGGGAGAACCTCAAATAGATCGCCCACGATGCCGTAGTCGGCAACGTCGAAGATGGGAGCTTCCGGATCCTTGTTGATTGCAACGATCGTCTGCGAGTTCTTCATGCCGACCAGATGCTGAATCGCTCCGGAGATGCCGATGGCGATGTAGAGTTTCGGCGCGACGGTCTGGCCTGAGGACCCGATTTGACGATCTATTGGCAGCCATTCAGCGTCGCAAATCGGACGGGATGCAGCGATCAGCACCGAGAACTTCGACGAGCTTTTCGGCGAGCGGGATGTTGTCTTTGCTCTTGATGCCGCGACCGATGGCCACGATGATATTCGCTTTCGTCAGATCGACTGCCTGTTTGGCTTCCTGGAACGGCGCTTCGGGCTTCATGCGAATCTGACCAACATCGACGGCCATAGTTTCAGAAGCAGCGCCGCTTCCCTTCCGTGCCTGATCGCCGCGGAAAGCACCCGACTGGAATGTCACAAAGGTCGGGGCCGCGCCGTCCGCGACGACATCCGCATCCAGCTTGCCGAGAAAAATGCGGCGCGTGAAGGTCGCCTTGCCCCCGTCAACGTTCATACGAATGCAATCGCCGATCAATCCTTTCCTAAAACGCGCGGCTACTTTCGGCGCAAAGTCGCGCACCAGATATGTGTGCGACATGATGACGTATTGCGGGTCAGCCGCTCGCACAACCTGTTCCATCGCCGCAGCATAAGCGTCCGGCGTGTATTCGCCCAGGTGAGCATGATCGGCCAGGATGACCTTATCCAGATCGTAAGCGGCAATTTCCTGCGCCAGCGTCTGCGCGCC
>WNFR01020197.1_pt1 | contig 11621 bp, 11 predicted proteins | sample 5400221 | NCBI WGS metagenome assembly WNFR01 (sample SAMN13153357, study PRJNA577476) | soil metagenome | isolation source: 40 cm soil under Madrone tree | place: USA:California | collected 2016-06-14 | reverse complement strand
TACCGACGCATTGAAAAAGAACTGAAGCTCACCCATGTCGCCGCCCACGTCGGCACCGAAGGCAACGAACTCGCCGACCGCATGGCCATGCTCGCCGTGCAGCTTAAAGAAAAAAGGCTGCGTCTGTATCGGGAAGAAACGGACATTTCGACGCTGCTCAAGATGCGGGCGGGTTGATTAAGAAAGGATTAGGATGGGGCGTGATCAACGGCCGAAACAGCTCCGGCCTTATAGTTGCTCGCACCGCGTTATTGCGATAAGCGGTTCCACAAACTTGAATCTAGATTCACAGGGGGAAATTGACCAGAATCAGTTATGGCTAGTCCTCTGATTTCTTTCTTTACGGGCCTCAGTTCGCGTCGAGTCGTGGAAACCGTCACACCGGCGCGTACATTGGCAGACGTTGTATTGGCGCCACAAACCCGCAGTACCTTAGAGCAGGCGCTGGCGCAGGTACGCAATCACCACTTGATTTTTAACCGCTGGGGCCTAGGCGAACGGCATACTTCGGGACAGGGGTTGGCGTTTAACTTCGCCGGACCGCCCGGCACGGGAAAGACGATCTGCGCCGAAGCGATCGCGCATGAGCTCGGTCTGAAGCTTCTCGTGGTCAACTATGCCGAAGCCGAGTCGATGTGGTTCGGCGAAACTCCTAAAAATATAGTCGCCACGTTTCGCGCGGCGGCTGAGCAAAATGCCGTCCTATTGTTCGACGAGGCAGACGCGATCGCGATGCGCCGGTCCTCGGGCGCCGGCCTGCCGCACGAACGCGAAAGCAATTTGACGGTTAACGTTCTTCTACGCGAGTTGGAAGCGTTCAACGGCATTGTGATTTTTGCGACGAATCTGGCAGCGAACTTTGATCCCGCATTCGAGCGCCGCATCCGCGCCCATGTGCTGTTTGAGATCCCGGGACCGGAAGAACGCGCGCGCATCTGGGAGCTGCAAATTCACCCGAAGAAAACTCCTTTAGCGCCCGACGTGGATTTTCGGCGGCTCGCCGAGCGCTACACCCTGAGCGGTGGCGATATCAAGAACGCGGTTCTCAAGGCCGCGGCCTCAGCCGCCGCCGAACCGGGTCCGGATTTCGGTAAGCGCATAAAGCAGCAGGACTTCGAATGCGCCATCGAAAAGGTGCTCGCGGCAAAAACGGTAATGCAGCAGTCACTGTTCGCCGATATCCGGATTGCCGCAGCCGATGCCGTGAGTGCGCGTGCGATGGAGTCACAGTCGCGAACCGCAATTTGCATCGCGCTGGCGCTAGGCGGCACCGCGTTGATCACCGCATGCGTGGCAGTTGCGTTGGCGCTCCTGCATTGAACCATGAGGTCATGAGTAACGCGCTGGCAAGCGGGGAACCTCCCCGTTACAACGCCGAACCTCGAACAGAATCACGTCGGCACCGAAGTCAACGAGCTCGCCGACCGTATGGCCATGCTCGCCGCGCAGAGCAAAGATAAAAAGATACATGCGGGGATCAAGACAGCGTTGTCAGACGATCAAATAATTGTACAGATCCGACCCGTGACGACCGTGTAAAGACAACCGGCAATTACTTTTTATGGAACTTACGATCGAGACGAAATTGGCACTCAACGACGGTCACCTGATTCCACAGCTCGGCTTGGGCGTGTGGCAGGCGCGCGCGGGAGCGTCCTGTGAAGCGGCGGTGCTTGCCGCATTGGAAGCGGGATACAGGCTCATCGATACTGCGGCCATGTACGGCAACGAGGAGAGCGTGGGTGGTGCCATTAGAAAAAGCGGCATTCCCCGGGAGAAGATTTTCGTCACAACCAAATTGTGGAATTCCGACCATGGAAACCCGCAGCGAGCACTCGACACGAGCCTGCGCAAGCTCAAGTTGGATTATATTGATCTTTACCTGATTCACTACCCCGTGCGGGAACGGCGACAGAGCTGGCGCGCTTTGGAGGCGCTCCATGCGGCGGGCAAGGCGCGGTCGATTGGCGTCAGCAATTTTACCATCAGGCACTTGACGGAGCTGCTTGCCCAGACAAAGACTGTTCCCGCGGTCAACCAGGTTGAGTTTCATCCCTACCTCTACCAGCGGGATTTATTGGATTTCTGCGCCGGCAAAGGCATCGTCATCGAAGCCTACAGTCCGTTAACAAAAGGGGCCCGATTGAAGGATCCGAAACTCGTCGCCGTCGCCAAAAAATATTCGACGGGCGAACCGCGGCCAGCGCCTTCCCGCTCGCGTTTGCCCCTCGTGGATAGGCTGTTTCCCCGGTCGGAAAGCAAATCAACAGCGCAAATCCTCATCCGCTGGGCTCTGCAGCGCGGCTTGGTGGTCATTCCCAAATCGGCCAATCGCACACGCATCTTCGAAAATGCCGATGTTTTTAACTTTGAAATCACCGCGGAGGATATGCGTCTCCTTGACGGGTTTAATGAAAACCTCCGAACCTGCTGGGATCCGACGAATGCGCCGTGAGAGGAAACTTTCCCGAAGGAACTCTGTCACCGACAATGGGGCGACCACGTAGCTTGCCGGCGGAAAATGGCTCCACAAGCGCATTTCCTTTCGTGCCTCTCATAGAAACTGGGGCGCTGCCGATCTGTTGCACCTCGCCCGTTACTGCAGCGAAGCGATATCGATAACAAAGCGGTATTTCACATCACTCTTGAGCAGGCGTTCGTAGGCTTCGTTGATCTGCTGAGCCCGAATCACTTCGACATCGCAGGTGATATTATGTTCGGCGCAGAAATCGAGCATCTCCTGAGTCTCACGGGTGCCGCCGATGCTGGAACCGGCGAGCTGCCGCCGTTTCATAAGCAGGCCGAAGACCGTGATGGGCAGCGGTTGTTCCGGCGCGCCGACCATTGTCAGCGTGCCATCCCGCTTCAACAAATCGATATAAGCATTTAAATTGTGCTCGGCGGAAACCGTATCTAGAATGAAGTCAAAACTTTGCTGATGCTTCTGCATCTCCGCGTCATTTTTTGACACGACCACTTCATGCGCGCCGAGTCGCCGTCCGTCGGCGATCTTGTTCGGCGACGTTGTAAAGAGCACGACCTCGGCGCCAAATGCGCTGGCGAATTTCACACCCATGTGGCCCAGCCCGCCGAGCCCCACCACTCCCACCTTCTGGCCTTTGCCGACTTTCCAGTGACGCAACGGCGAGTAGGTGGTGATGCCCGCGCACAGCAGCGGCGCCGTTCCGGCAAGATTCAATTTTTCCGAGACCCGCAGGACAAACGCCTCGTCTACGACGATGCTCTCGGAATACCCGCCATAGGTTACGCCACCGAGCTGTTTGTCCTCGCCGTTGTAGGTCAACGTGGGAAAGGTGTCGCAATACTGTTCTTCCCCGGCGCGGCAACTGGCGCACTTACGGCAAGAGTCCACCATGCAGCCGACAGCGGCGATGTCGCCGGCTTTAAACTTCGTCACTGCGTTACCGGTTTTGACCACCCGACCGACGATCTCGTGCCCTGGGACGCAGGGATAAACTGTCGGCATGACGCTCTGCCACTCGTTACGCGCTTGATGCAAATCCGAATGACACACCCCGCAGTACAATATGTCGATCTGCACATCCTGCACTCCGGGGATGCGGCGCCGAATTGTCGATGGCGCCAGACCTGACGTGGGACTTTGAGCCGCAAAAGCTTTTGCCGTTTGGGAAACGCTTTTTTCCTGCTGCGCGCTTTGTGGAGTCGCTCCGCTCATTTCGGTATCCCTCCTAATACTTGATTATGGGATTCAAGAAGTCGCAAGAGAAGTGCCGGACGCTGTCGATATCCACAATATTATATCGTTAGATTCAGATAGCTAGAGACTTCTGTTCTCCGGTCGGTTTGGAATAGCGAAGATTCATGACGGAATGTCGACAGCTGCCGAAATGTCGCCGCGCGCTGGTTTCGTGCTCATGGTCATCTCAGATGGATGCAAAGACCTTTCGAGCTGTGCAGCGACTCCTCAGAGGCCAGGTCTTTTTCGCCACGCTCCGGTTGAGACTCCTTTTGATGAACGGAGTAGATCAGCTAGCGGGGATCGAATGATGTTCATGCATGACTATCCAATGACCGTCGATCTTGCGTAGGCCAATGGTTAAACGAAACTCCAGCTCAGTTTTATTTCCGTTCGCCTCGGTTCCAGCGCAGCGCATCAAAGCAGTGACAAACGCAACATCATTACCCGTAGTGACGTTCATCTCGCTGATGTCAAAGACCCCGGAATCCTGAGACCAAGAAAAGAACAGATCCCAAGTCTTCCTGTACGCTTCAATTCCCTTCGATTGAATCGGCGGTGGGACATCGAACATCAACATACCCGGCGAGTGATTGGCCAGAATCGCATCGAGATTCTTGCTGCGAACCGCTCTCGCCCAGTTCTCAACTAGGTCGCGGATCGCGGCTTCATCTGTTGTTGTATTGTCGTTCCCGCTCATTTGGGTTTCCTTTCCCTGAACTTGGTTAAAGTCTCTAGTGGTCACGACTGGAAGCCTAGCAAACGAGTATAGACGGTTACAGAGGCGTCGTTGACTAGCTAGAAGTACGTGCGAGGCTCCTTGAAATGGCGGACATGGATACGCTAAATGCGGTTCAGCGTTTCGCCTGAATATAGATAACGTCCAATCCCAACCGATCCTCGTTGATCACACCGTCAATAACACCTCCGGCCGGCGTAACGCGGTCTACCAGCTGAATCTCCATTTCTTCTCTGCCATTGTCCGGTTGATTGACCGGTGAACGAATGCAAACGTAAAAGACGCAACGTCAAAACCTCAACCCGATCCCAAGCGGTCCACGACCCTTCGCTTGCACCTTGACCCCCGGCTGGGTTATTCGATCTAATACGGCTGTGAGCGTTTTTTCAGAAATCCGCGCCTCAGCCGCTCGCGCAAATTTCACAATACAGAGGAGCCGAAAAGATGGCCTTTCTTGAACGAACCTATGGTAAAGAGACCAACGCCGTTATCGATGAAGTATTGATCTCATCGGACTCACACGTCATCGAGCCCGCGGGTCTTTGGCAAAAACAACTGCCGAAGGCTTTTCAGGACCGCGCCCCCGATTTTGGCGGGCAAAGGCCCAACGACACGCCCGGCGGCGCCCAGGACAAGAACAAGCGCGTCGCCGAGATGGCCGCCGACGGCGTCAGTGCCGAAGTGCTCTATCCGACCCATGGCTTGAAGTGCTTGAGCCTCGACGATCACGAGTTGGAGGCAGTTTGCGCGCGGGTCTACAACGACTGGCTCATCGACTATTGCAGCGCCGCTCCCGAACGGCTTATCGGTATCGCCATGCTGTCGATGTACGACATCGACGGGGCCGTGAATGAACTGGAGCGCTGCCGCAAAGCCGGCATGCGCGGCTCGGTGATCTGGCAGGTACCGCCGCCGGAGCTACCGTTTTCCGCACCGCATTATGACAAGTTCTGGGCCACCTCTCAGGATCTCGACATGCCGGTCAACTTGCACATCTTGAGCGGGCACGGCTACAGCCGCAGCCGCTCCTTCGGTCTCGGCGATACCGCAACCGGCCTCACTGCAGAAGCCAACAGCGTGAACATGAAACTGTTCCAGTCGGTCAACAGCCTCTACGAACTGATCTATTCCGGCGTGCTCGAGCGGTTCCCCAAGCTGAAGGTTGTCCTCGTCGAAAACGAGCTTGGCTGGATTCCGTTTGTTCTGGAGCAGTGGGACTACTACTTCAAACGCCATGGCGCCCAGCGCGAGGGCCTGGCCATCAAAAAACTCCCCAGCGAATACTTCCACAACCAGATCTACACCACTTTCTTCAACGACGCCGTCGGCGGTCATATCTTGAAGTGGTGGGGCACCGACAACTGCATGTGGTCCAACGACTTCCCGCACGGCAACTCGACCTGGCCCAATTCTCGTCACGTTGTCGCCCGTGATCTAGGCGATCTCCCCGCTCCGCTACGCGCCAAGCTCGTGCGGGAAAACGTTGCGCAGCTTTACAACATTCCGGTTCCCAGTCCGATTCAGTAGTCGTCGCTAGCTACAAGAACGCCACAGATAAAGTGCGGGTTCAGTGGATTGCCACCGGCCCGCACTCGCCGACGCAGCCGATGTCGTCGGCACGGGCGACCGCCAAGCGCGCCGTATTGTTTCTGCTCTGGTCGACAAAGGGGTGCTTACGTCTGAAAGCCCGCGCCGCTACGCCTCGCGTTCCCAGCCACACTGGCGTCACACTGGATGCCGGCGCTGTTCCCGGAAAAGGCGGAGTAGCCGTAGGCCTTATCTCGCCGCGTTCCATGGAAGCTTAGGCAAACCGCGGAAAAGGATGTCGCTAACGCCGGGCACGCAAATTGGTGGATGAACAACTGGAACGACTTCACTGTTGACAATTGAAATCCACTGGACTCATAAACGGCTTGAACGGAGCGAAGCGGTTGAACAGTTTGAACGATTTGAACGTACCGCCGTTGTCATCGGCGCCGGTCAGGGCCCAGGCGAAGGGCTGGGCAACGGGCGTGCCACGGTGCTGCGATTTACCCAGGAAGGCGCCAAAGTCATGGCTGTCGATCGTGAGCTCGGATCCGCCGAGGAGACCGCGTCGATGGTCAACCAGAGCGGTGGCGAATGCGTCGCCTTCGAGGCCGACGTCACTAAAGAATCGACCCTTGCCGCCGCTATAGCGGCGGCGCAGAAGCGCTGGGGCCACATCGACATTCTGCATTACAATGTCGGTGTCAGCATCGCCGGTGGCGATGCGCCGCTGCTCGAGTTCACTGAGGCAGCTTTCGACCGCATCAGCGCGATCAATCTGCGCGGCGCCATCATGGCCTGTAAGCACTGCATTCCGATCATGCGACAGCAGCGCGCGGGCGCCATCACCATGATCTCTTCGCTTGCCGCACTAGAGAACTATCCCTTCGTCGCCTACAAGGCGACCAAGGCGGCGCTGATCGCATTTACCAAGCAGGTCGCAATCCAGAACGCCGAGTTTGGCATTCGAGCCAACGTGATCCTGCCCGGCTTGATCGACACGCCGATGGCGGTCGACACGCGCGCCCGCGTGAGCGGCAAGAGCCGCGCCCAGGTCGCGGCGGAGCGCGATGCCCGCGTACCGCTACGCCGGAAAATGGGCACAGCTTGGGACGTGGCCAATGCGGCGCTGTTCCTCGCCTCCGACGAGGCCAACTTCATCACCGGAGTGGCGCTTCTCGTTGACGGTGGCGGCGCGCTCAACGTCGGCTGAGTTTATGAAAAGCAACCGTTCAAAGTTCAAGGTTCAAAGTTCAAAGTTGAGGAGCAGGAATTCCGTCGTTGAACCTTGAACGGTTGAACTTTTGAACTTTTCTCTTCACCGATCTGGAGGGACCATGAAAGCAAGGCCTTGCAAAGTTATTGCTCTTGGCTTTGTCCTGATTCTTGGTCTTACCGGCGTGTCTCGGGCGCAAAAGCTCGTGGTCGGCTATTCCGGAATCACCGCGATACAAGCCCCCTTCTGGATCATCAAGGACGCCGGCTACTTTAAGCAGGAGGGATTGGAAGCGAATCTCGTTTATATCGCCGCCTCATCGACCATGGCGCAAGCGATGATGGCAGGGGAAGTAGCGATCTCTACGGCGAACAGTCAAGCGATAGTCGACACCGGCCTTCAGGGTGGCGATCTCGTGGCGGTTGGCGCGATTGTCAATTTCGTCGCTCTGTACGTGATCGCAGCGCCGGAGATCAAGAGTGTTCAAGACTTGAGAGGCAAGCCTGTGGGAGTTACCCGCTTTGGCGCGACTACGGATTTCGCGATGCAGATGTTTCTGAAAAAATACGGTCTGGAGCCGGTCCGCGACGTGCCGATCATCCAGATCGGCGGATTGCCGGAGTTGGCCGCAGGCTTGTCGAATAAATCCATTTACGCCGCGGCGATGTCCTATCCCATGGGCTTGGTGGCTCAACAGGCTGGCATGAAGATGCTGGCCAATTTAGCCAAGGAGGGGATTCCCTTTGTGCATCAAGGCCTGACGACCACGGGTAAATTCCTGCGCGAACGCAGAGCTCAGGCCAAGGCATTCGTACGCGCCTACGGCAAGGCCGTTCATTTCATGCATACCCGCAAAGAGGAGTCGAAGACGATTGTTTCCCGCTACACCAAGGTCACGGATCCGGCAATGCTCGAGGGCACCATGCAATACGCCTACGATTTCGTTGAGAAGATCCCGCTGGTCAAGCGCGAGGCCTTTCAGGTGACGGCGGATGAGATCGGTAAGAAAAATCCCAAGGCCAAGCAAGCAAAGCTGGAGCAGTTCTATGACAACAGCCTGGTGCAGGAATTGATCAATGAGGGCTTTTTCACCTCGCTATGGGGAAAACAATGAAGGGCACGCCCAAGGAGCGTGGAAGTGACTGGCGAGATCAAGAAAGCGTTGTCAGATGATCAAATAAATCCTTTGTGGCAATGCAAGACGTGACCCTTCTCCCTGGTATCTAGTTGTCAACAAGAGATTTGCTCCCTAAGTGAACAGGGTTTTCAGATTGGCGATTGCACCCGACGGCGGCGGTTTGTTAGGTTGACGCTCTGTTCTTCCGGAGAGGGGGGTGAGTCATGCGCTCGCGGCGAAAGTTAAAAGGTTCAAATAAAAGGGCGGCAAAGAAAACCGCCTTCCGCGTGGAAGAAGCGACGATTACCGGAGTGCATCGCGCGTTTCGCGCAAAGAAGCTGACGGCAACGGAGCTCGTGAGTCGCTATTTCGAGCGCATCAGGGCCTATAACGGCGTCTGCGTCCGCGGCGATGTCGATGCCGCCACCGGACTGCAACTGGGAGATATCACGCCGATCCCGAATGCCGCGCAGCTCAATGCCTTCATCACTCTAAATCTGAAAGAAGACAAGCGCATCAAGCTCGGTTTTCCCGAGAAACTGAAACGAACTCACACCGGGCGCGACGACGCAAAATATCCCGACGCGCTGGATCGGGCGCGCGAGCTCGACCGTTACTTCGCCCGCACCGGCAAGTTTGCCGGCGCGCTCCACGGCATCCCGATCGCGATCAAGGACAACTACGATACTTTCGACATGCGCACGACGGCGGCAGCGGCGGCGCAGTACGCCGACGATCGCCCGCCCGACGACGCCACCATGGTCGCGAAGCTGCGCGCCGCCGGCGCGATCCTTCTCGGCAAGACCAACATGGACGAGTACGCTCCCGCGGGAATTGCCCGCAGCGCCTTCGGCGGCCAGACCTGCAATCCCTACGATACGACGAGGATACCCGGAGGATCGAGCGGCGGCTCGGCCGCGGCGGTGGCGGCCAACCTCGCCATGTGCGCCCTGGGCACGGACACGTCCGGCTCGGTGCGCTTTCCGTCATCGTGCTGCAGCCTGGTCGGCCTGGTCGCGACCCAAGGGCTGGTGAGCCGCGACGGCATCGTGCCGCTGTCATTTACCCGGGACCGCGGCGGCCCGATCTGCCGCACCGTGCAAGACACGGCGATCCTTCTCGAAATTCTCGCCGGCTACGATCCCAAAGATCCGGTCACGGCGGCTTGCGCCGCGCAGCCCAAACTTTCGTATGCGCGGTTTGCCGCTGGAAAATCTCTGCGCGGAAAAAGGCTGGGCGTGCTGCGTGACCTGATGATCGAAGCGAGTCGCGCCGATCGCGACAATATTCGCGTCGCCAACGAGGCGATCGCCGATATGAAAAAGGCCGGTGCGACGATCGTCGACCCGGTGAACGTAGACAAAGCGATCGCGGATTTGGTCCCCTGTCTCGAGCCCGGCTGGCTGGCGAGAAATTTTCCCGCGGCGTTTCCAGAGTCCGCCAAGCCCATCGATCGGATCGTGTCGATGGCATTCGATCACGGGCTGATTCCCTCCGGCGCCCGCGGCGTGAACCTGCGCATGCTCGCGGCGCAACCGCGCGGCCACGAAGCGCACTACGCGATCAAGCGCTACTTGCGCAAGCGCGGCGATGCGAAGTTCAAAAATCTCGAAGACATGCTCGCCATGCCGATGTTTTCCGGCAGCCTGGATAACCTCAAGAGAGCGTTCAGCGACGACGCCGCCACTCTGGACACGCCGACGCAGATGGATCATCTGCTGCGCATGCAGACCTTGCGCCAGATTATTCTCCAAGTCATGGGGGAAAACAGTCTCGACGCGCTGGTTTACGCCTACACGACGATCCCGCCGCACATCATCTTGACGAATCGCCTGGCGAAAACCGTGGAGACGCGGACCGAGCCGAAAATTTTAAAAGCCGGGACGGTCATGTCCGATCCGACCCTGGTATCCGGCGAGCCGGTGCTGAAATCCGACCTCGACACCCACAGAGGGTCGGGCTCGAGCTTCGCGGTGAGTCTTAGTCCGGAGACCGGCTTTCCGGCCATCGTCGTGCCGGCCGGATTCACCCGAGAAGTCTATGATCGTGTGCCGGACGATAGAGATCCAAACGGCAGCCGGTTGGAAGGGCCGAAAAAAGTCGAGCTGCCTGTTGCGTTGGAATTCCTCGCGCGCCCCTTCGAGGAAACAACGCTCTTCGCGATCGCCTCTGCGTTTGAAAGCATCAAACGACATCGCCGCCCACCGCCCGGATTCGGCGAGCTTCCCGACCGATAGTAGCGCAAGAAGAGTTCAAAGTTCCGTGTTCAAGGTTCAAGGTTGAAATGGCTAAACGCGATTAACTCGTCGTTGAAAGATTTAAACCCCTGGAACGGCTGGAACGAAGCGTAGCGGTGGAACGTCTGAAACGGGCCGCGGTATTTTGTCTCGTCCCATCTAAAAAAGGAGGGAAAGCATGCCTGTCGGAATGATATTGCTTGCAGTCTGGTTAATTTTGCAGGGGCTACCTTTGATCGTGCGCTTTGTTATCCCGAACAAGGTCATGGGAATTCTCGCGCTGCTTGCGGGAATCCTGATCTTGATCGGCCGATAGTAGCCGGGCGGGATGATCAAGAAAGCATTTGTCAAAATGATCTCTTTGAAAAAATTTCCAACTTCACCGATTTCAAAAGATAGTCAAGCCTCTTACACCTACACATAGCGATTGTATCGACGGCTTGTTACCCCAGAGCCGAAATCCTTCAGTTCCCCTCCGGAAGAGATCACTAAACCTCTCCAACCCTTCGATGGCGATCGAAGCAATTGAACTTGTTTCCGCTCATCCGAGAGTTAGCCTGATCTTAGACGATGATTCACAAAAGCACTCAAAAGCTCGATCCGCGCGAGCAGCATTACTGGATCGAAAGCCCGCGCCAGGGAATGCAGTTGTTCCTGCGCTATCTGCCGCCGCTGACTCGCCAGACCGGTCAGGTACGGCCGATTCTCTACATCCACGGCGCGACCTTTCCCTCAGCGCTTTCGATCGCGCACCGGTTCGACGGTTATTCGTGGCGGGATGCTCTGTGCGAGGCCGGCTTCGATGTATGGGGCTTCGACTTTCACGGCTATGGATATTCGGACCGATATGCCGCGATGAACGAACCGCCGCAAGCGAATCCGCCGCTCTGCCGCGCTCAAGACGCGAGCGAGCAGCTGGAGGCGGTCGTGCGTTTCATTCTCCGCTGGCAGGGTCTATCCAGCCTATCGATCATTAGCCATTCGTGGGGTTCAATGCCGGCCGGCCTGTTCGCCGGGCGCCACCCGACAATGGTGGACCGAATGGTGTTATTTGGCGCGATCGCTCG
>WNFR01006862.1_pt1 | contig 11621 bp, 14 predicted proteins | sample 5400221 | NCBI WGS metagenome assembly WNFR01 (sample SAMN13153357, study PRJNA577476) | soil metagenome | isolation source: 40 cm soil under Madrone tree | place: USA:California | collected 2016-06-14 | reverse complement strand
TTTTCCGCATTTCCCACATGCAGCGGCGTTGGGTGGATTTTCCGCTTTGCAGTAAGGACATCTCATGTTCAAAGTTGCGTTCTATCCGCACTCCCTGCCGACCTCGTCAAAACTCGACGATTTCAACATTTCCGGCAGCATTTCAGATTTCTCTGTTCCGTTATCTTAGTCTATTCGCGACTCCTCTGCTGCGGTTTTGACGCTAACGCTCATTTTCGGCCCTTCTAGTCAAGCCGGCGACCGCCAGAAGGAGTTATCCCACGGCGGCGCGCCGGTCTTTCTCGACAATAAGACGAACGGCGCCGCCGACGATATAACCAGGCGACGATAACCAGAACGCATTGAGCTACTTACTGCACCGGGTAAAAAGAGTTGTTCCGAAGGGAAGATGCAACGGGCCCAAGATCGAGTGCTCGAGGGCAAAGAGCAAACAGAGTGCGCGATTGACGGATGCCGCTGGAATTCCTGGATTGCCGGGAGGCAAGCGAAACACCTTCTGGATCAAACGCTGGGCCAGCTTCACGTGAAAAGTCCACTGAAACCAATATTCCGAGTCTTCAATTTTTAGGCCTGCTTGTTTCAGCAACGGGAACAAGGTGTCCTTGCGATACCGCGTCACATGTTGATTCACAACGTCATGGTTCGTCCAGACGAGATTGAAGGCTGGGACGGTTATCACCAGAGACCGCCGGGTTTGAGCAGCACCATGCAGCGCCGCAACGCGTCGGCTGGATCGGCCAGATGCTCCAGAACATCCAGAATCAAAACAAGAGAATATTGTTTGTCCGGGCGAAATGAATCGTCGAATGGACTGATATAAATTTTCTGAAAATGTGGATTCGCGGGGTCAACAATTTCGCGGGATGTCTCTACGCACTCGACGTCGCCGAATTCCATCGGCAGATCGAATTTCCTTCAAGAGCGAGTTGGCACATTTTTTCGGCCAGAACCTCTGGCCAATTTCGCTGAGCCGTGTCGTTAGGACATTCGGTCCGGAGAAGTCTACGGAGCTCCGTGGAGAGCTGCGCCGCCAGGGATCGCGGCCGGCCGCCAGCATTCGGAATGGTTGACCTGGCTTGAACTGTGTCCACTTACCTGCTTCTACCAAGGCCGCGGCGTTCACTTCGCCTGTTTTCTTTTTGATTCGCCTCAGAACAGGCGGCTTTTGTTTCGACTTCATGCTTAAGTTCCTCCTGCTTTTCTAGCTTTCGATTTCTGCAACGATCGCCGACTTCTCCTCACCTTGCCGAGCGAGTCGCATTTCCCACCACCCTGCACATTTCCTCATACGACGAGTACTGCGGAGTACGGGCTGTACTTTTGCTGCGTCGACGGAGATCATGCTTACGATGCTGTAAGAGTTGACTTTCATAATTGTGATTCCTTTCGAGGTGGGAGGCTTCCGACTGTTTGATGATTCAAGCGTCGCGGACTTCGCTGTTGCAAGGCTTATGCCCGAGGTGCTCAAGACAAAAAAGTACAGGCTAATAGATAAAAATCCCAGATCCAAACCACCTATTCAGAAGGAGAACGATGAAAAGGGAGCACCCGGCCCTCGTCCTGGGACATTCTGGACGCAGCCTCAATCGTGCGGCGACTTGGTTGTCGGAGACCTTGGAGCGCCACAAGGGCGCAGTCTTGGCCGTTTTCTCAATCGCATACTTTGCCCTCACTTTCTACCGAGCATCGCGAAAGCTGTTCTGGTTCGATGAACTATTTACTGTGTACCTGTCCCGCCTGCCTGACTTCAAGTCAGTATGGCATGCCGTGCTGAACGGCGTCGACTTCAATCCACCGGTTTTCTATCTACTGACGCGGTTTTCGGAACACATTTTGGGCGAAGGACACATAGCGACCCGGCTGCCGGAAATTCTTGGGTTCTGGGTCTTTTGTTTATGCCTATTTCGCTTCGTTTCTTTGCGCTTATCAGTTTTGAGTGCGTGCGTCAGCCTGCTGTTTCCGTTGGTCACGGGAGCGTATTGGTACGCGTATGAAGCGCGAGCGCATGGAATCGTGCTTGGATTCTGCGGAATTGCGCTGATCAGTTGGCAAGCCGCTGCGGAACGCGCCGCACGACGCGGGTGGTGGCTGTTTGCGCTGGGTGGATCGCTGGCCTGCGCCTTGCTCACACATAGCTACGCGTTCCTCATATTCGCCCCTATAGTCTTGGGAGAACTGTGCAGGACCGCAAGCCGTAAACGTCTGGACTGGCCGGTCTGGACGACGATTGCAGCGTCTTCCCTGGCAGTACTGGCTTCAATTCCACTCGTGCATGGGGCGATTGCGGTGGCTACGGAGGTTGGGTCCCAAGCCTTTTTTGCCGCGAGCCTAGGCAAAATACACACTTCGTATAGCAGTCTTTTGATACCTAGTGGCGCTACTATACTCGCTGGGTGGTTGCTCTTAACGTGCCTGTTTCATGAGGAAACAGAAAGTCTTAGGCATAAACCGGGTCTTCGAAGTTACGAAGTTTTCGCACTCTGGGCATTTGTTGCTATTCCGCTGTTCGAGTACGCCGCGGCAAGACTCACTGGTGCGCCATTCTTAAGTCGCTATGCCCTTTCGGCAATTGCCGGGTTCGCGGGCTTGCTGGGGGTCGCGGTTGGGAAACGACCCGCACTGGCAATCGCAACTATCTTGTTGGTCGTTGTGCAGATCGGATTCGATTTTCAAAAGTTTGTGTCTGGAACGGTTTTGGTCGAGCCTTCGACCGGTTACCAGATCAGTACTCGCGTTCACGAGTTCAACGAACGATACCAATGGATGGCCGAAGACAAAACCCTTCCGATTGTTCTGACAGACGATCTCGGCTTCATAACTAACTCCTTCTATGCCCCTCCCAGCATGGCCCCGCAACTTGTCTATGTCGCCTGGCCGACGGGGGACATAAACGGGAAAGTATCTGCACGGCTCAGGGCCTGCTGCAATGCAGAGCCTGCGATTGTTGGGCTCGCAGACTTCCTCGCATTGCATGATACTTTTCTGGTTTATAGCGCACGATATGAGTACCGGCTCGATTATTTTGTCAGGACTGGAGCGACGGTCAAGACGGTGAGGGAAGCTGGCGGCCACTTTATGGTCCTGGTAACCTATCCGAAAAAAACCATACAAGAATCCTCCCGATAATGGGTGAGCCCGGAATTTTCTCTCATCCGGCCCCACTCGCTGGAGCGTCCACTGCACACTACCGCTTCCGCCGCGCCGAGCATGTGGCTGGACGATATCGTCATAAGTTAACAAGTACCCAGCGCGTTGTGCCGAATTCATGAAGTCAAACCTCGATCGGTGTCACGCGAAAATATTCAACCTTTCGCTTCGCCCCTTGCAGACGACGCCGGCGCTTCCGTCTTTGGCATTTCAACCTTTGCGAATCTCGGCACGGGACCGCTCTCTCGCGCGCCCGCTTGCACCACTTTTGCACTCGCAGTCACTGCCGCCCATCATCGCTAAGCAGGCGATCGAATTTGCCTCACGGCTCTCACCGGAAATCATCGCCATTCACATCGAGCCCGGCGAGCGCCGTCAGCTCTCCCTACTATCTTTCCAAGCCGGTCTGAGTTCTGACTTTAACGAGGTCTCGGGATACAATCTGCAGCCAGCGCCCGCGGTAGTGGAAAAGGCTAAGGGTCGTTGCCTGAATGCTCCGAAGTAGCCGTCAGCGCAGGCGGTGACACGTCTTGATTCGTTTTGCCGCGGTTTGCCAGGCGAACTGATCGCACCGGAATCTCATGAGCTTCCTGTGTCATCGCAGCGCTTTTGATACGGCTTTCGACGATAGCTGACTGGAGGATATCAGATGGAGAAAGTCGGCCCCGCCGTTTCATTTCATGGATCTCTCAGACATCGCACCAACATGCTGGAGGCGGAAGAAGAATGGCGGCCGCCGCTATTCCCGCCGCGCGGCAATCGCTGGTCCGGCATTCTGGCTCGACTGCGGCGTTTTTTCGACCTTCAGGCCGGCTCTATCTGGAATGACTTGGCGAGCCTGTTGGCGCAGGCCTCAGGAACGGTGTTGGATGTCGGGTGCGGTGCTCAACCCTATCGCGAGTTGCTGGACTCGGCCGTTCACTATCGCGGAATCGATGTTATGGCGGCCAAGCTCCACTTCGGATACGACGTTCCGGACACGGTCTACTACGACGGCGACGTCTGGCCGGTTGTGGACAAGTCCGTAGACTTGGTTTTGTGCACTGAGACTCTGGAACACGTACTTGACACTGAGCAATTCCTGCGGGAGGCGTGGCGCTGTCTGCGGCCTGGGGGCTCTATCATTCTGACGATACCGTTTGCAGCGCGGTGGCATTTCATCCCTTACGATTACTGGCGGATCACACCATCTGGCCTGGACTACTGGTTGCGTCGCTGTGGATTCACGGACACCCTCGTATATGCGCGCGGTAATGCAGGCACGGTAGCCTGCTATAAAATGATGGCGCTGATTCTGCCCCTGCTGTTGCCGCAACGATCAGCCTGGGTGCTGCGGTGGACGCGCCGCTTACTCGGAGTGCCCTTGATTCCGTTCATGGCAATTCTCGCCGCCGTTGCCAATTTGACGCTCCGCGGGCGTGGGGGTGACGACTGCCTCGGCTACACGGTGCTATCCAGGAGAGCGCCTGAATAACGGCGGCGTGAGAAGCGCGTTTACTTGCAACGCTTGAACCCAACCGCCAATAGATTTCAATGCTGATGCGCACCGGTACCTTGCCGAATAGAAGATCGTGGCGGACCACTCGCGGTGATCGGCCGTGCCGCACGTTTCTTTAGGGAGTTTTACTATCAGACACGGAAGAGTTCGTCGCGGCGACGACGAGTGGTGGCCAAGGCTGAGCATCTGGAGAAACAATCCGCGGGGACTATCGACATGTTCGATAGTTTGAAAGCAACTGAACAGGCTGATGCTTTCGGGCAGGAAGTCCTCCGCTCGGAACATCCCTAACCTTATCAAGGGTCGAATGAATTCATCGGCGTGGGCCGCCGCTTCGTGAGAAGGTTCCACGCCGATCGTTTGTTTGAACCCGGCCGCGTGAAGATGGCGAAGGAATGCCCCGTTACCTGCACCGATTCGAGGGCTACTTCGCGATCTGCGATCTCGCGAAGGTTTGAGTCGAGCTGCCCGGCGTAGGTTGCGGCGGCATACTCTGCTTCTTCATTGCCGTCATAACCAGCTTCCCGGTAAACATTGGCGAGGAACTCCGGGGTCAGTGCGGGCGATGCGTACAGCACTTCACAAGTCGGGCACTTGAGCAGTCGAAGGTGCATAAACGCGGGAAACTTTCGAGAAGCGAAGGCAAATGCACCAAGTTTCTCTTCGTCGATTCGCGCCGGATAAGCTACGTGCGATCCGTCGTGGCTGTCGCAAACCGGGCAGTTGCGGTCCCGGAGATGCGCCGTGACCTCCATAGTCAATCAATCACCCTTATGAACTGTAGCATGCCGGACTTCTCCGTTCTGGATCACATTCATGCGAATGAATGCTGGTCTTGATTTCACTTCCTCGAGTATCTTGCCGATATATTCCCCAATGATACTGACAGCCAGCAAGTTAACAGACCCCAGCAGAACGACCAGTATGATAATTGTAGTGAGTCCCTTGGGCGCCAGACCCGGAAATAGCAGTCTCAGAACCAACTGTACAAGCGCGACGGCGCACCCCCCGAAAAAGAACGCCAGACCAGAATAGGTGAGAATATTCAGTGGGACGCTACTAAATGCAAAAATCCCTTTCTTGGCCCATCCGAAATTCTTGAGCAGACTATTCGTACTTTTTCCGAACATCCTCTCCGGCCGGACATAGTCGACACCGGTCTGCGTGAAACCGACGAAAGCGCGGATGCCTCGCAAAAAAAGGTCCCGCTCCTGGCATGTAAGCATCCATCTGACTACTCTCCGGTCAATGAGCGAGAAGTCGCCGGCATCTCGCGGCATGCGGACATAGGACATACGGTTGAACAGAACATAGAAAGCCTTGTAAAAGAAGTGCATGAACCAGGGAGCCTCTCGGCGGACGCGGCGGCCGTACACCACATCGTTCCCCTCTCTCCACTTCTGAACAAACTGTTCGATTAATTCCGGCGGATCCTGCAGATCACCATCGAGGAGAACGCACGCGCGTTTACTGGACAATTCCATGCCACTCCGAAACGCGGCCTGTGATCCAAAATTACGGCTGTGCGTGATCCCGATAACGCGGTGATTTTTGAGGCTGATATTCTGAATAATCTCCTGGGTATTGTCCGGGCTTCCGTCGTTAACGAATATGATCTCGTAGTCCATATGCAGCTTCTCGAAGATCCTGACGAGACGCTCGCACATGATCGGGATCGCGAGTGCGTCGTTATAGCAGGCAATGATTGCGGTGATACTTTCATCCGGGTGCTGCACGTGACCCTTGGCCTGGAGATGGTAGAAGGCGGGATCGCGGAGACCGCGGTACCATTCGGCGAAGCGAGAAAGGCCTTCGCGCAACGGTGTGCGTGCCTTCCATCCCAGTTGAGAGGCCGCCTTGTCGGGTCTGGCACACCACCGTCCACGAAAATCCCATTCCCGGTTCGGCATCGACGAAAAAGCCGGTAGCCCATCCAGGTGAAAGAGATCTCTCGCTATGCTGGCGAGTTCCTCAACAGACGTCGAGATTCCTGTGCCTATATTGAACGAATGCCCGTAGAAATCAGGCGAGAGCGAAAGCGCAGCATCCACAAACGATTCGCAAGCATCGTCCACATACAGAAAATCGCGGGAAATACTCGGGTCCACCAACGGTGGATACCCTCCTTTGTGAGCGGCGGAGATCAGGGCCGGAATGAGCCGAGATGGTTCCTCCAGGGGGCCGTAAACGGAATAAAGGCGCAAGTTTGCGCAGCGCAATCCGTGGTGCTTGCCCCAATAATAGACGAGACCAGCAGCAGACGCTTTCGTGACCGAATAATGACTATTGGGTAGCGGAGCACTGTCTTCAGGCGGCTGGTCCGCGTGTCCGCCGTACTCGGACGAACTCCCGGCATGAATGTAGCAGTGCGTTCCAAGCGCGCCCATCAATTCCATGATCCGAACCTTGAAAATGACGTTGGTATCGTAGATTCGCCCCGGGTCTGTTTCAAACGAGTACGCCCCATACGCGACGCAATCGAACACCGTGCCAGGCCGGATTTGTTCCATCACCGCGCGGGCATTTTGCGGCACCAGCAGATCGACAGTGATCACATTGCTGGCCGGCACGTTCTGGAGCCTCCACGCCGGACTTGAAAAAGTTGTGCCATACACATCGTTCCGAACGCGGAGAATCAGTTTCAGAAGATTGGCGCCGACGAAGCCGCTCGCTCCAAGCACCAGAATCGGTCCCCGAAGCAATGAGATTTTCCTTGCGAAATCGCTATGCACAAATATCAACCCCGCTGTGGGCGCTGCTCGCGAACGAGAAGGGCCTTAAGAATCGACTCTCCGTCAATGCCACTTTCCCTCCGGTGAAATGCCTGAGATCCCATACGGCGAGACGGATAGCCTTTCGCCGCGAAAACCCGGAAATCCTTGATGGGGAGCGAACTCTCCAGCACCCAGGAGGCAATCATGTGTCCTACGCTGCCTTGCGACACATGTTCCTCGATCACCCACAATCCCGGCGAGATCCTCAAGGAGGCTATCAATTCCGGTGGGAAGTTAGCCGCATGCAACGGAAGTTCCGTAACTACCCAGAGGTCAGGCCGTATGGCTTCGTCGAGCCCCATCAGCGATCCTAGAATATTTCCAGCGAGGGGACCGACAACTATCATTACCGGGCCCTTGCCGCGAAGTAGTCGTCGCCATGGCGCGTAAGCCGGCGGCGTAAAGCCCGCAGGCAATTCGCATCGGCCCAAGCGCAGGTAAGTGGGATGATCGTGTTCGTTTTCCATCCGTTCGATAATCGTATCCAGATCACAGTCGAATGCGGGAACAAAAGCCCGCATCCCCGGTAGCGTGAGCAGAACTCCATAATCTTCGAGGGCATGATGGGTAGAGCCCATTACTCCATATCCGTACCCACCCCCGTTGCCAACGAGCCGAACCGGGAAACCGTGCAGGCAGATGTCATTACGGATCTGCTCGAAAGGGCGGGCATAACAGAACGGGGCGATACTATAAACCCATACCGACAGACCGGTTTTAGCCAACCCCGCCGCCACTGAAATCATGTTCTGTTCAGCGACGCCGGCATTGATGAATCTGGACTGCATCGCGTCTCGTACCCCCTCAAGCGCCATAAACCCAAGGTCGCCGGTGAGGAAGACGCAACGCGCAGGGGAGAGGTACTTCAATATCGCATCAACGAAAGGTTTTCTCATGGCGATCATCGATTTCCCGCAACGCGATCCGGTATTGCTCGGCGTTGAGAGGAAGATAATGCCACTCGATCGCATTCTCCATGAACGAAACTCCGTGGCCTTTGACGGTCTTGAGGACAACGATCCGAGGGCCCTGAGTGCGGACGCGGAGGGCACTACGGATAGCGGCGTGGTCGTGACCGTCGACAGACACGACCTCAATCGCGAAACCCTTGAACTTAATTTCCAGCGGATCCATAGATGCTACGGCCTCGGTAGTTCCGAATCCCTGCAGCCGGTTTTCATCAATCAAAATCGTGAGATTCGTTAGCTTCTGATGCACCGCGAAAATAAGCGCTTCCCAGTTCGATCCCTCCTGCCATTCCCCGTCAGAGGTGAGACAGAAAACCTCGTGCGATTGCGATTGCAGCTTGTACCCGAGAGCCATTCCAGCGGCAACAGGCAATCCGTGGCCCAGGCTGCCGGTCGCGACCGGAATATCCTCTGACCAACCCGCGACGGTATGACCAGCCAAAAAAGTCCCGTCACCATGGAACGTGTTCAAATCGTCGTCTGATAACCGCCCTGAACTCCACAGAGCGATGTAGAGCGCGCCTGCAGCATGCCCCTTGGCTAACACGAATACGTCATCAGGAGCCATTACCTCGTGATGCAGTACGAGCAATGCATCGAGCGCGGAGAGATTACCTCCAATGTGCCCAACGCCAGCATTAAAATGCATCTCCAGCAGTCGCCTTTGCGCAAGCCTGACCCGGTCTGCGGGGAGAACCCCAACGCTTTCTGCAAGATCAGGATTCAAGGGGTCAGACCTCGATGGCTGCGAAAGTCTTTTGGCTGAAACGTCATCCATCCTGTTGGGGAGAAAATACCGATTGCCTGCGCCCGACCTCTGAATGCGGATAATAGATTGGACGCCTGATTCTGTCAACGCTCGCCTTCGTCTCTGTCTCAACCTGCTGGATTCTGCGCTGCGGTAGTGATCTTCGCGAACAGGCAAGCGCAGACGGGTGACGTCACTGCTTGATCCGTCCTTTGAAATAAACCTGTTCCACGATGGAGTGGCCCAAGTGACGAACCGGGAATGGTTCAAAGACCACGGTTTCTAGTTTATCTGTGAAGATTTCGCGCCATGCAGAGAGAGATCTTGGGAATTTCCCACGATCATGCAGGGCGAGCCAACGAGGGATGCCGGCATTTTCCGGGAGCACTGGTTCGATGGAATGAAGGTGACCATCCGCAGTCAGAAACTTGCTGGCGCGAGAAAGAACGCGGAGCGCGTCTGGTGTGTCGATATGGTGAAGAAAGCTGTTAACGAGAATAAAATCATAAGGACCGGCCGGAATGGCTTCGGACGTCGTAACGTCTGCTACCAGAAAATCACGACCATACCGACGTCGTGCTAACTGAATGTAGCGATCATTGATATCGATTCCCAAGTATTTGGCGTGAGCGAAGCACGGAGCGTTCGTGCCAGGTCCGCAGCCGACATCCAGGACCGCTCGTACTTGTTTCAGGTCATTGTGCCCAAGAATGCGCGCAAATTTTTGCCGATTAAAAGGCAATTGCGAGAGATTGAACACAAACGGGTTTTCGAGCAGATCGTAAAAGAATTTCATACCGAGCCAATCATAAAGTACCACACACCCGTTTTCGCCTGATTTTGCTGTTGTCCGTGCCTTATCAACCGCTATGCCCCTAGCTCATTGGAAGTTGTGGCTAGCGTTTCCAAATGGACGAAGTGCCCAGCTAGGTGTATGCAAACGCGGGCAATGAAGGATTCACAGAAGTCACAAGCTCAGCTATTGATTTGGTTAATGATGGGCGATCTGTGTCGCAGCGATGGAAATCGTGCGCGGCACTTCTGAACCTGCTTATTTGGCTGCATTCGAACTAGCGGTCAAACCTGCAGGTGTCAAAACGTGGTGGGAGCCGGCTTCGTATTCGAATTCACGCTTCAATCTTAAAAATGGACTCTCGATCAGCACCCAAGATGCTCTGGCGAGTAAATAACTCAAAGGAATTCCAACTATCGCGGTCAAAAGGAAATCCCAAAAACGGCCATAGCTTCGAAAAAAACCGCTCGTTAACAAATAGATCGGATAATGGATCACGTACAAGGCATAGCTGTATTTTCCAAGATTCCGGAAGAATGGAATGTCGAACGCGGAGTGCCCATTTGCCGCTTCTATCAGCATCGCCAGAGCCACAGCGCCTATCCCGGAAATGCCGAAAACACAGGTTACCCGGTTAATGCCCATGAAGACTGTGATAATCCACAGGGCGAAACCTGCCCAGAAGAGCATCAGTCGGTAGGAAACAAGTTTGGTCCAAAGCAGTTCATCATCGGCGACGATCGCAGCCAACGAACCAATCGCCATCGGTTCGATTCTGAACGGCGTGTAATAGTAAATGAAGCCTGTTGTTTCCGGGTGTAGGGCAGCAGCGATTGCGCGACACAGAAAGCTACATACAGCAATAGCTACCGTAGCCTTTGCCAAATTCCTTCTCGTCAGGAAAAAAACCAGTAGTGGCCACACGAAATAAAACTGTTCTTCGATCGCGAGTGACCAGAAATGATTGATCGGCGACGATAACATGTGGCCGCTTCCGATCCACCAGTTCGATAAATGAAGCAGATACCAGGCGAAATCCTTCAACCCGTAATAAGAGAGTGATCCGTTTCGTGCTTCGATCGGGAATACTACAAGAAAGAACAGCAGAATCGAGAAGTAGTACAGCGGCAGGATTCTGAGAGCTCGCCTTGCGTAAAAGTGTAAAAAATAGTGCGGAGACTTTTTGGTCCACAAAAGTATTCGGGTTATCAAAAATCCGGAAATTACGAAAAATATGTCAACGCCCGCCCAGCCTGGTGAGAAGAATCCGAAGTGGTGCATCAAGACGAGCAGAATCGCCAATCCTCGCAGGCCGTCAATTGCGCGGATATGGCCCCCTATAATAGGGCACCGTGGGCTGGTGGCATTAGGCTGCTTATACTCATTTGAACTTGCTAAGTTTCCCCCGTAGGAGTGATAGCTAGGTGGCAAGCCCTTGGCCAAACCGTAGCCATAATAAAATCAATGACATACAGACGGTCATGTCGTTCGAGCAGTCTTCACCATCGCACCTGTATCCTTCAGGAGACGCCTTGTAACCTCCCGACCGGCCCAAAGGCATCACGCTTCCAGCGCAGAGGCAACTGATTGCGCGACAACAGGCTGGCGGAATGCGATCCAGGAGAAGTAGGCGAGGATTAGGATTTCCGCGATAACCTGGCAGTAATCATTGCCAAGGAGCCATGCAAAAGGC
>WNFR01006861.1_pt1 | contig 11621 bp, 13 predicted proteins | sample 5400221 | NCBI WGS metagenome assembly WNFR01 (sample SAMN13153357, study PRJNA577476) | soil metagenome | isolation source: 40 cm soil under Madrone tree | place: USA:California | collected 2016-06-14 | reverse complement strand
ATCGGCGTCAGCGGCACGAAATTCGCCGCGTTCTTGTCGAGCCCGACTTCGTAAGGATTTGTCGCGGTCATCTGCGCAGCCTCCCTGAGTTCGCCATTTTTTGGCACCCGCGCCGGCGCTGTCGAGTGGCTTTTGCAACCGATGTCGAATTGGCGGACAATCGGTACCACGCGAAAGGGAGGAAGCCTATGACGACAGGCTATGCCGAGACCTATCGCCGCTCGATCGAGCGGCCGGAGGAATTCTGGGCGGAGGCCGCCGAGGCGATCGATTGGGAGCGCCGTTGGGACCGGGTGCTCGATGACAGCCGCCCGCCCTTTTATCGCTGGTTCCCGGGCGCCAGGCTCAACACCTGCTGGAACGCGGTCGACCGTCACGTCGCGGCAGGCCGCGGCGAGCGCGTCGCGCTGATCTGGGACAGCCCCGTCGCCGGACGCATCGAACGCTTCACCTATCGCGAGCTGCGCGACGCGGTCGCGCGTCTCGCCGGCGTGCTCACCGGCCTCGGTGTCGTGAAGGGCGACCGCGTGCTGATCTACATGCCGATGGTGCCCGAGGCGGCGTTCGCGATGCTGGCCTGCGCCCGCCTCGGCGCGATCCACTCCGTCGTCTTCGGTGGGTTTGCCGCGCACGAGCTCGCGACCCGCATCGACGACGCCAAGCCGCGCGTGATCCTCTCGGCTTCCTGCGGCATCGAGGTCAACCGCATCATTCCCTACAAGCCATTGCTCGACGCGGCGATCGCCGAGGCGCGGGCGAAACCCGAGAATTGTGTAATCCTGCAGCGGCCGATGTGCCGCGCCGAGCTCGTCGCCGGACGGGATTGCGATTGGCACGAGCTCGCCGCCACGGCGCAACCCGCCGACTGCGTTCCGGTATTTGCGACCGACCCGCTCTACATCCTCTATACCTCTGGCACGACCGGCGTCCCAAAAGGCGTGGTGCGTGACAATGGCGGCCATGCGGTGGCGCTGCACTGGTCGTTGCGTTCCATCTACGGCGTGCAGCCCGACGAAGTGTTCTGGACCGCCTCGGATGTCGGGTGGGTGGTCGGCCATTCTTACATCGTCTATGCCCCGCTGCTGTTGGGCTGCACCACGGTCATGTACGAGGGAAAACCAGTCGGCACGCCCGATGCCGGCGCGTTTTGGCGGGTCATCGAGCAGCATTGCGTGCGCGTCTTTTTCACCGCGCCGACGGCATTCCGGGCGATCAAGCGCGAAGACCCCGACGGGCGGTTGATCCGCTCGCGCGACCTCGGGCCTTTCCGGGCGCTCTTCCTCGCGGGCGAGCGTGCCGATCCGCCGACCGTCGCTTGGGCCGAGGAACATCTGCGCATCGCCGTCATCGACCATTGGTGGCAGACCGAGACCGGCTGGCCGATCGCCGCGAATTGTCTCGGCATCGAGCGGCTTCCGGTCAAGCACGGCTCTGCCACGCGCGCCGTGCCGGGCTGGGACGTGCGCGCGCTGGACGCCGAGGCGCAGGGCACGGCGCACCAGCTCGCGGCGGGCGAGATCGGCGCGCTGGCGATCAAGCTGCCGTTGCCGCCCGGCGCGTTGCCGACGCTGTGGCAGGCCGACGACCGCTTCGTCGACTCTTACATGAACGCGTTCCCGGGCTTCTATCAGACTGCGGATGCCGGGTTTATCGACACCGACGGCTATATCCACGTGATGACCCGCACCGACGACATCATCAATGTCGCCGCGCATCGCCTCTCGACCGGCGAGATCGAGGAGGTGCTGGCGGCCCATCCCGATGTCGCGGAGTGCGCGGTGATCGGCGTCGCCGACGCGCTGAAAGGGCAAGTTCCGCTGGCCCTCTTGGTGCTCAAGGCCGGCGTCAAGCGGTCCCCGGACGAGGTCGAGCGCGAAGCCGTCCAGCTCGTTCGCGACCGCATCGGCCCGGTCGCCAGCTTCAAGACTGCGCTGGTCGTTGCCGGCCTGCCGAAGACCCGGTCGGGCAAGATCCTGCGCGGCACGGTGCGCCGGATCGCCGACGGCGAAGACTACCCGCTGCCGGCGACGATCGAGGATCCGGCGGTCCTCGGCGAAATCGACGCGGCCTTGGCCAGAGGGGGGTATGCGAGGCGGCCCCCCTCCTAGCGAGCAGCGACCCGGGAGCACACTCCTTGATTCAAGGTTCCGGAGGGTGAAAAAATGCAGGCTACAGGGCAGCATCCACCAGTTTGCCGGGAACGAGATAGGCTCTGTCCCACCGCGACCATCGGCCCGGGACAGGTCGGCCGGGGTTTCGATCGCTCCGCCAGCAGACATCCGCGCCCGGCGGCGCATCGATGAACTTCGTCCCATTGTTGGGCATCGTGAATTCGAGGGTCGAGACGTAACCCGCTTCCCGCGCACCGCAATCCGGGTTCGCCGTGATCACGGCCTCGACATTGATCAGCCCGAAATTGGGATTGCTCAGCTGCAGTCGCCCCGGTAACGGCGGCTGCGGCGTGCAAGAGCCGGTACACAGCATCACCGTGGTCAGGACGACCAGCAAACCTCGTATGCTCGACAACCGAGAGCTCCCGCAATTTTCTGGTAGCACGCGAGTTTGAGATCATCATGATCGCCGCCTACGCTATATAGCGGCTGCGGCTGGCGGTCAAAACACTCTGCGATGCGGCAGCTTCACGCACCGCCAAGATAGTCTTTCGTCGATTTCTGGTAGTCATCGGCGCGGGTGACCCGACGCATCAGCTCGCTCGATGCGATGTTCCAGAGCTCGCCCGGTGGAGTGCCGTCACGCAGCGCCTTCAACGTCTGATAGACGGCGTGCACCGCTGCCGAAAACGGCGCGTGCCCCTGCAAGCAGACTTTGACGTTGTGCGCGGAGAGGAAGTCGAGATCGGCGAGCTCGCCGGTCGTGCCACCGAGAAACAGCGGGATGCGGACCGCCGCCGAAACCGCCTCGATTTCGGCGCGGGTCTTTGCCCCTGAGAGAAAGATCGCGTCGACGCCCGCCGCCTGATACGCCGTCGCCCGTTTGATCGTCTCGTCGACGCCGCCGATCGCCAGAGCGCTCGTCCGCCCCGCGACGACGAGGTTCCGGTCCTGGCGGCCGGCGAGGGCGGCGCGCATTTTGCCGACTCCTTCCTCGACGGAGATCATGCTCGGTGTGCCGCTCGGTCCGAAGGGCCGGGGCAATACCGTGTCCTCGATGGTCAGCGCAGCGACACCCGCGCTCTCCAGCTCCTCGACCGTGCGCTTGACGTTGAGCGCGTTGCCATAGCCATGATCCGAATCGACCAGCAAGGCCAAATTGCCGGCACGGCAGATGCGGTAGGCCTGCCCGGCGAATTCCGTCAAGGTCAGCACGATCAGATCGGGGGCGCCGAGCACCGACATCGACCCGATCGAGCCGGCGAACATGCCGACCTCGAAGCCGAGATCCTCGGCGATGCGCGCCGAAATCGCGTCGTAGACAGACCCCGGGTGGACGCAGCGGTTGCCGGAGAGGATCGCGCGGAAGCGCTCGCGCCGTTCGGTCCAGTTCATGGTGTCTCCGCTCTCGGATGGCTCGAAGGAAGGGAGGCCGCGGGTTTGAGCTTTTTCCGTTGCCGGCGATCAGCTTATCATGGCTCGACCCGGGTCAAAGAAGGACGAGATCATGGATAAGCGGATTGCAGTGATCGGCGCCGGCGCGATCGGCGGCTACACCGGCGGCCATCTCGCGCATAACGGCTTCGACGTGACGCTGATCGATCCCTGGCCCGAGCACATCGAGGCGATCCGCAAGGATGGGCTCGCGATCGAGGGCGTGAGCCAAGAGGAGTATGTCTGCGCCAAGCCAAAGACCATGCACTTGACCGAGCTGCAGCAGCTGGCGAAGGAAAAGCCGATCGACATTGCGATGGTGTCGGTCAAATCCTACGACACGGAATGGGCGACCATGCTGATCGGGCAATATTTGGCGCCGGACGGCTATGTCGTCTCATTGCAGAACTGCATGAACGAGGAGCGCATCGCCGGGATCGTCGGCTGGGATAAGACGGTCGGCGTCATCCCCGCCCTGCTCGGCGCCGAACTCTATGCGCCCGGCCGGGTGCGCCGCACTGCGGCCAAGGGCGCATCCCCCTACGAGGTCTACCGCGTCGGCGAGGTCCATGGCCGCATCACCAAGCGGATCGAGGACTTGGCGGAGATGATCCGCACGATCGACAGCGTCAAGGCGACGACCAACCTGTGGGGCGAGCGCTGGTCCAAGCTGTGCGTCAACGGCATGGCGAATGGCGTCGCGGCCGCCACCGGCATGTCCGGCAACGACATGAACCGGGACGACAAGATCCGGCGTCTCAGCATCCGTCTCGCCGGCGAGGGCGTGCGCGTCGGCCAGGCGCTCGGCTACCAGCTCGAGCACATCCGCATGCACGAGCCTGAAACCATCGCCCGCGCCGCCGAAGGCGATCGCGCCGCGCTCGACGAGGTCGAATCCGCCATCCTCGCCGGATTGAAATCGAACACCCGCAGCGAGCTGGCGCGCCCCTCAATGGGTCAGGACATGCTGAAGGGCCGGCGCACCGAGATCGACTTCATCAACGGGGTGATCGCCGCAAAGGGCCAGGAAGTCGGCTGTCCCGCTCCGACCCACGTCAAGCTGATCCAGGCGGTCAAACAAGTCGAGCACGGCAAGGCCCCGGCCAAGGCTGAGAACCTCTACGCGATCTGACCCGGCGATCTAGCGCCGCAGCTTGACGGTGGCGTACGACCGTTCTGCTGGGGCGCCCGCCGAATGTCAAACGAGTCGTAAGCCCCGGGATAGACGGCGATATCAACGGGCTATGAAACCGAGGCTATTCTGATCGGGGCAGAGGGCCGATGCAGTTTATGGCCACCGAGGAAATCCTGCTCGGGCCTAGCGTGATTGGTCGCAGCCTCTCGGTTCGCTTTGATCCCTCCAAACCCGAAGGAGGAGAACGGCAGATGGACCAGGCTAGAGGATAAGGGACGTCCTACCAACCTGCGCTGCGGTGGCCGGCGGAGGGCAACACCCGCGTTCCGTACCGGGTGTTTTCCGATCCTGAGATCTATCGCGAGGAGCTCGCTCGCATCTTTCTCGGGCCGACCTGGCAGTTTCTGACCTTGGCCGGAGAATTGCCGAAGCCTGGCGACTATCTGACGACCTCCCTCGGCGAGACCCCGATCATCGTCACCCGCGGGGAGGACGGCAAAATCCATGCCATGCTGAACCGCTGCGCCCATCGCGGCAACCTTGTCTGCCTGAAACGCCGCGGTCACTCCGAGAACCTGACCTGCGTCTACCACGCCTGGCGCTACGATCTCGCAGGCAATCTTGACAGCGTCGCCTTCCGCCGCGGCGTCGCCGGAAAGGGCGGGATGCCGGAGAGCTTCCGCCTGGAGCAGCACGGGCTGAAAAAACTTCGCGTGGACAAGTTCGGCGATCTCGTCTTCGGTACATTGTCGGCCGCTGCGCCGCCGCTGGGGGACTACATCGGCAAATCTGATCGGCTCGCGGATTCACCGGGTAATGCATGGGACGCCGAAGGTCCTGGGGACGACCTCGCAGATCCTGCACAACAACTGGAAGCTCTATTTTGAAAACGTGCGGGACACCTACCACGCGACCCTGCTTCACACCTTCTTCACGACCTTCCGCATTTCCCGCCTGACCTCGGAAGGCGGCGTCGACATTGCGGAGGAATTCGGCGACGACACCACGACGCAGATCCTTTCGTTGTTCCCAAATTTCGTATTGCAGCAGATCCAAAACTGCATTGCATTGCGCCTGGTGCTGCCAAGAGGCCCGGACAAGACCGAGCTGCAATGGACCTATATCGGCTTCGAGGACGACGACGCCGATATGACGGCGCTGCGTCTGGGGCAAGCCAATCTCGTCGGACCCGCCGGCTATGTCTCGATGGAGGGTGGCGCCGTTGGAAATTTCATCCAACGGGCGATCCACGGTTCCGAAGAGGACTGTTCGGTTCTGGAAATGGGCGATTTCGGGCATATCTCCGAGCACAACCGGACGACCGAGGCTTCGGTGCGCAGCTTTTGGCGCGCGTATAGGCCGTTGATGGGATTCTGAGACAATGGATCTCGAGGCGGTGCCACGGCGATTGGAGCTCGAGCAGCTCTACACTGATTATGCCCATTGTCTCGATGCTGACGAGCTCGAGCGCTGGCCCGACTTCTTCACCGAGGACTGCTTCTACCGGATTACCTCGGCCGAAAATTACGAGGCGGGCCTGCCGCTGGGGCTGATCTACGCGACCTCGCGCAACATGCTCAACGATCGGGTCAGCGCGTTACGCGAGGCCAATATCTACGAGCCGCAGCGCTACCGTCACCTCGTCTCGTCGATCAAGATCGTCAGGGATGTGGCGGAGGGGCCGGAACCCCTCGATCTCGTAGCGAATTTTCTCGTCGTGCGCACGATGCAGGATGGCGCGATGACGATCTTCGGCGCCGGCCGCTATGTCGATCGGGTCAAACGCGACACGGGCAGCTGGAAATTCGCAAGCAAGATCGTCGTCCTCGATAGTCGTCAGATCGACACATTGCTGGCGATCCCCATCTGAGGTCTGCGCGTCGGCCGCAGCGCGAGGACGATGACAAAGACACGAATCCGGTCATGAGGTTGGCACATCGCGGAGTTGACCCAAGGGAAAGACCGCGGCCATCCCGATCCCGGGGTCTGGGCGTGCTTTACCGCATCATCTAACGTTAAGGAGCGGGAGATGCCCCTAACGGCCGCAACCCGACGCACTTCTGCACGTCGAGCTGGGTTGAATTCTGCGCGGGGCTTTACTGACACAGAAGGTCCGGAAAGCGGCCGCTCTCCGGACCTTTTATACTTGAACGTATATAGTCATTCTTATTGTTGATTTCAAGTATTCGTGGAGACGAATTTATACAGTCGATAATAATTGATGCCCTTTGGACAAGGCTGATCGATACCGATGATTATCGCGCGGGCGATGTGCCAAGGAGATGAGTCATGGGCGGCTCCATCGGACGCCGTTGTCAATCTCGTCGGCATTCTGATCGAGACAACTACACAGACCTATCGCGCCATCCATGTCGAAGGCGCCCGCCGAGTTGCGCTGGCGGCACAGCGCAATGCCGTGATGCGCCTAACGATCGGCCAAGGCTTCGGGTCACCGGATAACGATCAGAAGCAAGCCAACTGCAAAGAGCGTCCCAGTCCACAGCAAATCGAAATTTATCCAGTTTCGCCGGAGGAAGCCCAGTCCCACCCACTCATAGACGAGAAGCGCGATCAAACCTGTCACGACCAGTGTTGCCAGCGTATGCACACCGACGGCCACGAGGGACACCAGCAACGTCCTCTCGCCGATTACTGGGCCGCCCGCGCATAATGGCCAACGAGAATGGCTTCTGCGTCCTGCGTGTCAAAGCCCGCGGGCAACGCGACCTGATCACGGTTCTAGGCCACGCCGCGATGATCTCGGCTGGCGAGTTCGTGCAGGCGAGCGGCTCCTGGATAAATGACCGTACGCACGCCGTCCAATTCAGAGTCTCGTTCCTTATCTTCTATGAGACCGTCTTCGATATTAGCGTCGAGGAGCTAATCGCGATAAAGAGCCGGCCACGAAATGAACGCATCGCTCCCCTTCGATATAGCTGAGGCGATCCTCTGGTTTCATATCGTCGTGATTGCGTTCAACGTATTTGGCCTCGTCGCGATACCACTGGGAGCGTGGAGCGGCTGGAAGTTTGTCCGCGTGTTCTGGTGGCGAGCCTTGCATCTCGGACTTCTCGGCATCGTCGCCTTGCAAGCCGTGCTGGGGCGGGCGTGCTTCTTGACAATATGGGAAAGCGATTTCCTGAAACGTGCGGGCGAGGCGGCAACGAACGAGCCTCTGATTCGGAGATGGGTCAGCCAAGCCATCTACTGGCCTCTGCCCCTGTGGTTCTTCGCGATGCTTTACGTAGCGGTTTGCGCTTTCACGCTGCTGTTGTGGTGGCTTGTCCCTCCTCGGTCCTCTCGGCCTGGCCGGTCTGCGTAGGATCGGGAGCAGTTCGGGAGCGAGAAGGACTTCGATGCTGCCCGGGGACGCCCGGCTGCCGTCGGATCAATCCGTCTCGTTCAAGGGCGGGCACCATTGGTGGACGGAGGGTGGGGCTGACGCCGAAGTATCGCCGCAGGTCGACTTCGGCGGGAGGCCGGCCGAGCACGCGCGTATAAGCATAGATGAAGGCCAAATATTGACCTTGCTTGGGCGTAAAGGCTGGACCAGTGGGCGGAGGCGGCATCGGTAACCTGGTCTACCACGGAGGTGACGCGCGGCAGCGCCTGGTCGTCCTAGTGGGGCAGCGTAAGGCTCTCACCAATGCGTCAAGGGAAGCCGAGCGGGGGGGGGCGGTGGTCGAAGCTGTGGGAGTGGTTTGGGGGGTAGTTGCAGGCCCTGTCGGCGAGGTCGAGCGTGCCGCAGCCGAGGGGTCATGATCCCACATTTTCGGGCTTCCCGAGGTTTCGGAACCGACCACGGCGCCTGAATTGACGCCGAGCGAGGTCGCGTAACCCACATTAACCCAGCCTTCAGCCCCTATTCGGCACCCTCGTTCTTATCACGAGCGATCCGTCGGACGACCTCACCCTGCTCCGACGCTCCGACTGCGTGAGATCGGCAAATGACTTCGCAAACATATCGATGGCAATCGGCTCCGCCACAGCCAAGAAAGCCTGCAAGCGAAGCCCGAACTCGTTCCAGTACTCTTTCTCCTCGGTGGCGGTCAGGGAGCCTAAATTTATTCCGTAGCGCATTCTTACATACGTCCTGAAGGCCGCTTTCAGAGCGTCCGTTAGCCATGTATCCAGTGTCGTTCTGTTCGCTTTATCAGTTTGGATATAGTGCACAATCATCGTCAAGCCGGCGCCAGAGAGGAGAAACCCAGCTATCGGAAATATGAACGGGATCGGCATAACCGATTCCTTTCAAGCACCGCCGTCGCTATCGTGAGAGTTAACTCTTAATAAATAGTAGCACTATTGTCCGTGGTTTAACGGTCCACAAGATCTTCGCCTCGGCGCATGAGAGCGCAGGCGCTTGTGGCGCGAAATCTCAGGCGGCTCCGGGTCGAGCGGAGCCTGTCCCAGGAGGCTCTCGCCGCCGACGCCGGGATCGATCGAACTTACGTAAGCCGTCTGGAACGGGGATTGGAGAACCCGACTGTGGCCGTACTCGAACAGATTGCGGATGCCCTCAGTGCCACGATCGTCGAGTTCTTTGTCGTGCCTGCTCCCGGCGAACCGCCGCCGAAACCCCTCCGAGGTGGCCGTCGACCAAAACGATAGCGCGGCATATAGGCCTAAGGTAGGCCAGACCCCCAGCGCCGTCTCTGCAATTAATCCGGAGATTTTCCTATTCGGCCGCTTCGGCGGTGCGGAGGTGCTGCTGCCGGCCAGCAGATCGAACCGGCCGGCGGGCAGCTGATTGAAGTAAGAGAGGATTTCAGCCGTTGCGACAACGTCGGCGCGTGCTCTTCTGCCGCCATACCGCTTTTCCGAACGCCTCTTCATTTTTTCGTTTTTTCGCGGGGCGACCTGCTGTTGCTGTGAAGGCGTCAGCCGTCAACGCTGGCGTGCCCTATCACCAGGCGCTGGGACCGCATATCGTGCCCGCAAGGTCGCTAGATCCGCTGCCGTAAGCGGAAAGAACTGGTTCCTGTCCGAGACGAATAACGAGGGGCGACAAGGCGCCGGGCGGCCGCACATGAGAGCGGTTGGATCGCTGTTGTGCCCCAGTCCAAGCACATGACCAAGCTCGTGAGCGACGACGTTTCGAGGGACGTTCGGTAATGAAAGGGGAGGGATGTCTGCGCGGCGCATGCCGACAAGTCCTTTGCGCTCCGGGCGCCACCGACGCCCGAACGAGACTAGGTCGGCAGTTGAAAGTGCTACGACAATGTCGCCCGGAATTTGCCGCAGCTCCTCTGGGGTATCTGGTTCAACCCCATGGTAACCGCCGAGCACCGCCGCGCTCAGCTGACGGAGAGCATCATCCGATACGGGTTGGATCAGCCGGGCAATCGGACCTAGTCGAACATCAACTTCAGCGCTTTTCAGCTGCTGGTTCCAGAACTCCACAGCTTCCTCTACAGCACGCTATCGCGGATCACTATTGTCTGCCCCTACGACCGTGAGAGACAACGACGTTGGCGCGGCAAACACGACAAGCGACCCCGCAGGGGAGCTCAAAACAATGAAAAGGATGGCGATGGTGAAGGCGATGGGTTTCATTTCGTCTTACCTGTCTTCACCGACGGGCCCGCCCGCCTAAGCCTCAAAAATGTGCCACACTCATGCTACTTCCAAGCTTCCGGCGACTCCGATAGGCCTCACCGAAAACGATGCCACCGCTCACGTTTACCGTTAGAATGTGCCAGGAGAGCCGATAATCTATTCGGCCCACGCGGTCGGGGAGCACCCCTTTTGACCCACCGCGTCGAACGTAAGCTGGCCGCCATTCTCGCCGCCGATTGCACGGTACCAACCGATATGAAACCAACATACGCGATATTCTTGCTTAGCCTGTCTGGCCTGCTCCCAGTCACTACAGAAGCGGTGGGTGACCCGACCCCATCGTCTGCCCAGCGCAGCCTGTATGCGGTCAATGAGTCCCCGAATGATAGAGGATCCATCTCGGTCTACGATATTGTTGCAGGGCATCGGCTGGTTAAAACCATTCCGACGGTTCCGAACGTCGGCGATGTCAGAGGAGTGGCCGCCAGCGCCGGCACGGGGAAGCTCTACGTCGCCTACAGGGATAGTTCAGGCACCGGCATGGTCTACTGCCTGAACATCTATAACGACACGATTCTCTGGAATAGAGCGATCAATCCCGGTGTCGATAGGCTGGCGATCAATCCGGACGGGCGGTTACTCTATGTTCCAACCTGGGAAGGCGGTGCGGCCGACTTTATCAACGTCCTGGATGCCGATACCGGTGACCTCGTTCGAGAGGTGTATTTCTCCAATCGATCGCACGACACTCAGTACCCGCTATCTGGGCCGATTTTCCAGGAGACGAAGGCTGACGACGGCAGCGGGAATTACCTCTATCTGATCGATCCGGGCACCTTTGCTGTATCACGCATCGGGCCTTATTCGGGGATCCTCGGACCCTATGCGGTTGATAGAGCAAGCAGCTACGCCGTAAACAATGTGACGAACCTCTGGGGAATGCAGGTCGCCAATCTCGGGACGGGTCAGATCATTACCGGAAGTATTTCGAAACATCCGCCCGGCGATGCTGGACTGTTGCACGGAATCGGCTGGACTCCTGACCAGAGTGAAGTGTGGCAAAATAGTAGCGGGAGTGACCCGCACGTCTACATTTGGGATATGCTTAATCCGATGACTCCGGTTGTAAAGGAAAATTTGACATTGAGAAGCGGTCGGGGATCGCACTGGCTGACCTTCGATATAAAAGGCGATATCCCTGTCCAGCCAACGCAGGTTCACTAAATGTTCTGGACTGTCGCCGCGCCTTAAGGTAGCATAGCCCGGTCGATCAGGGAGGGGGTCGGATGGCTGGGCTTCTGGACTTTGCGGCGCGGTTCGGGACGGAGGAGCGGTGCATCGAGCACTTAGCCGGGCTTCGCTGGCCCGGCGGTTTTGTGTGT
>WNFR01023297.1_pt1 | contig 11622 bp, 12 predicted proteins | sample 5400221 | NCBI WGS metagenome assembly WNFR01 (sample SAMN13153357, study PRJNA577476) | soil metagenome | isolation source: 40 cm soil under Madrone tree | place: USA:California | collected 2016-06-14 | reverse complement strand
TACCTACACGGGATGAAGAAGCCCTGGTTTGGTCTCGAACCATTGGCGATCCTGTTCAGTCTACCCTATGCTCTACTGATGTGGTCGTATGTCATTTATCTGAGTCGTGATATCCATTCGTATTGATGATGCTCATTCGCTTACTCTAAACAGTGTTTGGGGGTTTCTCATTGCTCTATTACTAATTAATTTCCTGCACACAACTAGAGAAAATTGGATTTCTGTGGGAACTGCGGCAGGAATTATTACAATACTCAGAGTTTGGTGCATCATGAACACCTGGGATCTAGGCGATCGAGAGGAGGAACCATAGCCTAAGATAGGTCGGGCAATGTCAAGCTTCGGGTCAGAAAAACAATGATGCTTCTAAAGAGTCGAGTCGTCGGCACATACTGTAGTACAGTATGTCGTAGTTGGTACAACTTGAAATTGATCTTATCTTTCTATTTTCCCCTTCTACCCGTGAATATGTCATGGTCACGGTTACACTTAGAGACTGATAAGGGACTTCTAGATGGTGCGCGACCAGACGAGCATCTTCATACGACTCGGATGAGCACGTCTTATGCCACGACAGAGTAAAAAGTTCCGATGGTTTGTGTGGCGTATCTGTTCACGCGTCTCTGCACCGTGCGCGGGGCTGCCAGTGTGTCCTCTTTCAAGCGACGAATAAGGCATCGAACAAGGGGACTGCATGAATGTAACAGTACGTCTGAGACTGTTTGTCTGCTTGCAAGCAATACGAAGGCATTATACAGATCGCTCGCCACATCGGCCATTACGACACGAGCAAATCGGCAGTATTGCAGATGGCGCGGGGCATGGTATGTGAACGTTGTGAACTGGGGCCAAAGCATATACGAGTCAATACACTCCCTCTATCTGTCACGCACGGTAAGTCGTTCGTCGAAGAATGTAGTAAAATAGAAAGCAAATACGATTCGAAAATCCTACGCTGTCTAGCTATATATACGCGTATGTGGAGTCATCGTCCAAAATAGAATCGCGACTGATCAGTCAGGCCTAGACCCGTCAGGTCGCAACCTTCGAGTCATAATACACCCTACGGATCACACAACAAATTGGGTAGGCGTGATCAAGACAGATCGGACCAGATCGAAATTAATCGAAACAGATTGTGATTTCCACGGCAGAGTTAGTAGTTGTATAGATTGCGCGAGTTGTAGTGTCGAACCGAGGGGAATGCCGAGGGGAATGACCTGCAAAAACCACTTTTGCATCTGTGTGAACTTCCCAGTCAATGTCTCAATTATCAGGGTGCAAGTCAATTTAAATGTAATCAATATCTCATCATCACACCTCGCAACTACCTTGTTGTCATTTCCATTGTCGCTGCTGCCACCACCAGGCATTGGAGGGGGGAGCGAGTAAGAAAAAAAGAGTAGGCAGGGAAAAACATACCCCCGCGCGGTGCCGCCTCTCCTCCCACGTTTTCACGCGTTTCCGTGACCCGATTGGTCCTGTACACGACATGGGATGTCGGGGAGTCCGTGAAAGAATAGAGGGTAAGGGGGAACATACCTACCGCCTCTCTCCTCTTGGGCTCCACGTTTTCACCCGTTCCCGTGGCGCCATTGGTTCTGTGTCGTGCGCCATCTCGGGCTCGCGCCATGTTTCAATGCCTGTGGCGAGGGTAAGAAAAAAAAGCAGGGACGCATCTGTGAAAGGGAGAAGCTCGAGCGGGGTTCTCACAGGAGCTCACCATCGCAGTGAGCCCGTTGGAGCACATCTTCTCGCGTTTGTGTAGCTCTTGCATGTGTCGGGGAGTGGTGAGTGAGAGTAATGTAAAAAAAGGCGATGTAGTCAAGTGTACTGTAAGAAAAGCTTCGGGTGGCTGTTTATGAGGCTTTGACTTTTCGCATCGGTCCCACGCTTCCGGTCCGCTTTTTCCGGCTTCCCCTGAATCCAATTCAAAGTCCGCTTTCTTTTCGATTTTATGTTTCTCCTTTGTAAGTTTTATACAAAAGTAAATACAGTAGTATAAAATTAAGAATAAAATAGAGTAAATACAAGAATAAATAATGCGTAAACAACGCGTCTCTGTGTACTGGTGACGCGAGGCACGTTCAACTCCTCACGCTCTCCGGGCCCTCTCATCCTCTCTCCCGTCCATTGCGGACTCCCTCCTCCTGGCCTCTCTCTCTCCTCTCTCGCGGTCTCCCACTCCCTCCTTCCCCTTCTACCCTTCCTCAACGCTCCGAAGGTCCCTTTGCACCACTCCACATCTTCTTTCTCCTCCGCCCTCGCTTCCCATGGTGCCACACCCTCAGTAAGCCACTACAATTACAGATACTGACCTGGACCTAGACCCCGACCCTCCTGGTCTCGCTCTCACCCCCTCTCCGTCTCCCTGACGACAACGACAATGACAATGACAACGATGACAGTGATGGCAACGATGGTGGCGGCGGCAGCGGGCAGGGACTTAGGCAGGGGTATTTAATTACATATTTTGTAAATGTAATTCAAATCACAGAATATACCTCTTATTATTATGTTTATTTCGGATTAAAAATGTTTATGAGGACGGGAAACTCGGACCGGACACGTGGGAACGATGCGGAAAGAACGCAACTCTGTTTATGCCTCAGCGGACTTTCAAGGAAAGGACTCCGAGTCGGAGTCGACCAAACTTTGTTGAGATATTGAACTCGGTCATCCTCACATCAATCACGATACGATGAATCGGTTTCAACTCATTCGACTCGGTCGAAGCGTAGAATATAGTCTGAGCAGCCAAATAAAGAACCCTGGCTAACACTGTAGTGTAGTGACAATCTATTGGTATTAGTCCTCCCTTCCGAGACCCTGACGCGGCACTGGCAATTAGTAAGGTGATATACAAGCCTGATTCACTCACAAATTGCACTTGCCAGATGACACGACTCAGATAAAGGTCACCTTGAGGGTATGAGTCCCACGGCAATCCGACACTTCGATGTATGTCACGTTTAGTGGAGCTTCGTCTTCTCCTTCTGGTACCCACGTGAGCTCGACAGGACGGTGGTTCGACTTATCTTTGGCTGTCTCTAACTAACACAACTATTGAAATGGAGGTTGAGAGAAAGAACGATATCACCCTACGATGATGGCTCCCGGCGTTTGCACTATCTTAGTGAAGGCCCTACCTGGCCTGCCACGGCGGGGGCATAAAGAAGGTAGGGAGGGAAAGCATTTATCAAGGATGTACCCTTTGTTCAGAATTTCGTTGAAGGAGCATTTCCACCACTCCTTCACAACTTTCCTGTCTTCCTTGGAGAGATTAGGTTGCGCCATTCTGAGGATGGGAGAATCTCAGTCTCTCAGAGGTGGAGAGACTCATAAGGAGAAGGGATGCACCGTCAGTGGAGTATCAGCACAGGTGGAAGCTTGAAGAGTCACAAGAAAGCCTAATGAGCGAAACCTGTCGTGGGTTTATAGTGCGAACAGGGTCGGGGTGGCAGATTGAGGCATTGACGGACTCCTACTGCTTTTGGATGGGAACGGCAATAAAGCGACGTTGGCCGGCCGTCCTTCATACGGATTTGGATTTGGCCAGCTTTAATAGTCCCTCCTCATACTGTACTTTCGCCCCCGTGAATATCCTCCTTCAAGTTCCTATTGCAATGACCCAAACAATTGACAATGGTGGGTCATCTTCCTACACCTAGAATTTCCGGACATCAATGTAATAAGAGCCTTCAGAACGGTCCAAGGTTGTCGATGGCTCCGATTCGTTGTTTTCTATGTACAATGAAAAGGCAGAAAAGTATGACGAAAAGATGACCGAGAGCTGGAAAGGTGACGCTGAAGGTATTCTCGTTTTCGTGCGTGAGCAACAAACTTGTCTTTCCGCTGGATTTTGACCCCCGTTAGACTGGCCTTTTTTCAGCAGCCGTAGCGCAATTCCTCGTAGGGTCGCTTCAGAGTCTTCAACCGAACTCTCAAGACGCCTCAGCCTTCTACCTTGCCAGCATATATCAGCTCACCCCCGGTTCGAATGCATCGTCCATCACGCTCCCTCCCAATCCAGATGACTTTAAACCCCCCATCGCCGCAATATGGGTTAACACGCTCTGGTCCCTGAGCCTTGTGATTAGCCTTACCTGTGCACTCTTGGCCACGCTCTTGCAACAATGGACCCGCCGATATCAGCGTATTACTCAGAAAGGCGACGATCCACAGAAGCGTGCCTGGATTCGTGAGCTTATGTTGCAAGGGCTACGGAGGTCATTGCGCCTACGGTGGATGGTGGAATTCTTACCCACTCTTCTCCACATCTCTGTTGGTCTGTTCCTCGCAGGGTTTGTCGTATTTTTGTTCACCTTCCATCACCTCGTGGCAAAGATGGCGGCAGCATTTGCAGGAGTCGGCGCACTGCTGTACCTGTTTGTTAGCTTCGCGCCAATCATTTCCCATGATAGCCCATACCACACTCCACTTACGAACCTGATCTGGGTATCCATAATGATCTTTGTCTTACTGGTTCTCAAGATCCGCCACTTCGTCGCCTTACGTTCCCTGGATCTGGAAGAGGAAAGGGGTATTTGGAAGTCGTTTCAGTTTTACAACAAGCGTGTACGGTGGGGTATGGCGGGGGAAGCAAAGAACCTGGCTCAAGCCCGTTCCTCACATCTCGACACTTCCATCCTTTTGCGGACCTTTGATTCTCTGGACGGTGATCGAGATATGGCGCAGTTCCTTGCCAGCATTCCCGGCTTCTATGCTTCGCTTAAGGTGAAGAAGGACGGAGACGCTTTCGAACGGCTCAACTCCAGGCGACTCCCTAGCTCGATAATGCAGTTCATGGATCACATCCTCTCATCCGATCTGCCTGACCAATCCGCAAAACACGAGCACATCAAGAATTTCATAAGGGCGATAACTGCAGACCCTTTACTCCTTCAATGCACCTTCCGTCATGCACTCCTATCCGCTCCGGGCTGCAACATATTCGAATGCGCCGATTTTGTCAATCTCACCGTCGAAAAAGCGTGGGACAATAGCACCGATCCGTGGACCAGGGACTACGCACAATGTATCGTCGCGATTGCCATCAATCGCATACACAATCACGCTAATTGGGTTCTCTACCATCTGAGCTTGGGCGTAGGCCAATATCGAGGGAAAGGCAACAGCATACGGCTCCGTAACCTCATACACCTTACCCGCCACTTGAAAACGTCCCGGCTGAGGGACAGCGACGCTTTCGAGCACAGAAGGGTTTGGTATAATGCCTTGGTCGAGGCCCGAAAGCTTCAAGTCGTGGATATTACACCTGAACTGCGGAACGAATTCTGTGCTTTGTGGAACCAGCTCGTTGACATGGCGCAGGGTCAGGCGCCGGCGCCCCTGATGAGTCGATCGAATGCAACTCGTATACTCGCCCTTCTTCGCACTGTCTATCTCCCCTTTCACGCGGACACGCACTCTGCACTCCATCTTCTCACTGCTTCCGTAGACGACCATTCTCTTGCTTTACGGATGGGAAATATGTACCGCCGGTGTTCCGAACAGGGTCACCGGTAGACTCCTGTGTGCCTTTATGTGCAATGATATCGCTTCTATACCAAAGATGTCCGCCGAGCTTTTCCATTGCTTCACTAAAGGTATTCATTACGACCATTCTGGTGTTGAGTAAGGTTATTTTAGGATTCCCAGTGGGCCGACAAACGGGGACGCGCAAGAAGGGAGTTGTGGCGAGACAGCAACCTATTACGGAAGCAAGGCCCTTGGTCAGCGATCGCTTACTCGACACCTAATGGGACGTCGGATTGATTTCGACCCAGGAACTCAAGAGCTGAGTGACAGCGTTCCATGTGAGACGTTTGACATTTGACTTCCACCGTTCCACACACCACACTCGTCATGCCATACCAGGAAAATTGACAATGACCAGCTCACTGTATCACCCCGTGGAAATAAGATACGCTTCTCAGACGCATCCAGTTCGTGAATTTATTGTCCGTCAAAGTTCTGCTTGTGTTCAAGTTGTATTCCTCAGGCTACCCTGGCAGCTTTTTTTTTCTGCCCACGTTTCCACAGGCTCACTTGCACATTTTGTATGTAACGGACGAAGCAGGAGTCCGGGGCGCACGGAGGCGAGCTGAGAGGGAGGACTTAGGGTGGCGAAATGAGACAAGCTAGACAGATACGGTGAAATTATCTAGACACGAGCCATTAATGTATAATAGAGTGATAAAGTGGTCTTAGCCTGTAGTACGTAGTACAGGAATCGCGTGGGGAGCGATAAATGACCGCCTATCAAAGGAAACGAGAAATATTAGGTATACGATCACCCACAAACCTCCTGACCTGAACGATCGACTTCGCGCGGCGCCGATCGCACACGCACGCTCGGCATGCCGAGACACTTGCAACACATTTTGCAGGCACGGGGCCAGATTTCCCATCACTGCCAAGTGTCGTGCGTTGGCATGAACCCATTACTGTATGTATTAATCAGCTGAGTGTACCCGCCGAGCGAGGGACGGTGGCTTCCCTAAAGGGCTTGGACTGAGCCTGTCCAGATGAGTTGCTAAAGAAAGGCGGGCAAATGTCCGTTTCACTGGCAATGTTCTACCTCATATCTTGAAGCATTCTCTGGTTTGTGTGCAGTAAGTTGGTAGCGGTTGGTACTATTGATCTTTAAATTTAGTTGACAACTTCTTTTCTCATCCCTAACCCGAGGGAACTGGGATTAATAGTACAAATGTAATCTTTGAAATTACTCTTTTCTCTTACTGTATCATGACGGCATCATTCATGCCAGTGATCACTAGTTCAGCGCTTTTACGAACTTCAGATATGTCTGAGGATAGTTACAGTACTGCGCCGCTGGGGAATACGACAGGTGGGCGGCCGTAGACCCGAAAAGTTACTGAGCGAGGCTATCATTATCATCACCCCTGGTGCCTGACATCTCTTCTGACGTGCGTGGAAAATCTTGTCAGGGGCTCGACCTCCAATTGCACTAAAAGCAAAACAAGATAATGACAAAGATTTTCAAGGACTAATTCAGTGCTGAAGGAGTCCGTCCCTCCACCGCGTAACTGGATCGACCTTGGCCGTGCACTGCCTGACTGGTCCATCCCCTTGCGCATCGCCTTGCCCCAGACCCGTTTCGATGAGCTCGAGCGCCATCTGTACGAAACGAGTGACCCAAGTCACGCGCGGTATGGGCAGCATCTCCTGAAGGAGGAGGTTGAAGAGCTCGTCAAGCCCCCTCGTCTCAGCGTCTATAGTGTTGACGCGTGGCTGGCAGAGTACGGCATCAGGGAAGAGGAGATTAGACGATCACCAGCGGGCGAGTGGGTCTCGGTCACTGTGCCCGTCATGCTGGCGGAGGCGATGCTTCACACAGTAAGACTTTTTCATTTTATATCTCGTACTTGTTCTAATTGCATTGGTACATGTAGGAATTCCATCTGTGGAAGCACGCCATCGATGGTGATGTCATCGTCCGCACGACGCAATACAGTCTCCCGGAGCACCTGCACGAGCACATCGAACTTGTGCAGCCCACGACGTACTTCGGCCGCCCCAAGGCGATGGGCACCACCTTCCACGCCATCAATATCAGCGCACAAGTTGGTTCACTTATCGACCTCACCATATCACTTCCCCTCCCAGGAGACACTGTGCCACCTAATCCTCCTGTGCCCACGGATCCGAACCTTAACGTTTCCTGCTCCAAAATTGTGACGGTCTCTTGCATTCTTCAGCTCTACAACGCGGCATCGTATCAGACAGTTGCAACGAACAAGAATTCAATCGGGATCACGGGCTATCTAGGCCAGTTCGCGAACAACGCAGACCTGCAGCTTTTTTACAAAAAGGAGGTCCCAGCTGCACAAAATTCTACGTTTACAACCGTTCTCGTTAATGGTGCGTGTCCTATGTACACGCGCAGTGTCTTGTCATGGCACTTATGCTGTGGATGTAATTTGCAGGCGGACAAAACAGCCAAAACCCCTCAGATGCCGGCTTTGAAGCCAATCTGGACACCCAGTTCGGCTTTGGTGTCTCGTTCCCGACGCCCAGAACGTTCTTCTCGACCGGCGGTAGTCCAACAATGTTCGAACCGGATGCCCTGACAACGCAAAACACGAATGAACCATACGAGAACGTAGGTGACGGTTCTGTCATTCGACATCTGGCTTTAGTGTTGACAGCATTTGATATCCTAGTGGCTATCGTTTATGTTAGCCCTCCATGACAATGCAATTCCACTGACCATTTCGACGAGCTATGGAGATGATGAACAGACAGGTAACGACTTATCTAGAACGCGCTGTGTCGCATCGAGGCATAATTTGGAAATTGACGTGCTCCGTCCCTCCTTTAGTTCCTCAATTTTACGCAACGCGCGTTTGCTCAGAATTTGCGAAGCTCAGTGAGGCTTTTCTGCCGAAACGACATTCTCAGAGACAAGCTAACGTCCTGTATAGGTTGCCGTGGCGTATCAATAATTTTTTCATCGGGTGACGGTGGTGTTGGCGACGGCAACCCTGACCCCAGCTCTCAGCAGTGCTTCACCAACGACGGCCAGAACCAACATAAGTTCATACCTATCTTCCCGGCGTCCTGTCCCTTGTGCGTTTCGTCGTGCTATCTTTTCTTCATCGTAATCACCGCATATATGAATAGCGTTACTACGGTGGGCGGGACGAAGGGCATTCCCGAAGTTGCATCGGAGTTTTCGGGTGGAGGGTTCAGCAACTATGTAGGCTCTTTCATCATTGAGTTTGCCTTACCCACCATACTGAAATAGCAAACCAAAGTTTGCGCGTCCATCTTACCAGGGTGTGGCTGTCACTGGTTATCTCCCTCTGATTCCCCTCCAGTACACGGGATTGTACAACCTGTAAGTGTTCTTCTGTCGCTTCCTTCTCCATTCCTTTGGCGTCGACTCATGCTTATTTAAATATAGCAATGGCCGCGTACGTCATTCCTTTGCCATCTGTTTCTAGCTAACTTAACTTCTCTTTTTTGGACAGGCATATCCAGATGTCTCGGCTCAGTCCGAGAAGTTCCTCATCTGGTGGAATGGCAGGGCCGGATTGATCTCGGGCACCTCTGCTTCCGCACCTTCGTTCGCGGGCATAGTAGCTCTTCTGAACGATGCGCGGCTCGGGGCGGGCAAGTCGTCCCTTGGTTTCCTTAATCCGATGCTCTACTCCATTGGCGTGCCTGGTTTGAATGACATAACGAGTGGCAATGCACCAGGGTGCGGTACCCCGGGTTTCAGCGTGCGTATCCCTCTAGACTTCCGCATGGGTGCGGACGCGTGATTCCCTGACGTATTTTCGAACAGGCTTCGGCGGGTTGGGACCCCGTGACGGGCCTGGGAACGCCCGATTTTGGCAAGCTCAAGACTATCGTGCTCAATAATAACCTCCCGCTTCCTTCGACATTGGGTGGTTTGCTTCCGGCGAACTTGCTTCCCGCCCTTCTCGATGCCGCGATCGATCTCCTGCTCAAGTTGTTGTAGACAACTCACTGCCACCCGGAAGGACTCTCGCTTTCACTTCCACTGTAGAACACTTAAACTATGTTACTCATTTGTTATCTTTGGGCTTTCTGATGGACGTACAGTACTTGGACTATTATCCTTCTAACCACTTCACGGACAGCTTTCTTTTTGATTTGCACAAACTCTCGTCGCTTTGATACCACATGATTGTTTTACTATTGAAAAAGACAATGCGACCTCGTTGGGTAATTCTAGTAACTACCTGTCGGATTGGTCGTGACTTTGAAATACTCTGGGTTCTCACGGATATAACAATTTCGTTCCTTTGCAATTAATCTCGCTCGAACAGAATTCTCTCCTGTCCTGTTTCATCGATATTCCTGCGGTGTAGTTATAGAGGACGGATAACTAGTAGTGCGATATTGATCGCAAAGGATTGGAGGCTTAGTCCCGGCATCTTTGCGTGGGTTGAGCAACGACCCGGAATGCGGCTCCGAGCCTGAGGCTTGATCAGGCGACAGAGGGGTGGGAGCTCGTGACGAGCCATGCCGGGTTTTGGTAAGTCCCCGTCTCCGAAGGTGAATTGTTCTTGTTGTATGTCATAGCCTCCAAGACGTGAATGCTGGCATCACCTATCTGGATAGTCAAACGTAGGATAAGTGGCGTTTGATCCTGGAGAAAGGATCGAGATAATGACAGAATTACAGGGAGCGAACTTAAAGGTCTTGTAAAAGAGTAGGACAGGACAGGACCTGTAGAGCGAACTCCCAAGGCCCTTATTTACGCATGTGCTTCTTGAACCTCCATCATTTTCTTATCCGCCGCCATTCGTGGACAAAGTGAGCGGTCTTCCTCGGCTGCTGGCGCTGGCGGGAGAGCGCCTCACGTCTTGCGCCGCGAATGATATCCGCGTCCACCTTGGCGCGCAAAAACGGGGGTTAGACTATACTTTAAAAATAGATCATATTTCTGTGAGAAAAGGGGAGAGAGGATAACTCACAATGTGCGATGAGGTGAGCTTCGTCGTCGGTTTGTTTACGGTCACGTGAACAACACGCAACAGCATGTCCTTGGCTTTTTCTGTCTCTTCGATATTCCGCAGTCACGTACTAGACGTTTAGTTAGTAAGAGGAGGCGAAGAAAGGAGTACATGAGCGAGACATGCCGAGTTAAACTTCGGGTATGGCCATGAGCACCGACAGCGAGTTCGTCATGCTACCCTCCTCGCCGGGCCTGGACCTTGTACTTCGGATCTAGATTGCTGAAAACGCCTTCTTGCGTCGCACTGCAACCAGGGTTTTCACCAGCACCAGAGTCGGTAGACTGCTGCGCTCGTTCGCGACGGAGTTTCACATTCTCCTCAGTATATGCCATCTTGCATGATAATATGAGATCTCTCCCAAATTGTACTCCTGGGCTGCCATAACGTTGGTGCTCTCACTCGTTCCAATACCATTTGTTGTCAGGCCTCCTGGGGTCGCGTTGGTGTCTACATCGAGCGCATTTGTCTGCTGAGTAACTTGTTAGCGCGCAGCACGCCACATCTTGTTCTGTTGTGTCGCTGACGAGCGTCGTCAGTAATTCACACACGCATAAAACGCGAAAAAAACACGCACAGAGTCCGAGTTGTCAACCGGGCTGAAGGCCACCCGCAGGCATGTTCCCAGCATCCTCGGTTTGCGTCTCCTCTTTTCCATTCCGTCACCCTTGGTCAATTTAGCCGCGTAGACACCCCGTAGTGCACGAGGGAATTTTCAACTCTTGAGGAGTTCAGAGACATTCTGCTGGCACTCGGGTGCGCGTTAGACGAAAACAAACACAACAAAGGGAAGAAATGACGGAGAAGTTGGCGTACAGCAGTTCACCTTCGTCTTCATTATCCGCCTGCTGTTCTGCGCCTTGTGGCGCAGAGTCAGAGTGGTCGGGTCAGAAAGGACGGGTGAAAGCTCAAGCGCTCACGGAGTTGCAGTGGTCATTGACCGGTCCGGTAATCCGGCCTTGTGGTTAGCCGGATTCGCCCGACGATTCGGACATTCGACCTTGACTTCTTGCTTGACTGACACCATCTCCATTGCTTAAGACGCACAAATAGCCTTGCTATCCCGTCGGAACAAAGTCTCCAGAAAGGCGGGCACCTGGCGTCCGGG
>WNFR01022378.1_pt1 | contig 11623 bp, 10 predicted proteins | sample 5400221 | NCBI WGS metagenome assembly WNFR01 (sample SAMN13153357, study PRJNA577476) | soil metagenome | isolation source: 40 cm soil under Madrone tree | place: USA:California | collected 2016-06-14 | reverse complement strand
GATCAGGGGCCGGTAGATCCAGATCAGGAACCGATTGATCGGGTTCTTGTGCTCCGGAATGATTCGGCCGCGAATGAACAACACCATCAGAACCGGAACCAGAGTGACCGACAGGATAGCAGCCGCCGCCATCGAAAACGTCTTGGTAAAGGCGAGCGGGCTGAACAGCCGCCCCTCCTGCGATTCCATGGTGAAGATCGGCAGGAACGACACCGTGATGATCAGAAGGCTGAAAAACAGCGCGGGGCCGACTTCGCTCGCCGCTTCGATCAGAACGTCCAGCCGCGGCTTGTCAGGCGGCGCACGTTCGAGATGCTTGTGCGCGTTCTCGATCATGACAATGGCGCCGTCGATCATGGCGCCGATCGCAATCGCGATGCCGCCGAGGCTCATGATGTTCGAGCCGATGCCCAGCACCTTCATGGCGGCGAAAGCCATCAGGATGCCGACCGGCAACATGACAATCGCGACAAGAGCGCTACGCACATGCAGCAGGAACACGATGCACACGAGCGCGACGACAATGCTTTCCTCCGTGAGCGTGCGCTTGAGCGTCTCGATCGCGTTGTAGATGAGGTTCGATCGGTCATAGACCGGGATGATCTCGACGCCCTTCGGCAGGGCCGACGCCATATCGGCGAGCCGCGCCTTCACATTGTCGATGACGTCAAGTGCGTTTTGGCCGAAACGCTGCAGGGCAATGCCGCTGGCGACCTCGCCCTCCCCGTCGAGCTCGGTGATGCCGCGGCGCTCGTCAGGACCAAGCTCGATCCGCGCCACGTCTTTGAGCAAGACGGGCGTGCCCTTTTCGACTTTCAGAACGACATTGGAGAGATCGGAAATGCTTTTGACATAGCCGCGTCCGCGCACGATGAATTCAAATTCCGAGAGTTCGACGGTACGGCCGCCGACATCCATGTTGCTGCCGCGGACAACGTCGCGCACCTTCGCAAGCGGGATATTGAGCGACCTCAAACGGTTCGGATCGACGATGATATTATATTGCTTGACGAAGCCGCCGACGCTGGCGACTTCGGCGACGCCCTCGGCCTTGGAAATGCCGTAGCGTATGGTCCAATCCTGCAGGGATCGCAGGTCGGCCAGCGACTTGTCCTTGGACTGGAGCGCATATTGATAGACCCAACCGACACCGGTCGCATCCGGCCCCAGCGTCGGCGTCACGCCGGCCGGGAGCTTGCGCGCGGCTGCGTTGAGATATTCGAGGACACGCGAGCGCGCCCAATAGATGTCGGTACCATCCTCGAAGATAATGTAGACGAACGAGACGCCGAAGAAGGAGAAGCCCCGCACCACCTTTGATTTCGGAACCGTCAGCATCGCAGTCGTCAGTGGGTATGTCACCTGATCTTCGATGACCTGCGGCGCCTGGCCTTTGTAATCGGTGTAGACGATGACTTGCGTATCGGAGAGATCGGGAATCGCGTCCAGTGCCGAGTTTTTCAGCGCATAGACCCCGGCTGCCACAGCGAAGACCGCGCCGATCAGAACCAGCATCAGGTTGCGGGCCGACCAGTCGATGAGCCGCGCAATCATTGCGATTTCTCCCCGGAATCCAAGCCATTGAGCGCGGCTTTGAGATTGCTTTCGGCGTCGATCAGGAAGTTCGCGGAGACGACGACCTTGTCGTTTTCAGCGAGCCCTTCCTTGATCTCGACGCGGCCAGCGCCGCGCCGTCCGAGCCTGACGGCGCGTGGCTCGAAACGCCCCTCGCCCTTGTCGAGCAACACAATCTGCCGTTCACCGCTGTCGATGACCGCACTGTTGGACACGGTTAATACCGGTGTCTCCGCACCGGTGGTAATTTCCACGTCCGCATACATGTCTGGCCGCAACAGATCTTCCGGATTCGGTAATTCGATTCTGACCCGTGCGGTCCGCGTCTCCGCCATCAAATGCGGATAGACCAACGTGACGTTGCCGGTGAAAACCCGATCGGGATAGGCCCGAAGCCGGACGCTGGCCTTTTGTCCGACATCGATCAGGGAAAGATCGCGCTCCGCGATATCGGCCAACACCCAGACGACATCATGATCCGCGATCCGGAACAGAACGTCACCCGGAGCGGCGCGCATGCCGTTAACGGCTACGCGCTCCACGATTTCGCCGTCCTGCGGCGCGAGCCAGCTCACATAAGTCGGGATTTCGCGCGTGCGCTCGATCTCGGCAATGAACTTGTCGGGGGCGTCCAGATTTTCAAGGCGGCGGCGTGCGCCTTTCAAGGCTTCATTGCTGATGCCGGCGGTGGGGCGGGCATTGAGCGCCGAAAGATATTCGGCGGCGGCGCTCGACAGGCTCGGGCCGTAGATGCGCATCAGCCGCTGTCCCTTATGGACATGCGAGCCGGTGGTGACGTTTTCGACAGTGTCGATGAAGCCTTCGAAACGCAGCGATACGACCGCTTTGCGGCGCTCGTCTTCCTGAACGGTGCCTGGTGCACGAACCACCGTGCTCAGAGTGCGCCGCTCTGCCACCTCGGTCTGAACACCCGCCTTCTGCAATTTGCCCGGGCTTACCTTGACCGAGGAATCGTCGTCTTGCTCGCCCTCATAGACGGGCAAATAATCCATTCCCATCGAATCCTTCTTCGGAGTCGGCGAGGTGTCGGGAAGGCCCATCGGGTTGCGGTAGTAGCGGATTCTGCCTCGATCCCCGCCTTTAGCAGCCGTAGTTTCCGGAGCCTGCTGTTCGAAACTCACATCTTCGCTGGCACGGACTGCGAGATAGTCCTTGCCCGCCGAAGTCTTCTTCGGAGTGAGCGAATAGTCCGGCAATCCGTCTGGATCGCGGTAGTAGATGACGGGTCCGGTCGCTTCTGACCGGGCCGGGCTCTGTTTCGCAGCCGCGGGCAGAACACCGTCGAGCCATCCAGGAAGCGGACCGTTCGAACGTCCGACGGCTAACCCGGCCGCTCCGGCTACCAGGATCGCGGACACAATCAGAAAAACGCCTGCAGGCCGTCTCATAGAGAACCTCCCGCCAGACGTTCCATCTCGGCATATTTCGTTTGCAATTCCACCTTGAGCTTCAGCAAGTCGAGCTGGACTGTGCGGAGCCTTCGCTCCGATTCAAAAACTGAAGAAAGATCGGACGTGCCGGCCAGAAAACCGTTTCGCGCATTGTCGACTGATGATCGCGCCGGCGGGAGCTGGCGCGTTGCATAGATTTGTACGACCTTCCGGAGTGCATCGACACCAAACCAGGCGTCAGCGATCTGTCCGTCGATCCGCAGCCGCAGCGCCTCATTGCGGGCTTGCGCAGCGCCAAGACGAGCGCCTGCCGCGCGTTGCTCGGCGTCTTTGACCTCATAGTGTAGCGGCACGTTGAATTTGGCCATAAACTCGCCGGTGTCTTCCGTGCCGGGTCGCTGCACGTATTTCGCGCCGAGCGTCACGTCGGGGTAATAGTTGAGATCGGTAAGGGATTTGGTTTGGGCCGCGGAATTGCTCTGCGCCCCGGCCAACGCCAACATCGGGTTTGCCGATCGTGCGAGCGCCTGAACCTGCGCGAGGCTGATCGCTTTACCGGCCCGAAAGCCAGTCGGCGCAGCCAATGGAGCCAAGGACGGACGTCCGATCAGAGCATTGAGCCGCGCTGCCGCGGCTTTCTGTTCGCCCTGCCGGCGGATGACATCGCCCTCGGCAGTGGCCGCCTCGATTTCAGCCTTGATGACGTCCTGCTGATCGACCGACGTTGCGCCATATCGCGATCGCAACAGCCCGAGTATCTCGTCATAGCGCCGCTTGATTTCGATGGAGATTCCCACGGCCTCATAGGCGGCGTTGTATTCGCCGTGCGCGGCAACGACCTGGGCAATCAGATCGATGACGGTTGCGCGGCCCTGGAATTTCGCGGCATCGGCATCCGCTTGCGCAACACTACGCTCAAGACCGTATTTTCCCCAGAGTTTGACCTCTTGTTCCACGCCAAAGCGTCGCTGTCCGACGCCAAGCCGATTGACGTCCCACGCTTCGAGAACAAGGGCTGGATCAGCCAACACGCCGGCCGTTCCGATCTTGTGGACCGCCGCATCGAAGTCGAGCGACGCCGCCGCCACCGTCGGATTGAGACGCTTGGCGATAGCGACGACGCTTTCGACCGTGGCCCCGGGTAACGTCTGATCGCCAGCCACCGCCGGAGACAACCACAGCACTGCCGTGGTTGCTCCAATGGCAGCGAGCCCAGTGATTCCGGCTGAGCGGATCACGGTGTCGCCTTCAGGACGAGCTTTTCTTCGACCGTACCGGTCTCGCCCTGCACTTTTGCGCCCAGCGAAAGTTGCCACCCGCCAGCCATGCTCAACGTCGCCTTGAACTTGTAGACACCGGGCTCCGTGCTGGGCATCGGCGCAATCCTGGTCGCCATCTCCTGCATGCCGTCAGGCGCCATATCCAGACGTGTCGCGAAAATGACCGCATCCGGCACGGGCTTTCCGTCGGGCTTATGGACGAGGCGAACGGAGATGATCGCGTCGCCCTTCCTGACGGTCTGGTCGACCAGCTGGAATTCGTAGTCCTTGACGTCGGCGCGGGCGCCCGTGACCGAACCGATGATGGCAATGCCGATCAGCGCGGCCTGGACGGCACGCGCATAGTTGAAGCTTTTCATTTTTGAATCCTCGAAGTCCTGATGTGCCGCCAACGGCGGCATGCGTTCATCCGCGCGGCCCTGGGACCGCGCAGCAGCAGACGGCGTGGTGACGCCGATCAGGTCAGGATTCGAGGAGGATGATCTGGGGGGTCGCCGATGAGGCCGTCGGCGACAACGTCGACGATCGCGAAGGACAGCCTGCGGGTCTGAAAAGAAACCTGGATAACGTTTGCCGGGGACGGCTCAGCCTGAGCGATCGTCAGCATACACATGGCGACTAGGGGGCAATCCGGGCAGCTATTGTTCTTCTGTTCGTCGTTCTTCTGTTCGTCCGGACAACACTGCATGTCCCCGGACATGGCAGCCATATCGCCCATTTTGCCAACAGACAGCCGCTCTGCCGCAGCCGGGGATACCAGCGGCGCAGCAACAAGTCCAACGATCACAAAGACCGCAAGCAGACGACCGATGAGTCGGCGAAGATTCATGCCACATCATCACACGGTACCGGGAACTTGTGAAGGACCATCACTTCACATGTTCGCCAGCAGGGCGAAATCGCGTGAAAATCGTCAGGCGATCGAGCGCGAGGACACCGCGATCAGCTGGTCATCCGGCGCACGGCGGCCGTGCGAGGCGTTCAGCAACTGGCGAATCCGAACCGCCGGAACCGGCCGGCTGAACAGGTAGCCCTGCGCTTCGGTCACCGCGCCATCGGCGCTGATCAGCTCCAGCTGCTCGGTGGTCTCGATACCCTCGACCACGACCGACATTCCGAGGTCGGCCGAGAGCCGCGCCACGCCGCGCAGCAGCGTCAGCGGACGGTCGGTATCGATGCCCTCAAGGAAGGAGCGATCGATCTTCACTTTCTGCAACGGGAAATTATGCAGATAGCTCAGGCTCGAATAACCGGTGCCGAAATCATCCAGCGAGATCCGCACCCCGAGCGAATGCAGTTGCGACAGCACATCGTGGGTGATCTGGGTGTTGCGCAGCAGGGAAGATTCGGTGATCTCGATTTCGAGGCGGTGCGCCGGCAGGCCGGAGACCTCGAGCGCGTAGCGCACTTCGCTCAGCACGTCGCGCTGGTGGAACTGCTGCGGCGAGAAATTGACCGCGACGCTGACGGCTTCGGGCCACTTCATGCATTCCATGCAGGCCTTGCGCAGGATCCAGCGGCCGAGATCGACGATCAGGCCCATGTCCTCGGCGACCGGAATGATGTCGATCGGGGAAACCGTGCCCCGCACCGGATGATTCCAGCGCAGCAGCGCTTCGCAGCGATGCCGACGCTGGCGCCGATCTCGACCAGGTGATTGTCGATCTTGTAACGCTCGCTCAGGCGATCGACGATGCGCCGGGCGAGCACGGCGGCGTCCTCGTGGGAGTGGATGTTCTGCTGGAACACGACGAATTCGTCACCGCCGAATCGCGCCACGAAATCCTCGGGCCGCAGCATCTCGCGCATGCGCCCGGCGACCGCGCACAGCAACTGGTCGCCGCAGGGATGCCCCAGCGTGTCGTTGACCTGCTTGAACTGGTCGAGGTCGACGAAGAGCAGCGCCGACAATTGATCGGCGCCCTGCTGAATCGACAGCAGACGCCCGATCTCGTCGCGGAAATTGACGCGGTTGGGAAGCTCGGTCAGTTCGTCGTAACGCGCGAGATGGCTGATCCGGGCCTCCGCGTCGCGCCGCTCGGTGATGTCTTCGAGCAAGACCACCGCGCCGCCGCCCGCCATCGGCTGGAAGGTCCAGGAGAGCGACCGGTTGCGCGCAATATCGGGGTCCGTCGTTATCATATCGCGCGTCTGCGTGTTCTCGATCTCCGCGAGGATCATCCGGCCGCTCGGCGCCGAGATGGATCCTGCGCTGACGCAGGCGTCGATGATGTCGGACGCGCTGCCGCCACGCTGCACCAGTTTGTCCGACAGGTGCATCATTTCGCTGAAGCGATGATTCATGACCGCAAGGCGGCCGTCGGCGCGGAACATGCACAGCCCGTGCGGCATGTTGTTCAAGGCGGTATCGAACTGCCCGGCCAGCGCCGCTTCCCTGAAGCTCGAGGTCAGCGCCTTGACGAAGATGGCGTGAAGACTGAGGTTGATGCCCTTCAGACCGATGAAGAACAGCACCAGCAGCACCGCAAGGCCGACGTAATAGAAACCGCCGTGCAGGGCCAACGCCAGCGACATCGGGCCGCATGCCAGCAGGATGTGATACTGGATCAGCTTCGGACTGCCGTAGTTGCGGGCCGCGCCGCCGGCGGTGTAACCGATCGTCACGGCGACACACACCAAATGCGCGACCGCATCGTCGTTGCCGAAAATGGTGAGGAAGCACCAGGCGCCGAGCACGCCGGCATAGATCATGGCACCGATCGCGTAGCGCGGCTCCCAATGCTTCGCCTGCTCGAATGTCAGCACCGCGGTGCGCCGTTCGTATTTGCGCATCTGGAAGGCGCGGACGGTACCGATTCCGATGATCAGAACCGCGCACGGCCACAGCCAGACGTTCCCGGTCTTGAGCGCGGTCAGCAACGCCGCGACGGCGGAGCAGACCGAGCCGAACAGCATGGGCCAGAAATTCTGGCACATGGAATCGATCAGCGCCGCGTAAAGAACCGGCTCGAGCCCTTCCTGGCTGCTTCGCTTTTTTTGATCGACCAACTGCATCGGCAGTCTACGCGTCCTGTTCCGGGTGCGTACTTTTACCCTTCCCAGGTGAAGTCTTTCTGAGGGAACATCGTTACCGAGACGTTGCTTTTCATGTCGACTTGTAGAAATTTGCTCGAAAAATCAGCACGCTAGGCAATGTTTGCCGATTAACGTCACAGCTTCCGCGAGGCGCTGTGATTTTCAGGACAACAACGGGGACCACGCCGGATCGGACGCGAAGCCGGGGGTCGGAACGCGCTGTTCGTTGCGTCCGGAGATGTCCACGGTGAACAACGACGGTCCGCCATTGCCGCCGGGATCGCGGAAGAACATCAGCACCCGGCCGTTCGGCGCAAAGGTCGGTCCTTCATTGTGATAACCGGCGGTCAGAATTCGTTCACCCGAGCCATCGGTCTTCATGATGCCGATGGCGAATTGCCCGCCGCCCTGCTTGGTGAAGGCGATGTAGTCGCCGCGCGGTGACCAGACCGGCGTCGAATAGCTGCCGTCGCCGAAGGAGATGCGTTGCGCCGGTCCGCCGGTCGCCGGCATCACATAGATCTGCGGCTTGCCGCCGCGGTCGGATTCGAAGCACAGGCGCGTGCCGTCCGGCGCATAGGACGGCGAGGTATCGATCGCCGGCGTGTCGGTCAGGCGCGTGGTCGATTTCGAGCGCAGGTCCATCACGAACAGGTTGGAATTGCCGCCCTGCTGCAGGCTCATGATCACGCGCTGGCCGTCCGGCGAAAACCGCGGCGAGAACGACATGCCGGGGAAATTGCCGACGATCTCGCGCTGCCCGGTTTCGATATTGAAAAGATAGACGCGCGGGTCGCCCTGGCCGAACTCCATATAGGTGATTTCCTGGGTCGACGGTGAAAACCGCGGCGTCAGCACGAGGTCGGCGCCCTTGGTCAGATAGCGCACATTGGCGCCATCCTGATCCATCAGCGCCAGCCGCTTGACGCGGCGTTCCTTGGGTCCGGTTTCATCGACGAACACCACGCGGCTGTCGAAATAGCCTTTTTCGCCGGTCAGGCGCTCGTAGATCTGATCGGAGATGATGTGCGCGATCCGGCGCCAGTATTCCGGCGAGGTGAAATATTGCAGGCCGGTGAGTTGTTGGGTGGTGTTGACGTCCCAGAGGCGGAATTCGGCTTTCAGGCGGCCATCGGGCTGCCGGGTCATGCGGCCGGTGACCAGCGCCTGCGCGTTGATGCTTTTCCAGCTCTGGAACTGTGGTGCCGCATCGATATTCGAAATGCGCTCGATGTAGGCGGCCTGGTCGATCGGCGCGAACAACCCGCTGCGCTTGAGGTTGTTGGTGATGACCTGGGACACGCCGGCGCCGACTTCGGCGTCTCCTGGCGTTCCCGCCACGAAATTCGGGATCGCGATCGGAAGCGGCGCGAAATCGCCACCCTGGACCGGCACTTGTTTTGGCCCTTGCGCAAACGCGCTACCAACCGGCGCGCCCGCCAGGACGCCGAGCGAAACCATACCGGAAACAAGCTGGCGGCGATTCAAGCGAACCGGCATTTCGCGCGATTGATCGTTGTCGGTCATTGTTTTTGGGCTTTTCTCACGTGTCAGGCTTGAAGACCGGCGCAAAATATTTCCATTCATCGTAATAGACCTGAGGCAAATTGTATGGCTGGCATTCGATGATCGCGCGTATCGCGCTTTCCTGATAGACTCGCAGGTAGGGAGTCGCCGGGATCTCTTCCGGAATCGGCGATCCCTCGAGCGTACCGTCGCGCTTCAGCTTGATGTCGATGATGGCCCGGGGATTCTGGGTTTCGATCCCACCATACGGCACCTTCCAGCAGCGATCGACCTGTCGCTTGAACAGCGCGCCCCATGTCGCGGAATTGTCCGCGGCCTTGCCCTTGGAGAGCCCGAGCGCCGCGTTGGAATTCAGCGTTTCGCCGGTCATGGCTTGGCGCGACGGATCGCGCTTGTCGAGCAGGGCTGCGATCTTCGACTGATCGAAAGTGCGTTCGGTCTTCGGCTTGGGTTGCTCAGGCGGCTTGGCGGCCTGGACCGGCGGTTTCGGCGGCGGCTTCTTCTCTTCTTTCTTGATGGCTTCCGCGATCGGATCGACCTTGGGCGGATCGGGCTTCTTCTCGATCGGCTTCGGTTCCTCCTTCGGCTTCTCGACGACCTTCGGCGGATCCGGCTTTTTCTCGACCGGTTTTTCCTCGACCTTCGGCTCCGGCGGCGGCGCGGTGTCGGTGACGACCGGCGCCTTCTCGGTCACCTTGCCGACGGCGTCGTCAACCGGCTTCGCCTCGGCAACCTTGTCGACCAGCGGTTTCGGATTTTCCTTTTTGCCGGTCTTCGAGCCAGCCATGACATGGGCGAGCTGTTCGTCGGAAACGACATCGACGGCGACCGAGTCCTCCGGCGCCATTTCGAAGGCCCTGCTCGAGAACGACACCAGTCCCCACCCGAGCACGAGGACGTGCAGGGCGATCGACGCAGCCAGTGTCTTGTCGATCTTGACCTTCACTTAAAGCCTTCCCGCTCCGCCGTCAGCCATCACTCACGAGCCTTCGGGGACGATGACGATGTTCGCCTTGAAGCCGGCGGTCCTAATATACCCCAATAATTTCATCATATCCGTGTAACAAACGTCCTTGTCGCCGCGCAGATAGACCACGCTTTCGGCATCCGACCGGGTTTCCCGGATCGCCTTGATCTTGGGCAGCAGGTCGGCGGACGAAATCAGCGTATCCCCGAGATAGAGTTCGACATTCGAATTGCAGCTGCCGCCGGTGCGCTTGACCGACAGCGTCAAGGGCGGGGCGTTCGACGACAGCGACTTGCCGCCGCTGGCGACCGGCAGGTCGATATCGATGGTCGACGTCATCAAGGGTGCGGCCACCATGAAGATGATCAGCAGCACCAGCATGACGTCCACCATCGGGGTGACGTTGATCTCCGCCATCACGGCGGCGCGACGCCGGCCGCGGCGTCCGCCGCCGGCCGAACCTGCCATGTTCATCGCCATGATCTGATGCTCACGGGTGCGCTCGTCATAGGCCGTTCCTCACGCCCGCTCGTCGATCTGGCGCGACAGGATCGCTGAAAATTCGTCGGCGAACCCTTCCAGGCGCTGGGCCTGCCGGTTCACCTCGGAGGCGAACTTATTGTAGAAAATAGTCGCCGGAATTGCGGCGATGAGGCCGATCGCGGTGGCGAACAGCGCTTCGGCGATGCCGGGCGCCACCACCGCCAGCGAGGTGTTTTTCGAGGCCGCGATCGACTGGAAGCTCGACATGATGCCCCAGACGGTGCCGAACAGGCCGACGAACGGGCCGGCGGAACCGACGGTCGCCAGCACCAGGAGCCGCCGTTCCAGCCGCTCGACCTCGCGGGCGATCGAGACGTTCATGACCTTCTCGATCCGCATCTGCAAACCCGCAAAGGACCGCGACTGGCTTTCGAACGACCGTTTCCATTCGCGCATGGCGGCGACGAAACAGGCCGCCATCGATTGCGTCGGCTTGGCCGACAGCGCCCGATAAAGTTCCTCGATCGATTGCCCGGACCAGAAAGCCTGTTCGAAGCGATCCATCGCGCGCTTGGTGCGCCCGTACAGAATGATCTTGTCGATTGCGATCGCCCAAACCCAGACCGAACAGGCGAGCAGGCCCAGCATGACCGCTTTCACGATCCACGCGGCCTGCATGAACAGCGAAATCAGCGAGACATCGCTCGATATCATCGGCAATGCTGACTGAACCGTGTCGGGCGTCATAAGCGATATCCTCTCAACGCAATCTCTCGTTTGAGCATGATCTTTTCGGAAAACCGGTTCCCACTTTTCCGGATCATGCTCCGTCCCAAATCCTCCGGGAGCAAATGGCTGCCGGTTCCACAGCCGCGCGTCGGGCGCGGCGTTGAGCGCCAGCGCGAGAGCCTCATTGGTGTCGCATGGGGGGCCCGTCCAAAGCCGGGTCCTGATTCCCCTGCCAACGTGTCAAAACGAGGGCTATCCGCGCGTCATTACGTCCCTAACCAGACGCTAATCATGGTTAATGCGAGGTTACCAAAGGGGTATTTGGCGGCGGGAAATCAAGGCGGACCGGGCGGTTACGGGAGCTGGAACCGGGTTCCCACGGCGGCTCGATCGGGACCCCCAAGCCCAGCCAACAGTCCGCGCTCTCGCGGCGCCATACGCCCGAGTCTTGCAAGAACCTTGTCCCTCCGAAAACAGAGGGCGCAGGGAAAGCCGGGTGCGCGCTGCACCCGCGGTCTCGCGTGCAAGATGTGCACAAGAACACGCACACGAGCATACAGGTTCAGCGGAGAGCATCCGGCCTTCCCTGCGCAATGGTTTTACGGCTTATAGCG
>WNFR01019483.1_pt1 | contig 11623 bp, 9 predicted proteins | sample 5400221 | NCBI WGS metagenome assembly WNFR01 (sample SAMN13153357, study PRJNA577476) | soil metagenome | isolation source: 40 cm soil under Madrone tree | place: USA:California | collected 2016-06-14 | reverse complement strand
TGGAGCCTTTCGCCGAGCTGGCGCTCGCGCTCATCCGCCCCGCCTCGGTTGGTGCCGAGGAGAAGCGCATGCATGAAGAAGCGCTGGCAATCCTCGCGCGCTTCGGCGATCGGCTGCTGCCGCGCAAGGACAACCCGGCCTACAGTCTCTCTTATGCCAATCGGCGGCGCGTCGAGATCGCGCGGGCGCTGGCGCTCGGCCCGCGCCTGTTGCTGCTCGACGAACCGACGGCCGGCATGAATCCGACCGAGACGGCCGAGATGCAGACGCTGATCGGCGAGCTCAAGCAAACGGGCCTGACCATCCTTCTCATCGAGCACAAGCTCGACATGGTGATGCAGCTCTCCGACCGCGTGATCGTCATGGACGAAGGCTCGGTGATCGCCGCCGGCAAGCCCGCCGAGATACGCAACGATCCGGCGGTCATCGAGGCCTATCTCGGCCACCGCCGCACGGGTGGTGCGGCTGGCGCGGCGGCCGAAGCCGCGGAGACCGTGTCATGAGCAACACGGCGCTGCTGTCGATCGAAGGCGTGAACACCTTCTACGGGCCGGTACAGGTTCACTTCGACCTCACGCTCTCGGCAAAGCAGGGGCAGATCGTCTGCCTGCTCGGCGGCAATGCCAGCGGCAAGTCGACGACGATGAAGATCGTCCTCGGCCTTGTGAAGCCGACATCGGGCGTCGTGCGCCTGGCCGGCGAGCCGATCACCGGGCTGCCCACGCCGCAGATCGTGCGCCGCGGCGTCGGCTCGGTGCCCGAGGCCCGCCGCCTGTTCGGCGAAATGAGCGTGCGCGAAAACCTGCTGATGGGCGCCTTCACGCGCAAGGACCAGCCGGCCATCGCGCAGGATCTTGATCGGGTGCTTACCCAGTTTCCCAAGCTCGCCGAGCGTCTTGCGCAGCGCGCCGGAACCTTGTCGGGCGGCGAGCAGCAGATGGTGGCGATGGCGCGTGCTCTCATGAGCCGGCCCAGGCTGCTGTGCATGGACGAGCCAACCATGGGCCTCTCGCCGCTCTGGGTCGACCGCGTGCTCGACCTGATCGCCGCCATCAACCGCGACGGTGTCACCGTGTTCATGGTGGAGCAGAACGCGAGCCTCGCGCTGGAGATCGCCCACCACGCCTATGTGCTGCAAACGGGCCGCATCGTCCTCGACGGCCCCGCGTCGGAGCTGAGATCCGACCCGCGCATTCGTGACGCGTATTTAGGCGGGCAGGAAGTAGCGTAAGCCAACAGCTGTTGAGCGATCGCGTTTTTTCAGCGTGACGTCTACTTCGCCGCCCGCAGCTGCCCCAACGCACTCAGCCAGTTCTCGACGTGATACGTCCGGGCGATCTTGCCGTCCTTGAGGGTCTGGATGTCGATCGCCATGACCTTGAAGCTCTTGCCGGTGTGCGGCGCGCCCAGGAAATCGCCGGACGGCGTGCCGGACACTTCGCCGCGCACGATCACGCGATCGCCGGCCACCAGCACTTCCTTGATCTCGAACTTCATGTCGGGAACGGACTTGGCAAAGTTGCCGACGACCTTGATCGAGGCGTCGCGGCCCCAGCACTCGCCCGGCAGGTAGCCCCAGCAGGATTCATAGTCGGAAGTTGTGACCTGCTCCTGGATGGTTTTGACGTCGCCCTGAAGGGGCAGGTTGAACTGGCTGTACCAGGGCGCAATGGCGGCGCGGGCTTGTGCCTCCGTGAGGCTCTGTGCGGAGGCCGAAGCGCCGGCGATCAGGAGAGCCACGAGGGCAAGAGGAGCTAGTTTTTTCATCGGACCCTCAATCTAATATGTATGATGACCGGCATAGTATGACGGTCGTCATACAGAGTCGCAACTGCTAATGTCCGATGTGGCCAGAAACACCGATTCCAAAGAGAAAACCGTGATTGCAGCGGCCACGCTGTTCCGTCAGCGCGGCTATCACGGCACGGCGCTGCACGATATTCTCAATGCCGCGGGCTCGCCGCGCGGCTCGCTCTACTTCCATTTTCCCAAGGGCAAGGAGGAGATCGGCGAGGCGGCGCTGACTCTGGCTGGCGAGGCGGTGCGCCAGGGCATCGCCCAGGCAGCCCAGTCATCGAAGACCGCAGAGATCTTCCTGACGCGGGTCGCACGCGGCATGGCGGCCGATCTCGAACGCTCCGATTTCAAGGAAGGCTGTCCGATCGCGACCACCGCGTTGGAAACCGCGGTGGACTCCGAGGTCCTCGGCGGCGCGACCCGCATCGCTTTCCAGAAATGGGAGCACGAGATCAAGCTGGGGCTCGAGCATTTCGGCATGAAGAGCGGCGATGCCGATCTCGTTGCCACGACGGTGCTCAGCCAGCTCGAAGGCGCCCTGCTGCTGGCGCGCACCTATCGAACCCTAGAACCCCTGCATCGCGCGGAGAGAGCAATGAGGCTTCTGCTGCGAGTCGGACGTTTAGGGAGAGGCGAGCGTTCTCACTCCAGCCCCTTGGACTGATTCCTCCCTATCTTATGGCTCCCTACGGCTTGACCGTGCGCCCCAGCACCTTCTCGTAAACCAATAGAATAGACGAGCTGTCCTTGGGGCCGAGCCCCATGCCGCGCGCCATGCGCTGGAGGTTGTGCGTCGAGGAGCCCTGCGGCAGCGGGACGCCGAGCTCGTCGCCCAGTTCGAGCGCCAGATGCAGGTCCTTGTAGGCGAGGTTGAGAGCGAAGGAGGGGGAGAACTCGCCTGACAGCGCGCGCTCGGAGAAGGCCTTGAAGGCGCTGGAGTTGCCGCTGGAGCCCGAGATCACCTCAATCAGCTTCTTCGGATCGAGACCAGCGGTGACGCCCAGCATCATGCCTTCGGCGGCGGCAGCGGCGTTGCAGAAGGCCATCATGTTGTTCACCAGCTTGGCCGCCGTGCCGCTGCCGAGCGGGCCCATATGGATCACCTTCGCACTGAAGGACTGCAGCACCGGCAGGGCGTCGTCGAACACCTTCTTGTCGCCGCCCACCATGATGGCGATGGTCGCGGCCTCGGCGCCCGTGGTGCCGCCGCTGACCGGCGCGTCGAGCATGTGAATGCCCTTGGCAGCCATGGCGGCGCCGATCTTCTTCACCATCGACGGCGCGTTGGTGCTGAGATCGATATAGGTCTGGCCCGCCTTGAGGTTGGCCAAGATGCCGTTGTCACCCAGGGTCACCGCCTCGACATCCTTTGGCATGGGCAGCGAGGTCATCACGACATCGGCGCCCTTGGTGACTTCGGCCACCGATTTGGCCCCGGTCGCGCCGAGATCGGTGCAGGACTTGAGCGCCGCCTCGTTCAGGTCGAACACGGTGACCTGATGGTTGCTCTTCTTGATGAGGTTGCGGCACATGGGGCCACCCATATTGCCGACGCCGATGTATCCGACTTTCATGTTTCCTCCCGGGGAAGTCCGACCGGGGGGACTATAAGACAGTTTTGGCGTTATAGGATGGCATGCAGACAGGCAATTCCGACACGCGCGCCCGCGAGCTGCGGCGCATCAAGCTTGCGGCCACGTCGCTGCTGGTCATTATGGCGGCGCTGTTTGCCGTGTCGCGGCATTTCGAGGCGGCGCATTGGGCCTGGGGTTACCTCGCCTCGTTTGCCGCGGCGGCGATGATCGGCGGTCTCGCCGACTGGTATGCGGTCGTGGCGCTGTTTCGCCGGCCGCTCGGCCTGCCGATCCCGCACACCGCCATCATCCCGCGTAATCATCACCGCATCGCCGACACGCTGGGCGAATTCATCGAGAGCAACTTCCTGGCGCCCGGGCCGGTGCAGGCGAGGCTGGGCCAAGTCGATTTCGCCGCTTTGGTCGCTGACTGGCTGAGCGATCCCGGGCGCAGCGCCTCGCTGGCGCGGTTCGTGTTGAAGCTTCTGCCGCAGACGCTCACGGCGATCGACCAGTCCGGCCTCCGCGGCTTCATCGGCCGGCGCATCACCACCGAGCTGGAGCGGATCGAGATCGCGCCGCTCGCCGCCGGCATCTTGACTGCCGTCACCGAGACCGGGCGCCACCAGCGCCTGCTCGACGAGCTGCTGGGCGCGCTCGACAAGTTGCTGTCCAGCCCCGAGGCGCTCGAGTCCTTGCGTGAAAAGATCCGCAAGGAGCTGCCGGGATTGTTCTCGCTCTCGCGCGCCGACGCCTATCTGGTGCGCAAGTTCATCGCCTCGGCCACCGCCTTCATCGAGGAAGCCAAGGGCAATCCCGCGCACCCGTTGCGCGCCGAGTTCGACCGGTTCGTGGCGTCGTTCATCGAACGCCTGCGCAACTCGAGCGAATTCGCCGACCGCGCCGAGACGCTGAAGCGCGATCTTCTGGCCCGGCCGGAAGTGCGGAAATTCACCGAAGGCGCCTGGGCGAGCCTGCGCGCCTTCCTCGAGCAGGACGTGGCGGCGCCCGATTCGCAGATCCGCCGGCAGCTCGAGACCATGTTGATCGATCTTGGCGGCCAGTTGGCGCGCGACGAAGCGATCCGCGCCGAGATCAACCGCGGCATGGTGCGCGTACTGACCGAGTTCGTCGAAAGCCAGAAGCGCGGCGTCGGCCTGTTCATTGCCGACCAGGTGAAGTCGTGGGACGCCGACATGCTGATTGGCCGCATGGAGCTGACGGTGGGCCGCGACCTGCAATATATCCGTTTCAACGGAACGTTGATCGGCGGCCTGGCCGGTTTGGCCTTGCACGCCCTCGAACAAGCGTTGAAGCTGTATCCGCTTTCATAAGGAGGCGAGCATGGCCGACACAACACAGAATTTCACCGACATGTTCAAGAAACTGGGCGAGCAGTTCAAGGTGCCGCAGTTCGACATGACGAAGATCATGGAACAGCAGCAGAAGAACCTCGACGCTCTCGCCCGCTCGTGGCAAACGGCGGCGGCCGGAGCCAGCGCCGTGGCCGCCAAGCAGCGCGAGGCCCTCGAGGCCGCAGGAAATCTTCGCCAAGCAGACCGAGTTCGCCAAGAAGGCGATGGAAGCGGCGATCGCCAACACCAAGGACCTTGCCGAGCTCGTTCAGAAATCCAGCACCGAGGCGGTGAACATCATCCAGCAGCGGATGAAGGACAGCTTCGACGAAATCCGCGGCGGGCTGGATAAGAAGTAGGACAAAAGGACCGAGCGGTCCGCAAAGATCCTAGCTGGGAGCGAAGAGTTTCTACTCCCGCCGCCAGTCCGGGTAGACCATCGCGCGCCAACCGCTGCGGTCGAATTTCTTCCACTGGCCCTCGGGCTGGGCGAGGCGGTCGGCGATGGCATAGACCGCCGCCGGATGGTGGCCGAGGCCGCAATGGCTGCCATAGACCTCGATGTTCTCAACCTCAGCGGCTTCTACGTTGAGGCAGGTCTGCCACGCGCAGATACCGTCGGTCCGGCTGAAGATCGAGGTGGTCGGCACGGGCGGCGCATCGGCCAGCGGGCCGCCGTTGACCAGCTCCTGGTCGTTGATCGTGGTACCGGACGCCATTTCATAGATGCGCCAGGCATTGGTGGCCTTGGGTGAGCCGGCGAAGGGGCTGCCCAAGCTGATCATGGACCGCACCTTGTAAGGCGTGATCTTGGCGAGCTGGCGAGCATAGAGGCCACCCAGGCTCCAGCCGATGAGGCTGATTTTCCGCTGACCATGACGTTCGTAGAGTTCGTCGATACGGGCCAGCATGTCGCTTTCGACGCCGCCGCGCAGGCCAAGGTTGCGGCCCTGCTTCCAGCCATGCGCCTTGTAGCCGTGCGAATTGAGAAAGCCACGCAACGGACGCGTACTCATATCGTCGGCCAGCAGGCCGGGCAGGACCAGCACGGGATGTCCGTCGCCGCGGGGCGTGGCCGAGAGCCAGGGGCGTAGCAGCCAGAAGGCGCCGAACTCCGATAGGGCGCGGCCTTCGAGTATCATCAGCGCTTTCGCAGGGGGAGAAAGCGCTTCAACGGTAGCCGACATTTGGTCTCCTTATTGGCATTTTGAGATACAGATATCGTAAAGCCTCTATTGCGTTGCAATAATGGTGCAACACCTAGGCTCTAGAATGGACCGAAGCTCATCCAAAATATCGCGTATGCCGTTGAACTATAACAAGAAAAGTAAATGGTATATATGCCGCTGGAGTCCATGTTGCGTTGCAACATTAAGTGGTTGTATAGTGTACCGGTGGGGCGCAAGGAACGATCCTTGGCTTGCTCATCTGCAGTTTCAAACCCGAATCGTTAGGAGCGGAACATGGCAAAGGAGCGAAACATGGCAAACACGACAAGCATTCCCGAGGCGGCCGTGCTTGAGAGCGCGATCGAGCATGCCAAGGAAACCACCGAGGTCACTACCAAGAATTTGCGCGAGATGGCCGAGCATGGTGCGCGCAAAGTGAGCGAAGGCTACGAGCAGTTTTCCAAGGCTACCCAGGAAGCGAACGAGCAGTTGACCACGCAGTTCGCCGAAGCGCGGGAGGGTGTGGCCCAAACAGGCCTGAAGCTGCTCGACGTGGCCAAGGAAGACACCGACGCCACCTTTGCCGCGATGCGCGAGCTGCTTGCCGCAAAGTCGCTGGTCGAGGTGTTCGACGTATCGGCCAAATACTGGCGCGGCCGCATTGAAGCCCGCGCTGCGCACATGCACGACCTCGGCGTCCATGTGCGCAAGGTCACCGACGATGCCGTGCGACCGGTGCGCGAGCGCATGGAGAAGTTCACCCAGCTCCGAGCCTAGACATCCTGATCCGACAAAGCGAAGGCCCGTCCCAAAGGACGGGCCTTTTGCGTTGGCACGAGGTGCGAAACGTCCGGCTCCCGGCCGAGGGATTACGCCGGCTACACGAAATAAAAATCGGCGCCGAGAGTCGCCAGCGTTGCGGTCGTCACTCCGAGCAGCGTCAGATGATCGCCGTTGCCGTTGGCGGACGTGCTCACCGCGTTGCCGCCGCTCATCTGGGTTTGGGCGAGCAGGCTGTTGAAGTCTGCGAACTCGGACTTGGGCAGCACGAAGGAGTCGTGACCCGTGCCGGTCATGTGCGCGGCGAAGTCGGTGACCGTGGCGTTGCCGAAGTTCGGCGTGTAGACAAAGGTCTCGTTGCTGCCGCCGCCGGTCGTATAGTCGCTGTACACGCTCTTGATGGTGAGATTGTCCTGGAACCCGATGATGCGGTGGGTGCCGTCATTGTTGTTGAAGATCTGCAGGCTCACCGCGCCGGTGGCGTCGAGATCGGTCTCGTAGGACGAATAGTCCTGGTTCGGGATGTTGGTGTAGAAATACTTCGAGCCGCTGAGGATGCCGTTGCCGCTGACGTAATCGTATTCGTAGGCCGTATATGGCTGGCCGACGACGCCGGAGAAGCCGCGCTTGACGAGATTGCCCTGCGCATTGAGGTCCTCCTCCATGCCCGTGTAAGGCTGGCCCGCGATATCGGTCGTGAAATACTTCGAGCCGGTCCGGACACCGGCGACGTAGTCGTCCTCGTAGGATGAGTAGGACTGGCCGGTGACGCCGGTGAAGGCGCGCCGCGTCAGCTTGCCCGAGGTGTCGAGATCGTCCTCGTAGCCGGTGTAATTCTGGGCAGCGATGTTGGTATAGAAGTATTTCGAGCCGGTGAGGGAGCCCGCGTAGTAGTCGTATTCGTAGGATGAGTAGGCTTGGCTGGTGACGCCGGAAAACAGGTGCCGCGTGAGCTGGCCCGCGGCGTTGAGGTCCTGTTCGTCCCCCGTATAGGCCTGGCCGGTGATATTGGTGAAAAAATACTCCGAGCCGCGGAAGATGCCGCCCGCATAGACGTAGGCGTAGGACAAGTAGGCCTGGCCGTAGAAGCCGGCGAAGGACTGGCGCATCAGCCGCCCCGATGAATCGAGATCCTGTTCGTAGGCGGTGTAGGGCTGGTTGGCCACATTGTTGAAACGATACTTCGAACCGGTGAGGACGCCGCCGGCATAGTCGTATTCGAAGGACGAGTAGGCCTGGCCGCTGACACCGGTGAACAGGTGTTTTGCCAGGCGCCCGTTGACGTCGAGGTGCGTCTCGTCACCGGTATAGGCTTGGCCCGTGATGCCGGTGAAGAAGTATTTTGAGCCGGCGAAGGTGCCCGCATCATAATCATATTCGTAGGACGAATAGGCCTGGCCGCTGACCCCGGTGTACAGGGATTTTGCCAGATGACCGTTGATGTCGAGATCCACCTCGTTGCCGGTATAGGCTTGGCCGGTGATGCCGGTGTAATAATATTTCGATCCCGCGAGCGCGCCGCGGTTGTCGTAGTCATATTCGAAGGACGAATATTCCTGGCCGGTGACGCCGCTGACCAGTAGATCGCGCGCACCCGTCATCTTGGCAAGCGCCGTGGTGTCGGTGGTGAACTGGCCGTAGGTGATGCCGACCGTCGGCGCCACATCGGCGATGGCGATCTGCGCCACGTGACTGTTGCCGTTCAGCATGTCCAGTGCGGCCGCGACATGGACCGCGCTGTCCACGACGTCGATCGTATAGGCCGAACCGTTGGCGTTCGTTGTCACCGCCAACGTCTGCGCCGTCGCAGCCCATGTCAGCGGCGCGACCGCCAGCATGAGCGCCTTGTTGTCAGAAATCTCAATCGAAGCGAGGTGACCGGTGGCGTCCAGCGCGTTCAGCGTCGATAGCCCGGCTGCGACATCGGCCGCACTATCCATGACGTCGAGGGCATAGGCCGAACCGTTGAGGTCCGTCGTCACCGCCAGTGCCCCCGCATCCGTGGTGGTTTGCGCGATGGTCACGGTTAGCGGGTTGTTGTCCGTGATCGTGATGGCGGACGGAGGATTGGCGCCATACGTGTCGAGACTGGTCGAGATATGGGCGGCCGTGTCGGTTACGGCCGTCACCGTCGATGTGTTCACGGCGATCGTCAACGCGGCGCTCTGGGGCCCGAATGCCGTCACGCCGTCCGGCAGCATCTCCAGCATCGTCACCGTGTAGGTCCCGGCGCCGAGGGTCAGGGCCGGCGTCTGCCACTGACCGTCCAGGTCTGCCGTGGCCTGCACCACGATGGGAAGCGACGTCGTTGCCCCATTCTTGAAGAAGTTGACCTGGGCGATATCCCCCGCATTGATCTTGTTCGTGTATGCTGAAACCAAACCGGCTGTGTAAGTGGGAGAAAACACTGGATTCGTCGGCGTGCCCGTGTGCGTACCGTTGTTTGTCCCGGTCCAGCCAAACGCCAGAGCCGTTGGCTGGCTGATGCTTATGTTGGGAGCCGGAGATCCAGTTATGCCGATGCCATTCTGCTGATCTATTGCGGTGAAGACGTTGCCCGTCAAAGTGCCGACCACGGGACCTGCAGGCTCGGGAGAAAACTGGCTATTGTAAACGAACGTCAACAAGCCGGACGGCATGGACGTGGCCGGATTCAAGGTGAGCTGGATCTGTGTCGCGGTTAAGGTATTTGCCGGAAGCGTGGCGCCGCCGTCGGCAGCGACACTGGTGGCACTCGTTTGAATCTGTCCGGCGGTCGCCGTCGCCGATGCATAGAAGTCGAATACTTTCTGGTCTCCCGAACTGTCGGAGAAAACCAGCTGATACCAGTAAAGCTGTCCATTTTGTGTCGTCGCCGGTGTCGGCAAGTCATTTATCTGGAAGGTTCCGGTGGCATTCGCTCCGGTCTGTGCCACCGACCATGAGCCCGGCCCCCCGGTGACGGTGTAGGTCTGCCAAATGTTTCCGCCGGTGGCGATCGGCACATAGGTGATCTGGCCGTTGCCCTGGTAGATGCCCAGCTTGACGGTGGTATCGGATCGGACGAACAAACCTGCCGCCTGGCCGACCACCTGCAGATCCAGGCCGGTGGAAGCCTGGGTTGGCACCAGGTAATCCGCCTGCCCCGATGGCAGTGCGAGATAGTTGGCGCCGACAGGTTTCGTGTAATAGGGATTCGTTTCGGTCGATCCGTAGACATAGAGATCGATGTTGCCCACATTTGTCGACGACCCGGGCGGCGACAGCGGGATCAGTGGACTGGGCGTGAGGCCGTTGGAAAGGTTGTCCGAAAAGGCCGATCCGTAAACGTTCGAGTTGTTGAAGAATTCCTCGCTATAGGCATCGTTGTGCTGATACACCGGAATGGTGCCGGTTCGATTGAGGTCGAAAGCATATGAGGAAGACTGGTTCTGCGAATTGTCGAGATTGAGCGGGCCGCCCGCCAGGTTGTTTGTCGTGCCACGATTGAGCGGGTTCGATTGCTGGGCGGTGGCTCCCCAATAGCCCGCCGTGAATCCCGTGAACAACGTCGTGAAGATATTGCCCCATTCGTTGTTTTGGGATGGCCCGAAAGCATTGGTGGTCGGTGCAGTGCCGGGCGGGCTTCCGCTGCCGGGGACGATGTAGGGCTGCGTGAGGGCACTGTCCTGCCAGAGCGTCACGGTGTCCTGGCCGGCCGCGTACAGGTTTGCCTGAAGAGTGGCCTCACTGATCAGTATGTAGCCTTTGGTCTGGCTGGAAGCGGTGGGGCTGAACTCGAAGTAGGTGCCTGCCAGGCCCCACACGCCGTCGGCCAGCGTCACTGCCCGCACGGTGTAGGAGTAATACTGGCTGTTGTGCCAGATACTGCTGGCGTCGGGCTCGCCATTGGTGACGCCCGAGAGGCTGACGTCTGTCAGCCTGCTGAATGCGTTGAGATAGGTACTCCAGTTGCTGGAAGGGTAGAGGGCGGCGCCAAAATTGCCATTGGATGGCGAAATGACCATCGACGTCTGACCATCCAACGGGCTGTAGGGAGTGCCGGTGGACGAAGTAGGATAAGTGAGCGCTGCGGCAGGGTCGGCGGCGGTCAATGCGGTCGTAAGGGCAGCGCCCGTGATATTGTAGCCACGAGAAGCACTGGTGCCGCCCGTATATGAGATGTTCACTCCCAGGTTCTGGGCGAAGCCGGGGATTGCGGTGAGATCTCCCAGATCTGCCGCCGCATTCTGGAGAGAATACTCGAAGGCGGCATATCCATAATTGCCGATCTGAATATTCGGCTGAATATTGCCCTCGGTGCTGCCGATAAGGGTCGTAAGATCGTTACTGGTTTGGGTGGCCGGATTCTCACTTTGCACGAGAAGATAGATCGCGCCGCTGGTAACGGTGACTTGGTGGCTGTCGGTCAAGGCGACCGTGACATCGTAGTTGCCGTCGGTACCCAGCGTCACGTTGGAGGTCAGATTTCCGGCAAGGATCAGCGGCGTAAAGTTGTTTGGCGTGCCGGCTGGCAGAAGGGGCGAAGCCGCGACGTCGGAGGGAGGTGCGCTGTTCCACAGATAGGCCCACACTCCGTTTTGGGTGCCGGTCCCGCCTGTTCCGGTCGATGAGCCAGTGAGTTCTGTAAGAAAAGTCGGCGTCAAATGAAGCGTTAGCGTCGTCGACATTTTCTACTCACTTATCATCCCAGGAAGGTCACTTTAGGCATACAGCCCTTACTCAAACCAACAAAACTTTTCATACAAGTGTTTCGAGCCGGTTACTCGATGCGCACGCCGCTCGACTTGATGATCGGCGCCCACTTGGCGAGTTCGTCCTTGATGAATTTGGCGGTGCGTGCCGGCGTGGTGTCGACGGTGGGGACGGCCGCGATGTCTTCGAGGAACTTGATGGCGCTCGGGTCGGTCATCAGCTTGCGCGAGGCCTGGTCGATGACATCGACCACGTTCTGCGGCAAGCCGGCCGG
>WNFR01006860.1_pt1 | contig 11623 bp, 10 predicted proteins | sample 5400221 | NCBI WGS metagenome assembly WNFR01 (sample SAMN13153357, study PRJNA577476) | soil metagenome | isolation source: 40 cm soil under Madrone tree | place: USA:California | collected 2016-06-14 | reverse complement strand
TACTTGTCGTAGGGGTTGCCGCCGTACCAGGCCATGAACGCTTCGATCATGTAGCCGTAGGCGACGATCAGCCCGGTGGCGAGAAGGATCTTCGCCATGTTCTGGAGGTGCCGCGTGGTGATGAAGTCCTCGAGCTGGTAGACGGCGCGCAGCGGGATGGCGAGCGTCAGGACCATGGCGAAGCCCGAGTAGATGGCGCCGGCGACGAAGTAGGGCGGGAAGATGGTCGTGTGCCAGCCCGGGAGCTGCGCCACCGCGAAGTCGAAGCTCACCACGGTGTGCACCGAGACGACGAGCGGCGTCGCGAGGCCGGCGAGCAGGAGATAGGCGGTCTCGTAGCGGTGCCAGTGGCGTGCCGAGCCGCGCCAGCCCATGGCGAGCATGCCGTACATGAAGCGCCCCGGGCGGGTCTGCGAGCGGTCGCGCAGGGTTGCGAAGTCGGGGACCAGCCCGATGAACCAGAAGAGGAGCGAGATCGTGAAGTAGGTGAGGACCGCGAACACGTCCCACACCAGCGGGCTCCGGAACTGCGGCCAGAGGGACATCGTGTTCGGGTAGGGGATCAGCCAGTAGAAGTACCAGGGGCGGCCCAGGTGGAGGAGCGGGAAGAGGCCGGCGCAGGCGACGGCGAAGATGGTCATCGCCTCCGCGAAGCGGTTGATCGACTGCCGCCACTGCTGGCGGAGCAGCAGGAGGATGGCCGAGATGAGCGTCCCCGCGTGCCCGATGCCGATCCACCACACGAAGTTGACGATCGCGAAGCCCCACGCGACCGGGACGTTCACGCCCCAGATGCCGATGCCGGCGAGCAGCAGGTAGCCGACCGCGTTCATCAGCACGAGGAGGAAGAAGAACGAGATGCCGAAGCCGATCAGCCAGCCGCGCGAGGTGCGGCGGCGCAGCACGATCGCGCTGATCTTGTCGGTGATGGTGGCGAAGGTGTGGCCGGGCTCGATGACCGGCGGCGCGGCGGGCGGGGTGCGCGCGGGCTCCACGGTCAGGCGATCTCCGGGTTGGGATTCTTCACCGCCGCGAGGTAGGTCGTGCGCGGGCGCGTGTTGAGCTCGGCCAGGAGCGCGTAGTTCCGCGCCTCGGCCTTGAGCGTCGCGACGCGGCTCCCGGGGTCGTTCAGGTCGCCGAACACGATCGCCTCGGCGGGGCAGGCCTGGGCGCACGCCGGCACCACCTCGCCGTCGCGGATCGGGCGCCCCTCCTTCTCGGCCGCGATGCGGTGCTGGTTGATGCGCTGCACGCAGTAGGTGCACTTCTCCATGACGCCGCGGCTCCGCACCGTGACGTCGGGGTTGCGCTGCGCCTTGAGACTCTCCGTCTCCCAGTCGGCGTACTGGAAGAAGTTGAAGCGGCGCACCTTGTAGGGGCAGTTGTTCGAGCAGTAGCGCGTCCCGACGCAGCGGTTGTAGACCATGTCGTTCAGCCCCTCGGCGCCGTGCACCGTCGCCTCGACGGGGCACACGAGCTCGCAGGGCGCGTTCTCGCACTGCATGCAGGGGACGGGCATGAAGTAGGTCTCGGGGGCCACCGCATCTCCGGTGTGGTAGCTGTCGATGCGCAGCCAGTGCATCTCGCGGCCGCGCAGCACCTGGTCGCGCCCCACGACCGGGATGTTGTTCTCGGCCTGGCAGGCGACGACGCAGGCGTTGCAGCCGACGCAGGCGGAGAGGTCGATCGCCATGCCCCAGCGGTGGCCGGGGTAGGGGACGAGCGGATAGAGCGTCGCCTCCAGCTCCGGGCGCTCGGGCTTCTCGTGGAGGTAGCGCTCGAGCGTGGTCGCGCGCACGATGTCGCGCCCCTCCATGCGCTGGTGGTGCTGCGTGGCGGCGAGCGGATGGCGCTCGCCCGTCGGGCGGACCTCGAGCCCGGCGGTGAAGCCGAGCCCGTCGGCGAAGCGGAGCGCGTAGGCGTCGAAGCCCGTCCCCGTGCCCACCCGCCCGGCCCGCGTGCGGCCGCCCCCCAGGTGCACGGTCACCGACTCGTCGGGGTGGCCGGGCATGACCCACACCGGCGCCCGCACCGTGCGCTTGCGGTAGGTGAGCTCGACGACGTCCTCGCTCTTCACGGCGAGGCGCTCGGCGGTGGCCGGGCTCACGAGCGCGACGTTGTCCCAGGTGAGGTGCGTGATCGGCTTCGGCAGCTCCTGGAGCCAGGCGTTGTTCGCGTGCCGGCCGTCGTGGATGGTCGGGTCGGGGCGGAAGACGAGCTCGAGGCCGCCGCCCGGCGCTGGCGACTGCGGGATGGCCTTCGCCGCCACGACGGCCTCCGGCGGCAGCGCCGTGCCGGGCACGACGCCGTCGTGCAGCCAGCGCCGCCACGCCTGCTCGAAGTCGCCCGCGTGGCGCCGGGCCTGCCAAAGCTGGCGCACGAGGTCGTAGCCCGAGCGGTCGGGCGGCTCGCCGAGGGCCGCGAGCAGCTCGTGCGCCGACTTTCCCCCGTAGAGCGGGGCGATGAGCGGCTGCACGATGGTCACCGTCCCGTCGAAGGCGCGCACGTCGCTCCACGCCTCGAGCGGATGCGCTTCGGGGACGTGCCAGTGGCAGAGCGCTGCGGTCTCGTCGTGGTAGAGGCCGAGGTGCACGCTGAGCGGCACCTGGGCGAGCGCGGTCGCGAAGGGCACGTCGGCCGGCGCGGTGAAGACCGGGTTGCCGCCCAGGACGAGGAGCAGCTCGACCCTGCCAGCCTCCATGTCCTGCACGAGCGCGCGCAGCGACGCGAGCTGATCCTCCGGCCGCGCCTCGACCGGCGCGGTGTGGACGACCGTCTTCCCCACGTTGCCGAGCGCCTGGTTCATGGCGTGCGCGAGCGCGTGCACGGCGGGCGGCTGGTGCTCGCCGGGGATGACGGCGCTCCGGCCGCGGTGGCGCGCGAGGTCCCGCACGAGCGGTTCGACGAAGGACAGGGCCGGCGCCTCGCGCCGGGGCACGCCGGTCCCCAGGCGCGCGGCGACGGCGCGCGCGGCGCTCTCCACGTCGCGCGCGGCGAGCGCCAGGCGATGGTCGGCCTTCGCGCCCGTCGTGGTGAGCGTGCTCTCGAGGACGTAGAGGCGGTTCATCTCGGGCGCGCCGGGGCGCCGGCGGGCGGCGAAGTCGCGCACGTAGCGCAGGTGGGCCGGGCCGCACCCCAGGAAGTCGGCGTCGAGGGCCAGGATCACCTCGGCGTTGGCGAGGCGGTAATGGGTGTCGACGTAGTCGCCGAAGGCGAGCCGCGCCCCGGCGCGCGCCGGGTCGCGGCCGACCGGCTCCCACTGGTGCCAGCGCGCCTCGGGCAGGTCGCGCAGGAGCGCGCCGAGCTGGCTCGCGAGGGTGGGCGAGGTGACGGTTTCGGTCAGGATGCGGAGCCCGGCGCCCCGGCGCGCGCGCTGCGCCCCGAGCGCCGAGCGGAGCACCGTCAGGAAGCCGCTCCACGGGCGGATGTCGCCCAGGTAGGTGAGGGTCTGCGAGCGGTCGGGGTCGTAGAGCGTCAGCACCGAGGCCTGTGCCGCGGCGTCGGTCGCACCCAGGCTGGCCGGATGCTCGGGGTTGCCCTCGACCTTGGTCGGCCGCCCCATGTGGCTCTCGACCAGCACGCCGGTGCCGATCCCGCCCGGGTGGGCCACGGCGGTGGCGAAGAAGAGCGGCTTCCCCGGCACGACGTCCTCGGGCGCCTTCACGTAGGGGACGATCTTCTCGGGCGGCTGGCTGGTGCACGCCGTGAGCCCGCCGAGCGCGAGCGAGGCCGCCATCAGCTTCAGGAACTCGCGGCGGCGGAGCGGGTCCAGCCAGGCGGCGGCCTGCGAGGGGTACTGGCGCGCGAGGAGGGCCTCGAGCGCGGCCGGGTCCAGCTCCTCGAGGCTCCGCCACCACGTGCGGCCGGGCTCGCTCATCGGTGACACGTGTCGCAGCTCGTCATGTGCGTCGCGTCCATGATCTCGTACTCCTTGACCAGCGCGCGGCCCTTCTCCTCCTGATCGGCCGGCGGCTGCCAGGCCATGTCGAAGACGCGCTCGCGCGGGCGCACGTAGCGCTCGGGATGGCGGTGGCAGTCGAGGCACCAGTCCATCTGCAGCGTCGCCACGCGCCAGGTGAGCGGCATGTCGTCGACGCGCCCGTGACAGCTGGCGCAGCCCACGCCCTTGGCGACATGGATGCTGTGATCGAAGTAGACGAAGTCGGGGAGGTCGTGCACGCGGATCCACTCGAGCGGCCGGCCGCTGCGGTAGCTCTCGCGCACCGCCTCGAGCATCGGGCTGTCCTTCCAGATCTCGCGGTGGCAGTTCATGCACGTCTCGGTGGGCGGGATGCCCGCGAACGAGGACTCCTCCACCGAGGTGTGGCAGTAGCGGCAGTCGATGCCGAGGCCCGCCACGTGGTGCTTGTGGCTGAAGGGGATCGGCTGCTCGCGCGGCACGCCCACCTCGGTCAGGTACGGCGAGCGCTGGAGCGCGCCGCCGACCAGCGCGAAGGCGGTGAGAGCGAGCACGGCGGCGGCGATCGACACCCGCGAGATGGTGTTCGTGCTCGGGTAGAAGATCTGCGGCATCGGCCCGGCGGTCCCGGCAGCGGCCCCCGTGTAGCAGGTTCGGAAAAATCCGGGTAGCCAGGCACGGCCTGAAAACGGCTACTGCCGAACATCACGGGAATTGACGGGCGGCTTGCCTCCTCGCGCGCCCGCCGCTAGCTTCGCCGCGCATGCCGGCCCGCCGCTTCCCTGAGGCCTTCGTGTGGGGCACCGCCACCTCCGCCCACCAGGTCGAGGGCGGCAACTGGAACAACGACTGGTGGATGTGGGAGCACGACCCGGCCTCGCCCTGCCAGGAGCCGAGCGGCGACGCCTGCGACCACTGGCACCGCTGGCCCGAGGACGTCCGGCTGCTCGCCGAGCTGGGCTTCAACGCCTACCGCTTCTCGCTCGAGTGGAGCCGCATCGAGCCCGAGGACGGGGAGTTCTCACGGGCGGCGCTCGACCACTACCGCCGCGTGTGCGCCGCCTGCCGCGAGCAGGGCGTGGAGCCGATCGTCACCTTTCACCACTTCACCACGCCCCGCTGGCTCGCGGCCCGGGGCGGCTGGGCCAACCCCGAGACGGCCGACCGCTTCGCCCGTTTCGCGGCGCGCGCCGCCGCCCACCTGGGCGACGTGATGGGCCGCGCCTGCACGCTGAACGAGCCCAACATCGTGGCCACCTTCGGCTACCTCCACGGCCTCTTCCCGCCCGGCAAGCGTGACCCCGACCTGCGCCGGCGCGTGAACGACGTCTTCATCGACGCGCACCGGAAGGCCACGGCGGCGATCCGCTCCGGCCCCGGCCGGCCGGCCGTCGGCCTCGTGCTCGCCATGTCCGACTGCCAGGCCGTGCCGGGCGGCGAAGCCGAGCGCGACCGCTACCGGCGCGACATGGAAGACGTCTTCCTCGAGGCCACGGCCGGGGACGACTTCTTCGGCGTGCAGTGCTACTCGCGCACGCGCTTCGGCCCCGAGGGCATGCTCGGGCCCGAGCGCGGCGTGCGCTTGACGCAGATGGGCTACGAGTTCTGGCCCGAGGCGCTGGAGGCGACCATCCGCCGCGCCTGGGAGATGACGCACGGTGTCCCCATCCTGGTCACCGAGAACGGCATCGGGACCGAGGACGACGCCGAGCGCATCGAGTTCGTCGGGCGCGCGCTCGCGGGCGGGCTCGCCTGCCTCGCCGACGGGATCGACGTGCGCGGCTACGTCTACTGGAGCCTGCTCGACAACTTCGAGTGGTTCCTCGGCTACCGCCCCACCTTCGGCCTGGTGGCCGTCGACCGCACGACGCAGGCGCGGAGCCCCAAGCCGAGCGCCCGCTGGCTCGGGGCCATCGCGCAGGCGAACGCGCTCCCGGCTTGATCTCGCCGCCCGCGCGCCGTAGGAAGGCGGCGCGCGCGGTGGAGAAGATCCCAGAGCAGCCCGACCCCGAGGAGTACCTGTGGGCGTGCCCCAACTGCGGCCGCCGGCTCGAGCGCCGGCACTGCAAGGCGCGCTGCCCGCGCTGCGGCTTCTTCGTCGACTGCAGCGACACGGGGGTGTAGGAGCGCCGTGGACGACCTGCGCGACCAGACGGCCGTCGTGACCGGGGGCAGCCGCGGCTTCGGGCGCGGGATCGTCGAGGCGCTCGCCGGGGCCGGCATGCGCGTCGTCGCCCTGGCGCGCGACCCGGGCGCGCTCGCGGCGCTCGAGCGCGAGGTGAAGGGCCGGGTCGAGACGGTCGTCGGGGACGCGACCGACCCGGTCACCGCGGCGCGTGTGATCGACCGCGAGCGGCCGCGCGTCCTCGTGCTCAACGCGGGCGCCACCGGACCGCACCGGCCGACGCGCCTGCAGACCTGGGAGACGTTCTCGGTCTTTTGGCAGACGGACGTGCGGAGCGCGTTCCTCTGGGTGCGCGAGGCGCTCGCACTGCCGCTCGAGCAGGGCAGCGCGATCTTCATCGGCTCGAGCACGGCGGCCTGGTCGAGCCAGCCGCTCATCGCCGGCTACGCGGCCGCCAAGGCCGCGCTCTGGGAGTTCGCGCGCTGTGTCGCACCCGAGGCCGCGTCACTCGGGCTCCGCGTCCACTGCCTGCTGCCGGTACTGACGGGCGAGACGGCCATGGGACGGGACGCGGTCGCCGCCTTCGCCCGCTGGATGCGCGTCGGCGAGGCCGACATTGCCAAGCAAATGGGCCTCGAGCCGCCGCTCACGCCGGCGATCGTGGGGGCGGCGGTGGTGCGCATCTTGACCGACGCTGCGTGTGCGGGCGAGGTGGGGTTCAGGATCACGGCCGACGGCGCGCAGCCCATGAGCGAGGTGGGATGAGGAGCGGGCGTGCGGCGGCCGCCCCGCCCGCACGCGTCGTCATCGCCGCAGCGGTTTGAGCGCCGTAGCTCACCAGGGTGACCCCAAGGAGAGCCCGCAGGCTCGTGAGCTATGGGGAGACGGTCACACGCATGAACGTCGCAGGAATTGAAGTGCTGCCGTGGCCGCCTTTGTTTTGAGCTTTCGCCAGTTCCACGAGTTGGCCCAGGAGCTCTTCGACCTTTCCGCTTTTCTCAGCTGCCTCGAAAGCGTTCATGGTCGGGCCATAGAACCGTCTGAACAGATCGATGAACTCTGTGGGGCCAACCTCGGGCGACACAAAGGAGTAGGTGTCCTTGAGCATGGAGATCTTCTCCTTGGGCACTCCCGCCTGACCAAAGCGTTCGATGATGTGGCTCTCCACACCCCAGGTCATCGGGCTGACGAAGCCTTCCGGCGGTGGAGGCGTAAACGATGAGCTGATCTTCAGAAGCTGCGAGACGAAGGACGTCGGATCGTTCGGGATCCAGTTGCCCATCACGATCCGACCACCTGGCTTCGTGACCCGGACCAACTCTCTGGCAACGTCGAAGGGCTTGGGAGCAAACATGGCCCCAAAGACCGAGAGAGTCAGATCAAAGGAGTGGTCGCTGATCCCTTCCAGGTTGCACGCATCTCCTTCCTGGAATTTGAGTCGGTGGAGACCCGCCTCCGCAGCCCGCTTGTTTCCGGCGTCGACGAGGTTCTTTGCAATGTCGATTCCCACGACTTCGGCCCCGAGACGGGCGAGAGGGAGTGCCGTGGTGCCATCTCCGCAGCCGACATCGAGGATCCGCATCGGCGTCGTAATCCCGAGAGCCTTCACCAGTGCCTCTCCGGATTGACGCATGAATGCTGCGATCTCGGTGAAGTCGCCCTTTTCCCACAGCGCTTTGTTCGGATTCATCACTGCTCCCTTCGACGAAATGGGTCCCAAGCGCGAGGACACTCTCGGCGCCCAGCCTCAGCCACGACCGGGAATCCTGAAACGAGAGCCGCAAGACTGGGTTTCTGCACACACTCGGCCGCAGGATTGCGACAGTCGGAACGTTCAAGCGGCTGGGATTCAAAGGTCCGTCTAACGATACTGCCGTTCAGCGGCGGGGGAGAGGGAGCGCAGCGACCGACCCGCCCATCAGCTGCAACGGCGGGTTAGGCAGCCGCGGCGCCAGGGCCGGTGAGTCACGGCTCATGATCCAAGAGGTCCTTGCCGAGGCATACGCTGGTTTCCGGGGAGAGGCAGTACTCCCCGAAGAGGGGGATTGGGTGGAAGCCAGTTGCCCGATAGAGCGCGAGGGCCGCGGCCTGCCGGACGCCGGTTTCGAGGACAAGTCGTCGGACGCCAAGGGCCCGCGCCTCCGCCTCGAGCGCAGCCACGAGGCGCCGCCCGAGCCCGCTCCCGCGCACGATGGGTGACACATACATCCGCTTGAGTTCGGCCGTCTCGGCATCGAGGAGCCGCAGGGCGCCGCAGCCGACCGGCGTTCCCCCTCGGTAAACGACGAGGAAAGTGCCGCGCCCGTCGGCTACTTCCTCGGGATCCAGGTGAAAGTGGTTCGCTCCCGGCTCGGGATAGACGCCGCTGAGCTCGGCGTTCAACGAGTCGATGAGGGCACGGCTGACCTCGGCGGTCAGCTCAACGCGCGCTATCGTGATCGTTTCTGAGGCCATGGATATCCGGGACTGCGATCCGCCCAACGACCTGGCGGCTCAGCGGCCGCCGCACCTGTTGGTAGCACGAGTCGATCCCCTAAGCGCCGAGCCGTCCGCGGCCGTGGACCGCTGCAGCCGCGGGTTGGGCGTCCGCACTCGCTCGATGAGCGCAACGATCATTCCGACTACCTCGTCAACGCGCAGCTTCAGCCACGACTTGTCATCACCGCTGGCGGTCTCTGCTTGAGCGCCAGCGACGGTCTGCTGGTATAGCTCGATGAGTTCTGCCTTCGTCCACCGCTTCATCATCATCATCGGCGAGAGAGCCATGCAGTCCGTGTGCAAAGCCCAACCTTCGCCAGAGGCGTCGATCACGGACAGCGTCTCGTTCGGAGACAGAACACACCGACCAAGCCGGCGCTGCAGCTGCTGCCGCGTCCGCGCAGCAATGAGTACGTCCCCGACGACGCAAAGCAGTGGGTATCGCGGGCGACGGAAAACATACCCAATTCTCAGTTCCCCCATCGATGGTCTCCAGACGCCCAACGACTCGGCGGTTCAGCGGCGGCGCGAGAGCGCCGGCCGCTGAAAGCGCGGGTTAGACAACAGATCATCAGCGCACCTTGATGATGGTAGCCAGTTCTTGCTCATGCTCGGCGGGACCCCCAGCGAACTGCGGCAGATCGTCTGCGATGTCGAACCACGCGGCCTTCGAACCCACCCAGAAATGGGCAAGCGACCGCCGACGGGGGTCGTCGTTGAGGATGCCCAGCCTGAGGCGCAGCACGTCTGGGGCGTCTGGACGTCGGCTATAGATCGGTGAGCCACAACAACCGCAGACTGCGCGAAAGACTCCTGGCGACGATTCGCCCGCGCCGCGCGCACGAAGCGCTTGCGCGCGGGTCGGCGGCAACGCTTGGTTAGGTGCCCTCATTCGTGGACCGAAACCTTCTGCGAACTGAGGACGGAAGAACCGGACGGCTTCGCCGTGTCCATTCTGTCGGATCAATGGGATCGTTGCCTGCCAGAAAAAGCTCAACGTAGGGAAAGTCATCGTAACCCCAGAATAGCTCGCCGCCTACCTCCATCGATGGTACCCCGAACACACCACGGGAGATCGCCTCGTCCGTTTGTAAGCGGAGCTGGTTCTTGATCTCCGGCATCTGAGCCTTCGCAACAAGGGTGCCCCCAGGTAAGCCGATCTCATTCGCAACACCCTCGACCACGGCAGTGTCGCTGACATGCAGCCCGCGGACCCATACCGCTTGAAAGAGAGCATCGATAAGCGCGTCTCGCTCCCTAGTGTCCGATGGTAGCAGGGTCGTTCGAAGAGCGAGAAGCGGGTTGAACGGGAGGAAAGCTGGTGGGTTCAGTGGAACTCCGAGAAGAACGGCCTTGCGAGCCAGGTTCTTGCTCATCCAGCGACCCTTGGCGGGACACTCACCAGGACCGAGCTGGCCGTGGGCGTCGAGAAGGGCGGCGTAAAGGATCGGCACGGGGTCGACGCTGAAGCCGTAGCGTTGAGCCAGCTTTGGAAGTTGAGTCCACGCCAGATAGGCATTGGGAGATTCGTAGTCGAAGTAGAACCGGATGATGGTGGAAGGCATCGCCTTGGCTCCTAGTGTGTGATTCTCCGCGCCTAACGACTCGCCGGTTCAGCGGCGGCGCGCAGCGCCGGCCGCTGCAAGCGCGAGTTAGACGACAGCATGGTCCCCACCCGCCAGCCTGCTCCTTGCTTCCTTCGTCAACGGATCGATGCTGGCGGCCCAATCGGGGAACTTGCGCCGTAGCACCATGAGCTCCTCAAGCGCCAGCGCCCACCGCTCCTGCAGTAGGAGCGATCGCCCGAGGTGCCAGCGAGCGTAGGCGTGGTTTGGGCTTGCCCCGATTCCGTGGACACCTGCGTTATGCTGCTAGCGCCTTCTCCTCGTAGCGCTGCTCGAAAGCAACGGGGCTGAGGTAGCCGAGCGCGGAGTGCCGCCGTTGCCCGTTGTAGAACACCTCGAGGTACTCGAAGACGGCGGCGCGGGCGTCGGCCCGGGTGGCCCAGTCGGCCGTGTACGCGAGCTCGATCTTCAGGGTCGAGAAGAAGCTCTCGGCCACGGCGTTGTCCCAGCAGTTGCCGCGCCGGCTCATGCTGCCGACGAGGCCGTGCGCGTCCAGAAGCGCTTGGTAGTCGCCACTCGCGTACTGGCTCCCGCGATCGGAGTGATGCAGCAGCCCGGGCGGCGGGGTCCGGTGCCCGAGCGCGGCCGCGAGCGCATCGAGCGTGAGCTGCCGGGTGATGGACTCGCTCATCGACCAGCCGACCACGCGGCGCGAGAAGAGATCGAGGATCACGGCGAGGTAGAGCCAGCCTTCGCGGGTCCAGAGGTACGTGATGTCGGTCACCCACGTGGTGTTGGGGGCGGTGACCGTGAACTGCCGGTCGAGCACGTTCGCGGCCAGGGGCAGCCCGTGCCGCGAGTCCGTCGTCGTCTGGAACCGCCGCTTCTTCCGCGCGCGCAGGCCTTGCTGCTGCATCAGGCGCGCCACACGATGCCGCCCCACGGTCCGCCCCTGCGCCTGCAGCTCCTGGTGCACCCGGGGACTGCCGTAGCGCTGCTTGCTCGCGGCGTGGATGGCGGCGACCTCGACGGCGAGGCGCTGCGTGTCCCGGGTCTGCGCCGCCATCGGCCGCGCGCACCACGCATAGAATCCGGAGCGGGTCACCTCCAGGACGGTACACAGGCACCGCACCGGGAAGTGGGCCTTCTCCTCCAGGATGAAGGCGAACCTCATCCCTGCTCCTTGACGAAGAAGGCCGTCGCTTTTTTTAGGATGTCGCGCTCCATCTGCAACCGCTTCACGTCCCGCCGCAGCCGCGCCAGCTCCTCGCGCTCGTCGGTCGTCAGCGCGCCGGCGCGTCCCCGGCCGGCATCGACCTCAGCCTGCCGCACCCAGGCGCGCAGCGCTGTCTCGGTGAGATCGAGCTCCCGGGCGATCGTCCCGAGGCTCTTCTCGCTCCCCTGCACCAACCGGACCGTCTCCGCCTTGAACTCCGGCGAGAACGATCGCCGCTTCCTCCGCCTCTGCTTTCCCATGACACCCTCCTATCGCACTTTCGTGCGAGTTGGGGTGTCCACGAAACCGGGGCAAGCTCA